>Ga0196972_1000539_pt1 | contig 18122 bp, 22 predicted proteins | sample S1v_2013CmetaG_FD_148618 | JGI IMG/M metagenome (GOLD analysis project Ga0196972, IMG submission 148618) | Soil microbial communities from Anza Borrego desert, Southern California, United States - S1+v_20-13C | ecosystem: Environmental > Terrestrial > Soil > Desert | place: USA: California...
CGCACCGAGAAACCCTTGCATCCCACCAACCTGCACGTGAACCAGGCGCTGTTCCCGAACGACACTGTGCAGTCGCGCTTGCCGGATCCGAACTGGCTCGAGCGCTGGCTCGACGGTCAGATCAAGTTTGACGCGGACTGGGAAAAGAAAGTCGTCGAACGCATCCTGCACAACATGTCGCTGCTGATGGAACGCACCTTCGAATCGGTGCAAGACCTGAACCGCTATCGCAAGGAAGTTGCGGCTCGCCTGACGTCGGTGCAAGCGCCGCGCATGGCGTAAGTCCGGCGCGACGATGCATTTCGAAGACAAGATCGTCACGCGCGACCGGCTTGCCGAGCGCGTCGCGCGGCTGCCGCAACCGGTGGTGCTGACCAACGGCGTGTTCGACATCCTGCACCGCGGCCATGTCACCTATCTTGCCGAGGCGCGGGCGCTCGGCGCTTCGCTGGTGGTGGCCGTCAATACCGATGCCTCGGTCAAGCGTCTCGGCAAGGGCGACGACCGGCCGCTCAATCCCTGCGAAGACCGGATGGCCGTCCTGGCGGCGCTCCAGGCGGTCGATCTCGTCGTCCCGTTCGAGGAAGACACCGCGCTCGAAATCGTGCTCGAGGCGCGTCCGCAGATCTACGCCAAGGGCGGCGATTACGAGATGGGCGCGATCCCCGAAGGACGGGCCGTGCTGGAATACGGCGGCCGCGCGGTCGCGATCGATTTCAAGCACGATCGCTCGACCACCAAGTTGCTGAAGAAAGTGCGCGAAGGCAAGCTTTGAAGTCGCGGACCGTCCGTCCAGGCGAAAGCCGCCCTAAAGGCGGACGCTGTTCTAATGATGGTGATGTTCCGCGGCGCCCGCTTGGCCGCCGACCCGGACTTCGACTTCCGCCTTGCCGGCCTTTTCGAAAGTCAGCGTCAACGGAAACTTGCCGCCTTCCTTCAACGGCTGCTTCAAACCCATCAGCATGATGTGATAGCCGTTGCCGGGTTTCATCGCGACCTTGGCGCCGGGCGGCAAAACGATGGACGGGACTTCGCGCATCCTCATCACATCGCCATCCATCGTCATCGTATGCAATTCCACGCTGTTCGCGACTGGGGACGAGGCCGCGATCAATTTGTCGGCGCTCTTGTCGCCGTTTTCGATAGTCAGGTAAGCCGCGCCGCTGGGCTGGCCGGGCACCGTCGCGCGCGCCTGGGGCTGGTCGATGCGCAGGGCGCCGAGCTTGACGCCTTGTGCTTGAACGGAAACCGCGGCGCAGGCGAGCGCGGCGGCGAGGAAAAATTTATTGGCTGGCATGGCTGATCCTCCATGAAAAAACTGGGGCGATTATAGCGGCATGGCCGGCGGTTCGTCCGACGTTTTGTGCGGATTGTCTCGTCGAATTCGCAGTTCATCGGAAAGCTGTTCTTTCGGAATCTCCTCCCGCGTACACTGAGCGCGCTTTTCGCATTTCGCGGAAGAACAGAGGAGAACGAATGAAACCAATGAGCAGTTTGATGCGGGCGGGCGCCCTGGTCGCGGCATTCGTGGCCGGCGCGCCGTCCGTCGCCGCGCCGGCCAAGCAGATCCCGATGCGCGATTTTTTCAAGAATCCGCAAGAAGCGGGGCATCAGATCTCGCCGGACGGCAAATATATTTCCTGGCTGGCCCCTTACGAGCGCCGCATGAATGTGTTCGTCAAGCCGACGGCCGGCGGTGCGGCGGTACGCGTCACGTCGGAGACGGCGCGCGATATTTCCGGCTATTTCTGGAAGGGCGACCGCATCCTGTTTGTCAAGGACTTCGGCGGCGACGAGAATTTCCACGTCGTTTCCGTCAACCTGAAAGGCGAAGACCAGAAGGATCTGACGCCCGGCGAAAAAGTGCGCGCCCAGATCATCGACGATCTGATCGACGATGACCGGCACATCATCGTGTCGCACAACAAGCGCGATGCCAAGTTGTTCGACGTGTTTCGCATCAATGTCGCCACCGGCGAGGAGACGCTGATCGCCCAGAATCCCGGCAACATCACCGGCTGGATGACGGATCATGAAGGGAAGCTGCGCGCCGCGACGACGACCGACGGCGTCAACACGACGCTGCTGTTCCGGGACAAGGAAAAGGATGCCTTCAAGCCGATCTTGACGACCAATTTCAAGGAAAGGGTCGAGCCGCTCTTCTTCACCTTCGACAACAAGAAGCTGTATGTCGCCAGCAACCGGGGACGCGACAAGACCGCGATCTTCGAATTCGACCCGGCCACGGCCAAGGAAGACAAGCTGATCGCCGAGCATGCCGACGTCGACATGGGCGAGCTGCACTATTCGCGCAAGCGGAAGGTGCTGACCACGGCCGGCTTCACGACCTGGAAGGGCGACCGCAAATTCCTCGATGCCGAGACGGAAAAGATGTTCAGGGCGGTCGAGGCCAAGCTGCCGGGTTACGAGATCGCGTTCACGTCGGCCAACAAGGCCGAGGACAAATATATCGTCGCGACCTTCAACGACAAGACGCGCGGCAAGCGCTACGTGTTCGACAAGACGAGCAGCAAGCTCGAACAGATCGCGGACATTTCGCCGTGGCTGCCGGAAAGCGAATTGGCCGACATGAAGCCGATCACTTACAAGGCGCGCGACGGCTTGGTCATCCATGGCTATCTCACCGTGCCCAAGGGCATGCCGGCGAAGAACCTACCGGTGGTGGTCAATCCGCACGGCGGCCCCTGGGCTCGCGACACATGGCGCTTCAACCCGGAAGTGCAATTCCTCGCCAATCGCGGCTACGCCGTGTTTCAGATGAACTTCCGCGGCTCGGTCGGCTATGGCCGCAAGTTCTGGGAGGCGTCGTTCAAGCAATGGGGCAAAGCCATGCAGGATGACGTGACCGACGGCGTGCAATGGCTCATCAAGGAAGGCATCGCCGATCCGAAACGCGTCGCGATCTACGGCGGCAGCTACGGCGGATACACGACGCTGGCCGGCGTCGCTTTTACGCCGGATCTCTATGCGGCGGCCGTCGATTTCGTCGGCGTCTCGAACCTGTTCACCTTCATGAACACGATTCCGCCGTACTGGAAGCCGTACCTGGAAATGCTTCATGAAATGGTCGGTCATCCGGAAAAGGACAAGGAATTGCTGGTTTCCGCCTCGCCGGTCTTTCATGTCGACAAGATCAAGACGCCGCTGTTCGTCGCGCAGGGTGCGAAGGATCCGCGCGTCAACATCAAGGAAAGCGACCAGATCGTCGAGGCGCTCAAGAAGCGCGGCGTGACGGTCGAATACCTGGTGAAGGATAATGAAGGCCACGGTTTCCGCAACGAGGAAAACCGCTTCGAGTTCTACGAGGCGATGGAGAAATTCCTGGCCAAGCACATCAAGCACTGACCGGTCTCGCGAACGCTTGCTCCCGGCCCGGTGCATGTGACCATGCGCCGGGCTTTTTCATTGTCCGCCGGCTGGGCGCCTCCGGCTAGGCGCCCCCGACGAAGCCGTTCTGGCGCCAGGCCTCGAACACCACCACGGCGACCGCGTTCGACAGGTTGAGGCTGCGGTTGTTCGGCCGCATCGGCAGGCGGATGCGCTGCGCTGCCGGAAACGATTCGCGCAGCGCGGGATCGAGGCCCTTGGTCTCGGAGCCGAAAACGAAGACATCTCCGGGACGGAACGCCATGTCCGCGAACGGCGTGGAGCCGTGGGTGGTCAGGGCGAACATGCGCGCCGGGTCGGGTTGCTCGCTCGCGAGATAGGCGCGCCAGTCGCGATGCACCTTCATCGTCGCGTATTCGTGATAATCGAGGCCGGCGCGGCGCATTCTCGCATCTTCGAGCGGAAAGCCGAGCGGCTCGATCAAGTGCAGTTGCGCGCCGGTGTTGGCGCACAGGCGGATGATATTGCCGGTGTTCGGCGGAATTTCCGGTTCGACCAGCACGACATGAAACATGTTTTCTCCTGACTTCATTTCGGTAATGTTCGTGCGAAGACCAGCGCCGTCACGCGCGCGGCTCCGGCGCGCTTGAGCGTCCGCGCCAGTTCGTTGAGTGTTTGCCCGGTCGTCATCACGTCGTCGACGATGCCGATGTGCGCGCCCTCGACCTGCGCCAGCATCGTTTCCGGCACGGCGAAGGCGCCGCGCATGTTCTCCTGCCGGGCGTCGGGATGCAGCAGCGATTGTGCTTCCGTCTCGCGTTCCCGTACGGCCAGCCGTGGCGCCAGCGCGATGCCCAGCGCGCGCGAAAGCGGCCGCGCGATCTCGTGCGCCTGGTTGAAGCCGCGCTCCGCCAGGCGCCGCGCGCCGAGAGGAACGGCGGTCAAGCGCATCGGCAGGCCGTGGGCATGGTGCTGGACGTCGAGTACGGCGTCGCGCAAGGTACGCGCCAGCAAGGGCGCCAGAGCAAGCCGGCCGCCGAACTTCAATGCCAGCACCAGCTGGTCGAGCGGCGGCGCATAGTCGGCCGCCGCGATCGCCGCGTCGAAACCCGGCGGATCCCGCAGGCATGCGCCGCAGGTCGCGGCGTCGTCCGCCGGCGCGGCCATCGGCGCGGATAGGGGCAATGCGCATTGCCGGCACCGCGGCCGGCGCACCGCGAAGAACCGGGCGTGGCATGCGCCGCAGATCGCGTCATTGCCGGCCGCTCCGCACAGCGCGCAGAAAGAGGGCAGCAAGGCCGCCGCATGGGTCAGCATGCGGCGCAGCCGGTAGCGCAGATCGGAAAGCATTGGGCAACGATGGAAACAAGCGGGTAAACTGCGCGCATTATCGCATCTTGCTGATCTCGTTCCGTGCCGCCTCCATCCCCAGTATCCGACGACAAGCAGAGCGCCCCGATCGACGTGGAGCGCGTTCGTCATTTATTCGCGTCGCCGGCGCGCGTCGCCGATTCCGACTTTTTGCGGCGCGAAGTGGCCATGCGCATGCACGAGCGTCTGGCGCTGGTCAAGATCGCGCCGCGCCGCGTCCTCGATGCCGGTTGCGGCGCGGGCGCCGATCTGCCGTTGCTGCAATCGCGCTATGCGGAAGCCCGGGTGATCGGCATCGATGGCTCCGCCGCCATGGCGGCCGCGGCGCATGCGCTGCAATTGGACGGCGCGTCGTCCATGTCGCGCCTGCTGGCGAAATGGCTGCCGCGCGCCGGCATCGCGGCCCAGCCGGCGTTGCCGCAGGTCCTGTGCGGCGATTTCGCCCGCCTTCCCCTGGCGGCCCAGGCGGTCGATCTCGTCTGGTCGAACCTGGCGTTGCATTGGCATCCGCGGCCCGATCAGGTTTTCGCCGAATGGCGGCGCGTCATGAGCATTGACGGTTTGCTAATGTTTTCCTGCTTCGGGCCGGATACCTTCAAGGAGTTGCGCGCCGCGTTCGCTGCCGCGGACGACGGCGCGCATACGCTGTCCTTCGTCGACATGCACGATTTCGGCGACATGCTCGTCAACGTCGGGTTTTCAACGCCGGTGATGGATATGGAAACCATCACGGTTACCTATGAAACCGTCGACAAGTTGATGGCCGACGTGCGCGCCTGGGGCGGCAATCCATTGATGACGCGCCGCCGCGGCTTGCTCGGACGGGCGGCGTGGAAGCGCGCGGCAGACGCGCTGCAGGCATTGCGCCGCCCCGACGGCCGCATTCCGCTGACCTTCGAGGTCATCTATGGCCATGCATTCCGGCCCGTCGCCCGCAAGACCGCGGCCGGAGAAAGCATCGTGCACCTGAATTTGCCTAAAAAATAGGCGAATTTCCCGGGGGCGGGACGTTCCGCGAGCGATCGGCGAACCTCCCCGAGGCGCGGCGATCATAAAATACCGTTCGCCGCAAGACGTGAAGGAATATCGACGAAATGTCGCAGATCAAGGATATTTGGCCGCATTTCTGCTTGATAACATGCCTCCTTCGGACTTATACTTCCGTGGTTATACACAAGCGGAATGGCCGGGCGTAGCGGATGAGCGTTGACGCATGGGTCCCAAGCGATTTTTGTGCGCCGGTCCGATTCGCACTGTCCGGGATTTTCGTGCGGCGGTGTTTTTATCGCACGCGGACCCTGACGAATCTTCGGTTGACGCCGAACGGCGAGCGTCTCTCGGCCGATCGCTTCTCATCGGACGGTCACGGCCAATCAGATCGAGTGCATCTTCAGCCGGCGGTTTGCGCCGCGCGGCCGAGGCGCGCATCTTCCGCGGCAGGACGACTACAGAATTATTATTTTGGGCTTTTGAGGAAACTATGAAACATGCGAATCGCCTTCAATCGTGGATGCTTGGCGCATTGCTGATGGCGGCCGGTTTGCCGTCGTGGGCGGAAGTGGCCGATAGCCAGGGCGGTCCGGCCGTGCGGCAGCTGAATCTGCAGACGCCGGTAACCCAGATCGCCGAACAGATCTATTCGATCCACAACATGATGCTGTTCATCTGCCTGGCGATTTTCATCGCCGTCTTCGGCGTCATGTTTTATTCGATCTTCAAGCACCGCAAATCGCTCGGCCATAAGCCGGCGACCTTCCACGAAAGCGTCGCGGTCGAAATCGCCTGGACCATCGTCCCCTTCCTGATCGTGATCGGCATGGCCTTGCCTGCCACCAAGACCGTGGTCGCGATGAAAGATACCTCCAACGCCGACCTGACCATCAAGGTCACCGGCATGCAATGGAAATGGGGTTATGACTACCTGAAGGGCGAAGGCGAAGGCATTTCCTTCTTGTCCAATCTGGCGACCCCGCGCACCCAAGTCGGCGCGCCGGGCGTCATGCCGACCGAAGGCCGCGGCGACAACTACCTGCTCGAAGTCGACAACGAGATGGTGGTGCCGGTCAACAAGAAAATCCGCATCATCACCACGGCCAACGACGTGATCCATGGCTGGACCATCCCCGCCTTCGGCGTCAAGCAGGACGCGATTCCGGGCTTCGTGCGCGACACTTGGTTCAAGGCCGAGAAAATCGGTACCTATCGCGGCCAGTGCGTTGAGCTGTGCGGCAAGGAACACGCCTTCATGCCGATCGTCGTCAAGGTCGTCAGCGAAGACGACTACAAGAAATGGGTCGACGGCAAGAAGAAGGAAATGGCTGCCAAGGCCGACGATCCCAACAAGGTCTGGACCATCGACGAACTCAAGCAGCGCGGCGAAAAAGTCTATGCCGCCAACTGCGTGGCTTGCCATCAAGCCAACGGCAAGGGCATTCCCGGCACGTTCGCGCCGCTCGACGGTTCCGCTGTCGTGACCGGCCCGAAAGCAGACCAGATCAACATCATCATGAACGGCAAGGGCGCGATGCCGCCGTGGAAGGGTGTGCTGTCGGATACCGATATCGCCGCGGTGATCACCTATACCCGCAATAGCTGGTCCAACAAGGCACAGGAAAACATCGTTCAACCGGCCGAAGTGTTGGCTGCGCGTAAGTAAGCAAAGTTAATGGGGGAAAGAGTTCAGCGCTCGCGGTACTCTGTCCTCCACAAATCAGGATCCAGGAGTTTGAGATGAGCACTACGACGGTCGATCACGCACACGATCACTCTCACGACCACGCGCACGACCATCCGCACGGCTGGCGCCGTTGGTTGTTCGCCACGAACCACAAGGACATCGGTACGCTCTACCTGTGGTTCTCGTTCATCATGCTGCTTTCCGGCGGCGTGCTGGCGCTGATGATCCGCACCGAGCTGTTCCAGCCCGGCCTGCAATACTTCCATCCGGAATTCTTCAACCAGCTGACCACCATGCATGGCCTGATCATGGTGTTCGGCGCGATCATGCCGGCCTTCGTCGGTTTCGCGAACTGGATGGTGCCGCTGCAGATCGGCGCTTCCGACATGGCGTTCGCCCGCATGAACAACTTCTCGTTCTGGCTGCTGCCGCCGGCGGCGCTCCTGCTCGTGGGCTCGTTCTTCGTGCCGGGCGGCGCGACGGCCGCCGGCTGGACGCTGTATGCTCCGCTGTCGACCCAGATGGGCATCGGCATGGACATGGGTATCTTCGCGATGCACATCATGGGCGCGTCCTCGATCATGGGTTCGATCAACATCATCGTGACCATCCTCAACATGCGCGCTCCGGGCATGACGCTGATGAAGATGCCGATGTTCTGCTGGACCTGGCTGATCACCGCCTACCTGCTGATCGCCGTCATGCCGGTGTTGGCGGGCGCGATCACGATGACGCTGACCGATCGCCACTTCGGCACTTCGTTCTTCAACGCGGCAGGCGGCGGCGACCCGGTGATGTACCAGCACATCTTCTGGTTCTTCGGCCATCCCGAGGTCTACATCATGATCCTGCCGGCGTTCGGCATCGTCTCGCACATCATTCCGGCCTTCGCCCGCAAGCCGCTGTTCGGCTATGCCTCGATGGTGTACGCGACTTCCTCGATCGCCATCCTGTCGTTCATCGTCTGGGCGCACCACATGTTCACCACCGGCATGCCGGTGACCGGCCAGCTGTTCTTCATGTATGCGACCATGCTGATCGCGATCCCGACCGGCGTGAAAGTGTTCAACTGGATCGCGACGATGTGGAAAGGCTCGATGACCTTCGAGACCCCCATGCTGTTCGCGGTCGGCTTCATCTTCGTGTTCACGATGGGCGGCTTCACCGGCCTGATCCTGGCCGTGACCCCGATCGACATCCAACTGCAGGACACCTACTACGTCGTGGCGCACTTCCACTACGTGCTGGTGGCCGGCTCGCTGTTCGCGCTGTTCGCCGGTTTCTACTACTGGGGCCCGAAGTGGACCGGCTTCATGTACAACGAAGCGCTCGGCAAGGCGCACTTCTGGCTGTCGCTGATCACGTTCAACATCACGTTCTTCCCGATGCACTTCCTGGGGCTGGCCGGCATGCCGCGTCGCTACGCCGACTATCCGGCGCAGTTCACGGACTTCAACACGATCGCGACCATCGGCGCCTTCGGTTTCGGTCTGTCCCAGGTGTTCTTCCTGTTCTTCGTCGTGTTGCCCTCGATTAAGGGCGGCAAGAAGGCGGAAGCCAAGCCGTGGGAAGGCGCGGAGGGCCTCGAGTGGACCGTGCCGAGCCCGGCGCCGTTCCATACCTTCGAAACGCCGCCATTAGTTAAGTAATTGTGGGACAGAGAGGGGCGGTAAGCCCGGGACGCGTAGTCAGGGCCGGTAAGGCTTGAGCGTAGCGGTAGACCTGGCGTCTCCGCCTACCCGGCCAGCTCTGTCCTCAACAAGTGATAACCGGATGGACATGTCGGAACCGAACAAGCCAAACAACGTCAAGACTGCATTGATACTCGCGACGATCGCGCTGATATTCTTCATCGGCGTGTTCGCCAAGCGCCTGTGGTTGGGTTGAAATGAGCGAACAGGAAAACAGTTCGCAGCAGCAATGGCGCAAGCAATTGAATGCGCAGATGCTCGGCAAGCTGCTGGTAGTCGCGGTGCTGATGTTCGGTTTCGGTTACGCCTTGGTGCCGATTTACAAGAAGATCTGCGAGATTACCGGCGTCAATATCCTGACGCCGAAGAATGAGAAGATCGACGCGGCCGCGTTGGCGCAGAACACGCAGGTCGATCGGAGCCGGACGGTGACGATTGAATTCGATGCGAATGCGCAAGGGCCGTGGCGTTTCCGCCCGACGGTTGCCAGCCTGAAGGTGCATCCGGGCGAGATGGCGCAGGTGGTGTATGAAGTCGTGAATACGCAGGCGCGCAGCATCGATGCGCAAGCGATTCCGAGCTACGCGCCGCAGCAGGCGACGCAGTTTTTCCAAAAGGTCGAATGCTTCTGCTTCAAGCAGCAGACATTGGGCCCGAACGAAGCGAAGCAGATGCCGGTCGTGTTCTTCATCGATCCGGCGCTGCCGAAGGATGTGAAGACGATCACTTTGTCCTATACGTTTTTCGAAATCGCAGGCAAGAGCAAGGGTGGCAATGCGATCTGACGGACCGGTCCGGGCCGGATGTGGTCGATGAAAGGAACGCTGCCATGACGGATGATTTGAAAGAGGCGTCGAAACGCAAGGCGTCGTTCGGCGCGACGATGAAAGCCGTGCTGTGGTCTTTCTTCGGAGTACGCAAGAAGAGCGGCTACGAAAAGGACGCGGCGCAGTTGAACCCGGTGCATGTGATCATCGCCGGCATCATCGGCGCCCTGATTTTCGTCGCGGCGCTGGTGCTGATCGTGAAGGCCGTGGTTGCGCAGTAAAGATTTAAGTTTTTAATGGAGATGGAGATGAGCTCTCAACACGCTAATGCGCCTTACTACTTCGTGCCGGGCCCGTCCAGGTGGCCGGTGCTGGCGGGGACTTCGCTGTTGCTGACGATGGCCGGCGCATCCGCCTGGGTCAACGGCATCGGCTGGGGCATGTATGCCAATATCGTCGGCATCCTGGCGACGATCGCCGTGCTCTATTTCTGGTTCGGCGATGCGATCAAGGAATCCGAAGGCGGCTTGTACAGCAAGCGTATCGATACCTCGTTCCGCTGGAGCATGAGCTGGTTCATCTTCTCCGAAGTCATGTTCTTCGCCGGTTTCTTCGGTGCGCTGTTCTACGCCCGCGCCATCACGATGCCCTGGCTGGCCGACCTGGACCACAAGGTCCTGTGGCCCGACTTCGCCGCCCAATGGCCGAACCTCGGCCCGGCCGGCACCGTCGACACCTTCACCAAGATGGGCCCGTTCCCGATCCCGACCATCAACACCGCGCTGCTGTTGACCTCGGGCGTGACGCTGACGATCGCTCACCATGCCTTGCGCGAAGGCCAGCGTTCCAAGACCGCGTTCTGGCTGTTCGCCACCATCGTCCTGGGCGCCGTGTTCATGGGCTTCCAGGCCTATGAATACATGCATGCCTACAGCGAGCTGAACCTGAAGCTGACGTCCGGCATCTACGGCTCGACCTTCTTCATGCTGACCGGTTTCCACGGCTTCCACGTGACGCTCGGCGCCATCATGCTTGCCGTCGTCCTGTACCGCGTCATGAAGGGGCACTTCACGCCGGATAACCACTTCGCCTTCGAAGGCGCCGCCTGGTACTGGCACTTCGTCGACGTGGTCTGGCTCGGCCTGTACGTCGTCGTGTACTGGCTCTAAATCGCCAGTGAAAGAAAAAAGCCGCACTTCGGTGCGGCTTTTTTACTGGCGGGCCGGATTGCCGGCCAGTCGGCAACTTGCTCAGCGAATGCCGGTGGGCTCGATCCAGCCGAGGTAATGCATGATCAGGATCAGCACGAACAAGAGGATCGAAAAGCCGACGCGGAACGCGAGCGACTTGACCGTGCGATTGGTCTTGCCCTGATCCTTCATCAGGAAGAAGAGCGCCGAGCCGAGGCTGGCGATGATCAAGAGGAAGGCGATGGCGATGAAAATCTTCATGGAATCCGGGAATGGCGGCTGGCGGTAAAATGGCGCGGCCGTGAATTAAAGCGACATTGTAATGCCAATCAAATTCCGCTTTCGCTGGATTCCTTTGATCGCCGCCTTGCTGGCGGCGGCGCTCGGTCTTGCGCTCGGTCAATGGCAGACGCGGCGCGCCATGGAAAAGGAAGCCATCGAACTGAAGCTGAAGGATCGCGCCGCGGCGCAGCCGGTCGTGCTCGGCGCGACGCCGCAAGCCGCCGATGCGGTCGAATATCGCCGCGTCTCGGTTCGCGGCGAGTTCTTGCCAGAGTGGGCGGTGTATCTCGAGAATCGCCCGCTGCACGGCGCCGCCGGTTTCTATGTGATGATGCCGCTCAAGATCGCCGGTTCGGACATGCATGTCCTGGTGATGCGCGGCTGGGCGCCGCGCGACCGGAAGGATCGTGCGAAACTGCCGCGATTCCCGACGCCGTCCGGCATCGTGGAGATCGAAGGCATCGCCCGCCGGCAGCCGGATCGTCTCTTGCAATTGGGCGACGCGGCCGCGCTGCAGCCTGGTGCGATCGTCCAGAATCTCGACGTCCGGCAATTCGCCGCCGCCAGCAAGCTTGCCGTGCAGCCATTCGTAATCGAGCAGGCGACAGACCTGCGCGACGGGCTGGTGCGCGACTGGCCGCGTCCGTCGTTGGGTATCGACAAGCATCGCGGCTACGCATTCCAATGGTACGGCCTGGCCGCCACCGCCCTGATTTTTTTTATCGTGACTGGATTTCGACGTGCAACCCGATGACCAGAAAGCGCGCCAGCAGAAGCTCGGGCGCTACAAGATGTTCGCGGTGCTGGCCGTGTGCGCCGCGCCGCTGATTTTCTCCTACTTCACCTACTACGTGATCAAGCCCGAAGGGCGCACCAATTACGGCGCCCTGATCGACCCGCGCGCCTATCCGATCCCGCAGCTTGGCGCGACCTCGCTCGACGGCAAGCCTGCCGCGCTGGAGGCATACAAGGGCAAGTGGATCATGCTGCAAGTCGACGGCGGCGATTGCGCGGAGGCATGCCGCCGCAAGCTGATGGATATGCGCCAGTTGCGCCTCATGCAGGGCAAGGAAATGGACCGCATCGAGCGGGTCTGGCTGATCACCGACGACAAACCGGTCGAGACGATCGTGCTGCGCGAATACGACGGCACCCGCGTGTTGCGCGTCAAGCCGGAGGCGGTGACCGGTTGGCTGCCGGTCGAGCAAGGCACGGCGCCGTCGGACCATATCTACATGATCGATCCGCTCGGCAACCTCATGATGCGTTTTCCCAAGAATCCCGATCCCGGCAAGATGAAAAAAGACATCGGCAAGCTGCTCAAGGCTTCCCGCATCGGATGATCTCGCCATGCTGATTCAACTCGCCATCATCGGTTTGCTCATCGCGCTGCTGCCGCTGTCGACGGTGTGGGCGTCGCGCGATGCCAACAAGTACCGCAAGCTGATCTGGGTCACCGTGTTCCTGACCTTCGACCTGATCATGTTCGGCGCCTTTACGCGGCTGACCGATTCCGGTCTCGGCTGCCCGGATTGGCCGGGCTGCTACGGACATGCCAATCCGTTCCAGGCGCACGAAGAGATCAGCGCGGCCGAAGCGGCGATGCCGACCGGACCGGTCACCGTGATGAAAGCCTGGATCGAGATGATCCATCGCTATCTCGCCATGAGCATCGGCGTGCTCATCATCGCGCTCGTCATCGTCGCCTGGCGTAACTGGCGGGCGAGCGGGCGGACAGCGCCGCAGCGCGACCCGGCCTTCGCGCCATGGCTGCCGATGGCGCTGCTCGGCTTCGTCTGCCTGCAAGGCGCATTCGGCGCATGGACGGTGACGATGAAGCTGCAGCCGATCATCGTGACCCTGCATCTGCTGCTCGGCATGGGCTTGCTAGCCATGCTGACCTGGCTGGGCGCGCGCCAAAGTACGCACTCGCCGGTGGCGCCGGAAGCGTCGGCGTTGCGCCGCCTCGGCGTGGCAACCGCTGCGGTACTGGCGGTCCAGTTGGCGCTCGGCGGCTGGGTCAGCACCAACTACGCGGCGCTGGCGTGCACCGGATTCCCGCTTTGCAACGGCGCGCTGGTGCCGTCCATGGACCTGGCCAACGGTTTCACGCTGTGGCGCGAACTCGGACGCACGGCGAGCGGCGAGTTCCTGCCGTTTCCTGCCCTGGTCGCGGTGCATTGGGTGCATCGCGTGTTCGCATTCGTCGTCGTTGCCTTGGTCGCGTGGGTCGGGCACAAGGCGCTCCGGATCGAGGGCTTGCGCAAGACCGGGCGCTGGCTGCTGATCGTCGTGGCGGTGCAGTTCGCGACCGGCGTCTCGACCGTGTTTCTCGAATGGCCGCTGGCGCTTGCCGTGGCCCATAACGGCGGCGCCGCGCTCCTCGTGCTATTGCTGACCATGTTAAACTACAAGGCTCGCATTTCCGGGCGCGCCGGCTCGATGTCGACCGCCGAGCAGGTCGCGACCGCCTGAATTATCAACGCATGACAACCTTGACCGCCCACTCCAATCGATTGTCCCAGTACTGGGCGCTGACCAAACCGCGCGTGACGCAGCTGGCGGTGTTTTGCGCGGTCATCGGCATGTTTCTCGCCACGCCCGACCTGCCCGATTGGCGCATCGTCGTCGCCGCCACGGTCGGCATCTGGCTCCTGGCCGGTGCCGCGTTCGCGGTCAACTGCCTGGTCGAGCGCGAGATCGATTCTCGCATGGCGCGCACCGCCCGCCGGCCGCTCGCTCGCGGGGAGATCACGGTGCCGCAGACCCTGGCGTTCTCCGGCGTGCTCGGCGGCGCCGGAATGTGGATTCTCTACAATTTCGTCAATCCGCTCACGATGTGGCTGACCTTCGCCACCTTCGTCGGCTATGCCGTCATCTACACGATGCTGCTCAAGCCGATGACGCCGCAGAACATCGTCATCGGCGGCTTGTCCGGCGCGATGCCGCCGGCGCTCGGCTGGGCCGCGATCGCCAACGACGTGCCGATGCAGGCCTGGATACTCGTGATGATCATCTTTGTCTGGACGCCGCCGCATTTCTGGGCGCTGGCGCTCTACCGCCGCGACGACTACGCCCGCTCCGGCCTGCCGATGCTGCCGGTCACGCACGGCCAGGCGTTCACGGGCTTCCATATCTGGCTGTACACCATCGCGCTGGTGGCGACCACCGTGCTGCCGTACGCGGTGCACATGAGCGGCCTGATCTATCTCGTCTCCGCCCTGGTCCTCGGCGCGATTTTCCTCTGGTACGCCTGGCGCATCCATCGCCACTACAGCGACGTCCTGGCGCGCCGGACGTTCGCCTTTTCGATCGTCTACCTGTCGCTGCTGTTCGCGGCACTGTTGGTCGACCACTATTTCAAGTTCTGACAGCGATGCGTTTCCTTTCCCTGATCGCCCTCGTGGCGGCGATGATGTTCTCGGTAAGCGCCTGCGACGACAAGTCCGCGACCAAGCAAGCCTTCGTCAACACCGACCTGACCGGTCTCGACTACGCCAAGGATTTCGCGCTGACCGACCACAACGGCAAGCCGCGCACGCTGGCCGATTTCAAGGGCAAGGCGGTCGTCGTGTTCTTTGGATTCACGCAATGTCCCGACGTCTGCCCGACCACGATGGCGGAAATGTCGGCCGTCATGAAGGAACTCGGGCCGCTCGCCGACAAGGTCCAGGTGCTGTTCGTCACGGTCGATCCGGAGCGCGACACGCAGGAATTGCTGTCCAAATACGTCCCGGCGTTCGACGCGCGTTTCCTCGGCTTGCGCGGCGACCTGGAAGCGACCAAGAAAGTCGCGCAGGATTTCAAGGTGTTCTACCAAAAGGTGCCGGGCAAGGAGCCGGGCAGCTACACGATGGATCACACCGCCGGCAGCTATGTCTTCGATCCGCAGGGCCGGATCCGGTTATTCGTCCGGCATGGCCAGGGCGCCGCGCCGATCGTGCAAGACTTGAAGCAGTTGCTTTCCTGACCGGCGCTAGCGCGAAGGTGCGCCGAGCGCCGCAGGCTGGGCGCCGGATTGCGAGTAGCCAGGCAAACAGAACCTAGTGGCACCCGCCGTGGTGGCTGCCGAGATTGGAAGGCACGCCCGCATCGCCTTTCTCGAGTTTCTGCAGGATCGCGCAATCCTTTCGGGCCTGCGCGCTGCGGCACAGGCCTCGCAACGCCCGCAACTCCCTTTCCAGTTCCTGCAGTTCGCGAATGCGATCGGCGACGTGCCCGATATGCCGATCCAGCAGCGAATTGACGGCTTCGCAATTTTCCTCCGGCGCATCGCGAAAGCCGAGCAGGCTGCGAATCTCATCGAGCGTCATGTCGAGCGAACGGCAGCGGCGGATGAGCTGCAGCCGCTCCGCATGCCCGGCGTCGTACAGGCGGTAATTGCCTTCCGAGCGTGCCGGCCGCGGCAACAAGCCTTCCCGCTCGTAATATCGTACCGTTTCCACCGGCGTGCCGGTGCGCTTGGCTAGTTCGCCGATTCTCAATAACCTGGTTTCCATCGCGAATCCTTTCCATCGCTCTCAGCGCTTGACTCTGTAGCAGCTACAGGGATTGTAATGTGGCTTTTCAGGAAGAGGAGTTCGGAATGTCCGATTGCTGCCACGGAGGTTGCTCCTCCGGAAAACCGCCGGTCGATCATGCCTATCGCCGCGCATTGTGGGTCGCCTTGCTGATCAATGCCGCAATGTTCGGCGTCGAACTGGTCGGCGGCTGGGCTGCCGGTTCGGTGTCGCTTCTGGCCGACGCGGTCGATTTCTTCGGCGATGCCGCCAACTATGGCATTTCGCTGTTCGTGCTGGCCCTGGCGCCGGTCTGGCGTTCGCGCACCGCGCTCGTAAAGGGTGCGACGATGGGCATCTATGGCGTGTTTGTTCTGGGCAATGCGGTCTGGCATGCCATGGCCGGCACGGTGCCCGATGCCAAGACAATGGGCGTGATCGGTTTGCTGGCATTGGCGGCCAACGTCACCGTCGCCATTCTGCTGTTCGCGTATCGCAACGGCGACGCCAACATGCGCTCCGTCTGGCTATGCACGCGCAACGACGCTATCGGCAATATCGCCGTCATGCTGGCGGCGCTCGGCGTGTTCGGCAGCGGCAGCGGCTGGCCCGATATCGCCGTGGCAGTCGTGATGGGTCTGCTGGGCTTGACCGCCGCGCGCAGCGTGATCGCACAGGCGCGCGGCGAATTGCGCCCATCCCTGGCCGCGGCCGATTGAGAAGGACGGGGTGGCGCTACTCTTCGGCGGGCGTGTCCTGGCTGAAGATATTGCGCCACTGATCCCCTTCGCGGCGCCAGATCGAAGTGATGTACATCGTATCCGAGGCATTGTCGGCCGCATCGTTCGGCACCCAGTCGGCGCGATAGGAGAGCAGGACCAGATCGTCCGACAGCACCATGATGCGTGCCTCGGACAATTCGTAGCGCAGCACGGTCGGCCCCGAGCGCAATCGGGCGACGTGCTCGCTCCGGTCCGAAAAGCCGCTGCCGTAGACTCCGAGAAAATCCTCGGTCAGGAGTCGTTCGTCGGCCGCCATGTCGCCGGTTGCCAGTGCATCCCATACCCCCGACTCCAGGGCCAGGAACTGGGCTGTCGAATACGTATTCATGCTGGTATCTCTATGTGGTTGCATTAGCGTGGCGTCGAGACTTCGCCATAGCCTCTGCCGAGGAATTATTATGGATGTGTTCGCATCCGGTATTCCAGTTCATCTTCGTCGAACACCCGGAATCCCAATTTCTCATATAACCGCCTCGCCGGGTTGACTTTCAGCACGTAGAGCTCGACGCCGACGCCGGCAGCCGCGGCTTCGGCGAGAATCGTGCGAACGACGGCTTCGCCATGCCCCTTGCCTTGAAACTCGGGCGCGATCTGTATCTGGTGCAGATACCATGGATTTCCATCGCGATGCAGCTTCAGCAAGCCGGCATCGACGCCGTTGATCTGCACGATGCGTGCATGCTCGAACGAGGCCGTTACCCTGGTCAGCTGTTCCTCGCTCTCGTACTCCAGTCCCGAGTTTTCCAGGTGCAGGCGCATGGTTCGCTCGCGTAGCACCATGAGAAACGGAATATCCGTCTCATCGGCTGCCCGGAGCTGGATCGCTTCACGTATTGCTTGCGTCATGATCATGAATAGGTCCGAGGCTGTGTAGAGGCTGTGTCGCCGGGAATTGGATTTTCATTGCGCATTGAAAGCTTCTTGCCGTTCGCATCCATGGATTTGAGAGAGTGTGTCGCACCAAGGTAAGGCCGAACGCTTCCAGATTTGAAGCGAAGGTGTGAGCTGCTTGCGCTGTTCCAGCACTCCGACGCGCAGACTGACTTGCGTAGGATTTTCCGCCGCCATGGCGAATACCGGAGTTCCGCATACCGGACAGAATGCCTGTACGCGCTTGACGCCACTTTCGCTTGTGCGAATATACCTTTGGGGCTCGCCCTCCAGGCGGAAGTTCGCAATGGGAGCCGGAACGACCGTACGATACGCGGTTCCGGTAAGAATCTGACAGTCCGAGCAGTGGCAAATCATGACCTTGCCCGGATCAACCGTCGCACTGAATCGAATGGCACCACAATGGCATTTGCCGTCAACGAACATGAGCTTTCCCAAGATTCCGATTGAGTTGCATATGAATTATGCAGATGACGCTATCCGATAGGCAAAAAAAAGGTTCATCGCGGAATTCCGGGGAAGGCTGCGCGGATTTTGAGGAAGAAGTATTCCGTATCGCGGTAGCCGTAAGCCCGGCGCTTGATGACCTTGATAGTGTTGTTGATACCTTCGACGATACTGGTG
>Ga0196972_1000540_pt1 | contig 18074 bp, 16 predicted proteins | sample S1v_2013CmetaG_FD_148618 | JGI IMG/M metagenome (GOLD analysis project Ga0196972, IMG submission 148618) | Soil microbial communities from Anza Borrego desert, Southern California, United States - S1+v_20-13C | ecosystem: Environmental > Terrestrial > Soil > Desert | place: USA: California...
GCCGCCGCCATCCTGATGTCGGCCATGGCGGGCAGCGCAATCGCCGAGAGCCCCTCCCTCGACTCCACGCCCTACGCCGGCGCCCGCACCCGCGCCGAGGTGAAGGCCGAGGTGATGGCGCACCGGAGCGAGCTGTCCGCTGCCGGGTCCGAGTACCGCCTGCAGAGCCAGGCGCAACCGTTCGCCGGGACGCGCAGCCGCGCCGAGGTGCAGGCCGAGACGCTGAGCCAGCCGGCCGCGCTGAGCTCCGCCGCCAACGAATGGACCCTGCAGGCCAACGCGCCGCAGGAGCGGATGAGCACCATCACCCGCGCGCAAGCCACCGCCGCGTACATCGCGTCGCGCGACCAGGTCCGCGCCATGAACTCGGAGGACAGCGGCTCGTCCTACTTCGCGCAGATGCCGCGGCAGACCGGCACCACGCTGTTCGCGAGCAACCAGGACCAGCGCTGAACCCGAGCGCATCGTGCCGGACCACCAGTGCCCCGCCTGCCCCCCGGCAGCGCGGGGGCTGTCTGCAACCGGCTTGTATCGGCCGTGTATTCGCCGGGCAATTCCACGCACGGCGGCACGCCGGGCCTCCTAGACTGGCAGCATGAGCAGGCACGCCGCATCGCACCCGCCGGTGTCCAGGCGCCTCGGCGCCGACCCGGTACAGGGACTGAGGCGTGTCGCGCTGGCCGTGGCGCACCCCGGCAGCTCGGACCACTTCGCCGAGCTCGTGCGCGAACTGGCCGCCAGCCTGCCCGCCGCCATGGTGCTGGTGGCCGTCTACACCGACGCCACGCGAGCCACCCTGCGCACGCTGGCTGTCCGCATCGACTGCTGCGCGGCCGAGAACTTCGACTTCCCCACTGACGCATTGCCGGCCGCCGCCACCCGCAGCCAGGGCCAGGCGTACGTCGCCCGTGGCCTGTTGCCCCGCCTGCCGGACGGCTCGGTGTTCGCAGCCAGGAAGCTGGATTCGCTGGCCGCCGTGCCGCTGTTCGACAGCGATGGCGAGCCGCTCGGCCTGCTGGCGGCATTGGACCGCCGGCCCCTGGCCGGCGGCGATGAAGGCCACGTACAGGCGATGCTCGGGATCGCGGCGGCCACGCTGGGACCGGACATCGAGCGCCGACGCACCGACGAGGCGCTGCGGGCGGTGGCGTTGGCCGTGTCGGCTTCGCCGAGCGGGATGGTGTTCGACGAGCTGGTGCGGTTGCTGGCCACGCTGCTGCAGGTCGAGGTCGCCTTCATCGCCCGCTACGACCCGGCCCAACCCGGCATGCTGCGCATGCTGGCCATGTACTTCGACGGCGAGGTCAGCCAGGGCATCAGCTACCCGGTGGCCGGCACGCCCTGCGAGACCGTGCTGGGCCAGCGCTACCGCGCCTACCCGACGGGCGTCCAGGCCCGATTCCCGAGCGACGCCGACGCCCTCACGAACTGCCTGGACAGCTACGCCGGCCATCCGCTGGCGGCGCTGGACGGCTCGCCGCTGGGCATCGTGTCGGTGGCCTCGCGCCGGCCCCTGCGGCAGGTCGAGCGGGTGCAGGCCACGCTCAAGATCCTGGCCGTGCGCGTGGCGGCGGAGGTGGAGCGGCTGAGCGCGGCCGAGGCGCAGAAGCAGGTGCTGGAAGACCTGCGCCAGCGCGAGGAGCAGTACCGGGCCGTGTTCGAAGGCTCGCTCGACGGCCTGTTCGTGTGGGACGAGCAGCTCCGCATCGCGGACGTCAATCCGGCCGGGGTCGCGCTGTACGGGGTGCGACGCGAGGACGTGATCGGCCGGACCTACCCGCGCAGCATGCCGGCGGACTACGTGCGGGCGCGGCTGGACCAGGTCCGCGGCGCGCTGGCCGGCCGCACCACCCACGTCGAAACCACCGTGCTGCGGCCCGACGGCAGCACCTTCGAGGCCGACCTGCGGGTGATGCCCTTCGTGCAGCGCGGCCGGCCGCACGCGCTGACCGTGGTGCGCGACATCACCGAGCGGCGCCGCGCCGACCGCGCGCTGCGCGACAGCGAGGAGCAGTACCGCGCGATCTTCAATGCCTCCATCGACGCCATGGTGCTGCGTGCCGCCGACTTCAGCATCGTGGACGTCAACGCCACCTACGAGGCGATGACCGGCTACACCCGGGCCGAGGTGCTGGGCCTGGACCGGGTGCTGGCCAATCCGCCGGAGGTGAGTGCCACGATCCGTGCACAGCACGAGAAGGCCCTGGGCGGCGCCATGATCCGGCTGGAGACGCAGCTGCTGCACCGTGACGGCCACCGCTACGAGCTGGAACTGCGCGGCGTGCCGATCCAGCATCGCGGCAGGCCGCACGTGCTGTACATCGGGCGCGACATCACCCAGGCCAGGCGGTCCGAGCAGGCCCTGCGCGACAGCGAGGAGCAGTACCGGGCCATCTTCAACGCATCGGCCGACGCGCTGGTCCTCCGGGATGCCGCCTACCGTGCCGTCGAGGTAAATCCCGCCTACACGGCCGCCAGCGGCTACACGCGCGAGGAGGTGATGGCGGCCGATCGCGTGCTGACGCAGGCCGATGCGGAAGTGCGCAGGCGGCACCGGATCGAGCACGACCTGGCGCTCGCGTCCGGCCGCGAGATGCGCTTCGAGGTCGTCGGCACCCGCAAGGACGGCTCCACCTGGCAGGCCGAGGTGCGCGGCACGCCGATGACCTATCGCGGCCAGCCGCACGTGCTCTACGCGGTGCGCGACATCACCGAGCGCCGGGCGGCCGAGCAGCGCCGCGCGGAGCTGGAGCGGCAGCTGCGCCAGTCGCAGAAGATGGAGGCGATCGGCCACCTCACCGGGGGGCTGGCGCACGACTTCAACAACATCCTGACCAGTGTGCTGGGCTACGTGGCCATGGCGCAGGAGCGTCCCGTGGTTGCGCAGGACTCGGTGCTCGCACGCCAGCTCGAGCAGGCGCGGCTGGCGGCCGAGCGCGCCCGTGACCACGTGGCGCAGTTGCTGGCGTTCTCGCGGCCACGCCGCGGCGAGCGGCGGCTGCTGGCGCCCGACCAGGTGGCCGAACAGGCCCTGCAACTGCTGCGGCCCAACCTGCCCACGTCCATCCGCGTGTCGTTCGAGGTGCAGGGTGGCGATCCGGCGGCCTTGCCCCCGGTGGTCGCCGACCCGGTGCAGTTCGAGCAGGTGCTGCTGAACCTGTGCCTGAATGCGCGCGACGCGATCGGCGAGCACGGCAGCTTGCGGCTGCGCATCGGGCACTCGCCTGCGACAGGGCATTGCAGCTCGTGCAGCGGCACGGTGGCCGGTGGTGGTGGCTGGGTCTGGTTCGAGGTGATCGACGACGGCCGCGGGATGGCGCCGGACGTGCTCGACCGCATGTTCGAACCCTTCTTCACGACCAAGGAGGTCGGCCGCGGCACGGGCATGGGGCTGGCCATGGTGCACGGCATCGTGCACGACCATGGCGGCCACGTGCAGGTGGAGTCCGCACCCGGTTGCGGTTCGACCTTCCGGGTGCTGTTGCCGGCGGCCCGGCAGGCCGTCCACGAGGCCACTGCAGTGCCGGCGCCCGTCGCGCTCGTGCCGGCACCGCCCCTGCAGGGTCGCGTGCTGCTTGTCGAGGACGAGCCCACGGTCGGCGGCTACATGCACGAGCTGATGAGCAGCTGGGGCCTGGAGGTGGTGCTGGAGCAGGATCCCGTGCCGGCTGCGCAACGGCTCGCCTCGCACGAAGAGGCCTTCGCCCTGCTGATGACCGACCAGACCATGCCCGGCATGACCGGGCTGGCCCTCGCGCGCCATGCCCGGCAGCACCGCCCGGGACTTCCGGTGCTGCTGTACACCGGGAACGCCGGCGCCATCAGCCCGGAGGAGCTGGCCGACTGCGGCGTGGCAGGCCTGCTGCGCAAGCCCATCGACGCGGCGGCCCTGCGGCCCTTGCTGCGCGACCTGCTCGGCGGCGTCGCGACCGGCCCGTCCGTGGAGGGTGTAAAGCCGGTGTAACGGCGCCTCCTGTCGGCTTCGTGGCCGGCGGGGTGCTGCGTCAGAATTTGCGCGCCATGGACGCACGCACCCGTCTGCTCGTGGTCGACGACGATCCGTCGATCCGCGAGATGCTGCGCGAGTACCTCCAGGGCCACGGGTTCGAGGTGGCCGAGGCGGACAGCGGCCGGCAGATGCGCGAAGTGCTGGAACGCGAGCTGCCCGACGCCGTGCTGCTGGACATCCGCATGCCCGGCGAGGACGGGCTGGTACTGGCGCGCTACCTGCGGGAACACTACGACCTGGGCCTGATCATGGTCACCGCGTCCGGCGACGTGGTGGACCGCGTCGTCGGGCTGGAGATCGGCGCCGACGACTACGTCGCCAAGCCCTTCGACATGCGCGAGCTGCTGGCGCGGCTCAAGAGCGTGCTGCGCCGGCTGAAGGGGCGGCCGGCGGCGCCCGGCGTGGCTCCCATCGCCACCCGGCCGCCGCGGCGACAGCGCTTCGGCCGCTGCGAGATCGACCTGGACTCGCACCGCATGTTCGAGGTGGGCGGCAACGAGGTGACCATCACCCCGATGGAGTACGACCTGCTCACGACCTTCCTGGCCAATCCCAACCGGGTGCTCTCGCGCGACCAGCTGCTGCTGCAGACGCGCAACCGCGAGTGGGGACCGTTCGACCGCTCCATCGACATCCGCATCGGCCGCCTGCGCCGCAAGGTGGAGCCCGAGCCGGGCGGCGAGCCGCGCTGCATCCGGACGGTGCGCAATGCCGGCTACATGTTCGTGCCGGGCGATCCCTCCGGCGAATCGGGCTCGCAATGACGGTGCGGCTTCCCTTCCACGACCGGTCCGAGGCCGGCCAGGTGCTGGCCGCCGGGCTGGCGCACTGGCGCGGCGCGCCGGGCCTGCTGGTCCTGGGCCTGCCCCGGGGCGGGGTGCCGGTCGCCGCGGAAGTGGCCCGCGCGCTGGATGCGCCGCTGGACGTCTTCGTCGTGCGCAAGCTGGGTTTCCCGGGCCAGCCGGAATTGGCCATGGGCGCCATCGCGTCCGGCGGCGTGCAGGTGCTGACGCCGCTGCCGGGCCTGTCGGCCAGTCCGGCCGAGGTGGAGCGGGCGGTCGCCACCGAGCAGGTCGAACTCGCGCGGCGCGAGCGCCAGTACCGCGGGAACCGGCCACCGATGGAATTGCGTGACCGGTCGGTGATCGTCGTCGACGATGGCCTGGCCACCGGCGCCAGCATGCAGGCTGCCGTGCGCGCCATCCGCAGCGCCGCACCGTCGCGCCTGTGCGCCGCCGTGCCGGTCGGCTCCAGCGAGGGCTGCGACGCCTTGCGCGAACTGGTCGACGAACTGGTCTGCCCGGCCATCCCCATTCCGTTCCGGGCCGTCAGCCTCTGGTATCGCGACTTCCCGCAGACCAGCGACAAGGAGGTGCGCGAGCTGCTGGCCCACGGCAGCCCTCCCGCGTGAAAGAAAGAGCCAGGGCTGGCTCATCCATGGGCCTGGCTCTGGCTATAATCGCGGGCTTTTCCGTGGGACGTTAGCTCAGTTGGTAGAGCAGCGGACTTTTAATCCGTTGGTCGCAGGTTCGAATCCTGCACGTCCTACCAGTCACGCAGGTCTGCAGCCATGAAGATGGCTGCAGACCTTTTTTTGCTTTGGCCTTCGCGATGGGTCGAAACCAGCGCTCGTGCTCCGCTGCCCAGCGCCCATCGTGTGCGCCACCACGCGTGCGAAAACTGCCACAAGGCACCGTGCAAAGGTAACAGAGCTCATCCATTCGCAGCGGCTCGCCCTGCCGTGGCGCGGCGGCATGCAGCCTCGGCGGGGTTTTCCAGCCTCGTGAAATCAACGCGACGGTGCCGTTGCAGGACGAGGCTGGGCTGTTACGCGGCGCCACAAAGCTGCTGGGGCGCATGGGTAGGATTCCCATTCACCCCAGCCGCACCATGCATCCCGCCCGCCGCGCCGCCGCCAACGAGTCCCAGGGTCCTGCCATCATGAGCCGGCAGGACGTCATCCGCGAAGTCCTGGCCATGCTGAGGGAACACGGGATGGACGTCGTGTTCGTCGGGCATTACACCGAAGGTTCGCGCCGGTTCCGCGTGGTCGAGGCCCTGCACCATGGTCGGGCCGCGGCCATCGCCACCGGGGTTGCGGCCGAGGCCGGCCGGCTGCTCGAGGCGCCCGTGCTGCGACGCGACGGCAGCGTGCACGGCATGCTCTGCTGCACCAGCGCCGACGAGGCCACGGCCGAGCGCGACCTGCGCTGGCTGCGCCACGGGGCCCGCCTGGCGGCGCGCCTGCTGGACCAGGAGCAGGTGTTGCGCGAACTGTCGGCGCAGCTGCTCAACCACTGACCCGCGTCAGCGCAGGAGCTTGGGCTCGGGCGCGGGCAACGCCAGCCGCGCCTCGCGGACCACCCGCACGCAATCCTTGATGTGTTCCTCGCCCAGGTAGCGCAGGGCGGCGTAACCCATGAGCGCGGCCACGGCCTGCCCGGCCAACGGAACGTACTTCGCCGCCTGCTTGCTGGTCATGCGGATGCCCACCGTGCGACCCAGCCGGATCACCACGTCGCGCGTGACCATGCGGCCGATCACGACCGAGCCGACAGTGGACACGGCCTTCTGCACCCGATCGCGCTGGTGGTGGGGCAGGCGGGCGAGCTGGTCCGGGGTCAGGCCGAAGGCCGAATTGATCTCGGGCAGCAGGCGCGTGAGCAGGGCGGCGTCAGTCACCCAGTCGAGGCCCGGAACGGGCACCGCGCTGGCGGCGGCGCCCATCAAGGCCCGTCGCGAAAGCAACTTGCGGCAGGCCCGCACCCGCTCCTCGAGGGCCGGGTTGCCCGCAGCGAGCTGGAGTGCGGACGGCATGGCGGCAAGGCGGGTTCAGCGCCGCTGGTACTGGGTGCCCCCGAACAGGACTTCGCGTGCGCGATCGTCGGTGATCGGCTTGCGGCGTTCGGCCAGCACCGCCACCCCCCGCTGCACCGCCGGCCGGTGCTCGATCGCATGGAACCAGAGTTCCAGGTGTGGGTAGTCCGACAGCGAGATGCCCTGGTTCTTCCAGTTGCGCAGCCAGGGCCAGGTGGCGATGTCGGCGATGGAGTACTCGTCGCCACCCAGCCAGCGGCTTTTCGCCAGCCGGCGCTCGACTACGCCGTACAGGCGCCGGGCCTCGTTGGTGTAGCGGTCGATGGCGTAGGCGATCTTCTCGGGCGCGTACTGCCGGAAGTGGTGGTTCTGGCCGAGCATCGGGCCCACGCTGCCCATCTGGAACATCAGCCACTGCAGCACTTCGTACTTGCCACGCTCGCTGCGCGGCAGGAAGCGGCCGGTCTTGCCCGCGAGATAGACCAGGATCGCGCCCGACTCGAACAGCGAGATGGGCTTGCCGTCCGGGCCGTCGGGGTCGGTGATCGCCGGGATCTTGTTGTTCGGGCTGATGGCCAGGAAGTCGGGCCGGAACTGGTCGCCCGCACCGATGTCGATCGCGGTCGCCCGCCAGGGCAGCCCGCACTCCTCGAGCATGATGTGGACCTTGTGGCCGTTGGGCGTCGGCCAGGTGAAGACTTCGATCATGGGTGCGGTGTCCTGCTGGGATTGCTTCGATAATCGGCGACTGTAGGTCAATCGCGCGCGCCATGTTCGATCGCATCCGCAAGGCATTCGCCGGCAGGCAGGCTTCCGAATCCGGGCAGCCGCAGGCCGCCGTGTCGCCGCTGGCGGAGCCGGCGGCCCAGTGGGCCACGGCGCAGGGGTTTTCCGTCGCCACGTCCTCGGGCGCCACGCCCCTGGCCTTCGAGGGCGAGCTGGCCGGCAAGGACTGGCGCGTGGAGCTGGGGCGCCCCAGCCGCAAGTACATCCAGGGCGAGGAGCTGCGCGGCCGGGCCGAACTGGACATCGACCCCGACGTGCTGGTCGTGGTGATGAACCGGTCGCTGAAGGAGTCGCTGGAGAAGCAGGCCTACGCGCTCTACACCGATTCGCTGCAGACCAGCGTGGACCCCAACCTGCCCGAGGAGATGCGCCTGCTGGCCATGCACGAGGAGGTGGGCTGGGACAGCATGCCGCGCGTGTTCTGGGCCCGCTACGCCATCGTGGGCGACGAGCGCAACCATGCCCAGGCCTGGATGGATGGGGAGTTGTCGCGCCTGCTGATGGACTGGCCCGAGCCCGCGCCGTCGGCACAGGTACCGGTCATGCTGATGCTGCTGCGCGGCAAGGCCTACCTGCGCATGCAGCAGGACGCAGGCGCGTTGCCGGTCCTGCAGCACGCCACCCGGGTGTTCGCCCGCGCCTGCGAGAACGCCCTGCGGGCGTTCTGACCCGGTCGTTCAGGCCCCGCGCGTCACCGCGGGCGTGGCGTCCTTGCCGTAGCTGCCGTACTTGCCCAGTTCCCACTTGGCGATCGCATTGCGGTGCACCTCGTCCGGGCCGTCGGCGAAGCGCAGGGTGCGCGCCCCCGCGTACGCCGCGGCGAGCGGGAAGTCGTCGCTGACGCCGCCGCCGCCGTGCGCCTGGATTGCCCAGTCGATCACCTGGCAGGCCATGCTGGGCGCCACCACCTTGATCATCGCGATCTCGGTCTTGGCGACCTTGTTGCCGGCCACGTCCATCATCCAGGCGGCCTTGAGCGTTAGCAGGCGCGCCATGTCGATCTTGCAGCGCGCTTCGGCGATGCGCTCCTGCGTCACCGTCTGCTGCGCGATCGTCTTGCCGAAGGCGGTCCGGCTGAGCGAGCGGCGGCACATCAGTTCCAGCGCGCGCTCGGCCAGGCCGACCAGGCGCATGCAGTGGTGGATGCGGCCCGGGCCCAGGCGGCCCTGGGCGATCTCGAAGCCGCGGCCCTCGCCCAGCAGGATGTTGGAAGCGGGCACGCGCACGTTCTCGAAGAACACCTCGGCGTGGCCGTGCGGCGCGTCGTCGTAGCCGAACACGCTGAGCGGCCGCACGATGCGGATGCCTGCCGTGTCGGCCGGCACCAGGATCATGCTCTGCTGCGAGTGCCTGGGCGCATCCGGGTCGGTCTTGCCCATGGTGATGAAGACCTTGCAGCGCGGGTCGTTCGCGCCGGACGTCCACCACTTGTGGCCGTTGATCACGTACTCGTCGCCCTGGCGCTCGATTCGGGTGCAGATGTTGGTGGCGTCGGAGGAGGCGACCTCCGGCTCGGTCATGGCGAAGGCCGAGCGGATCTTGCCTTCCAGCAGGGGCTTGAGCCAGCGCGCCTTGTTCTCCTCGGAGCCGTAGCGGGCGATGGTCTCCATGTTGCCGGTGTCGGGCGCGGAGCAGTTGAACACCTCGCTGGCCCAGGGCACGCGTCCCATGATCTCGGCCAGTGGCGCGTACTCCTGGTTGGTCAGGCCGGCGCCGTGGTAGCCGGAGGCCTCGGCCGTGTCCTGCGGCAGGAACAGGTTCCACAGGCCGGCCGCCTGCGCCTTGGGCTTGAGGCCCTCGATCGTCTTCAGCGGGGTCCAGCGCTTGCCGGCGGCGGTGTTGGCCTGCAGCTCGTCGTGACAGGCGCGCTCGTTGGGGTAGATGTGTTCGTCCATGAACTTCAGGAGCCGGGCCTGCAGTTCGCGTGTCTTGGGGGAGTACTCGAAGTCCATGGAGTGCCTTTCGCGGAAGGGGTGGGTGTCAGGCGCGCTGGGCGAATTGCCAGGCCAGCTCGGCCATCGGCCGGGCGCTCTTGCCGGAGGCGACGGCCTGCGCGCTCGATGCGGTGCCGGCCTCGACCCGCTTGGCGATGCCTTGCAGGATGGCGGCGATGCGGAACATGTTGTAGGCCATGTAGAAGTTCCAGTCGGCCTTGAGATCGGCCACGGTGGACAGGCCGGTGCGCTCGCAATAGCGGCGCATGTAGTCGTCCTCGGCCGGGATGCCCAGCGCCGCCAGGTCCAGCCCGCCGATGCCGCGGAACGCCCCGTGCGGGATGTGCCAGGACATGCAGTGGTAGCTGAAGTCCGCCAGCGGATGGCCGAGGGTGGACAGCTCCCAGTCGAGCACGGCGATCACGCGCGGCTCGTCCGGGTGGAACATCAGGTTGTCCAGGCGGAAGTCGCCATGGACGATGGAAACCTTGCCTTCATCGCGCGCGGCCGCGGGGATGTGCGCCGGCAGCCACTCGACCAGCCTTTCCATCTCGGGGATGGGCTGGCTCATGGGGCCTGCGCCGTCGGCCGAAGCCTTGTACTGCTTGCTCCAGCGGCCGATCTGGCGCTCGAAATAGTTGCCGGGCTTGCCGTAGCCGGCCAGTCCGCGCGCGGCGAAGTCGACCGTGTGCAGCGCCGCGATCACGCGGTTCATCTCGTCGTAGATGGCGCCGCGCTCCGCGGGCGCCATGCCGGGCAGCGCCTGGTCCCACAGCACCCGGCCCTGCATGAACTCCATGATGTAGAAGGCGCGCCCGATCACGGACTCGTCCTCGCACAGGCAGTGCATATGCGGCACCGGCACGTCGGTGCCGGCCAGCCCGGTCATGACGGCGAACTCGCGTTCGATGGCATGGGCCGAGGGCAGCAGCTTGGCCACTGGCCCCGGCTTGGCGCGCATCACGTAGCTGCGCGCCGGCGTGACCAGCTTGTAGGTGGGATTGGACTGGCCGCCCTTGAACAGCTCCACCGACAACGGCCCCTCGAAGCCGGGCAGGTTGGCCTGCAGCCAGCGGGTGAGGGCGTCGATGTCGAACGCGTGCTGCCCGGAGATGGGGCGGGTGCCGATGAAATGGTCGAATTCGCTCATCACTTATCGGTCTCGACGATCCGCATCAGGGCTTCGCGGTTGCGCACGACCAGGCCGCCCGGTTCGATGCGGATCGCTTCCTCGCGTTCCATGGCCTTGAGTTCCTGGTTGACCCGCTGGCGCGACGCGCCCAGCAACTGGGCGAGCTCTTCCTGCGCCAGGTGCAGTCCGATGCGCATCTCGCTGCCGTCCGCCAGCTGCGGCACGCCGTAGCTGCGCACCAGGTGCATCAGCTGCTTGGCCAGTCGCGCGCGCAGCGGCAGGGTGTTGAGGTCCTCCACCAGGCCGAAGAGCTGACGGATGCGGCGCGCATGCAGCCGCAGCATCGCCTCGTACAGCTCGACATGCGATGCCAGGATCTTGCGCAGGTCGGCCTTGGCGACGCACACGATGGTGGTGTCGCCATGCGCATAGGCATCGTGCGTGCGCCGGTCGCCGTCGAAGATCGCCACGTCGCCGAACCAGATGCCCGGCTCCACGTAGGTCAGCGTGATCTGCTTGCCCGAGATCGAGGTGGAGCTCACCCGCACCGCGCCCTTGGCACAGGCGATCCACTCCTCCGGCGGATCGCCGCGTGCGGCGATCAGCTCGCCGTCCCGGTAGCGTCTGACGTAGGTGCATCGGAGGATGTCGTGGCGGAGTGAAGGGGAGAGCGAGGAGAACCAGCGGCCAGCGTTGATGGCCTCGCGTTCCTCGATGGTAAGAATGGGCTCGTCCATGGTCTGTCTTGTCAGTGACTGGCAGCGCGGCCATTGTCGCGCGCGGGACCGCGAGGCCCCATGCGGGGATGCCTGCTTGCGCAGAGGCTCAGCCGTAGCGCGGCTTTTCCCGTGCGAGGAAGGCCGCGATGCCGATGCCGCCGTTGGGGTGGTGCAGGTTGCGCACGAAGTGGTCGCGCTCGGCGGCCAGCTGCTCGTGCAGGCTGGCGCCTTGCGCTTCGTTGAGCAGCTCCTTGATGCTGGCGAGCGCATTGGGCGCCTTGGCGTTGAGCCGCCCGGCCAGTTCCAGCGCTTCGGCGAGCGCGCCGCCCTGCGCAACGACCCGGTTGACGATGCCCAATGCGTGCAGCCGCTCGGCGCCTATGCGCTCGCCGCCCAGCAACAGCTCGCTGGCGAGCTGGCGCGGCAGCGCGCGGGCCAGCGACCAGCTCGCGCCGCCATCGGGCGACAGCGCGACGTTGCTGTAGGCCATCACGAACACCGCATCGGCGGCCGCCACGATGAAGTCGCAGGCCAGTGCCAGCGAGAAGCCGGCGCCCGCGGCCGGACCCTCGACCGCCGCGATCACCGGCTTGGGGAAGCTGCGGATGGTCTCGATCCAGTCGTGCAGCCCTTCGACGCTGCGCGCCTGCACCTCGGGCGGCTGTTGCCGGTTCGCCTGTAGCCGCTGCAGGTTGCCCCCGGCGCAGAAGGTGCCGCCCTCGCCGGTGATCACCACGCTGCGCACGTCGGGGTGCGTCTCGGCGACGTTCAGCGCCTCCACCCCGGCGGCATAGATCTCCGGGCCGAGCGCGTTGCGCTGCTCCGGGTTGCGGATGGTCAGCACCATGGTGGCGCCTTCGCTGGTGCTGCGCAGTTCGGCCGCCACGGATCAGGACTCCTCTTGCAGCAGCGAAAGGCCGATCGCGCCGCGCCGCCGCAGCCAGGGGCTGGGGCGGTAACGCGGATCGCCGTACACCGTCTGCATGTTGAACAGCACTTCCAGGATGTTGGCCGGCCCCCAGCGGTCGCCCATGGCGAGCGGGCCCATGGGGTAGCCCAGGCCCAGCGTGACGGCGGTCTCCAGGTCCTTGGGCGTGCAGACGCGCTGCTGGCAGATGTCGGACGCGATGTTGACGATGGTGGCCAGCACGCGCTGGGTGACGAAACCGCCGGAATCGCGGATCACGCTGACCGGCTTGCCGTCGCGTGCGAACAGGGCGTGCGCGGCGTCGCGCATGTCGGCGCGCGTGGCCGGGTTGGTGGCCAGCACGCGGCGCCGGGTGGCGGCGTCGTCCACCAGCATGTCGATGCCGACCGTGCGGGCCGGGTCCAGCCGCTCGACCACCGCGACAGTGGTCACGTCGAAGCCTAGCGGCGCGACCAGGGTCAGGGCGTTCAGCGAGGGCGACTGCCCGGTCTCGATCTTCGCGCCCAGGTCCTTGAGCAGCTGGAACAACTCCTGCCGGCGTGCCGCGCGGGTGGAGACCCAGACCGGGGGCATCTCGTCGACCTGCGGCACGGGCGGCTCGGCGGCCACCTGCGCCTTGCCGTCCACGTAGCGGTAGAAGCCCTCGCCGGACTTGCGCCCGAGCAGGCCGCCGGCCAGCCGCTGCGCGGTGATCACGCTGGGGCGGTAGCGCGGCTCGTCGTAGTACTGGCGGTAGATCGACTCCATCACCGGGTGCGAGACGTCCAGCGCGGTCAGGTCCAGCAGCTCGAACGGGCCGAGCTTGAAGCCGGCCTGGTCGCGCAGGATGCGGTCGATGGTGGCGACGTCGGCAACGCCTTCGGACGCGATGCGCAGGGCCTCGGTGCCGTAGCCGCGGCCGGCGTGGTTGACGATGAAGCCGGGTGTGTCCTGCGCCTGAACCGGCGTGTGGCCCATCTGGCGCGCGTAGGTCGCGAGCTGCTCGCACGCGGACGGCTCGGTGCGCAGCCCCGCGATCACCTCCACCACCTTCATCAGCGGAACCGGGTTGAAGAAGTGGTAGCCGGCCAGGCGCCTCGGGCGCTGCAGGCCGGCGGCGATCGCCGTCACCGACAGCGAGGACGTGTTGGTGGCCAGCACCGCCTCGGGACCCACGATGGATTCGAGGCGCGCGAACAGCTCCTTCTTCACGTCCAGCCGCTCGACCACCGCCTCGACCACCAGCTGGCAGTCGGCGAGCTCGGCGATGTCGGCCGCCGGCAGCAGGCGGCCCTTGCAGGCTTCGACTGCTGCCGCATCCATGCGGCCTTTCTCCAGCAGGCGGTCCCACTGGGCGCCGATCTCGCGCACGGCCTTGTCGACCGCGCCGGCCTGCGCGTCGAACAGGCGAACCTGGCTGCCGGCCTGTGCAGCGATCTGGGCGATGCCGCGGCCCATGGCGCCGGCGCCCACCACGGCCATCGTCGTGAAAAGGGGAGATTGCATGGGGGCGGATTATCCGCGTGCAACCCGGCTCGCCAGCATGCTCAAAGTCATGGCTGCCAGCAGCGCCGCCAACCCCGCCCAGTGCAGCAGGCCGAAGCCGCTGTGCACCATCAGCCAGCCGCCGCCCGCGGCGCCGATCGCCTGCCCTGCGTACATGGCCGAGGAGTTGAGCGCGATCGAGGCCGCCGCCAGTTCCGGCGCCATGCCGACCAGTCGCGCCTGCTGGGCCGAGTTGGAAGAGAAGCAGCCCAGGGCCCACGGCACCAGCACCAGCGCGGCGGCCACCACGCTGGTGCCCAGCGGCCAGGCCGCCAGGCTCACGGCCATCAGCCCGACCCCGAGCAGCACCGCGCGATCGGCGCCGATCCGGTCGATGTGGCGCGACATCAGCACGTTGCCGATGAAGCCGAACAGCCCGAACCACATGAACAGCAGGCTCAGCGCCGTCGGCCCGGTGCCCAGCGTCTGGCGGAAGTAGGGCGCGAAGTAGGAGAACAGCACGAACTGGCCGGCGGCGTAGAGCACCGTCACCGCGATGCACAGCATCAGCGGGCGCGAGCCCAGCGTGCGGCCCCACGCCCGGCCGGACAGCGCCGGTGGACGTACGCCGTCGGGCATGGCGCGCCACACCCAGGCGGCGCTGGCCAGGGCCAGCATGGCTACCGCGCCGAAGGCCGCGCGCCAGCCGAGCACGCCGCCGATCCAGGCGCCCATCGGCATGCCCAGCACGGAGGCCACCGACCAGCCGAGGAACACGAAGGTGATGGCCCGGCCGCGCTCGTGGGCCGGCACCAGCAGGCCCACGCAGGCGGCGGCCTGCGGCGTGAAGATGGCGGGGGAGACGAGCGTCAGCGCTCGCAGCGGCAGCAGGGCGGCAAAGCCCGGCGCCGCGGCGCAGGCCAGGTGCAGCAGCGCGTACCAGACCATCACCAGGGCCAGCAGCCGCCGGCGGTCCCAACCCGCGACCACTGCCGCCAGCAGGGGCGCGCCCAGGCACATCACCACGCCGCCCACCGTGATCAGCTGGCCGGCGGTGGCCACGGACACCTGCAGGGACTCGCTGATCTCGTTCAGCGTGCCGGCCACCACCATCACGCCGGCGCCGATCACGAAGTTGCCGAACAGCAGCGACCAGAGCACCGGCGGCAAGCCGGCGCGGCTTCGCACGTCGGGAGCGCCGATGGCGCCCGGTGCGCTCATGCGGCGGCTCCGTTCAGCGGCGCACCAGCAGGGCGTCCGGGTTGACGACGTTGGTCGGTTCGCCCCGGATGAAATTGACCACGTTGTCGAACGCCGAGCCGAACAGCAGCTCGTAGTTCTCCTGCTCCACGTAGCCGATGTGCGGCGTGCAGATGCAGTTCTCCAGCCGCAGCAGCGCATGGCCCTGCAGGATGGGTTCGCTCTCGAACACGTCCACCGCCGCCAGGCCCGGCCGGCCGCGGTTGAGGGCGGCGATCAGTGCATCGGGCTCGATCAGCTCGGCGCGGGAGGTGTTGACGAACAGCGAGGTGGGCTTCATGCGCGAGAAATCCTCCAGCCGCACGATGCCTTCGGTCTCCGGGTTCAGCCGCAGGTGCAGGCTGAGGACGTCGCTGTAGGTGAACAGCTGTTCGCGGCTCTCCGCGGCGATGTGGCCGTCGGCCTCGGCGCGCGAGCGCGAGCCCTCGCGGCCCCACACCACGACCTGCATGCCGAAGGCGCGGCCGTAGCCGGCCACCAGCTGGCCGATCTTGCCGTAGCCCCAGATGCCCAGGGTCTTGCCGCGCAGCACCGAGCCCAGGCCGAAGTTGGTCGGCATGGAGGCGGACTTCATGCCCGACTGCTGCCAGGCACCGTGCTTGAGGGTGGAGACGTACTGCGGCACGCGGCGCATCGCGGCCATGATCAGCGCCCAGGTCAGCTCGGCCGGAGCGACAGGGGAGCTGACGCCCTCGGTGACCGCCACGCCGCGTTCGGTGCAGGCCGCGATGTCGATGTGCGGGCCGGCGCGGCCGGTTTGGGAGATCAGCTTCAGCCGCGGGAGCTTCTCGAGCAGCTGGCGCGAGATGTGGGTGCGCTCGCGGATCAGCACGATCACGTCGGCATCGCGCAGGCGCACCGACAACTGGCCGATGCCCTTGACGGTGTTGGTATAGACCTTGGCGGGGTAGGCCTCGAGCTTGGCCGCGCAGTGCAGCTTGCGAACGGCATCCTGGTAATCGTCGAGGATCACGATGTTCATGCCGGGATTGTCACATCGGAACCGCTGCACGGTCTGGACCAGGCGGTTACCGATGCCGGAAGGGCGGCGCCCGCTCGCGTGGCGGCGCCAAGCCAGCGGTCAGGCCGCGGCCATGGCCTCGAGTGCGACCAGCCGGTCGAGTTCGGCGCAGACGTCGGCCATGCGGCCCGAGATCACCATGCGGCCGGCCGTGCTGGGACCCTGCGTGGCATCGACCACGCGCAGCACGCGCAGCGGCCGCTGCCTGGCCGGCGAACGGCCGTGCTGGGGCCAGGAGACGTGCGCTCGGCAGGCGCCCGTGTGCAGGCCGCCCGCGAGGGAGCGCGGGTGCGTACCGGCCGCGGAGGACGGGTGCGCAGCCGGCGCCGCGCGGCGCGTGAACCAATGGCGTGCCACGCGGAAGGCGCCGGCGAAGGTACAGATGGTGAGTCCCATGTCGATGTCCTTGAACTTCAGGTTCGAAACACAGGCGAGATTGGTCACGAGATGCCGGGAGGCGCAGGGTGATGGCGCCTTGCGCGCCATACGCCCGCCACCTGCTGCCGCCCGGCGGCCGCTCACATGAGCATGGTGTTGCGGATCAGGCCGACGGCCAGCCCCTCGATCTCGAACGGCTCGCCGGGGTTGACCACGATGGTGGGGTAGTCGGGGTTCTCGGCCTGCAGCTCGATCACCTGCTTGTTGCGGCGGAAGCGCTTGACGGTGACCTCGTCGCCGAGGCGGGCCACCACGATCTGGCCGTTCTTGGCTTCCTTGGTGGCCATGACGGCGAGCAGGTCGCCGTCCATGATGCCGGCGTCGCGCATGGACATGCCGCGCACCTTGAGCAGGTAGTCGGGGCGGCGCTGGAACAGCGTGCTCTCGACGTAGTAGGTCTGGTCGATGTGCTCCTGCGCCAGGATGGGCGAGCCGGCCGCCACCCGGCCCACCAGCGGCAGCGGGATCTGGGCCATGCCCTGCAGCGACAGCGCGAACTGCTTGACGCGCGATTCGTTGATGGAGCGCAGCGTCTCGTCGCGCAGGCGGATGCCGCGCGAGGTGCCGCTGACCAGCTCGATCACCCCCTTGCGGGCCAGGGCCTGCAGGTGCTCCTCGGCGGCATTGGGCGACTTGAAGCCCAGCTCGGCGGCGATCTCCGCGCGGGTGGGCGGCGCCCCCGTGCGGGCGACCGCGGACTGGATCAGGTCCAGAATCTGTTGCTGGCGCGCGGTGAGCTTGGGCGACTCGGTCATGCGGGGCTCCTCTTGGGGCAGGTCCTGTCTGCCCATCCAGTACCTGTATTTTTAACCAGTTTCGTGAAAGAGTGCAAGTGAGTGCAGATCGCATCGTGGTGCTGGGCACCGGCGGCACCATCGCGGGCCGTGGCCAACCGGGAACCGACCTGGGCTACGTGGCCGGCCAGATCGGGGTCGAGGACCTGCTGTCCGGCGTGCCGGAATTGGCCGGGGTGCCGGTCGCCTGCGAGCAGGTCGCGCAGATCGACAGCAAGGACATGCGCTTCGATGTCTGGCAGTCGCTGGCCGCGCGCTGCGCCCACTGGCTCGCCCAGCCCGACGTCACCGGCATCGTCGTCACCCACGGCACCGACACGCTGGAGGAAACCGCCTGGTTCCTGCAGCGCGTGCTGGCGCCGGCCAAGCCGGTGGTGATCACCTGCGCGATGCGGCCGGCAACGGCGCTCGTCCCGGACGGACCGCAGAACCTGGTCGATGCGTTCACGGCTGCCCGGCACCCCGGCGCCCGCGGCGTGCTGGCCGTCTGCGCCGGCGTGGTGCACGGCGCGGCCGAGGTTCGCAAGGTGCACACCTACCGGCTGGATGCCTTCGGTTCAGGCGATGCGGGGCCGATCGGCTACGTCGAAGCGGGCCGGGTGCGACAACTGCGCGAGTGGCCGCGCAGCGTGGCCGATCCGGCACTGTCGGACGCGGTGGCGCGGGCCCGCGAGTGGCCCTGGGTGGAGATCGTGACCAACCACGCCGGGGCCGGCGCGCGCACCGTCGACGCGCTGGTGGCGGCCGGCGTACACGGGCTCGTCGTGGCCGG
>Ga0196972_1000541_pt1 | contig 18050 bp, 11 predicted proteins | sample S1v_2013CmetaG_FD_148618 | JGI IMG/M metagenome (GOLD analysis project Ga0196972, IMG submission 148618) | Soil microbial communities from Anza Borrego desert, Southern California, United States - S1+v_20-13C | ecosystem: Environmental > Terrestrial > Soil > Desert | place: USA: California...
GAAATAGAAAAACCTTCCCAGAACGGGAGGTCGTCAGTAAGATCGGTCATGAGGGCAGTGTCTCGTTATTTACTGATTGGTCGCACAACCAGTTTATCGACGTTTCACTGCCCTCCTTATTTCTATTAGTTCACGTTAATCCGTGAAGAACCAAAAAAAAGGCCACCTGGGGTCAGGTGGCCAAAGGGCTTCCCTACAGGAGGGAGAGGAGACAACGGGTATCAGAATTCCATCCAGTCATCCGTGCCGGTCCGCGCGGAGGCAAGCCGGGGACGCGGCGCAGCGATGCCGTTACCACCCCTGGACGCAGGCATTTTCAGGGGCGCGATGGTGCTCATGCCGGCAGCCGTATCCGTCGCGCCGGCAGTCTCGGCCTCCGCGACCGGATCGGCAAAGCCGTCCAGCTTGAATACATTGACGACCTGGGCGAGCTTGGTGGCTTGCTCCTGCAGCGCTTCGGCGGCGGCGGCTGATTCCTCGACCAGCGCGGCGTTCTGCTGCGTGACTTCATCCATCTGCGCGATCGCGCCGTTGATCTGCTCGATGCCGGACGTTTGTTCGCGGCTGGCCGAGCTGATCTCGTCCATGATGTCGGTGACGCGCTTGACGCTGGCGACAATCTCCTTCATGGTCGCGCCGGCTTCGTCCACCAGCTTCGAACCGACGCCGACCTTGTGCACGGAGTCTTCGATCAGTGCCTTGATTTCCTTCGCGGCGCCGGCGGAACGTTGCGCGAGATTGCGCACCTCCGCGGCCACCACGGCAAAGCCCCTGCCCTGCTCGCCGGCGCGGGCAGCTTCCACGGCGGCGTTCAGCGCCAGGATGTTGGTCTGGAAGGCGATGCCGTCGATGACGCTCGTGATCTCTGCAATCCGTTGCGCCGATTCGTTGATGGAACCCATCGTCTCCACCACTTGTGACACGACGGTACCGCCCTTGACCGCCACGTTCTGCGCGGATCGTGCGAGCGAGTCAGCCTGGTTGGCGTTATCGGCGTTCTGCTTCACGGTGGAAGTCAGTTCTTCCATAGACGAAGCGGTTTCTTCCAGCGAGCTTGCCTGCTGTTCTGTGCGTGTCGACAGGTCCTGGTTGCCGGTGGCGATCTCGCCCGATGCGGTAGCAATCGTTTCAGTCCCCGATCGAACCTGCGCAACGATGCGCGCCAGGCTGTCGTGCATTTCCTTGAGAGCTTGCATCAGCTGCCCGGCCTCGTCTTTCGAGTCCACCTTCACATCGCCGGTTAGGTCGCCCTCCGCGACACGGCGAGCGACATCCACCGCCTGATGGAGCGGACGCGTAATGCTACGGGTCACCAGCACTGCCGCGCCGATGCCAAGGAGGAGCGCGGACCCGCTGAGTGCCCCGGTCAGGATCAACGCGCTCTTGTAGGAAGCATGCGCATCTTCGACGGCGGCATCGGCCATCTTGTCGAGCATGCGGACGAGTTCGTCCATCGCCCCCAGCCATTTGCGCTGGGCGGGCCAGACTTCATCGACGAGGACGGTGACCGCTTCGGCCTGCTTGTCTTCATTCAGCAGATCGATCACCTTGTCAGTCAGCGGCTCGGTCGCATCCTTGGCCTTGGCGATCTTGGACAGCACTTCCTTGCCCTTCTCGCTGGTCATCAGGCGATCCAGGTTCTCCACGTAGGAGGCGTATTCGTCGCGGTCGTCGAGGATGCGATCGGATTCGCGTTCTTTCTGCTTTTCGTCCGTCATCAGTGCCAGGTTGCGCGTGGCAAGGCCGATCGACAGCACCGACTGCCGCATTTCGAACGCGGCCTTGGCCATCACGTTGTTCTGGTTGACGATGCCGTCCATGCTGCGCTCGATGTGCGCCATGCGCGAAATGCCGGTCAGCGCCAGCGCGATCATCAGCACCAGCACAAGGCCGAAGCCCAGTCCGAGTCGCATCCCGATTTTCAGATTGGTGATTTTCATGTTCATCATCCCTGTTGATGAAGTCTTTCTTCAGCCGATCATCACAGGTGGAAATCCTTCCTGGCGTCATGGACATTGACGGCTGTCAACCTTTGTGGACATCAAAGCAAATAGTTTGCCAGCCAACAATTTCCTGATTGAGACAGGCGTGACGAGGGCAATACCGGTTTTTCGGGAAGAATCTGTCCTACAGTTTCCCGGATGCAGGAAACCGATCCTGATTGCGGGAATGGAGACGCGGGAAACGGCCAGGAAGGCGCCGCACCCAGCTCTTTTACCGGCAAAGCTCCACGGTTCCCGGCCAAGACGGCGGCCGGTCAACAGCACAGCCCAGCGTCAGAGCGAATGCCTTCCTGCAAGCAAGTCGTTGCCCCTGCATTCCCACTCGATTTGTGACAAAAACGCATAAATCAAGTGACTAAACGTTGCGTTCATGAACTTTTTGATCGCATATACTTCGACCCAGCCTTACTTAGAGCTACAACAATATTGAATGGCGTCCCTTGGCCGCGAAAAACGTCCCTGGGTCTCCGTTTCACACACTTCACACGAGGATGCACTCCATGACCGCACGTACTACCTGCCATCGCCTCCAGGTCGCCACGTCCCTGTACCGCTTCATCGAAGACAAGGTCCTGCCGGGTTCCGGCATCGACAGCGCCACCTTCTGGAAGGGTTTCGACGCGATCGCCCACGATCTCGCGCCCAAGAACGCCGCCCTGCTCGCCGAACGCGACCGCATTCAGCTGGAAATGGACAAGTGGCACCGCGCCAACCCCGGCCCGATCCAGGACATGGGTGCATACCGCGCCTTCCTGCAGTCGATCGGCTACCTGCTACCGGCGCCGGGCGACGTCAAGGCGACCACTGCCAACGTCGACGCCGAACTGGCCCTGCAGGCCGGCCCGCAGCTGGTCGTGCCCATCCTCAACGCCCGTTACGCGCTGAACGCCGCCAACGCCCGCTGGGGTTCGCTGTATGACGCCCTGTATGGCACCGACGCCCTGCCGGAAACCGACGGCGCTACCCGCGTCGGCCCGAACGGCGAAGGCTACAACCCGGTCCGCGGCGCCAAGGTCATCGCCTTCGCCCGCAATTTCCTCGACCAGACCGCACCGCTGGTCAAGGGCTCGCACACAGACGCCACCGCTTACCGCGTCGAAGGCGGCAAGCTGGTTGTTGCACTCAAGGACGGCAGCACCTCCGGCCTGAAGGAAGAGAACAAGCTGGTCGGCTTCCAGGGCAAGGCTGAAGCGCCGACGTCCGTCCTGCTGAAGAACAACGGCCTGCACATCGACATCCAGATCAACCGCGACACCAAGATCGGCAGCCAGGACGCCGCCGGCGTCGCCGACGTGGTGGTCGAAGCCGCGCTGTCCACCATTCTCGACCTGGAAGACTCGGTCGCCGCCGTGGATGCGGAAGACAAGGTACTGGCCTATGACAACTGGCTCGGCATCCTGCAAGCCACACTGGTGGAAAGCGTCAGCAAGGGCGGCAAGACCTTCAACCGCACCCTGAACGCCGACCGCAAGTACCACGCCGCCGCCGGCGCGACCGATGCCAAGGACGGTATCGTCACCCTGCACGGCCGCTCCCTGCTCTTCCTGCGCAACGTCGGCCACCTGATGACCAACCCGGCCATCCTGCTGGAAGGCGGCAAGGAAATCCCGGAAGGCATCATGGATGCCGTCGTCACCGTGACCATCGCCCTGCACGACTTGAAGCGCAAGGCCGGCCAGGAAATCGGCAACTCGCGCACCGGCTCCGTCTACATCGTGAAGCCGAAGATGCACGGCCCGAAGGAAGTCGCCTTCGCCAGCGAACTGTTCGGCCGCGTCGAACAACTGCTCGGCCTGCCCAACGAAACCGTCAAGCTCGGCATCATGGATGAAGAGCGCCGCACCAGCGTCAACCTCAAGTCCTGCATCAAGGAAGCCGCCGGCCGCATCGCCTTCATCAACACCGGCTTCCTCGACCGCACCGGCGACGAGATGCACACCGCAATGCACGCCGGCCCGATGATGCGCAAGGGCGACATGAAGACCAGCAAGTGGCTCTCCGCCTACGAGCGCAGCAACGTGCTCACCGGCCTGTCCTCCGGCCTGCGCGGCCGCGCCCAGATCGGCAAGGGCATGTGGGCCATGCCCGACCTGATGGCCGCGATGATGGAACAGAAGATCGTCCATCCGAAGGCCGGCGCCAACACCGCCTGGGTCCCGTCCCCGACGGCAGCCACGCTGCACGCCCTGCACTACCATCAAGTCAGCGTTGCAGACGTGCAGAAGGAACTGGAAAAGATCGACGCTCCCGCAGAGATCGAACGCCTGCTCGGCGAACTGCTGCAGATCCCGGTCGTCGCCAAGGCCGAGTGGTCCGCTGCCGAAATCCAGCAGGAACTGGACAACAACTGCCAGGGCATCCTCGGCTACGTAGTGCGCTGGGTCGACCAGGGCGTGGGCTGCTCCAAGGTGCCGGACATCCACAACGTCGGTTTGATGGAAGATCGTGCGACGCTGCGTATCTCCAGTCAGCATATTGCGAACTGGCTGTTGCATGGCGTCGTCACTGAAGCGCAAGTTACCGAGACCATGCAGCGCATGGCGAAGGTGGTGGATGGGCAGAATGCGGGGGATCCGCTGTACAAGCCCATGGCGCCTAACTTCGAGGCGTCTTATGCGTACAAGGCTGCGCGTGACCTGGTGTTCAAGGGGCTGGAGCAGCCGAGTGGGTATACCGAGCCGCTGCTGCATGCTTGGCGGTTGAAGGTGAAGGCGGGTGTCTGATCCTGCTGTTTAGAAAAGGCTGAATGAATGCGGGCCGGTCTGGAAAGACCGGCCCGTTTTCTTTACGATTTTTTCTTCCTCTCAACGAAGCTGATGAGGGTCTCACAGCCCTGTCGCGACAACGGATGTCACGTACATAATCGAGAAGATCGACGAGAACCCGTTATGGCAAGTTCAGCATGAAGACATGTTATGCGACAACAGCCAAATCGGCCGCCACCAGCGTTTTCTGACCGGTAAGCGTTACGATCTGTATCGGACTATATATGGACTCGCTTCCGTCCTTGTCAAAGTACAGCACGCCAGAGGTTGTGTTGTAAAGAAACTGAGGGCCGGCATTCGATGGCACTGGCGTTGTGCTGCTAGAAACCAATGTCACATTGAAGCCAGCCGACAAGCCGAAGTTACTTCCAACAATGTGGATGACATCAAGACCTGAAGCGAAATCGGAGATGCTGTCGGCACCTTGATCAGGGGCGATAAACTTAAAGACATCATTACCATACCCACCAGACAAACTGTCGTTTCCCGTCTCACTTATCAAAATATCGTTACCGTTCCCGCCGTAAATCGTATCGCTTCCTTCACCGCCATTCAGGACGTCATCCTTGTCACCGCCGGTGATTGTGTCGTTGCCTGCCAGACCATTGATACGGTTACCGAAATCGCTGATTCCGGTCATGCTGTCCGCTCCAGTTGTGCCGTTATATGTCGTCTTGCTCGTGACCGTTGCGACATCCCAGTTGGTCCCATCGGCAAATGAAATCGTCTCGATCCGGTAGCGGTGCCCCGTCGAACCGGTGCTCATGTAGTTCTGCATCGTGATCAGATCAGATCCCCCGATATTGAGAACCAGGTTGTTGCCGGTGCGGGTGACTTGGATTGCATCAGCGGTTATGCCCGCGCCAAGTTGCAACTTGTCGTTGCTGGGCACGCTTTCATAATCGCTGATCGTGTCGGCACCATCTCCCAGGTTGAAAACATAGGTGTCGCTACCATAGCCACCATTGAGAATGTCGTTTCCTTCACCGCCATTCAGAACATCATCCTTGTCACCACCGGTGATTGTGTCGTTGCCTGCCAGAGCATTGATACGGTTACTGAAATCGCTGATCCCGGCCATGTTGTCCGCACCAGTTGTGCCGTTATATGTCGCCTTGCTCATGACCGTTGCGACATCCCAGTTGGTCCCGTCGGCAAATGAAATCGTCTCGATCCGGTAGCGGTGCCCCGTCGAACCGGTGCTCATATAGTTTTGCACTGTGACTAGATCAGTCCCCCCGATGTTAAGAACCAGATTGTTGCCGGTACGGGACACCTGGATTGCATCAGCGGTTATGCCCGCGCCAAACTGCAGCTTGTCGTTGCTGGCCACGCTTTCATAATCGCTGATCGTGTCGGCACCGTTGCCCAAGTTAAAAACATAAGTGTCGTTGCCGTAGCCGCCATCAATTGTATCGTACCCCGTTCCACCTTCAATCGTGTCGTTGCCGCTTCCACCAGTTATCGTATCGCTTCCTTCCCCGCCATTCAGAACGTCATCCTTGTCTCCACCGGTGATTGTGTCGTTGCCTGCCAGACCACTGATGCGGTTGCCGAAATCGCTGACCCCGGCCATGTTGTCCGCACCAGTTGTGCCGTTATATGTCGCCTTGCTCATGACCGTTGCGACATCCCAGTTGGTACCATCAGCAAATGAAATCGTCTCGATCCGGTAGCGGTGCCCCGTCGAACCGGTAGTCATATAGTTTTGCACTGTGACTAGATCAGTCCCCCCGATGTTAAGAACCAGATTGTTGCCGGCACGGGACACCTGGATTGCATCAGCGGTTATGCCCGCGCCAAACTGCAGCTTGTCGTTGCTGGCCACGCTTTCATAATCGCTGATCGTGTCGGCACCATCGCCCAGGTTGAACACATAGGTGTCGTTGCCGTAGCCACCATTGAGAATGTCGTTGCCTGAACCGCCGTCCAGAACGTCATCCTTGTCACCACCGGTGATTGTGTCATTACCTGCCAAGCCACTGATGCGGTTGCCGAAATCGCTGATCCCGGCCATGTCGTCCGCCCCAACCGTACCGGTATACGTCAGCTTGCTCATGACCGTTGCGACATCCCACGTGGTGCCGTCGGCAAACGAAATCGTCTCAATGCGATATCTTGGACCGTAACTTGAAGGTGAAAAATAACCTTGTACTGTGACTCTGTCTGTTGCGTTAACGCCTAGCGTGAAATCATTCCCGCTGCGGCTTAGCTGAATGGCGTTTGCGTCAATACCGGAACCAAATACTACTTTATCGTTGTTGGCGGCAGTGTCGTAATCATTGATGGTGTCGAAACCGTCCCCAAGATTGAAAACGTAAGTGTCGCTTCCCACACTGCCGTTTAATATATCTGCGCCATGACCGCCAACAACGATATCGGAAAGGCTGCCTCCAGTAATCTGATCGTCACCATCCAAACCAAAGAGATTGTTGCTACCGCTACCAACACCAATCAGTACATTATTACTATCGTTGCCGAATTGGTGATTCAATCCCAGCTTGGATAAATGAAGCGAAAATCCTTCTCCGGCGCTATTGCCCTGTTGCACGAGCGCTGACAAAACTTGCGCACCAAAGTCTCCACTTCTCTGAAGCCCCTGTCCAAACTCGCTCATCCACGCAAGGCCTTCCGCAGGATCAATCGTGTACTTCGCGTTCAATGCATCGACGACCGAAGAAACGTCAATATCAAATGCTGATGTTGCGGCATTCCACGTTAAACCTATGCCGTCGTAGAGGCTTGCGAAATGCGTTTGTGCCATGAGTTTGCCGTAGAACGTTTGCGACAGTTGTTCGTATGCGTCAAGCAACTCTCGGGCAGCCTGCAAGCCAGGATTACTTCCTACACCATCCTGTACAAAGTTCTCTCCTAGAAACGCTTCCAGCGTATACAACTTGCGCCCATCGTCGAGGTTTCCGCCTCGACTACCCAAAGCATATCCATCGGTTCCTGTCCATACGAACAGGATTTCCTGAAACAATGAGTGTCGTGCATTGCTATCAGGTGCATTTAGGAAGTTCTGCAACAGTGATTGCAATTCACCGCTCGTGTCGCGCGACATTGCCTGGTGCAGACTATGCACATTGCCGAAACCTTGCAGATCGGGAAGAACTGCAATGGCGCTGTCCACTGCGACAAGGTCCTGATCAATCGTGCGCGCTGTATCGGTAGCAAACCAGACATCGGTGAGCGCTTGTGTGCTGCCGTCTGTGCGAGTGTGTTGCCCGACCTGAAGATGTTGGTTCCCTTGCGCATCCGTATGAGTTTGTGTGCTAAATGCGACGTTTAAACTTTGCACACCCGCCACATTCAGCGACAACAGCTCACCGTCCGAGACCATGGCATTGCCATCAGTATCTTTCCAGACACGTAATTGTGCAAAAGAAGTGTCACTGGCAGTGATCTTCCCATCACTATTGGCGTCAAGCACAGCGAGCGCGGAGAAACCATTAGCCGCCTTGCTGCCGTTTGGCAGGATCGTTTGATTACCGAATAGCTCAGCACCTCTGTCGATCTTGCCATCCCCGTTGCGATCCCAAGCGAGCAGGCCATCATCCGTGTCTACCCAACCGGTAGTTTCAGCAAAGCGATTACCGTCGTGATCGAAGTGGATACCGACAGTTTTACTGACCGTCTCCACACCGTCGCCGTCGAGGTCGAGGATCAGCGGGCTCGTCGTGGTTTCAGCATCTTCGAAAGAGTATTGGAGATCGGCAATAAAGTTGCCTAAGGCATCGTAGTTACCGGAAACGGAGGAGGTTGGCAGCGGAGGCATTACGTCACCGAGGAACTCAACCAGTTCATTCACTGCCTCTTGTCCATAACGCAAAGACAGTTCCGCAGCTGCCCGTGCAAAAATTTTTACCCCTACCACGGCTGTGTCGCCATCCCCTGATGCAAATGGGCTGAAGTTTTCCCACCCCTTGCTCACTGCCTTTTGAAAGTCAGGGTCGTCGTACATAGTTGAACCAAATTGCTGGTACGTGTCTGCAATTGCCAATGCATTGACTTCTACGAATTTTTCCAATTCGGTTGGATTCGACAGAATGTAATTACCGACCGTGGTCGCCGCACCAGTTTCTGGATTGATGTACCCCGCGCTCCAAAAGTAGAATGATCCGCCCCAACCACCGATTGTCATCTGGCCTACGTTGATTGCAGAAGAAATGTCTTGTTGCAGCTGCGAGGAAAAGGGAGGAAGTTCACCACGACTAAGATCGGCATACACATTCTGACCGATGTTGTTTGAAATAGACTGAACATATTCCGGCGTCGTTGGCAAGCCGTCTATGTTCAGTCCATGATGTGTCGCTGATCGAATAAAGACGGACGATAGTGACGACGTGTCTCCAGCGTTGATGCGTGCTGCCTGATTAAACCAGTAGTACTGATCGGATGCTATCCCGCCTGGCACAGCAAGGTTGCCCGACTTAATTTCGTTCGCGATGTACTGATACATCGCCGGGTAGTTCTGGGCATTCCCGTAGACGTTGATGACTTCTATTTGTGTTTCGCTGAAAGGAACTGAATTTTCATTATTCGCCATGGTGTTTATTTTTTTGGTTGAAGATTGTGCGGCAGTGCTACAGGTGTAATGGATGGCGCAATGTTCCACGCATCAACGTATTTCCATATTTTCTGATCGATTTCTTTCCAGCGCGGCAAGTGTTTAATGTGAGCTCGCCAGACTATTAGCATCCCGCCATAACGATTGGTGTAATACCGAGCTTGCATAGTGGGATAGCGGACCCAGCCTTCAAAAGGAGGCACGTAAATATCGAGCAGGATTTGTTCACCACTGTTGTCGTCGCGTGTTCCAAAACAATACCGGTGCATGCTTGGTTGTGGTTTCGCGTAGCAGTGCAAGCCAAACTTTTCATCAACCTGGTTGACCAAAAATCCTGATTCAAGCCAGCGTCGTAAGGTATTAGGGACGTGATGTCCGGGCGCTCCCGGCTCAGCTTGTGCCGGGTTGGCTGGTTCAATCGCAATTATTTGCACGCGGTCTTCATGAAACTCTTCCTTGTAATTGTCTGGCGTATAGCCGGTGAAGTCCGGCAAGAACATCTCGAACCCGAGCGAGAGCGCCACGGGTACCCTGCTCACTGGTACTGGCGCACGTACCACTTGGTCCCGCTGGATCCAGAATTTCATGAATTGAGGAGGGATAGCGAGAACTAACGGCTCTCTTGTCTGAAATTTGAACAATGCCGGCTGTCCTGGCCAGTACTTTCCATAATCAGTACTCTTATCCAGCATCTGTCCCGCTTCGAGTGGGGGCGAGGTTGGTTGTGACGGAACCATCGGTTCCTTTTCCCTAGTTTGATTCATGCAAGCCGCGCAAAGTACGGCAAAGATACCGGCGAAAGTTCTACATAGGTATTTAGGCCAAGACATAACCACCTTTCTGCTTCATGGCATTTCTGATTCAATGATTGCATTGAGGGCAGAACGTTGCACATCGATTTCCACCTATTTTATTAACGGAGAAGTACATAGCTATGTCCCTACCATTTGGCTGACAGTCGGCGACCACGCGATCTAGCGTGTCATGCGACGGATTGCCGGTTTCCAGCGGCACGAACTTGCCGAAGCCAATCCAGGTTGGCGTTTCCTCGTTCCTCAATCGTCTCCCAGTCGTCCATGCCAGCGATCACCGCACATAGCGCCAGAAACAGAATGTCGAGCAAGCAATGCAATTCTCCGATCAAGATCATGCATTCGACCGTTTTCCCCCAATCTGATCGCGGATAAACCGAACTATCACCGACTCGTGATAGCAGATTCATCGTTTCAAAGGGTTGTATCGCCGCGCATCCGAAGTGAATCGATTCGCCGGGATTCTAACGTCGGAAAAACGTATCGCTATACCGCGTATATGGGATTGACGTAATGAGAAGCCAAATACACAGCATGCGTGGACGACTTTCGAGACAAAGACAGAACAGCAATGCCGCGGCGCTTTTTGTCTATGAAAACATAGTGTGGTTAGACCTGCTGCCCATTCATTGAAATCTCATCTTGACCCACTTCCCCTCGTCAAAAAGCTGTCGATGCGCCTTATCTCGGGTAATAATTCTTGAGACATCGTCTGGATACCACAACGTGCTCTTGGTATGGCTAAACCCATATATAAAAGCGTATCGCCTTCCGCCGTATAAGACCGTTGGTGATATAACGACGGGGTTCTCTGCATTGGGAAGAAAGAGCGTAGCTTTTCCGTCCTGCACTACCATCAGGTCAGCGTCGCCGACGTAAAAAAGGAACTGGACAACACCGAGCCGCTGCTGCACGCTTGGCATCTGAAGGCGAAGGAGAATGCCTGACCATCGCTTAAAGCAAACTGAATGAAAAGCGGCCGACCCTCCATAGACCGACCCGTTTCGCTTGGCGCGACCTTTTCCAAAGTACTGCCCTCGCTGTCACATCCCCATACAAACCAGTGACTACCGGCAACGCGCCAAAGAGGCAAGAACAACGTGACGACATTTTGACCGGTCTCAATACATTTCCTCCGTTCTGCAATAGTCTGATTAATCGTTACATGCATGTCACTTTAAATCGCCTGCACTTCCCTGGAGGCCGCCGCCGTCCGGAAATTCGCGCGTAATAAAGACGATTTCAGGAATGCCTGGCAGCGCCTGCTGCCGAAGATACCGGTTTCACCCACCGTCCCCGCTGCTTATCCCAACCGGAACAGGCAGCAGGTGCGTCCTGCCATGCAACCCGCCTGGCGTTCGCGCACCCCTGTTACGCCGCCCCTCGTGTCCGAATGTGCGACGCGCCGTTCCCACCCTGGCGCTGGAGCACGCCTGAATTCGGCTCGAGTCATCAGCTGTACTGCTATCCAATTCGATCAGACTATAAGGAGACTTGCATGCAGAAGAGCAGAACACGTATCGGATCAATACTGTCGTCGGTCGCCAGCGCGTTGCATTTGACTGTTGCTGGAGCCGGAAGCGCGCTTGCCCAGACCGAGCCCATCGTTTTTGTACACGGCTACTCGGGATCGACCTCCAATTTCAACACCATGGCAGACCGCTTCGTGGCGGACGGTTATGCGTCGTCAAAGCTGTATCGCTTCGGCTACCGGTCCACATCCGTTGACAACAAGACGAGCGCAAACGAACTGAAGAACTTCATTGCGACCGTGCGCAAGAACAATGGTGGTGCTGTCGTCAGTATCGTCGCGCATTCCAACGGAGGATTGGTCTCGCGCTGGTACCGCGCGAAACTGAGCGGAACCGGCGAGATGCGGCGCTTCGTGTCGCTCGGCTCGCCGCACCAGGGGACCCAATGGGCCTACTCCTGCATTTCCCCGGCCTGCTTCGATATGCGTCCTGGGTCATCCTTCCTGAAGGAGTTGGCGGGTAAAGGCTGCGACCAGTCGCTGTGGTCCTCCAGTGACGGCATCATTATTCCCGCAGAGAGCGCCAAATGCGGCAGCAGCACGCAGACGGCCAACGTCAGTCACAACACACTGCTGACCGATGCCAGCGTCTATCAGCAGGTAAGGACGGCACTGAAGTAACGACAAGCGCTGGCCGCCAATCAGCACGCGCTGGGCGCGGCCGGCCACGATCCGGACTTGATAACAATGCAGGTGATGAATGAAACCGATACATGCATGCTGGTTGCGCTGGATTTGCCTGGCAGCTTGTGTAATGAGCGGCAATCACGCAGTGGCCGAGATTTCTCCAGCCGAGACTTCGATAGCGGATTTGCAGCACGTGGTGGCCAGGGTCAACGGCCGCCCCATCTCACGCGCGGTATTCGATGAACTGGTCAAAGCGCGCGCCGGCGTGCCCAACCCCTACCATCAGGAAACACCCGAAGAGGCAGATGAGAGGCACAAGGCCTTGCAGGAGCTCGATCGCGCAAAGGTGATCGAGAACCTGGTCGTCATGGAAGTACTCGCCCAGAAGGCGCGTGAACAAGGACTGCACACACGGCCGGACATCGCTGCCGAGGCCGAGCTGCAATACAAGAGTCTGCTGCAGGAACACCTTGTCCGGGACATCATCCTCAGCATTGAGGTGACACAGGAGGAAATCCTGGCGCGCTATGAAGCGCAAGAGCCCGAGAAGGAGTACAAGATCCGGCACATCCTGCTGGACAACGAAGCTGCCGCCCGGTCGGTGATCGCCGGACTGAACAAGGGAACGCCCTTCGCCGTCCTTGCCCGGAAACACTCCGTCGACAAGCGCAGTCGAAAGAATGGCAGCCTCGGGTGGCTGATGCTGAACCAGATGGTGGAGCCGTTCGCGATTGCATCGGCGGCACTGAGGCCGGGCGAGCATACGCAGCAACCGGTGCAGACGCGCTACGGATGGCATGTGATTCGCGTGGACGGCATACGCGACTTGCCCAAACCCACGCTCGACGACATGCGAATGATTCTGCGAACACGGATTCTCCAGGAGAAGGTGGAGGAAAAGGTCGGTCTAATGGTCAAGGAAAGCAGGATTGAAGTCGTCCGCCCGGATATTGCCAGGATGGATTGAGGCGGGATCATAGTGCCGCAAACATATGGAGGACAGTGAGAATATGCGTAGGCCGATCGCCCCCCTTGCAGCCGCCACCGCAATGGCTGCAGTGGCTTACCTGCTCTACCCGCCATCGAACGAGGGGGCGCTGCCAGGTGGAGCACAGGAACCCCAGATCGTCACCCTGTTTGATCCGCTCCTTGCAAGACCGGTGGTGACGGAACATGCACCGCCCTCATCCCCGCAAACGCCGCAAACGCCGATGTTCGATCTGAGTGAGGACGGCCGCCTCCTGCCAGGCCCGCACACTGCGGAGGAACTGGATGTGCTCCTTGCGCAACTGCCGGAGAACCCGGACCAAACGGCATTGCAGCGCCTGGAAAGCCGGATCACGGAAGGATTGCCCGTAGAGGCAAAGACAAGCGCAGTACACATCCTCCACGCCTATCTTCGCTACCGGAAAGCGGAAGCCGAATTCGAGTCCCGAAGGGAAAACACCGAGGGCATGACCGCGGAAGAACGCTTCCGGAACCTGGTCGCGCTGCGACGCCAGCACCTCGGCCCCGAGGTCGCCAGCGCCCTCTTCTCGGCAAGCGAAGTACAGGCGTGGCATGGCATCCAGGTCTTGCGTATCGAAGCAGACGGCACGCTGGATACGCGGCAAAAGAATGCCCGCCTTGCGGCTCTAGAAAACGCCCTTCCGGATGCCGTGGTTGACATGATGGGCGACGACGCCGACACACGGGCAGTACGGGCGACGGAGCGGGAGGTTGCTTCGCTGCGCGAGCGAGGCGCTTCAGAGGAGGAGATCAAACAATTTCGCACGCAGGCACTAGACGAGGATGCACTGCAGGCCATTTCGGCGATGGAAGCGCAGCAGGTGGAATGGGCAAGGCGTTACGAGTCTTTCCGTCAGCAGGCTGCGCCGATTCATGCTGCCGGCATCAGCGAGCCGCTCAAGCAGCAGCATGTCGATGCACTTCTTCGCCAGCACTACAAGGAGCATGAGGTCCAGGCGGCCCGTGCTTACGATCAGGCGGCCGGACAGAGATAAATGTGGAAGCAGGACCGTAGGGCTGCCACTCCGGCAAAGCCGGGAGATCTTCCTTGTTGGTTTAGCCGAAAGCCAATTCCGTCATCGGACAAAGATTCATTGGAACCGGCGAGCGTCTTGATCCACTCATGATCACCACTATAACTTGGCGAATAGATCATGAGCATTTTCGGAAGAATTTTGCCAAGGTTTCTTCGCAACGCCCCGCCTGCGGAACCCGGCGATCCTTCCGGCGCCAGCTCCACCTCTTCGCATGAAGGTCCCCCTCGGACAGCAGCCAATGACGAAGAACCCCGCAGGCATCCAGGCATGGAAGGCGATAACCGGGGGAGAGTAATAGCGAGATACGGCACATTCGAACTACGTCCCGTCGCACTTCCCGAAACCGAACCGACTGAACGAGACACCGAAGCCGAGGACGTCGATCCGCAGAAGACGCCGGCCCCAGCCTCAGACGGCACCGGCACGAAGGATACGCGCTCCCCTGTGGGCAGGATATTGCAGGAGTTCAAGACAGACGGCCGCGGTCTCGCCGGCGTGCCGGATACCATCTATCGCGATCTTATGATCGGAATTCCCTACGCAATCATGGATCGTTTTGAACAAGAGGAAATTCCGGGCGGTCTGCAAGGCCTGTCAGCCACCAACCGCAATGCAACGATTGCCATTGTGCTGGCACAACATCCCCTTACCAGGAGCCTGAAGTCACAAGATCTGCTCACTATTTTTACGACACTGCCGCTTGCCGACCTTGAACAGAGAGCAGAGTCTGGTCACACTCCAGTGCCGGAAAAACCGCGATCGTTAGCTATGGTTTCCCCACCGAGCGAAGTATTGAGCAACGTAGGAAGAAGGCATCCTTATCAAGGCAAGCCGATGAATGAAATCTCTCGCATGCTTAGAGAAGAAGTCATTCAGGCAGTGAACAAGAATCACCCGAAAGGAAAATTCGGCCCGATCCCGCTAACGCTTGATGAACAGAATGCATTGATTGCCATTGTGCTGGCACGGCTTGACGCGACGAAGGATTTAAATCTCCCGGATCTGCTCAGTCTTTATCATGAGTATCGTCTGGCGGAGTGACGCGTCGATTCCCGCATGACCACCTATTCATACCACTAACCGCCAGCTCCAGGTACCGTCTCAGGCCCGTGCCTGAATGCGATGTTGAGCGAATTCCCAACGCGTCCGGGCGGCTCCGATGTATCCGACTTGCTGCCGTCACGCTTCGCGCAGCAGTAACAGCAGCCTTCAGAGACATCTCCCTGGACTTCCTGACTCCATGTCGGGTGGAACCGGCACTCCGGTTCAAGCCACCCAATACAGGTAAGGAGGTGTGCGGCGCGGCCAGCGGACCCGCACCTCGTATCCGCTCGCTCCGAGGACATACATGCCATCGCATTCGAATCCCATACTTCCACCGAACAGCCGGTCTGACATACAAGGCACTTTGATTCGCGACTGGATTGGCGAGTTCGATGAGCATCTGCAGTCGGCGAACATCCCTTACTCCGAACGCCGCATGATGTTATCGACGGCAAAGCAGTTTATTCGCTGGTGTGAGATACACTGTCCAGAACGATTTCCAACAATAGTTGCGGATACACGCGACCAAGGTGGCGACGCCGAGGGATGGAGTCTGCGGGAGAGGTTTCTGAGCGAAATATGCCCTGATCGCGATCTGCGGCATTGGGAACGTGCACGGCTGATCCGTTTCTTGAATTCTTTCTATTCGATGAATCATCCGTCGCAGTAACCGCAGTACGCTGATTTGATTCGCCACCCGGCACTGCGACTCGAACGTGTAAACTACTGCGTGAATGCAAAGGTATGCCCCTATCGTTGGAGAGTCATATTAGTTAAGAGCTCCATTTTCTCAATCCAGACTGAAATCAATCATGACCGACACCACACTTTTCCTGTTTGCTGTTGTTGCATTGATCGGAATTGCCACTCCCGGACCAACTGTGTTGCTTGCTCTGACAAACGGTTCCCGGTACGGCGTGCGCACCTCGTGCTTTGGAATGATAGGCGCAGTGCTTTCGGACTTTGTTCTCATTACTGCCGTCGCCCTGGGGCTGGGTGCGCTGCTTGCAGCATCCGAATTCTGGTTTTCGGTCGTCAAATGGATTGGCGCTGCTTACCTGGCCTATCTGGGAATCCGTCTGCTCCGTTCAAAGGGCAGCTTTGAAATGGAAGAAAACGGCGCCTATGCCACTTCGGTTTCGCGGCAGAAAATCTTCTTGCGCAGTTTTTTGGTCGCAGTGACCAATCCCAAAGGGTATCTGTTCTTTTCCGCTTTTTTACCTCAGTTCATCAACCCCGCCGAGCCGCAACTTCCACAGTACGCCGCGCTGGCCATTACCTTCGCATCCATTGATTTTATTGTCATGTTCGCTTATGCACTCGCGGGATCAAAAGCCATGCGGTTCTTGCGCGCGTCGGGAGTTCTATGGCTTGATCGAATCTGTGGCGGGGCTCTGCTTGCCCTGGCGGGGTCGTTGGCGCTCTATCGGCGCTCAAACGTATAACGCGAACATGAAACGGGAGCCCGGCGGCTTCGCCTAGGAGCCTGCGCGGCAGAAGACGTCGAGCCAAAACTGTCGAAAGCCGAGGAGCGTTTGGAGATATGGGCAAGCCAATAGCCGTCGCTATTGACGCAGACCGTATCGCCGAACGATACCGGCTTCTCGGCGGTTTGGGCCGACGCCTTCTGCCGCGCAGGCTCCTAGAGGGTGTAGTAGGCTCTCAAACGGCGTGCGTTTTTCGATTTGCGCAGGGCATGCCCGCCCTGCCCCGCTAACTGCGCGACGCAGCACTTCGGCGGCGGGCAACCCACAAGAGAATCGTGCCGGCCATGGCAGCCGCCAGCATCGTGAGCTGCCCTGGCGTCGCCCCCTTGTCGGACAGATGGCGAAAGATGCCGCCGGCACCGTAGCCCGCAGCACAAATACCCGCCGACCAGATGATGGCGCCAATGAAATCCAGCAGAAGGAAACGCAAGGTAGAAATCTTGCTCATCCCCAGCGCCAGCAAGCCGGCGATACGCATGCCGTAAAGGAAACGCAAGGACAGCACGAAGGTGACATGATGCTTGTGCATCGCGTTTTCCAGCTTCTTCTTCCTGCACCGCAGCCAGCGGAACCGAAGCAACGCGCGCGTCCCAAAGCGCCGTCCTGCGAAGAAATATGGCAAGTCGCCCAGGAAGCTCGCAAGCGCCGCAATCCCCATCACGAGCTGAAGGTCGAGGTGGCCCTGGCTGGCCGCAAGGCTGCCGGCGAGCAGAACGGCCTCTCCTTCCAGGAAGCTTCCCAGGGCCACTGCAAGGTAACCGTAGGTCTGTATCAGGTGAGCGAAGTCCATGCGTTTAATCCGGGGTTGTCTCAGCAGAAACGGTGTCCAGCCAAAACGGCTTCGGAATAGAGCCAAGTGCACCGGAAAAGTTGCGAGGCTCTTTTGATCTGGAGCAATGTCAGGCCAAAAGTATCTTCTTGTCAATGCCTGTACCGGGCCGGCCTTTTGACCGACAGACAATTGCAATTCGGGATATGTCGCTGCCGCTTGCCGCAAAACGATTGTTGAACTGGAATCGTCGAGTCAAAAAAAACCGCATAACACGCTCTAGTGTCCTGTTCCGTTAATTCGCGACATATATAAAGGCGAGGCGTAAACTCCCCCTTCGTCATAGAGAGGAGAAGCGCCATGCCGATGGGCCGCCCGAAAGCTGAATGGAGGTGGA
>Ga0196972_1000543_pt1 | contig 18011 bp, 20 predicted proteins | sample S1v_2013CmetaG_FD_148618 | JGI IMG/M metagenome (GOLD analysis project Ga0196972, IMG submission 148618) | Soil microbial communities from Anza Borrego desert, Southern California, United States - S1+v_20-13C | ecosystem: Environmental > Terrestrial > Soil > Desert | place: USA: California...
CTGGTTCTGCTTGTCACAAAGGGATCCTTTACTTTTTCTGCTTGAATCGCATCCATACCGCAGCCGTTATCCTTAATTGTGATTGTCAGGATATCACTTGTTAAATTTTCGTCAACCGAAATTTCAACAAGATTCGCACCTGCTGTAATTGAATTTTGTGCAAGATCAAGAATGTGAAGTGAAAGCTCTTTCATTGCTTACCCCTGATACTTCTTAAGAATATCAGTTACATCTCCAGGAACTATTTTACCGTACACATCTTCACCAATTGTCATTACAGGTGCTAGTCCACAGCAACCGATACATCTTGTTGCCTCAAGTGTGAATAATCCGTCTTCAGTTGTTTCACCTGCTCCAACCTTGATTTCCTTCTTGATTTTGTCGATGATACCTTGCGCATCCTTTACATAGCATGCTGTACCCAGACAAACTCCAATCGTGTATTTTCCTCTTGGCTTTAGTGTGAATCTTGAATAGAATGTTGCTACGCCGTATATTTCAGCCATTGATATGTTTAGTGCTTCTGAGATTCTTTTTTGAGCTTCCTCAGGCAGATACCCAAATAGTTCTTGTGTTTCATGAAGAACTGGCATCAATGCCCCCTGTTGGTTTTTGTGCTCATTTATGATATGTTCCAACTTGTTCAGTTTTTCTTTGAATTCCATTTCAGTCATCAAAGAGTCCCCTCCTTACAATTTCATCATACTAATTATATATAATTGACAGAAATTTATCAATTAAATATTTCAAGTTAATTGTAACACATATTTGAGAATTTTTTAACAAGTATTTTTGAGATTTTTGCATTTTTTTTTATTTTTTATCAAATACTCTGATTTTTTGGCATTTTCTCCTAATAGTTTCACTTTTCTGAATATTCCAAGTATTATCACGGTTTTCCACTTGACTAAAATCATTTCTGCAGTGCTTCAAGCAGTTTACCTGCACTGATATATTCCATATCCACGAAATGCTCTCTTTCATTTATATCCCATAAATAATGGGCATCTGAGGACACTACATGCTTATAGCCTTTTAGGTAAGGCATTTTGCTTAGCACCACTTCCGGCGCCGTTTTTTTTGAAACTTCAACGACTTTTACTCCCAAATCCCCAGGAATGAAGCCAAGATTGCTAATGATGCTGTAACCTTGCCTGTCCACATGAGCGGGAATACACAAGCCTTCCCGATCCTTGACCATTTTGAATATTTCATTTATCGTGTAGCTGCTGGATGACAACAACAGTTTTTCTACTTTCCCGATAACTTCATCTTCAGCGCTAATTATCAGCTGCCTGCCGAATAATTCTTCATTATTGGGGATGTTTGGCAAAGAGTCGTAGATCAGCTTTCCAAACTCACACGCAGTCTCAAGCTTTTTAAACAGACATACCAGGTGAACTTCCTCCTTGCTCTGCACTTCAATGCCAGGTATGACCATCAAACCTTGATTTCTGCCCGCATCTATCACTGCTTCCAAATTGGCGCAGCAATTGTGATCTGTCACTGCAATCAAGTCCAATCCCTTAAGCAAGGCCATATTGACAATGTTATTTGGCGTCATGTCCTCGTCCCCACAAGGGGACAATGCAGTATGAATGTGCAAATCAACTGCAAATTCCATTTTACTTACCTATACCCATGCTATGAAGCGCTACTGCTATATCATAGGCATTCATAGATGTTCCTAACACCGGAATGCCTTCCTCATCAGCCTTCTTCAGAGCATCGGCGTCCATTTCAATGTCTTCAGGTACAATGATGCAGCCTAAATCCAACAATGAAGCTACTGCTACAACATTGGCATGAGACATTACGGTTATCCAAGCATCGCCTTTCTTTGCATGGGACATGACCCAGCTTAAAAGATCGCAAATATACGCGCCGCTGACTTCCCTCTCCAACTGGTCAGCACCAGCCAGTACTTTGGCATTAATTTTTTCACAGATGTTCTTTATCACAGTCAGACCTCCTTTTAGGTTTATATTTATATCTTCTTTTTCTTGAAGTTTTCCATGGTTTTCACGATGCAGATAGACTTCTGGTTCTCACCCTTAACGATATCCTCTGCAAATGCTCGGCAGGTAGGTGCACCGCACACTCCGCAATCCAAGCCCGGAAGATACTTTAATATTTCCTTGATCATCTCCATCTTTTTCATGGAGATGGAGATATCCTTATCCAGCTTCATAATGGCTCTAGGTTCTATGGGCTCAGTAAGCCTGATGAAGCCCTCTTCATATAACCGGATATATTCCTTAATCCGCTCTTCGCTAATATCAGCACAAGGCAATCCCTTGGCCAAGGCCCGCATATTTGTCTTGGCGATATATGGATTCTCAATGGTCAGGGGACCGCCTATACAGCCGCCTGCACAGCACATTCCCTCAAAAAACTCCAGACCTTCCAGCCTTCCCGTCTCAATCTCATCCAGCACCTTGATCACTTCATTTATACCGTCTACAGCAATATAATTATCTACGCCAATTGCCTTAGACTGCCCTCCGGTTATAGACCACTCCAAGGCCTCCCTATTGCTGGTGGTAGTGTACTCTTCAGGAAATACGTTTAAATTTCTCACGATGGTACCATAAATCTCCTTCATGGATATAGCCCCATCAATATAGGACTTCTGTATTCCCAGAGGATTTCTGATGCTTGTAACCCTCGCGGTGCAAGGAGAAATAAAAATTACACCAATGTCGGAAATATTCAAACCAGTCTTTTTTGCGGCCTCCTGTTTTGCTATCCTAGCCGTTATTTCAATCGGCGTCTCAATGTCAATGACATTGGGCAGCAAATCAGGAAATCTGATTTGTATCAATCGCAATATAGCTGGGCAGGAAGAATTAATCAAAGGCTTTTCTATACTGCCTTCCTTTAATATTTTCTCCCGTATAACCTGAGTTATGATTTCCGTGCCCATGGTTGCTTCATATATCTCATCAAAACCTATATTTTTTAATGCATTTAGCATTGCATTGATTCCGACCTTGCCGGAAAACTGACCATATAGCACCAAAGAAGGAATCGCAATTTTATATTTAAAGTTCTGCAACATAGAAAGCTTATCTGTTACTGCATTTTTAGCATGGTTGGGACATATTCTGATGCATTCGCCGCAGTCTATGCATTTTTCACCAATTATTCTTGCTTTTCCGTCGCGCAATCGGATGGCCTCTGTGGGGCACACCTTTAGACAGCTGGTGCAGCCGATACATTGGTCCTCTTGAAGCACAACGGAATGGAAGTATTTGTTGTCCACGCCTTCACCTGCTTTCATATATACATAATCATTGTAATTGTTGTTCCTTTGCCAACCTCTGATTTAACATTAAATTCATCAGAGCATTTCTTCATATTTGGCAAGCCCATTCCAGCTCCAAAACCCATTTCCCGGACCTTGTCTGACGCAGTGGAATAACCCTCCTGCATAGCTAAATCAATATTTGGAATGCCCGGACCTTTATCTTTGGCAATGATTTTTATGCTGCTGGGGTCAACCTCTAAATCTATTTCTCCGCCAAAAGAATGTATTACGATGTTTATCTCCGCCTCATAGGTTGCTATGGCAATCCTCCTAATAATTGCTGCATCTATGCCAAGCTGTCTCAATATCTTCTTGATATTGCTTGAAGCTTCTCCTGCTCTGTCAAAGTCATCCTTCTGTACATCGAAATTGTATTGTATCAAATCCATGACTTGCATAACTCCTTTAACATTCTATTTGAATACCCTGCAAGCCTTTGCAGTACAGCTTGCCCGACGCAGTATACATGGTATCCTTTGTCAACATCAGCACGATATTGTTTTCCATGGCTAGACTGATCAAATCCTGCTCCGGCTTCTTGCCCCTGACAAAGATGATCGCGTTCAAATCTGCCATCTCCGCAGTTCGAATAACCTGCGTATTCGTAAGACCTGTAAGCAATACAGTTCTTCCTTTAACATAAGCAAGAACATCGCTCATCAGATCTGATCCAAATCCGTAGTTAACCTCGCTGTCTATCATTTCTTCGCCGCATAATATCTCTGCACAGAGCAATTCTTTTATCTCACTTATCTTCATTCATTTACCCCCTTTTCTGCTATATTTAAATTGAGAGCTTTTCATAAAATCTCATCAGTGCACCGCCTTGATTCATCAAGCTGTTCTGCAGACTGTAATAGTCATAGCTTTCATTGGCTTCCAGCTTATCTACAAGCACCTCACTTATAAGCGCTTCCAGGTTGCTTTTATATTCGGCATTCACTTCAGAGGTTTTGATTTCCTTTAGGTAATTCATATATTTGTACAATTTAGCCTCCTGCTCTATAATGGTCTGCAGGCTTTGGTCACCCATCTGCTTATCAGAGTATAAACTTTCAAGACTGAGAGCAGACTTTTCACTTATTATTTTAACTAGTACTGCATCCACAGCTTCTGCAATGTCAATCAAGTTTTTATCTATGTCACTATATTGGAGACTAATGCCACTTACCTTCAACTCCACTGCCACGGCTGAAACTTTCCTGCGTTTCAGAAATTCTACAGCAGTATCGGCTTGTGATTTGTTGCAAAACATTCCGTAAGCAGTTAGATATCCATTCTCCTTAACAATGAATCCGTTCAGCTTCTTCTTCTTTAGTGACGCTATTTGAGCCTCTGCCGCTTCGTACTGATCAAATTTATTTAACTCCACCCTATAAAGCTGTTTGGATTCTATGTCGAAATTATATTTGAAAGCATTCACGCTCTTGTCTATTGGCGTAAATGCCGGTATTGGCATGTTTATATGTTTGTCCTTATCGACTGATAAAAATACGCCTACCGAGCTTATTATAGCGGTTATAGGAATTATGACAAGAAAAGTCAACAACAGGTATCTGATATAGTTTTTTTTATTTTTGTTTTTGATTGTGCGTGAGCTTCTCAATTTACCACCCCATATAACTGAATTTACCATAATTTGAGTTGCTGTTCAACTTATTAATCCCATGATACTATTATACATGGTCTTGTCCAATTACTTTTTTAAATTATGTTTACAAATTGCTTGGGTTATTGTATTATAGCTTGTTTTGTTTTAAAATGGTTTCAAGGAGTTGATTTCATGTCCAGTGTATTAAATAACATACTCCGCCAAAAACTGATGGAGATTCAAAGTCAATTGCCATCCTACGTCAAGCTTGTAAAGGATGATACTGTCAATTTTAGTGAAGTATTGTCTGAAGAGATTGATGGCAGCAATATCGGCAGCGATCTTGGATCCCCCGATGCAATTGGCAGTGTAAAAGAAAAAATCAGCTATAAAAGTGATTTCAACGAAATTATAGAATATGCCGCAAAAAAATATAATATCAGCAGTTCTATTATAAAAGCAGTTATCAAAGCCGAATCCAATTTCAATCCAACTGTGGTATCTTCTGCAGGCGCACAAGGTCTTATGCAGCTAATGCCAGGCACAGCCAGGGCTTTAGGAGTAAATGATTCCTTTGATCCCAAGCAGAATATCGAAGGCGGCGTCAGGTATCTCAGGGATATGCTTGAGAAGTTCGGGGGCAATCTAGAGCTTGCTTTGGCTGCATATAATGCGGGTCCGGGCAATGTTACGAAATACGGGGGTATTCCACCCTTTAAGGAAACCCAAATGTACGTAAAAAAAATCATGGGTTATATTAAGAATAAGAATTTTGATTAATATGGATTTTCCAGGTGAAACAAAAGGATTTAAGAAGATAAGTCAACAACTTACTTTCTTAAATCCTTTTTCATTATGATGAAATCCTCTGTCTTATTGTTCAATTTGAAATATTGCTCTATGGTTCTCATATAGTTGAATCCGATTTTGCTCCAAAATGCGCGACCGATATGATTACCTGATAATATGCCTATCATCACGGTCTTTATATCATAAGTATCCTTCAGCATTTTCAGGATGGAGCTTACGGCCTTCGTCCCAATGCCGTTGTTTTGAAAATGGCTGTCTATCAGTATAGAGGATATCCATGCTTCCTCATTGTTGTCGTAATCAATCCTGCCCTTTATGACGCCAATCATCCTACTATCTGCACGACTGTCATGATCGCTGAAAATGCCCGCAAAGAACTCATGGCTGTTTACCAAAACCTCAAGATATTTTTGGTTGATATCCTCATAAGACATCGGTCTGTCAATACCTGTGGCATACATGTTGATTTCGTTTTGATTATACAGCTTTAACACATTTGTTAAATCTTCTTTGTTTACATCCTTAAAAAACAGGTTCTCATCATTCAAATTTATCGTTAACATATTGCCACCTATAGAACTACCTTTTCTTCATAAATGTTTTTAAAAGGTGTGTTTTGATAATAAATAATTCTACAAAACAAACAAAAACCCTTTTTACAAACATTTACAGATATTTCAAACAGTATAAGGCGAGAGCCCATCGAGCACCTTCGTCTAATGCCTAGGTTTGCTTTGCAAATGGCAATATGATAAAGCCTATATAAGGTTGCTTATATAGGCCTTGTTCTACATTATAATATCACTTCCTTGGTGCATGGATCTCAATACTTCCGCCATCTCTTCCCTCGAGACGCTCACTGGGTTTACTCTAGTGGAGCCCTTTAGCGAATTCTCAACAAGCAAATCAAAGTGACGCTCAAAGCTCTCTTTATCTATTCCCATTTCCTTCAGCGAGGCTGGAATCCCTATCCTTGCATTCAGCTCTTTAATAGCAAGAATAAAATCCGAAGCGCCCACAGCTTTGGCAAGGCGTTCCAGTCTCTGTGCCACTTCCTTATCTCTTGAATTGAACTGCAATACATAAGGCAGCACAACTGCATTGATCAAGCCATGCCCAAAATCCAGCAAACCACCGATAGAATGAGATATGCCATGGGCCATACCCAAACCAACATTTGCAAAGGCACTGCCCGCTATACATTGGTAATTATGCACCTTTTCCCTGCAAAAGGCATCCCCCTCAAGACAGGAGGATGGCAGACATTCAAACAAGCCTTGTATCGCCCCAAGAGCAAGGCACTCCGTATAATCGTCTATATTCTTATTGATGTAGCACTCTACTGCATGGGTCATTGCATCCATTCCGGTTTCAGCTGCTACATGCTTTGGCATAGAAAGTGTAAGCTCTCCATCCAATATTGCCATATCCGGTATAAACGACGTCGATTTCAAGCCTATTTTAATATTGCCGTCCCTATAGGTTATTACGGCCGAGCGTGTTACCTCCGTTCCTGTACCCGAAGTGGTGGGTATTGCTATAACCCGAATCCTTTCCCTTTTGTCTGGGATTGTCCCTTCAGCCATAGTCTCAAAGGTCAAATCCGGATATTCATACATCACTGCCATGGCCTTTGCTGCATCAATAGCGGAACCGCCTCCTACAGCGATTATTGCATCAGGCATAAAGTCCTTCATCTCCCTGACACCATCCAGTACCGCCTGGGTATCAGGATTCTTTTTAATGCCTGAATGAAGCTTATATTCGCAGCCTTTGCCTTCCAATAATGTCGTAATCCTTTGAATAGTCCCATTCTTAAATACGGAACCCTGACCGGTAACAACAAAAACCCTGCTTAAATCCAACTTATTTATATACTGAATGGAGCCCATACCCGTAACGATGGCTTCTCCATGCAAACGCAGCTCCTTCATAGCTCGCCCTCCATCCTTATTTTATAATGATATCAGAATGGGTACCAATATCGGCACCAATGTAGATAATACAACTCCTGTGATAAAGGACACTACTGCTGTGTTGGCATCTGTAGCCTTGGATATCACCGGCAATGATGTATCCATAGCTGTTGCGCCAGCCGGTGCTATGGCCTCCAGCTTGCCTATATATTTTGCTATATAGGGTATGCTGACCAACGCAAATACTTCTCTGCATACATTGGTTATAAATGCTAAAGCACCTGTTTCAACACTGTATTTGGACAACTCAATTGCAGACAAGGTATACCAGCCGAATCCTGCCCCTATGGCACTGGATTCATTGAATGGCAATCCCAGGATTGTTCCTGCCGCAACGCTTCCTACAATGCTGCCTATTGCAACCCCCATGGGCACAAGAAGTATTTTATAGCCGTTGGACTTAATTTGATTGATGATTTCCTTATTCCTGCCAATATCCATTCCCACAAAAAACAGCAAAAGACAAAGTCCTATATCGATAATGATTCCTATATGCTGTGCAAATGCCTCTGGGAATATAAACAGTCCAGAAAAGACGCCTATGGCTACTGCCAAAATGATGCTATAGCTCATCCTTATCCACCGCCTTTTCATGGTTTCGTAATATCATGGTGACAAGCTTTACTGCCGCCACACTGAGTACAATAGAGGACAAGGCTAAAATGATTGCTTGAAAGCCCAACTTCCCAAAGGTACTAACAATCTCATCATTTATTCCTATATTTACACCCATAATGAACAAAAGTAAAAGTAGGCTTGCATACTGCAGCTTTGACAGATTTTTCTCCACCATTTTGCTCAGCATGCCCCTGCTGCTTATCATAGCCCCTGCTAAAATAATTAATATGTATAATAATATCCTCACTGACACACCCCCACAAAATCATTCACATATATATGCTATCAGAAAAACATGCCCGCTTCAACCTGCACCGTCCATCGCCGCCATAATATACCATTAGTGTAAGCATGTGTATGCTGTTAAAATAATGGTATACATATCGAAAGGGGATATACATATGGCAAGAAACAAAATAATCATTATCGTACTGGTAACGGCATTCACTATGCTTATAGGCATTGGCTGTGCCGCAAAAGAGTAGATTCCCATTCAAACCAATACAGCACAAATTGATATCATACCACTGCAATTTGAGAAAGTAGATGCAAATGCCTTTGATAGGATAAGTGTTATGAATCCAAGTGAAATTGTTGAAGCACCGCAAAAATATAAATATCACGATGTAAATGGTCAATATATCGTGTTCAAGAAAAAGGAAAATGGGGATTTCATGCATCTGGCAATTAAAATGAAAGATCAGACATATTATATAGACGAAATATCCATGTCTCAAAACGCCCCCTATGATGCTGACATGATCTTTTATTACCCAATTTCTTTCCTGGGCAAGGATATTGTTGAAGTACGCGGCATAATGGGTGCAAATTACTCACCTACATTATTCATTGCTATAGAAAGCAGCAAACCTGAAATACTGCTGAAAACAGAAGGTCCTGTTTTTCACTATGACTTCGACAAGGATGGAACTAAAGAAGTGGTTTCCTCTTATGGTACAGCAGCTCAAACAGACTTTTTCAAGTATGTGGACGGGCAGTTCCTTAAAGTAAACATAAATGATGCATTAGGTGCAGAAGCAGTTCATTTCAATGAAGGGACCGGAATATTCGAAGCCTATCTGAAAAATAAGGAAACCCATAAATACGAATATACTAAAAACGGTTTAAAGCAAATCGATCAATAGAAAAAACAGCAGGTCAAACCTGCTGTTTTTTAAAAGGGGACTTTTATGTTATTATCTCTTATTTCTAGTTTTGACGTCAAATATAACAGCCACTGCCAAAACAGCACCTCTGATGATATATTGGTAAGATATGTCCACACCCATTAGGTTCATACCGCTGATCAATGACGACATTACCAATGCGCCAATGATTGATCCTGTTACCTTACCAACGCCTCCCGCTGCTGATACACCACCTACATAAGCTGCTGCGATGGCATCCATCTCAAACAAAGTTCCAGCCGTAGTTGTTGCAGACTGCAAACGAGCAGTAAAAAGTATACCTGATAAGGCTGCCAGCATACCCATTGAGCTGAATACAATAGTTGTTATCTTTTTTACGTTTATACCACTAAGCTTTGCAGCATCCGGGTTACCGCCCACGGCATAAATATGTCTGCCCAATACAGTCTTGTTTGCTATAAAATTGTATATGAGAACAACGGTAATAACAATTACTACTGTCCAGGACAATCCATTATAACCAGCCAAAATCCATGTAATATAGCCGATAACAGCTGAAACAAACAGTAGTTTGATTGAAAACATGGCATTGGATAATACTTCAAAATTGTATTTTTGTTTATTTCTTCTTGTATTGAATTCACTCCATACATAAAAGCCTATCGCAATTACACCTATAATTAAGGTTAGTGTATGCACACCTTCAATATGTGCGATATCCGGTATAAAACCATTTCCTATTGCGTTAAAGCTCTTATTTGGTACGATGATTGTCCCGGTACCAGATGTGACTCGCAGCAGCGATCCTCTGAATATTAGCCAGCCTGCAAGGGTGGCAACAAAGGAAGGGATACCCATCTTGGTAACTAAAAATCCTGTGAAGGAACCAATCAGTATACCGCCTGCCAATACGATTATAATTGTTAACCAAACCGGCATAGCAGCCTTTGTCATTAAAATTGCAGCTACTGCGCCTAAAAAACCAGCAAGAAAGCCTACTGACAAGTCTATATGCCTTATGACTATTACAAGGGTCATACCTACAGCCAATACTGCAATATAGCCAGTCTGATTGATCAAGTTGCTGATATTTCTTGATGACATAAATAAACCATCGGTTGTTATCGAGAATGCCAACATAATGACAACCAAAGCGATATACATACCATATTCACGTATGTTTTGTTTCATTAAATTCTTTGCTTCATTAAAAATACCCATAATACGCCTCCTATACAGTTGCCATTTCCATGACTTTTTCTTGAGTGGCCTCTTCAGCCGTCAACTCTCCGGCAATCTTTCCTTCAGATACAACATATATTCTATCACTCATACCCAGAACTTCTGGCAATTCAGATGAAATCATAATAATGCTCATTCCCTCTTCAACAAGCTTATTCATTAAAGTATATATCTCGTATTTCGCACCGACGTCAATACCACGAGTAGGCTCATCTAATATCAGTACATTAGGCTTAACAAACAGCCATTTGCCCAATGAAACCTTTTGCTGGTTTCCACCGCTTAGATTGCCAACCTTCTGTTCGACGCTTGGAGCTTTAATATTCAAAGAGGTTTTGTAGTAATTCGCAGTCTTTACTTCTTCATTTTTGTTCAACACCCCTTGCTGCGACAGGGTTCTAAGGTTGGCGATGGTGATGTTTTGCTTGATATCATCTATCAAAATCAGACCATTTCCTTTTCTATCCTCTGTAACATATGCCACTCCAGCCTTTATTGCATCGCTGGGGCTCTTAAAATGTTTCTTTTGTCCTAATATATACAAATCACCTTTGATTTTATAGTCGCTGGGATTTCCAAATATGCTGTGAGCCAGTTCTGTACGCCCAGCCCCCATCAATCCTGCGATGCCAATGATTTCACCTTTTCTTACATGGAAGTTTAAGTTGTGAAGAATATCTCTTCCAACCTTCGGGTCGTAAGCACACCAATCTTTTACTTCCAGAACATTCTCTCCAAAGCTGCTATTGCTTCGTTTTGGATAAATATTATCTATTTCACGACCAACCATATGCTTTATAATAACGCCTTCTGATATCTCACCTTTTTCAGCTGATAAAGAGCAAATAGTTTGTCCGTCCCTCAGCACGGTTACTGTATCTGCTATTGCTATCACTTCCTTAAGCTTATGGGATATCATAATAGAGGTTACACCTTGCTCCTTCAGTTCCTTGATCAGCTTCAGCAAATTCTCGCTATCGTCCTCGTTCAAGGCAGCTGTCGGTTCATCAAGTATCAAAAGCTTGACGTTTTTACTCAAGGCTTTTGCAATCTCTACAAGCTGTTGCTTGCCAACACCTAAATCTTTTACCAATGTAGCAGGATTTACCTTTGCAAGCTTTACTTTCTTTAGCATGTCTCCTGCCTTTTGAATGGTTTCATTCCAATCAATAAGTCTTCCTTTTTTGATTTCATGACCTAAGAATATATTTTCATATACCGTCATATCGGGTACTAGGGCTAATTCCTGATAAATAATTGCTATTCCAGCCTTCTCGCTGTCGCTAATGGCTGAATACTTCTGAACTTCACCATTTAATACAATATCCCCTTCGTATTCTCCGTAGGGATAAACACCGCTTAAAACCTTCATCAGAGTTGATTTCCCTGCTCCGTTTTCCCCCACCAGACAATGAATCTCACCTTTTTGAACCTTGAAATTAACATTGCTTAGAGCCTTTACACCAGGGAAGGTTTTTGTAATATTTCTCATCTCTAAAATATAATTACTCATAGCTGTACTCGCTCCTCACTAAGCATATCAGCAAAATTAGAATAGGCTTATGCTAAAATTTATGATTTATAATTGCGATTTATGAAATGCACAGCAGTCTATCTCTAATCAATTACGTGCCATGCTAATTGGATAAGCCTTGAAAATTATAACTTGATTTATACTATATAGTTGAATAGTGATAGACTAGTCTATCACTATTCAAGCAATTGTTATTTAGATTGAATTTATATATTATTGTAAGCCTGTGAACTCGGATGCTGGATAGTATCCAGAGTCAACCAAAGCAGCCTTTACGTTATCTTGCTTAACAACGATAACTTCTGTTTGCTTAGCTTTTACATCAACTTTGCCATTGTTGTATGAACCAGTTGTTTGAGGCTCTTTGCCGCCTAGTATAGCAACTGCCATTTCTATGGAGTCTTTAACTAGTGTACGAACATCCTTGAATACTGTCATGGATTGCTTGCCATCGATGATGTACTGTACAGATGCCTTCTCAGCGTCTTGGCCTGTTACTTTGTAGCTAGTTACTGCCTTATCAGCAGCAAATGCGTCAGCTATAGCACGAGCTGTACCATCGTTTGGAGCTAGTATATATACGTTGCCCTTATCAGCTGGTTTAGCAGCTGTCAAGTGAGCTTCTGCTTTGCTCTTAGCTTCGTTGAAATCCCAGTTAGTTGTTACTTGACCAATGATTTTGCCCATTTCATCTCTTGTTAACTTTGCATTTCCTTGTAGTGCAACAGCTTCACTTGAGTTCTTTATTACAAATGTGCCATCAGCGATCTTAGGTTGTAATACGTTCCATGCGCCTTCGAAGAATAGGAAAGCGTTGTTGTCTGAAGCTGCACCAGCATATAGGTATAATGGGTTGCCAGTACCTGTAGCTTGTTCAACCAAGTATCTTGCTTGAGCTTCACCAACTGCGATGCTGTCAAATGTTACATAGTAGTCAACTGCATCTGTACCAGTTATTAATCTGTCATAAGCGATAACCTTGATGCCTTCCTTCTTAGCTGCTTCAACAGCTGCTGCTGCTGCGCCGCCATCATGAGGACAAATGATCAATACTTTGATTCCCTTTGCAATTAAAGCGTCAACGTTTTCTTTTTCCTTAGCTGAAGAACCTTGGCTAAATAGTATTTCTACTGAATAGTCTGTGCTCTTTAAAGCTTCAGTGAATCTAGTTTCGTCTTGAACCCATCTTGGCTCATCCTTTGTTGGTAGAACGATACCAACGTCAACCTTGTTGGAATCTTCTGCTGGAGCTTCACCAGGTGTAGCTGGTGCTGTGCTGCAAGCTGTCATAGCAAGAAGCATTGAAAACACTAGTAACATTACTAAAAGTTTTTTCATGATTTCTCCCCCTTTTTATTGCCTGCCAAATTTTATTTAGCGGCCTATGCATGGTATAACCCATACGCATTTTCAACTTAATTATTTCATAAAATAGACACTATGTCTCTGTAGCCTTTTGCTCTATTCCATAACAATTTAGTGCAGTTGCAAAAAGCTTGTACAAGGCTGTAAATTTTTGTGATAAAAAAATACAGCCCGCTTTCTCAAGCGAGCTGTACACTAGTTTCTGTAGACCTCATCCTTAGGATGGAAACCATCCCTGATTATTGTATCATCAATATTCTCTTTATCCACTGCTATTGGATCCAGTACATAATAGCGCACATTATAAAGACCGTCATTGATAGTCTTATCCACCATTATGGGTTCGTTCTTCACCAGTTTTACGGCCATCTGCACTGTAGCCTCTGCGAGCTTATCAATCGGCTTGTATATTGTCATAAGCTGTGTTCCCTCCACAATTCTTTGACAAGCCGTCAGATCCGCATCCTGTCCTATTACGGTTACCTTGCCGCTTAATCTGTGCTCCGACAGCGCCTCTATGGCTCCCTCCGCCAAACTGTCATTTCCTGCTATTACAGCATTTATTTTTGTTTTCTTTTGCAATGCCTCGTCAACTACCTTGAATGCATATTCCTTCAACCAGTCTGCTGCCCATTCCTCATCTACGACATTGATTTTGCCCTCCTTGACCAGGGGCTGCAAAACGGAATCATAGCCTTGCTTTATCATATTTGTATTATTATCGCTTTTGGCGCCATTGATAATCAGAAGGTTTCCGGTACCCATCGTATCAACAATACGCTCTGCCATAAGCTGTCCAACCATGACATTATCAAAGGTGATATAAAGGTCCACATTTGCTTTCAGCACCAATCTATCATAGGAGATAACCGGCACTCCTTGCTTCTTTGCCATTTCAACTGCATTAGCAGCCTTGTTCAAGTCATTTGGCACAATAATCAGCACATCAATGTCTTGCTCCAACAGATATTCGACCTGCTTCAATTGATCCTGATCATCATTGTTTGCGTTCTGAACAATAATGTCTGCACCTAATTCCCTTGCTTTTGCCATCAAAATATCTCTGTCCTTGATCCATCTTTCTTCCTTCAAGGTACCAAGTGAGAAACCTATCTTTATCTTCTTGTCGCCTTCAGGATTTTGCTGATCAGGGTTATAAACTGCCTGGTCATCCTCTTTAATAATCCTTACAATAGAAAATACCAAGACGAAAAATACAACGAAAAGTATTGCAATTACTGTGTTTTTGATTATGCCTCCCTTAACCAATACTCTCACCCCTTATATTCGATGCTGCCCTATACTCCGTAGGAGTCATTCCGGTTACCTTCTTGAATATCTTGCAATAGTAATTGGGATCGTTATATCCGATTTTATGGCATACCTCTTTAATGCTCATCCTGTGGTTTTCCAAGAACTTCATAGACTTTTCAATTCTAAGCTCGGTTAGATAATCTACAAAGTTTTTGCCCACCTCATCCTTGAATATCTTACTGAAATAGTGGTAGCTCAAATTTACACTTTTCGCTGCATCATCCAGCGTGATGTTCTCATAAAAATTGTTGTTCAAATACTTCAATACTTTAGGTATGATTCCGTCAATTTCACTTCTTATTTGATCCTGTATCTCCTCGGACAGCTCAGAAAGAATCTGTACGAATTGTCCCTCCAGCTCTTCCCTGCTGTTCGTCTTTAAAATACATAATATATATGTCTGTTTGGATTTGCTAAAGCTGCTTACCTTGTAAGGCAAAGCCTTTTCAATAACGAAAAGCAAGTCAATCAGTTTGGATTTGATTTTGTCAATATCTTCGCTATAGTTGCTCACCAGCCATAGATAGATATCCTTGAAGGCCTCCTTGGCGCCGTTTATGTTTCCGGTCAGCATTCTGTTCGCAAAAGTGCTCTCCTTATGCAAAGGATAGGTATCCAGTACATTGTTGGATGGTGTGATGTCTTCATAGTGCATCACCGCCTGTCCGCTTGGCACGGAAGCAGCCATAAAGGCTTCATTGCAGGACTTATTGAAATTTGCTACCTCATAATTTCTTCCTATTCCAATCCTGAATCGCAGTCCGTTATTCATTTTTACACGTTCGAGAACCTTATTTCCTATGCTGATAGACTGATTTCTTATTAAATAAGGATCTGTGCTGTCCCCTACCGGTACAAAAGCTGTAATTCTATCCAATAGAGGATTGCCTATCAAGCATGGACATAAGCGCTTAAGCTCCATGGAGATTGCTTCATAAAAATTCTGTTTCTCCAAGTTCAGCTTCAAATTGTCTTCCTTTGCACTGCATTCAAAGCTATCCAACAGAACTGTAATTGCGTACCCCTGTCTCAGTTTCATGTTGAATATATCCTCATAGAAGCCAATTTCATTGACCGTCCCAAGATTAAACAGCTGGTGGGAGATAAATTGACCTTCAATGTATGGAATGATTCTATTTATTCTCTCCTTCAACTCAACTTCCCGAAGCAGGTGCTTTCGCTTTTGATTGATTGTAGCATTAAGGTTGGTAAGGGTCTCAATGACCTTCCCCTTATTGATGGGCTTCAGTAAGTATTCCGACACCCCCATGTTTATTGCTTCTTTGGCATAATCAAAGAATTCATAGGCTGTGACGATTACAAACAAGGCATTGCTGTTGGAGGCTTTTATTTGTCTAATTGCCTCAATGCCGTCTATACCCGGCATATGGATGTCCATAAAAATAACATCAGGTTTCAGCTCCATTGCCTTTTCGATGGCTTCCCTCCCGGAGCTGGCTGTTCCAACGATCTCAACATCCTCCATGTTCTTGGAGATAATCATTTTCAAGGAATCCAATACTAGGTATTCATCATCAGCAATTAACAGCTTTATCATGGATTTCAACCCCCTTAATCCTGGTTTGCATATGGCGAGGGATCCGAAGTGTAACCTTAGTTCCACACTGGACTTCGCTTTCTATACAAATCAGCTCTCTATAATCATTAATATCAAATAAATTCTGCAATCTCTGTACAACGTTGCTGATGCCAATACCAGTCGCATGTTTTTTCTTTATATCCAAACTATCATTCATACATAGTATGGAGTCAATTTGGCTCGCATCCATTCCCATCCCATTGTCAATAACTTCTACGCAAATGTTTTGCTCCTCCAGCCTAACATTCAGATGGATTTCTCCATTACGCTCCAAATGCTGCAATCCATGTATAAATGCATTTTCTACAATAGGCTGAATGATGATTCTTGGAATCATAATATCCAAAGCCGCTTCATCAATCTCATTATAAAACTCAATTCTGCTGCCAAAACGAGTCTTTAGAATCTGCATATAATTCTTTACATACTGTATTTCATCTCTAAGGGTAGTAAGTTCATCAATATTCTTTAGGTTGTATCTAAATAAGTGGGCTATATTCTCAATAAACTCAGAGGATTTGTCTGCACCCTCGATCATCGCCAATTGAGCCGCTGCGTTCAAGGTATTGTACAGGAAATGAGGATTGATTTGAGACTGCAGAAACTTCAGCTCTGCTTCCTTAAGGAGACTCATCATTTTCAGGTTCTGCATTTCCTGCTCTTTCAGCTTTTTCTCCACCTCAGCTTGCCTTTTGAGTTCATCTATATAATCTCTTATACTCTTTACCATCTTAATAAACGCCCCGGCCAATATATCCGTCTCATCACCGGTATGAGTCTGCGTCAGTTCAATCTCAAAATCCCCTTCTGCAATTTTCTCCGCAGAGTGAGACAACTCACTGATGGGTTTGGTCAAGCGATAGGTTGAAACGATTGCGAAATAGAGATTGCCTAACACAGCAGCAATTATGATAAACAAGTTTAAATAGCTGATAAAGCTCATACTTTTATTGATGTTTTCATATTTTTTCGATCCAGTCTTCAGCTTGTTATCCAATAGCTTGTTGTTATAAAGCTTTATATACTCACTGATTTCATTGGAGCGCTGAAAATGAGCTATATATTTGCTGCTGATTCTTCCCCGTTTAGCCTGTATGGCATTATCGCTTTCAACCAGCAAAGCATCAATCATATTTCCTACATCCTTCAGCAGAATCAACTCATAGTTATATTCCGCTGTTCTAGGAATCCTCCTGGAAATCTCCTGCACCCTATTGTAGTGTGTATAATAATTGAGCAGATTCTCTGACGATGCAGAGGTCAGGTATTTTTCCAATTCTGTCATGAGCTGGTTCACATCGTTGTTCAGGTTATTTAGATAGGCATAGTCTGTAATAATACTGTTTGTATTTTTCAAAACGATTTTGGCATTATAATAAGAAAAAATACTGATTACCCCTAACAGCATAATTGTAAGGAGAAAGTACACAATTAACTTTTTTCGGATGCCCATAAAGGTAAATATGTCCCGATTCAATATATCTCACCAACTATCTGAATTAT
>Ga0196972_1000544_pt1 | contig 17993 bp, 18 predicted proteins | sample S1v_2013CmetaG_FD_148618 | JGI IMG/M metagenome (GOLD analysis project Ga0196972, IMG submission 148618) | Soil microbial communities from Anza Borrego desert, Southern California, United States - S1+v_20-13C | ecosystem: Environmental > Terrestrial > Soil > Desert | place: USA: California...
TTCACCGTCGAAGTCAGCTCCTCCATCGAGGACGCCGTCTCTTCCAGCGAGCTCGCCTGCGATTCGGTGCGCGACGACAGGTCCGCATTGCCCTGCGCGATCTCGCGCGATGCAACGCCGATGGTTTCAGTACCGGCACGCACCTGGCCCACGGTACGCGCCAGGCTGTCGTTCATCAGCTTCAGTGCTGCCAGCAACTGACCGGTCTCGTCGCGCGAGTTGATCTCGATGTTCTGCGACAAATCGCCCTCGGCCACGCTTCGCGCAATGCGAACCGCCTCACCCAGCGGAATTGAAATGGCACGGATGAGCCACAGCCCGATCAAGCCCGAGAGCGTCACGCCGAAGATCATGGCGAAGATCGATACATTGCGCACCATGACGTACATGCTCTGCGTCTTTTCGTATTCCTTCTTCGCGACATCTTCCTGCGTGTGGATGAGTGCGTCGATATCGGTCTGGAACACCGCGTAAGTCTGGCTCATCGGCCCCTGCATCAGTTCCATTGCTTGCTGGACGTTGGCCGCGCGCAATGCAGCGACTGTCGGCTTCAGGCCTTCCTCGACGAACTTCATGCGGCTTTCCATCGCCTTCTTCGCCTGCGTCCTTTCTACGTCCGTCAGCGCCTGTTTCATGTACTCGTCCCAGGTCCGGGCGATGTCGCCAGTGCGCTTGTCGACTTCGTCCATGCGCTTGTTGACGACTGCCGGGTCGCCGTTCATGGATTCGGCAACGGCCATCCTGCTGTCGCCGATGAGACGGACAATCGTGTTCAACTGCCCGATGGGAATGAGGCGATCGTCATAGATCGTCCTCAAGGAAGTATTTGCGGAGCTCAGACTGACAATCGCGATAACGCCGCTTCCGACAAGCAGCAACGAAAGGAAGCTGATCACGAACACCAGCCGTGACTTGATGGTCAAATTAGTAAACATCGTCCCTACCCTCAGTGTATGGAGAGGCCCACCGATACGTTGTCAGCGGGCCTTCGATTTCTTCTGGTTTTTTGCCGTCTCCGCGGCATCCATGCTGCAGTTCGCGACTGCTTTTTGTTCTTATGCGGCGATCTTGTCGATCAGTCCCATTTCTGCACTGGACATCAGCTTGTCGATGTCCACCAGGATCAGCATGCGCTGATCGATGGTTCCCAGGCCGATCAGGTAATCGGTGTTCAGCGCTGTGCCCATCTCCGGCGCGGGCTTGATCTGCTCCGGCGACAGCGTCGTCACGTCTGACACGCTGTCGACCACCATGCCTACCACCCGTCCTGCCACGTTCAGGATAATGACGACGGTGAACTGGTCGTAGGTCGGCTCGCCGAGATTGAACTTGATTCGCATATCCACGATCGGCACGATAATGCCGCGCAGGTTCACCACGCCTTTGATGAAGTCGGGTGCATTCGCAATGCGGGTGACGGTTTCGTACCCGCGGATTTCTTGTACTTTCAGGATGTCGATGCCGTATTCCTCCTTGCCCAGGGTAAAGGCAAGGTATTCCTGGCCGGCGATATCGCGGTCAGTCTTTTCTCCGTTGACCGGTGCGATCGATTGAACGTTTTGTGTCATGGTAGTTGTCCTTGTCAGGAAAAAATGGACTCATCGGCAGAGAGCTGCCGACTTGAACGCAACAATGCGGCGACGTCGATAATCAGGGAGACGCCGCCGTCGCCGAGAATGGTGGCTCCGGAAATACCGGCAACCTTGCGGTAATTCGATTCGAGGTTCTTGACGACGACCTGCTGCTGTCCAACCAGGTCGTCGATGAACAGGGCTGCCTTCTTGCCGTCGGATTCGAGGATGACGACGATGCCCTGCGAAGGATCGGTGAAACGCGGTTCGATCCCGAACATCTTGTACAGGGGGATGAGCGGCAGGTATTCGCCCCGCACTTTCACTACGCGGCCCTGACCGGTAATTTCCTTGACGTCGGCCGGGTCCGGCTGCAGGGACTCGACCACATAACCCAGCGGCAGGATATAGATTTCCTCGCCGACCTTGATCGACATGCCGTCAAGGATGGCCAGGGTCAGCGGCAGCGAGATCGAAATGGTGGTGCCGAAGCCCTTGGCCGAACGGATGTCAACGTTGCCGCCCATGGCGGTAATGTTCCGTTTGACCACGTCCATACCGACGCCGCGGCCCGACACATCGGTCACAACCTCTGCGGTGGAAAAACCCGGTGCAAAAATCAGCTGCCACACGTCGCCATCGGGCATCGAATCCGAAACCGGCAAGCCTTGCGATTTTGCCTTGGCAAGAATCTTCTCACGATTGAGGCCGCCACCATCGTCGGTCACCTCGATGACGATGTTGCCGCCCTGGTGTCCCGCCGAAAGGGACAGGCGGCCGGTCTCGCTCTTGCCCGCCGCCTTGCGGACCTCGGGCATTTCGATGCCGTGGTCGATGCTGTTGCGGACCAAATGGGTGAGCGGATCGACGATTCGTTCGATCAGGCCCTTGTCGAGTTCCGTCGCGGCGCCATGCGTAACAAACTCGATGCGCTTGCCTAGCTTGCTCGCCAGGTCGCGCACCATGCGCGGGAAGCGCGAGAAGACATAGTCCATCGGAATCATGCGAATGGACATCACGGCTTCCTGCAAGTCGCGCGTGTTGCGGGTCAACTGGCTGACGCTGTTAAGCAGGCGCTCGTGGATCATAGGGTCGAGCGTATTCGTACGCTGTTCGATCATGGCCTGGGTGATGACGAGTTCGCCAACGAGATTGATGAGCTGGTCGACCTTCTCGATGCCGACGCGAATCGACGTTGTTTCGGAATTGTGCGCGCCACCTGCTGCCTCGCGCTTCGGCGCGGCCTTCTTCTCCACAGGATGCGGCGTGCTCGGCTCGTGCGCGGAAGGAACCGGCGCTTGCTGCGCAGGCACCTGCGCCAGGCCTGCCGCCTTGGTTTCCTTCATTTCATGTGTTTCGAAGTTGTCGAAGAAGCCGTAGCCTTGCGCCGCTTCCTTCGCAGCCTTCTCCGCGGCGGACTGCTCCGCCGTCGGTTCGATCGGGTCGAAGAAACCGTAGCCTTGCGCTTCCTCCTGAGCCGCCTTCGCCTCTGCCGCCGTCATCTGACGCGCCGGCGCCTGCTCGGTAATCTGAAGATCCTTCGGATCGAGGATGAAGGAGCAAATGGCGACAATTTCCTCGGAGTCCCCGGTACAGTCCAGAGTGAACGCAGTGCGGCCGTCAGCCAAGGCCTCCTTGCTGATCTGACCAAGCAGGCCGAGTTCCGCCATCAGCGCCTCGACGTCGCGGTCCGTCACCTTCGGCAATTCGATGCGAAAACGTCGTGCCGAGCCCGCGATCGGGACCGGTGCCGGTGCCTCCACCTTGGGCGCAACGTCCAGCGACGCCGCCGGCATGGCCTGGGGCATGTCACCCTGCGAAAGAGACTGCAGCAGCATGCGAGCATCGACGACGGCTTCCTGATCCACCGGCGTCTGCAGGCGGTGGCCATCGAGTTGCATCTTGAGCACATCCTTGGCGACAAGGAAGGCATCAACGTGCTCCGCCGACAGAGCCATTTCTCCCTTGCGGATCTTGTCCAGCAGCGACTCGAGCACATGCGTGACATCGGTCAGGTCCGTCAGTCCGAAGGTGCCTGCGCCGCCCTTGATGGAATGTGCCGCGCGAAAGATCGCGTTCAATTCTTCTTCGTCGGGCGCCGACACATCGATCGCCAGGAGCAGCTTTTCCATTTCTGCGAGGAGTTCTTCGGTTTCATCGAAGAACACCTGGAAGAACTGGCTCATGTCAATGGTCATTATGGGACTCCGTCATCTTCGCATTTACTTATTCTTTTGGCCTCTGCGCAAGCTGGTATCAGCCAATGACCTTTCGCACGACTTCGGTCAGGCGCTGGGGATCGAACGGCTTCACCAGCCAACCGTTTGCGCCCGCTGCGCGTCCCTTGTTTTTCATCTCGTCGCTCGATTCGGTAGTGAGCATGAGAATGGGCACCTTCTGGTAAGTCGGCAAGCCGCGCAGCGAACGGATCAGCGTCAATCCGTCCATGCGGGGCATGTTCTGGTCGGTCAGAACGAGGTCGAAGACCTGGCCTTTCGCCTTTTCCAGTCCGTCCTGCCCATCCACTGCTTCGGTGACCTGGTAGCCGGCCGCCCTAAGGCTGAACACCACCATCTGACGTAGTGAGCCCGAGTCGTCCACTGCCAATATCGTTTTTGCCATTGCTTTAACTCCGCTTTCTTCCTATCCGGGCTGTGTGCCCGTATGTTCACGTTTCCGTTTTCTGATGTCGTCAGAACAGCTCGATGTCGCCGCTCTCCATATGCGTCTGGCAGACTGCCTTCCACAGTGCGCTTTCTAGCTTCACGCTCTGCTCTTCCAGCACCTTGTTGATGCTGTTGAGCGTGGAGATGATCTCTTCTGCATTGCTTTCGGAAATGGTGGCACTGCCGGAACCGATTCCGCCAAGGACGTCGCGCAGGCCGGTCACTCGCCTGACGGTGCGGCCGATCAATTGACTGGTCATATCCTGGAATTGCAGCCCGGTGACTGCCGCGCTGACGTGCTGGCCGATCTCGCTGTGCTTGGCCTTGATCTTTTCGGCGATTTCGGGAGTAGGTTTGGCACCGGAGAGCAGCAGGTCGATCGCCTCCTGCTGCGCGGTGATGGCTTCATGGATCGCCATGAAACTTGCCCCCAGCTTCTCGATAGCCTCTCCGAGCAGGAAGCTCGTCTGCACCAGATCGGTTTCGACTTCCGTCAGGTGCTGCGTCCCATGATCCGACAGGTTGGACAGCAGGTGCTTGACCTGCGAACCCAACAATTTCTCACTTGTCATTGTCCCGTCCCCACACCGCTTGTTGTTACAGCTGCATGCGACACATACATACTACCGTGCGGCGGCGCCGGCCAGCTCCTGCTTGGCTTGCGTTTCATTCGAGACCTCCACGGTCCCGCCGTCCCTGGCTGCGGATTCTTCCGTCTTCTTGTTCATTACAATAATGCTAATGCGCCGATTGACCGGATTGAAGGGATCCTGCTTGTCGAACAGCACGGCTGACGACAAGCCTACCACGCGCAGCACCTTCGTTTCATCCATTCCACCGGCAATCAACGCGCGGCGCGACGCGTTGGCTCGGTCGGCGGACAATTCCCAGTTGCTGTACCCCTTCTCTCCGCTCATGTACGGCGTTGCATCGGTGTGCCCCGACAGGCTGATCCGGTTCGGCACATCATTGAGCGCCCGGCCGATCTCGAACAGGATTTCCTTCGTATAGGGCTGCAGTTCTGCTTTCGCCAAAGCGAACATAGGTCGATTTTGCTCGTCTACTATCTGTATACGCAAGCCCTCTGTTGTAATGTCGATCAAGAGCTGTTTCTTGAACTGCTTCAGCGTGGGCCTGGACTCGATCACTTCCTCGATCTTGGACTTGAGCGCCCGCAGCCGGGCCAACTCGGCCTTCTCCAGCTCCTTCTCGGCCTGCTGCAGGTGCGCGGCCTGGAGGTTGTAGGTCTTCTTGATTTCCGGATCGTCGCCCTTCTTGACCTGGCCATCTTTGCGAGTGAGATCCTTGCCGCCGCCCTGAACCACGCTCGAGCTGTCGCCCGCGCCGGAGCCTCCCGACATGGCAACCTTGAGCGGCGTCTTGAAGTATTCGGCGATACCTTGAAGGTCGCCCTTGGCCGTCGAGCCCATCAGCCACATCAGCAGGAAAAACGCCATCATCGCCGTCACGAAGTCGGCGTACGCGATCTTCCAGGCGCCGCCATGATGGCCGCCACCGCCCTTGTTGACGCGCTTTACGATTATGGGGCGCAGCCCTTCGTCGGCCATGATGCTTTCCGCTTCAGGTTAAGTATTTCTATCTATTTCGACTTGGATTGCTTGATGTGTTCTTCCAGTTCGCTGAACGACGGGCGCTCTGTCGAGAACAATACCTTGCGGCCGAACTCGACGGCAAGCGCCGGTGCGTATCCGTTCAGGCTCGCAAGCAATGTCACTTTGACACACTGGAACATCTTGGTGGATTCGTGGAGCTTCTGCTCGAGCAAGCTGGACAGCGGCCCCACAAAGCCGTATGCGAGCAGAATGCCGAGGAAGGTACCGACCAGCGCGTGTGCAATAAGGATGCCCAGCTCCGCCGGCGGCAGGCCAACCGATTCCATGGTATGCACCACGCCCATCACCGCCGCGACGATGCCGAACGCCGGCATGCCGTCGCCCAGCTTCGCCACGCAATGTACGGGAACCTCGCCTTCAGTGTGGTGCGTCTCGATCTCGTTATCCATCAGGTTCTCGATCTGGAACGCATCCATGTTCCCCGACACCATGAGGCGCAAATAGTCGGTCATGAATTCGACGATGTGGTGGTCGGCCAGGATGCCCGGGTACTTGCTGAAGATCGGGCTTTCTTCCGGCTTTTCGATGTCCCCTTCGATGGACATCAGGCCTTCCTTGCGGACCTTGCTGAGGATCTCGAACAGCAGCGTCATCAGCTCCATGTACAAGGCCTTGGTGTACTTGGAACCCTTCAGGACCGTCGGCAGTGCCTTGAGCGTAGCCTTGATCGCCTTGGTGTTGTTCCCGACGAAGAACGCGCCGACCGCGGCACCGCCGATCATGAGCAATTCGAGCGGCTGGAACAAGGCCGCCAAGTGTCCGCCTGACAGCACAAAGCCGCCGAACACCGAACCTACAACAATGATATATCCGACAATGACTAACAAGGGCTCAAGCTCCGGTCGTTATATTGAGGCTTTCCATAGCCCAACATTGTGCCAATTCGTACTACGGTTCACAACCAATACATATCGCAAGGCCCGATCGCGGCCTTCATGTCTGTTACGACCTGCAGGCGCAAAACTTGAGCAGCCATATGCGTACACCCTCACCTGATATGCCAGCCATAGATGGCCGGACCACCCTCTGGCGGGCGCACGACGATATCCGGGTCGACTTCCGGAATGATGAATTCATGGCTGAGCAATAACGCCCCCTGTCGCATTTCTGCACCAGCTTTGATCCAAAGTCGTGGCATTGCAGCCGGCGAGAGATAGGCGAACACGACGTCGTACTCGCCGAAATCGAGTGCTTCATAGTCGCCGCGGACAAAGTGCGCCACACTGCCACGCAAACGCGCCCTCAGTTGGCTAAATGCCCATGGAAGCGGCGCCACCTCAATGCCGATGATTTCACTCTCCGGGCGTACCTTTGCCAGATACATGACCAGACCGCCAAATCCGCTTCCGATATCAATGACGCGTAGCGACCTCCCGGTTGGCAGCAATGCCTCTACAGTCCGCCAAGCCGCGCCAGACGAGGGGTAGTACGGCACTTGCGTACGGAAGGTCGACCAATACAGACAAAGGAGAACGAGAAACCCCCCCAGGTAAATCGACGGCGGCAGATGGGCAGCGCCCAGCACGAGAAGTGCGACCGGAAAGAGGAACTGGATTGGCATCCACCAAGGTGCCAACCTTTGCGCACGCGCCAGGAAGGCAGCGAGCCCACCTTGGATCAGGGCCGCAAACGCAATCGACAGTTCGACGCCCGCCAGTATCGGCAGTGCGAATGCCAGTGCAAGAACGATGGCAAACGCAACCGCTTGCGCAAGCAATGCGCGAACAGCAGGCAAACGAAGGAAATTCTTGCGAAACGACGCGCCCCCGCTGGAGCGGTGGCTATGCATGATCAGCCTTGAAAGACAGGAAGCGCCGGCTCAAGCCTGCGCGGAAGTGGACGTGGATGCGGCTGCCGCCTCTTCCTTCAGCTTCTTGGTCTTGCCAGCGCGGGACGGCATGTGACAAAGACCGCAGACGTAATCCTGGTGCAGGTCCAGGCGGTGCACGACAAAATCGCCTCCGCACTTGGAGCAGGTTGCCGTTTCCAGCATCTTGCTTTCGAAGAAGCGCACCAGCGTCCATGCGCGTGTCAGGGACAGCACAGGTTCGCCGCTCGGATCCGGCTCGACCTGTTCGAGATACAGCTTGTATGCCTTCATCACCGCCTCGATCCCCGAGACCTGGGCGTGCTCGACTAGATACTTGTGGATATTGATGAAGAGCGAAGAATGGATGTTGGGCTGCCAGGTAATGAACCAGTCCGTCGAGAACGGCAGCATGCCCTTTGGCGGCGATACGCCCTTCAGTTCCTTGTACAGCTTGAGCAGGCGCTCGCGGGAGAGGTTTGTTTCGGATTCCAGCAACTGCAGGCGTGCGCCGAGATTGATAAGCTCAATGGCAAGCTGGATTTCCTGCGCTTCCGACACTACGCTTTTCTTAGCCATGCTGACCTCGCGTCCCCTCTACTGCAGATAGTGTATTACCTAATCTCAGTATTCTGTCAGGAAATTTCCTCGATCTGCTGGCCGGCCATCAGAATTGCAGCATGGTTGTGAGCTAGCCCACGATCCTTGTTGTAATTCGTCAACATCCCCAGGATCGCGCCGTCATCGAAGCGGAAACGGGCAAGCATCATATTCGTACCGGCGAGCTTAAGGATCTGGGCATTGTTCAACCCTTCCAGCATGTCGGCGATTTCGGTGCTGATACCGAGTCGGAAAATGGCACTGGCTTTGTCGGAACGGATCATCTGCTGCGCAAGCATCAGGTAACTCAGATTGGCATCGCGGATTTCGGCCATCATGTCGCTCGTGTTCATTTCCAACCCCTTGATCAATGATACCGGACGCAGTTTTGCCTCCCAGTAAGATTCATTCTGGGTTTGAAATTACTTTAAGAAAATAGGAGTTCCGCCGTATTTTGCGACAGACACGCGCGAACGCCGCCTGTAGGTGTTTGTCCTACAAGCACCGGGCAGCGATAGGCCCGCGCAATTGAAAATGCACGGGAAGTGGCTTGGGCTCTAGGTTCCAGGCTGATCATAGTCAGCCTTCATTGCCCCGTTGCCGGAGGGAAATTTATATATAAATTGCTTTTCTTATAAGCGTTCTTGTTTGCAATAATTGGCTTTTGCCAGGTTGCTTCAAGTACCAATAATGCTGATATGTTGTTTATCGGCAGCGTTTTGGGAAACTTTAGGGTTCCAGCAAAAAATTTTTAAATTTTTTTGATGCCCTTCCGCCCCTTCCTCCACCTATATCGGCCAACCAATGCACGGATTTAGGGCAACAACAGGAAAAGTTTCGCCAAATCCCTCCCGTATTGCATATTTATTAATTTTTACAAAGCCATAAGTAAGAGCGTCCTGGGCATCGGACAAGGGAAAACCGGAATCGATCCGCTCGCTACCCTCACTTCGAACCGGTCATCAGCGATTAAGCAGGCCCATGGGCCCGTTTATCCAATGGACGCATCAGGAACTGGAGCCTTTGAAAGCACGAGACTCTCGGCGCGTCACACGTCAATGCACGCAGGCGTCATCAGCGAACAGGGCTGAGATGGAATTGCCTTGCTTGCAGGCCAGCACATCATGGCTCGGCTGCAACCGGATCCGCAACGGAAGATGGATGGCGCACTGTAGCAGCACAAGGCGAACCTCTCCATGAATGATAGATACCGGCCTGTGCGCGTACGAGGAAAACGTCTCTACTGCAAATACGACGGATTCACGAGAGACAGAATGAGTATTCTGCGCCGAAAACAAAAAAGCCCCTTGCGGGGCTTTTTCAATTCTGGCGGAGACGGAGGGATTCGAACCCTCGATACAGGTTTAAGCCCATATGCTTCCTTAGCAGGGAAGTGCCTTCGACCTCTCGGCCACGTCTCCACACGTCAAGCGGCGCTAATGCCCCGCTTCAGTAAAGTCACGCATGATAGCTGCTCATGCGCACTTGGTCAATGAAACAATGTGCGTTGCTGGACGGTCATCAAGCTTTTTCAAGGTCGAATGCCTTGTGCAGCGCGCGCACCGCCAGCTCCATGTATTTCTCGTCGATCAGCACGGAAATCTTGATTTCGGAAGTGGAAATCATCTGGATGTTGATGCCCTCTTCCGACAGCGTGCGGAACATCTGCGACGCGATACCGACGTGGCTGCGCATGCCAACGCCAACCACCGACACCTTCGACACCTTGGAGTCGCCAACGATGCTGGCTGCACCAATATGTTCCTTGACGCTCTTGTTGAGCACATCCATCGCCTTCACGTATTCGCCGCGCGGCACGGTGAAGGTGAAGTCCGTCTTGCCGTCGACCGACTGGTTCTGGATGATCATGTCCACTTCAATGTTCGCGTCGGCAACCGGGCCCAGAATCTGGTAAGCGATGCCCGGCTTGTCGGGCACACCCAGCACGGTAATCTTCGCTTCATCGCGGTTGAACGCGATACCGGAAATGACGGCTTGTTCCATGTGTGTATCTTCCTCAAACGAAATCAGGGTGCCGGAATTGGCTTCTTCTTCCAACGGCATGAGCGGGTCGGTCAGGGACGACAGGACGCGTGTCGGCACCTTGTAGTTGCCGGCGAATTCCACCGAACGGATCTGCAGAACCTTCGAACCGAGCGATGCGAGTTCGAGCATCTCTTCGAAGGTGACCGTCTTGAGGCGGCGCGCCTCGGATACCACGCGCGGGTCGGTCGTGTACACGCCGTCGACGTCGGTGTAGATCAGACATTCGGCAGCCTTCAGTGCCGCGGCAACCGCTACCGCGGACGTATCGGATCCACCACGGCCGAGGGTCGTGATATTTCCGAGGTCGTCCACGCCCTGGAAACCCGTGATGATGACGATCTTCCCTTCAGCAAGATCCTTGCGCACGCGGGCATCGTCGATCGACTGGATGCGCGCCTTGGTGTACGCGGAGTCGGTCTTGATCGGCACCTGCCAGCCTGCATAGGACACGGCCTGCTTGCCGATCGTCTGCAGCGCCATGGACAGCAGTGCGACGGAAACCTGTTCGCCAGTCGAGGCGAGCATGTCGAGTTCGCGCGGATCCGGCTGCGGCATGATTTCCTTGGCCAGGGCGATGAGGCGGTTGGTTTCGCCGGACATTGCAGAGGGCACCACGACGATCTGGTGACCGGCGTCATGCCACTTGGCGACGCGCTTGGCGACGTTCTTGATGCGCTCGGTCGAGCCCATGGAAGTGCCGCCGTATTTGTGGACGATTAAAGCCATACGGGTTTGAAAATGCGCAGAGAAATGAAGAAATTTTTGATAAAAATCAACCCCTTACTTTACATGCTGCAACGCAGGAAGGCAAGTGGGCGGCCGGAGAAATGCAGTCTTTGCCGGCTAAAAACCGATAAATCTATTGCGAAGTGTCAACTGTTGCTCTCCCAACGCAGCCGCAAGAACGGACCTGACGCGACAGGCAAGTCTTTCCAGTTGATTCCTACGCCAGCCGCAAACACAAGCCGCCCTGCCGCGAATACGATGGGCAGACGTTGCCTCTCCCACACGGGAATATCGAGCGCCTGGTAGTGGTGCTTCAGACTGCGCGTCGGCCGGTCAGGCGCTGCCTTGAGCTTTTCACCACCCTGCCGGAGCCTGATTTCCATTGCTTGCCTCTCGAGCCAATTGGACGGCACACCGATGTCCGCAGGCTCGAAATGCAAGCTGCCGTCGAACTCAGGAAAATGGATACGCGCTTCTCCATTCCATCGAAAGGCTTTGGGAGCGACAGGGCACTCGGCCTCGCCGCGGCGAGGAATAATGAACACCCGATTGCGATGGCGTCGAACCTCGCAATCCGGATGAACGACGCGCACCTGCGCGTCCTCGCGTGCGTGAAGCAGTTGCGACCGCATTTCGGCAAGCCATGCCGTCGAAGGCATGCGCACGCCATGGCAGGCAAACCAGTGGCGCAACAGGTTGTCCTGACGATCCTCACTCAACCTCGTCAATCTCGCGACATCGACGCAATCGACGCCGCCGCACTCGCGCAAATCCTGCGCAGCGAGTTCGTCCAGCAAGCGCTGTGCGGATTGGGCGTGCGCCGCGGTACGCGCGATGCACTGCTGGTAACCGGGGAAATGCATTGCGAGACCCGGCGCAATCTTGTGTCGCAGCGCATTGCGCGAATACCGCACGTCGCGATTCGATTCGTCCTCGATGTACCGGATGGCATGTCGAGAGACGAATTGCTCCAGCTCCGATCGCGTCAGTTCCAGAAGTGGCCGCACAAGGAGCGGCAGGTCGCCGCCAAGCAGATCAGGTGCAGGATTCACCGGCGCCATTCCCGACAACCCCGCAGGCCCGGCCCCGCGCAGCAACTGCAACAAGACCGTTTCAGCCTGGTCGTCCTGATGATGGGCGGTGAGAAGCAACGACACCCCATGAAGACGGCACAATTCACCTAGGGCCGCGTAGCGCTGCTTTCGCGCTGCCTGCTCGACACCATCTCGTTCCGCCGCGCCGACGTTCACCCTGCGCGCCTCGAAACGAATTCCAAGAGTCCCACATTCGCTTTCGCAATGCGCCAACCACATGTCGGCATTCCGGCTGATGCCATGATGAATGTGAAAGGCGAACAGCTCAATGCGATGTGCGCGGCAGAAGGCAGCGGCCAAATGCAGCAATGCGGCGGAATCCAGGCCGCCGCTGTATGCAATTGCAACTCGCCCCCTGGAAGCAGAAACGCGCGCGAGGATTGCTCCAAGCGCGCGTTCGAAAGCATCCTTGACGGACGCTGCCTGCCTGTTTGTCACGACATCATTCCGACGTATTGATTTCCTTGAACTTGCCGTAGCCCATGAGCTTTTCATGACGGGCAGCGATCAACTCCTTCGGTTTCATGCCTTGCAGCTGGCGCAGCGAATCGGCCAGCGCACGCTTCAGCAGCGCAGCCATCTGCTTCGTGTCGCGATGGGCTCCGCCCAAGGGTTCGTTGACGATCTTGTCGATCAGATTCATCGCCTTCAGGCGATGCGCGGTCAGGCCAAGCGCATCTGCCGCGTCCGCCGCACGCTCGGAAGTCTTCCAGAGGATGGACGCGCAGCCTTCGGGCGAAATCACTGAGTACGTCGCGTACTGCAGCATCAGCACCACGTCGCCGACCGCAATTGCGAGCGCGCCGCCCGAACCACCTTCACCAATGATGGTAGCGATCAGGGGTACTTTCAATTCAGCCATCACATACAGGTTGTGGCCGATCGCTTCCGACTGGCCGCGCTCTTCCGCGTCGATGCCGGGAAACGCGCCTGGCGTATCGACGAAGGTGAAAATCGGCAGGCCAAATTTCTCCGCAAGCTTCATCAGGCGCATCGCTTTACGATAGCCTTCCGGCTTCGGCATGCCGAAGTTGCGCATTGCGCGTTCCTTGGTGTCGCGGCCTTTCTGATGGCCGATGATCATGCAAGGCTGCCCGTTGAAGCGTGCAAGACCACCGACGATCGACAAATCGTCCGCGTAAGTGCGGTCGCCATGCAGTTCGTGGAAATCCGTGAAGATCTCGTTCACGTAATCCATCGTGTAGGGGCGCTGCGGATGACGCGCAATCTGCGATACCTGCCAAGGCGTCAGCTTGGCGTAGATATCCTTGGTCAGCTGCTGGCTTTTCTTGGAAAGACGCTCGATCTCTTCGGAGATGTCGACTGCGGAATCGTCTTGCACGAAACGCAGTTCTTCGATTTTTCCCTCTAGTTCGGCAATGGGTTGCTCGAAACCGAGAAACGTTGTTTTGCTCATCGTGCCTCCTTCATCAACACGAGATGGAATTCAGTATACGACCGGCGCGGAATCGAGGCTGCGCCAAAGATACCATGTCGCGACGGTACACCAGGGCTCCCAATTCGCGGCCACTTCACGCGCATCGCTGCGGGACACCGGTTCGCCGGAAAAATAATTGACACTGATGCCTTTGAGCAAGCCAAGGTCGTCCAAAGGCAATATATTCGGCCGGAGCAGATTAAATATCAAAAACATCTCGGCTGTCCAGCGTCCAATTCCGCGAATCTGGATCAGTTCGGAGATGACCTCTTCGTCGTCCATCTCCGCCCATTTATCCACATGAACACGTCTGGCCTTGAAATGCTCTGCCAGGTCCAGGACGTATTCAGCTTTCCTTTTTGACAAGCCACATGCAGAAAGTGCCTCCGGTCCCGCTTTCAGGACTTGCACTGGCGTGCATTTCGGACACACCTCGAGGAAGCGCTGCCAGACCGACTCTGCCGCCTTGACGGAAATCTGCTGTGCGACGATGGAGCGGGCCAGCGTAGCGAACGCCTCGTTGCGTCCAATGAGGTGAAGGTCGCCGAACTGCGGAATGAGCTTGCGCATGATGCGGTCGCGCCTCATCAGCTCTTCCTTGGCATCGTGCCAGTACGCAGGCACGCTGACCGCCGCAGCGGATTGACGAGAGGACGCCATGCCGATCAGGCCCTTCTCCACTCGGTTACGCCACCCGGCTTGTCTTCGAGGACAACACCTTTGGCGAGCAACTCAGCGCGAATACGATCCGCGGACGCGAAATCCTTTGCTTTCTTGGCAGAGGCGCGTGCTTCGATCTGCGCAAGAATCTGCGCTTCATCCAATGCGCCCTGCTCCGCCGGCCCGGCTTGCAGGAACTCCTGCGGCGCGCGCTGCAGCAAGGCGATCACGCCAGCCAGCGTTTTCAGTTGGCGCGCCAGTGCGGCGGACTTGGTCTTGTTGATTTCGTTGGCAAGGTCAAACAGCACCGAAATCGCAATCGGCGTATTGAAGTCGTCGTTCATCGCCTCGGCAAAACGAACCGCGTGCGGCTCATTCCAGTCCAGCGCATGGCTATCCGGCGCAACTTCCTTCAGGGCCGTATAAAGGCGGGTGAGCGCGTGCTTGGCATCGTCCAGGTGCACATCGGAGTAATTGAGCGGGCTGCGGTAATGCGCGCGCAGAATGAAGAAGCGGACTACTTCCGGATCGTACTTCTTCAGCACATCACGGATGGTGAAGAAGTTGCCCAGCGACTTCGACATCTTCTCATTGTCGACGCGGATGAAGCCGTTGTGCATCCAGTAGTTGACGAAGGTGTGCTCGCTCGCCCCCTCTGACTGTGCGATTTCGTTCTCGTGGTGCGGGAACTGCAGATCCTCGCCGCCGCCGTGAATGTCGAACTGCTCGCCGAGCAACTCGCAACTCATCGCGGAGCATTCGATATGCCAACCGGGACGCCCCTTGCCCCACTGTGAATCCCACTTGACTTCATCCGGCTCGGATTCCTTCGCGGCCTTCCACAACACGAAATCGAGTGGATCGCGCTTGCCCGTGTTGAGTTCGACACGCTCGCCTGCGCGCAAATCGTCCAGCGACTTGCCGGAGAGCTTCCCGTAGTTCGGGAAATCGCGCACGGAATAATTCACGTCACCGTCAGCGGCCTTGTAGGCGAGGCCATTGCGCTCAAGCTTCTCGATCAGGCCAAGCATCTGCGGCACATACTCGGTAGCGCGCGGCTCGTGGTCGGGCTTCTGCACGCCCAAGGCAGCGGCATCTTCGTCCATCGCATCGATGAAGCGTTGCGTCAGCCGCGAAATCGATTCGCCGTTTTCGACTGCGCGCTTGATGATCTTGTCGTCAATGTCGGTAATGTTGCGCACGTAGGTCACATCAAGACCCGACGCACGCAACCACCGCTGCACCATGTCGAACACCACCATCACGCGTGCATGTCCGAGATGGCAGTAGTCATACACCGTCATGCCGCAAACGTACATGCGGACCTTTCCGGCTTGCATGGGGACAAAAGTCTGCTTTTCACGCGACAGCGTGTTATAGATCTTGAGGGCAGTCATGGGCGATTTTTCCGTTTCGGCGTGAAATGGTCCGACTCGCAAGGCGATCAATTGCCTTACCGGACGCTGCGAGTGACGCGACGCAACGGGGCTGCCGAAACCCTTTTGTCATGCTTATTTTGATAAAATGCACGGTTTCGCTTCAGTATAGCATTGATGAAACCGCCGTCCTGCGGGGCCAAGTCAAAGCCGATACGGATGCGCAGAATGCGACAAGCGCCGTCCCCGCTGCCGTCCGGCAAGGGGAAACGGAAGATACACAATCGACAACCGCCTGTAAAGAGTAAAGGAAGCTGATATGCACAACACCCGTCGACACTTCATGCACGCGGCGGCCGCACTGTTCCTGGGTTCGGTCTTCCACGGTGCGAGCGCTGCCGATGCGCCTCAGGTCTCGCTCAAGACGAACATGGGCGAAATCGTGCTGGAACTCTATCCCGAGAAAGCGCCGAAGTCTGTTGAAAACTTTTTGCAGTATGTTAAGAACGGCCACTATAACGGCACGGTCTTCCACCGGGTGATCAACAATTTCATGATCCAGGGTGGCGGCTTCGACAAGGACATGAAGCAAAAGCCGACCGGCGCACCGATCGAAAACGAAGCGAAAAACGGACTCAAGAACGAGACTTATACCGTCGCAATGGCACGTACCTCCGCGCCGCACTCCGCGACCGCACAATTCTTCATCAATGTGAAGAACAACAGCTTCCTCGATTACCCGGGCCAGGACGGCTGGGGCTACACAGTATTCGGCAAGGTCGTCAAAGGCACCGATGTCGTCGACAAGATCAAGGCAGTTGAAACCGCCTCCAGCGGTATGCATCGCGATGTACCCACGAAGCCGGTCGTGATCGAGTCGGCATCGATCGTCAAATAACTCACTCAAGCAAGGACTATCATGGCTGTCATCCTCACCACCAACCACGGCAACATCAAGCTGGAACTCGATGCGGAAAAGGCACCGAAGACCGTCGCCAACTTCCTCGAGTATGTAAAGTCGGGCCATTACAACGGCACCATCTTCCATCGCGTTATTGACGGCTTCATGATCCAGGGCGGCGGCTTCGAACCGGGCATGAAGCAGAAGCCGACCAACGAGCCGATCGAGAACGAGGCCAAGAACGGCCTGAAGAACGAGCCGTACACCATCGCGATGGCCCGCACCTCGGCGCCGCATTCGGCCTCCGCACAATTCTTCATCAACGTGAAGAACAACAGCTTCCTCGACTACCCGGGCCAGGATGGCTGGGGCTACTGCGTATTCGGAAAGGTTGTCGAAGGCACCGACGTCGTCGACAAGATCAAGTCCGTCAAGACCACCCGCACCGGCATGCACGCAGATGTACCGGTCGAGAATGTCGTCATTGAAAAGGCGGAAGTGGTTTAAGCCTCTTCCGTTCACCGAATGCTCGACCAGGACAATCCGATGTCCATCAATACGCAAAAAGCGCAATCCGAAACGGTTGCGCTTTTTGTTTCCGACGTCCATCTGCACGCCTCGCTGCCGCGCACGACACAGGCTTTCGTCGACTTTCTCCAGCACCATGCAAAAGATACGCAACGACTTTTCCTGCTCGGCGACCTGTTCGAATACTGGGCCGGGGACGATGACCTTGAAACGCCTTACCACCAGCATATCGCGGACGCAATCAGGGAGGTGAGCAAGGCTGGCGTGGCAGTGTTCTGGATCGCGGGAAACCGCGATTTTCTCGTCGGCCAGACATTCGCACATGCGGCAGGAATGACATTGCTGCCGGATCCGCATGTGGAAGAGATTGCAGGCCAGCGTGTCGTGCTGGTTCACGGCGACGCGCAGTGCATAGACGACCATGCCTACATGGCCTTTCGCGCCCAGGTGCGGCAGCCGGACTGGCAAGCAAAGTTCCTGGCGCAACCGCTTGCGCAGCGGAAGGCAATCATCGAAGGCATGCGAAGCGGCAGTCGCGAAGCACAGCGCAACAAGTCCTACGAAATCATGGATGTAAATCCGGCCGCGATCGTTTCCCTCTTCGACACGATGAACGCGTCTGTCATGATCCACGGCCATACGCATCGACCGGCGATGCATATATACGAATCAGAGGGAAAGACATGTGTCCGTCATGTGCTGCCTGACTGGGATTGTGACGGCGAGTCGCCGCGTGGCGGATGGTTGGCAATGGATGCCAACGGAGACGTTCGCCGTTTCGGGCACGATGGCAGCGAAGCATCGTGTCCGATCCATCGAAGTTAGACCAGCCGACAGCTAGTAGATCATCCAGATGAATTTACAGGGATATTGCCGATCTAACTCCTGATTCAGGAGGAGGGATCAGTGATGCCCGGGAAACAGTATTTGGTCAAGCTGGATGATG
>Ga0196972_1000545_pt1 | contig 17856 bp, 15 predicted proteins | sample S1v_2013CmetaG_FD_148618 | JGI IMG/M metagenome (GOLD analysis project Ga0196972, IMG submission 148618) | Soil microbial communities from Anza Borrego desert, Southern California, United States - S1+v_20-13C | ecosystem: Environmental > Terrestrial > Soil > Desert | place: USA: California...
AGCCAGAAGACGCTGGACGAGTCGGCGCTGCTGGAATTCCGCAACCGCTTCAACCTGCCGATCTCCGACGCGCAGGCGACCAGCCTGGCCTTCTTCCGGCCGGACGCGGACAGCGCGGAGATGCGCTACCTGCACGAGCGCCGCCAGGCGCTGGGCGGCTACGTGCCCGAGCGGCAGACGGCCTGCGCGGTGGTGCCGGTGCCGGAAGCCACCGCCTATGCGCAATTCGCGCTGCAGGCGGGCGGCAAGGAGATGTCCACCACCATGGCTTTCGTGCGCCTGCTCGGCAACCTGCTGAAGGACCCGCAGCTCGGCCCGCGCGTCGTGCCGATCGTGGCGGACGAAGCCCGGACCTTCGGCATGGCCAACCTGTTCAAGCAGGTGGGCATCTATTCCAGCGTGGGCCAGCGCTACGAGCCGGAGGACATCGGCTCGGTGCTGTCGTACCGCGAGGCGCTGGACGGCCAGATCCTGGAGGAGGGCATCTCCGAAGCCGGCGCGATCGCCAGCTGGACGGCCGCGGCCACCAGCTACAGCGTGCACGGCCTGCCCATGCTGCCGTTCTACATCTACTACTCGATGTTCGGCTTCCAGCGCGTGGGCGACGCGATCTGGGCGGCCGCCGACCAGCGCGCCCGCGGCTTCCTGCTGGGCGCGACCTCGGGTCGCACGACGCTGGCCGGCGAGGGCCTGCAGCACCAGGACGGCAGCAGCCACCTGGTGGCCGCGACCATCCCCAACTGCAAGGCCTACGACCCGGCCTTCGCCGGCGAGATGGCGGTGCTGGTCGACCACGGCATGCGCGAGATGCTGGTGGAGCAGCGCGACGTCTTCTACTACCTGACGCTGATGAACGAGAACTACGCGAACCCGGACCTGCCCGAGGACGTGTACCCAGGCGTCATCCGCGGCGGCTACCGGCATGCGCGCTTCGGCGACGCTGGGGCGACCCGGCGCGTGACCCTGCTCGGCTCGGGGGCCATCCTGCGCGAGGCGCTGGCGGCCGGCCGGCAGCTCGCCGACGAGGGCCTGGCCGTCGACGTGATCAGCGTCACCAGCTGGAGCGAGCTGGCCCGCGACGGGCTGGCGTGCGAGCGCCGGGCGATGGCCGGCGAGGGCGGGGTCCGGCCCTACGTGGAGCAATTGCTGGCGGGATCGGGGCCGGTGATCGCCGCGAGCGACTACGTGCGGGCCGTGCCGGAAAGCATCCGCGCATTCGTGCCGGCCGGCCGGCGCTACCTCACGCTGGGCACCGACGGCTTCGGGCGCAGCGACACGCGGGCGGCGCTGCGGTCCTTCTTCCGGGTCGATGCGGCCAGCATCGCCGCGACGGCCCGGTTCGCCCTGTCCTGATTCGCGTGCCGGCGCGTCCGGCTACACCGGCAGCCTGAGCACGAAGCAGGCGCCGCCGCCCTCGCGCGCCTCGCAGTGCACCGTCCCGTGGTGCCGGCCGGCGATCGAGCGCACCAGCGCCAGCCCCAGCCCGACGCCGCCTTCGCGCTCGCTCGCGCCCGGCAGGCGGTAGAAGGGCTCGAAGATGCGCTCGCACTGGTCGGGCGGCACGCCGGGGCCGCGGTCGCACACGCGCACCACGGCGTGGCGGCCCTCGCGCCGCACGTCGACTTCCACCGGCCCGGGGCTGTAGCGGCGCGCGTTCTCCAGCAGGTTGCGCACGGCCCGGCGCAGCAGGCGCGGCACGCCGTCGACGGTGAGGGTGCCGGCATCGGCCTGCGCCGACAGCTCGGCGCCGGCCTGCGCGCATTCCTCGGCCGCCAGCCCGGTCAGGTCGACCGGCTCGAAGGTGCCGACGTCGGTCTCGCGCGCATCGAGCCGGCTGGCCAGCAGGATCTCGTCGATCAGCTGGTCGAGCTCGCCCAGGTTGCGCAGGATCTCGCGCCGCTGCCCCGGCGTGGGCGGCCCTTCCATCAGTTCCATGCCCATGCGGATGCGCGCCAGCGGCGAGCGCAGTTCGTGCGAGGCATTGGCCAGCAGCGACTTGTGGCTCTTGATCAGCGTCTCGACGCGCTCGGCCGCGTGGTTGAAACGGCGCGCCAGGAAGGCCACCTCGTCGCTGCCGCTCTCGTCGGCGCGCGCCGACAGGTCGCCCTGGCCCCAGCGCTCGACGCCGCGGCGCACGTTCTCCAGCCGCTGCGTGAGGCGCCGGATCACGGGGTAGCTGCCCAGCACCACCGCCAGCGCCACGATCCCCAGCAGCCAGAACAGCCCGGTCGGGCCGCGCGGCGGGAACGGCCGCAGGGCCGCCGGACCCTCGCCCGGGCGGCGCTGCCGCGGCGGCACCTGCACGGTGATCTCGCGGCCGTCCTTGAGCACCACCTCGCCCTCGAAGGTGCTCGGCCCCGTGCCCGGCGCCGGCACGCGGCGCAACGCACCTTCTCCGATCACCTGGCCGGCGGCGTCGCGTATCACGATCTCGCGCGCCGGCGGCGTCTGCTCGGAACGCACCGAATCGCGGTACGCCTCCCACAGGGCGCCGAACACCACGGTGAGCACCGCCACCGCGGCGATCACCGCCAGCCAGATGCGAAGGTAGAGGGGGAAGCGCAGCGTCACGGGCGAGGCAGTGGATCAGTCTTGCTGTTTGGCGAAGACGTAGCCCACGCCGCGCACGGTGACGATGCGCTTGGGGTTCTTCACGTCGGCTTCGATGGCGGCGCGGATGCGGCCCATGTGCACGTCGATCGAGCGGTCGAAGGCTTCCAGCTCGCGCCCGCGCACCGCTTCCATGATCTGGTCGCGCGTGAGCACGCGGCCGGCGCGCTCGGCCAGCGCCACCAGCAGGTCGAACTGGTAGGAGGTCAGCTCGCGCAACTCGCCGCCGACGGCGACGGTGCGCGCATCGCGATCGATCTCCAGCGAGCCGAACTGCATGCGGCGGGCCGCCGGCGGCGCCGCCTCGACGCGCCGGCGCAGCACCGCGCGGATGCGAGCCAGCAGCTCGCGCGGCTCGAAGGGCTTGGGCAGGTAGTCGTCGGCGCCCAGTTCCAGCCCGACGATGCGGTCCATGGGGTCGCCCTTGGCCGTGAGCATCAGCACCGGCACCCGCGCGGCCTCGCCCGGCATGGCGCGGATGCGGCGGCACACCTCCAGCCCGTCCAGGTCGGGCAGCATCAGGTCCAGGATCACCAGGTCGGGCAAGCGGCCGCCGGCCGGCTCCTGCAGGATGGCCAGGCCGGCTTTCGCATCCAGCGCCTGCGTCACGCCGAAACCGGAGCGCTCCAGGTACTCGCCCACCATCTGCGCCAGTCGCGCATCGTCTTCGATCATCAGGAGTTGCTGCATGGGGCCGATGGTAGTCACGCAAACGCCGTTGGGTTCCAAGCATCGGCACGGGCCGGCACGCGGGCTTGTCGCAGCGGTAAAGTTAGGTAAATGGATGCTGCCATCGACGCCGCGCGCACGCTGCCCGAGGTCCTGGCCGCGCAGGCCGCGGCGCGGCCAGACGCGCCCGCCGTGCACTTCGAGGGCGAGGTCCTGCGCTACGCCGACCTCGATCGCGGCGCGCGTGCGCTGGCGACCCGCCTGTGGCACGAGTGGGGCGTGCGGCCCGGCGACCGCGTCGCCTGGCTGGGACTGAATCACCCGGCGCAAGTGCTGCTGCTGTTCGCGCTGGCGCGCCTGGGCGCCGTGCTGCTGCCGCTGAACGTGCGGCTGGCGCCGCCCGAGTGGGACGCGCTGCTGGCCGCCTGCACGCCCACCCACCTGGTGCACGACGAGGCCTTCGCGGCCGCCGCGCAGCCGCTTGCCGCGGCCCGCGGCCTGCGCGCCCACGATCTCGCCTCGCTGCAGGGTGCCGCCGCCGGCGACGCCCCCGACCATGCAGCCCCCGACGCGCCGGTGCTGCTGGTGTTCACCTCCGGCACCACCAGCCAGCCCAAGGCCGCGGTCCACACCCAGGCCAACCTGCTGGCCAACATGCGCATCGCGGCGGCGACCCAGCGCATCACGCCCGACGACGTCGTGCTGACGGTGCTGCCGCTGTTCCACGTCGGCGGGCTGTGCATCCAGTCGCTGCCGGCGCTGTACGCCGGGGCGCAGCTGGTGCTGCTGGCGCGCTTCGCGCCGGAAGCGACCTTCGAGGCGATCGCCCGCCACCGGCCCACGCTGACGCTGCAGGTGCCGGCGACGATGAAGGCGCTGGTCGAGCATCCGCAATGGCCGGCGGCCGACCTGGCCTGCCTGCGCGCGGTCTGGGCCGGCTCCAGCCTGCTGCCGGCGCCGCTGGTGCAGGCCTTCCATGCACGCGGCCTTCCGGTGTGCAACGTCTACGGCTCCACCGAGACCGGCCCGTTCTCGATCGCGCTGCCGCCCGAGCACGCGTTCGACCACGTCGGCTCCTGCGGCTGGCCGGCGCCCGGCGTGGAGGTGCGGCTGGCCGAGGTGCAGCGCGGCACCGGCGAGGTATGGGTGCGCGCTGCCAACGTCGTGCAGCGCTACTGGCCCGACGTGCCGGCGCGCGACGCGGAGGGCTGGTTCCACACCGGCGACCTGGCGACGCAGGCGGACGACGGCAGCTACGCCATCGTCGGCCGCTCCAAGGACCTGATCATCTCGGGCGGCGAGAACATCCACCCGGCCGAGATCGAGGGGCCGCTGGCCGAGCACCCGGCCGTGCTGGAGTGCGCCGCCTTCGGCGTGCCCGACCCGCAATGGGGCGAGGCGGTGGCGGTGGCGGTGGTGCTGCGCCCCGGTGCGCAGGCCAGCGACGAGGAACTGCGCGCCCACCTGGCTGCGCGGGTGGCCCGCTACAAGCTGCCGCGCCACTGCGTGCGGCTGGAGGCGCTGCCCAGGACGGCGCTGGGCAAGGTGCAGCGGCAGGCGCTGGTGGAACTGCTGAAGACGGCCTGACTAGGCCGGCGCCGCGGCCGGCTGGCGCACCGCCTGCATGCGCGAGGCCAGCCACACCAGCAGCAGCACCGGCACGCCCAGCGCGGCCGTCGAGGTGAAGAAGTTCGCGTAGCCGAAATGCTCCACGTAGCTGCCCGAGAAGCCGGCCAGCCACTTGGGCAGCAGCAGCATCATGGAGCTGAACAGCGCGTACTGCGTGGCCGAGTAGTTGACGTTGGTGAGCCCGGACAGGTAGGCGATGAAGGCGGCCGACGCGATGCCGGAGGACAGGTTGTCGGCCGAGATCACCAGCACCAGCGAGCGCACGTCGTGGCCGCGCGAGGCCAGCCAGGCGAACAGCAGGTTGCTGCCGGCGCTGAGCACCGCGCCCAGCATCATCACCCGCATCACGCCCAGCCGCAGCGCCAGCACGCCGCCGACGAAGGTGCCTACCAGGGTCATGACGACGCCGAACACCTTGGTGATGTTGGCGACCTCGGCCTTGGTGTAGCCCATGTCGGCGTAGAACGGGTTGGCCATGATGCCCATCACCACGTCGCTGATCCGGTACACGGCGATCAGCGCCAGCACCAGCACGGCGTGGGTGCCGTAGCGGCGCAGGAAATCGGCGAAGGGCTCCAGCACCGTCTCGCGCAGCCACTGGGCGGCATCGCGCGCCGGCGGCAGCGTGCGCCGCAGCGGCTCGGGCGCGAACAGCACGGTGAGCAGGCCCACCGCCATCGAGGCCGCCATCGCCAGGTAGGCGGTGCGCCAGGCGGCGTGCTGGTAGCCCGCGATGCCGGGCGCCTCGGCCTGGGCCGCGATCCAGAACACGCCGGCGCCGGCCCAGATCATGGCCAGCCGGTAGCCGGTCTGGTAGGTGGCGGCCAACGCCGCCTGGCGCTCCACCGCGGCCGACTCGATGCGGAAGGCATCGAGCGCTATGTCCTGGGTGGCCGACGCGAAGGCCACGCCGAGCGCGCACAACGCCACCAGCGTGCGATCCACCTGCGGGTCGAACCAGGCCATGCCGGCCAGCCCCGCGACGATGGCCAGCTGCGAGGCCAGCAGCCAACTGCGCCGGCGACCGAGCAGGCGCGTGAGCAGCGGCAGCGGCACCCGGTCGACCAGCGGCGCCCAGGCCCACTTGAAGGCATAGGCCAGGCCGACCCAGGACAGATAGCCGATGGTGGCGAGGTCGACCCCGGCCTCGCGCAGCCGGAAGCTCAGCGTGCCCAGCACCAGCAAGAGCGGCAGCCCGGCGGAAAAACCCAGCGCCAGCATGCGCAGCGCGGCGGGTTCCAAATACACCTTGAGGCTGGAAAGCCATCCCGCTGGGCGGCTCGTCCGAGGCGGCGTGGGGGTCTCGTCTGACATCTGCTCGACCGATTGGTCCTAACATTGTTCCATGTGCCAGCAGTGCTACGCCCGTTCGTCGCCCTGGATGCCGCGTCGCGGCTTCCTGGCGCTGGCCGGCGCTGCGGCGGCGACGCCGGTGCTGGCACAGGTCGACGTCGGCGCGCCGTCCCGCATGCGCGGCCTGGTGCCGGCCGAGGAGATCGAGGCGGCGGCCACGCAGCAGTACTCGCAGATGATGGCGCAGGCCAAGCAGCAGGGCGCGCTGGCGCCGGCCAACCACCCACAGCTGCAGCGACTGCGACAGATCGCCACCCGGCTGATTCCGCAAAGCCTGCGCTGGAACGAGCGCGCGCGCAGCTGGCGCTGGGAAGTGAACCTGATCGGCAGCAAGCAGATCAACGCCTTCTGCATGCCGGGCGGCAAGATCGCCGTCTTCACCGGCCTGCTCGACCAGCTGCAGCTCACCGACGACGAGGCCGCCATGGTGGTGGGCCACGAGATCGCGCACGCGGTGCGCGAACATGCCCGCGCCCGCATTGCGAAGGAGCAGGGCACCGGCGCGCTGCTGTCACTGGGCGCGCAGCTGTTCGGGCTGGGGCAGCTGGGCGACGTGGCGGCCAGCATCGGCACGCAGCTGCTGACGCTGCGCTTCTCGCGCGAGGACGAGATCGAGGCCGACCTGGTCGGCCTGGAGATGGGCGCCCGCGGCGCCTATTCGCCGGACGCGGCCGTGACGCTGTGGGAGAAGATGGGCCGCGCCTCGGGCGGCAACCAGGGCCCGGCCTTCCTGTCCACCCACCCGAGCGGGCCCGACCGGCTGGCGCGCCTGCGCGAGAACGTGCCGCGGGTGCGCGGGCTGTACCAGCAGGCGGTCGCCAGCGGTCCGCGCTGAGGCGCGCTCAAGCCTGCGCCGGGCGGGCCGGCCACAGCACCGACGCGATCGCCACCACCATCAGCAGCACGGCGGCGAAGTCCTGCCAGTGCAGCACCTCGCCCAGCCACAGCGCGCCGCTGAACACGCCCAGCACCGGGATGAACATCACGCTGAGCGTCGACGCCACCGGCGGCAGCCCTCGCGCCAGATAGAACCAGGCGGCCTGCGCCAGCCCGCAGATCACGATGGCGTTGAAGGCGATGGTCCAGGTCGCGACGGCGTCCGGTGCGGCCCACTCATCCCGCTCGAACAGGATGGATAGCACGCCCATCACCACTGCCGTCAGCGCGATCATCCAGAACGAGATGGTGAGCGTGGGCACCTCGATCTTCGTGCGCCGCAGCAGCTGGGTGCCCAGCGCCCAGGTGGCGGCCGAGAACAGCGCCAGCAGCACGCCCAGCGGCCGGCCCGCCAGCTGCGTCAGCTCGTGCCACAGCAGCAGGGCCACGCCCAGGGCGGCCGCGCTGACGCCGAGCCAGCCGCGCCGCGACAGGGCGACGTGGAACACCAGCGAGCCGATCACCGCCGAGAAGATCGGCATGGTGTAGCCCAGGATGGCGGCGCGCCCGCTGGAGAGGGTCTGCACGGCCAGGATGATGCAGGCGTGCCAGACGAACATGTTGGTGGCTGCCAGCCACAGCAGCTCCGGCCAGTAGCGGCGCGGGATGGTGAATGGCACCTTGGCGAACACCAGGGTGGCGGCCAGGATCGGCAGGCCGAGCCAGATCGAGATGGCGCGGAAGGTCAGCGGCGGGTAGTGGGTCACGCCCAGCTTCATCACCGGCCAGTTGATGCCCCAGGACAGCGTGAGGAGGACCAGGACGACGAGCTGCTGTCGGCTGAGTTTGTGCATGGTGCGCGATTGTCGGGGCGGCGGCGAAGGCATGCCGGCGCGGGGAAAACCGCTCCCTACAATTCCCGCCCATGACCTTCCTCGAGATGCTGCAGGGCGCGCAGCGGCGCAACGACTCGATGCTGTGCGTGGGGCTGGACCCCGAGCCCAGGCGCTTTCCCGGCGCCTGGCGCGGCGACCCGGCCCGCATCCTCGACTTCTGCACGCGCATCGTGGAAGCGACCGCCGACCTGGTGATCGCCTTCAAGCCGCAGATCGCGTATTTCGCCGCGCACCGCGCCGAGTCGCAGCTCGAGCAGCTGGTCGCGCACATCCGCCGGGTCGCACCGCAGGTGCCGGTGATCCTGGACGCCAAGCGCGGCGACATCGGCTCGACCGCCGAGCAGTACGCCGTCGAGGCCTTCGAGCGCTATGGCGCGGATGCCGTGACACTGTCGCCCTTCATGGGCTTCGATTCCGTCCAGCCCTATTTGAAGTACGAGGGCAAGGGCGCCTTCCTGCTGTGCCGCACGTCCAACCCGGGCGGCGACGACCTGCAGAACCAGCGGCTGGCCTCGGTGGACGGCACGCCCCTGTTGTACGAACACCTGGCCCGGCTGGCGCAGGGTCGGTGGAATCTCAATGGGCAGCTGGGCCTGGTGGTGGGCGCGACCTACCCGGCCGAGATCGAGCGGGTGCGCGCGCTGGCCCCGACCGTGCCGCTGCTGATCCCCGGCGTCGGTGCCCAGGGCGGTGACGCCGCCGCCACGGTGCGGGCCGGCTGGCGGCCGGACGCGCCCATCGTGGTGAATTCCTCGCGCGCCATCCTCTACGCCTCGGCCGGCGACGACTTCGCCCACGCGGCGCGGTCGGAAGCGCAGAAGACGCGCGCGCTGCTGGCGGCCGCCCGGCCCGTCTGATCGCGCGACCGTCCCCGGCGTCAGTCCGCTGCGGCTTCCCGCCGCGCCCTGGCCACCGCCCCGGCCCACGGCCGGGCCCAGTCCAGCAGCGGCTTGAACGCGACGAGCAGGTCCTGCCCCTGGCGTGACAGGCGATAGCCCGAGCCGGCGTCGTGCTCCACCAGCAGGGCGTCGCGTAGCTCGGCCAGTCGCTGGCTCAGCACGGAAGCGGACAGGTCACCGCAGGCGGCCTGCAGCTGGCGGAAGTTCATCGGCTCGCCGCGCAGCTCCCACAGGATGCGCAGCGTCCAGCGCCGGTTGAACAGCTCCAGGGCGGCGTTGATCGCCTCCTTGGCCGAAGGGCGGGAGGACTGTCGCACAGGTGTCCGGTTCATGCTTTGATTTTAGAAGCGGCTGCGGCTAGACTGGGTGCTTCTGAATCCGAAGCAAGGAGATGGCCATGGACGAACCACCCCGCATCGCGCCGCAGGCCGACCCGCTGCCCGGTGCATTGGCCGATGCCATGGGCCGGCTGGTGCCGGACGGCATGAAGCCGCCCCAGCTGTTCCTGACCGTCGGCCGCAACGCGGGCTTGTTCCAGCACCTGGTGGACACCGGCCTGATCGGTCCCACCGGACTGCTCGACCGCCGCGTGCTGCCGCGCGAGTTGCGCGAGTGCGTGATCCTGCGCACCTGCGTCGCCACCCGCAACGACTACGAATTCAACCTGCACGTGCAGACGATCTCCGGACGCATGGGCCTGTCGTGGGCCCAGATCGAGGATGTGCGGCGCGAACGGCCGACGCCCGCGCTGTGGTCGGGCGAGCAGTGGGCCGCGATGGCGCTGGTGGACGCCCTGGTGCCCGGCCTCCGGTTGTCCGACGCCACCTTCGACGCCTGCCGGCAGCAGCTGGACGAGCCAGCCCTGATCGAGATCACCCAGCTAGCCGGGATGTACGTCGCCGTGGCGATGCAGGTGGCGCTCGCGCGGCCGTCCTTCGACCACTACCGCTACCCCGAGGCCGTGCGGGCCACGGTCCGGGGCTGAGCGCGGCCGTGTCGTCAGCGGCCGCCGGCGTCGTGGACGCGGTCGGCGTTGGTGCTGCTGCGGGCGCCCTTGAGGTGCAGCTCGACGTCGGCCGCCCTCGGGCCCACGGCCTTCACGGCTTCGCGCAGCTGCTCCACGCTGCAATCGAGTTCGCGCGTCCAGCGCGCACGGGACTGCGGATCGTCCGGATCGATGCGATCCGGACCCGCGCCGGGGGCATGTTTCTGGGCCATTCGGAACTCCGGAACAAGGTGCTGCCACGCTAGCGCACGAGGAGGGTGCCGGCTGTAGGCGGCTTCCGGCACCGGGCTACAGTGCGCGGCCATGACCACTTCCGTGTCCCCCCAAGTTGCCGTGATCGGCGCCGGCGTCGTCGGCACCAGCATTGCCCTTGCCCTGCGCCGCCGCGGCGCCGAGGTGCTGCTGGTCGACCGCGACGAGCCGGGCCGTGGCTGCAGCTACGGCAATTCCGGCGCGATCAGCGCCGCCTCCATCGTGCCGCTGGCCATGCCCGGCGTGCTCGCGTCCGTGCCGGCCATGCTGCTGGACGACGAGAGCCCGCTCTACCTGCCCTGGCGCTACCTGCCGGCCGCGCTGCCCTGGCTGCTGCGCTTCGTGGCGTCGGCCCGGCCGGCCGCCGTGCAGGCAGCGGCCGCGCGGCTGGCCGAGCTGCATGCCGGCGCGCTGGACGCCCACGAGGCCATGGCGCGCGAACTGGGCGTGCCGGAGCTGTTCCTGCGGCGCGGCCACCTGCACCTCTACCCCGACGAACAGGCGCTGGCCAAGGACGCCACCGGCTGGCGCATGCGCGAGGCGGCCGGCTTTCGCGTCGAGCGGCTGGACCGCGCCGGAATCGAGGCGCTGGAGCCGGGCGTGTCGACGCGCTACCGCATCGGCCTGTACCTGGCCGACCACGCCACCATCCTGAACCCGCTGCGCTACGTGCAGGCCATGGCGAGTGCATTCGTGGCCGGCGGCGGCGAGGTGCTGCGGGCCGAGGTCACAAGCCTGGCGCAGGGGCCCGGTGGCTGGCAGCTGCGCACCGCGGGCGAGGCGGACGCCCGCGCCTTCCAGCATGTGGTGGTGGCCGCCGGCGCCTGGTCGCGCGGCCTGCTGGCGCCGCTGGGCGTTCCGCTGGCGCTGGAGAGCCAACGCGGCTACCACGTGCAGTTCACGGGCGGGCGCGACGTCGTCTCCCGCACCGTGGTGCTGGCCGATCGCAAGGTGTTCGTCACGCCGATGGAGCAGGGGCTGCGGATCGGCGGCACGGTGGAGATCGCCGGCCTGCGCGCGCCGCCGGACGAGCGCCGCGCGGCCGTGCTCGGTCGCATCGCGCGCGAGAACTTCCCCGCCCTGCGGGACCTGCCGGCCCAGACCTGGATGGGGCACCGGCCCTGCATGCCGGACTCGGTGCCGGTGATCGGCCCGGCGCCGGGCCACCCGGGGCTGTGGCTCGCGACCGGGCACGGCCACCTGGGGCTGACCCAGTCGCTGGCGACGGCACGCCGGATCGCCGACGCGCTGCTCGGCTGACGACCGTCAGAGCAGGCGTCTGAGATAGCGCCCGGTGTGGCTGTCCGGGTGCGCCGCGATCGTCTCCGGCGTGCCCGCGGCCACCACGGTGCCACCGCCGTCGCCGCCTTCCGGCCCCATGTCGATCACCCAGTCGGCGGTCTTGATCACGTCCAGGTTGTGCTCGATCACCACGATGGTGTTGCCGGCATCGCGCAGCTGGTGCAGCACCTTGAGCAGCAGGTCGATGTCGGCGAAGTGCAGCCCGGTGGTGGGTTCGTCCAGGATGTAGAGGGTGCGGCCGGTGTCGCGCTTGGACAGTTCCAGCGCCAGCTTCACGCGCTGCGCCTCGCCGCCGGACAGGGTGGTGGCGGCCTGGCCGAGCTGGATGTACGACAGGCCGACGTCCAGCAGCGTCTGCAGCTTGCGCGCGATCGCCGGCACCGGCTTGAGGAACTCGTGCGCGTCCTCCACCGTCATGTCCAGGATCTCCGCGATGTTGCGGCCCTTCCACTGGACCTCGAGCGTCTCGCGGTTGTACCGCTGCCCCTTGCAGACGTCGCAGGGCACGTACACGTCCGGCAGGAAGTGCATCTCGACCTTGACCACGCCATCGCCCTGGCAGGCCTCGCAGCGGCCGCCGGCCACGTTGAAGGAGAAGCGCCCGGGGCCGTAGCCGCGTTCCTTGGCCAGGTTGGTCTCGGCCATCAGCTCGCGGATCGGGGTGAACAGGCCGGTGTAGGTGGCCGGGTTGCTGCGCGGGGTGCGGCCGATCGGCGACTGGTCGACGTTGATCACCTTGTCGAAGTGGTCGATGCCGTCGATCTCCTCGTGCGGCGCCGGCTCCAGGTGCGCCCGGTACAGGGTGCGGGCCACCGCCGCATACAGCGTGTCGTTGACCAGGGTGGACTTGCCCGAGCCGGACACGCCGGTGACGCAGGTCAGCAGGCCGACCGGGAACTCCACGGTCACGTCCTTGAGGTTGTGGCCGCGCGCGCCGGCGATGCGCAGTCGCTGGACCTCGCCGGGTTTGCCACCCGGCATGGGCAGCCAGGCATGGCGCTTTTTCGGCACCGGGATCTGCAGCGTCCCGGCCAGGTAGCGCCCGGTCAGCGAGTCGGGGCTGTCCTGCACGTCCTGCGGCGTGCCCTGGGCCATCACCCGGCCGCCGTGGATGCCGGCGCCGGGGCCCATGTCCACCACGTGGTCGGCGGCCCGGATCATGTCCTCGTCGTGTTCCACCACCAGCACGCTGTTGCCCAGGTCGCGCAGGTGCTGCAGGGTGCCGATCAGGCGGTCGTTGTCGCGCTGGTGCAGGCCGATGCTGGGCTCGTCCAGTACGTACATCACGCCGGTCAGGCCGGAGCCGATCTGGCTGGCCAGCCGGATGCGCTGGGCCTCGCCGCCGGACAGCGTCTCGGCGCTGCGGTTCAGGCTGAGGTAGTTCAGCCCCACGTCGTTGAGGAACTTCAGCCGCACGGCGATCTCGCGCACCACCTTGGCGGCGATCTCGGCCTTGCTGCCGGCCAGCGCCAGCCCGTCGAACCAGGCCTGTGCCTCGCGCAGGGTGGCGCTGCCGACCTGGTGGATGGTGCGGGCCTGTTCGCCCTCGCCGACCCGCACGTGCCGCGCTTCCGGGCGCAGCCGCGTGCCTTCGCAGTCGGGGCAGGGCTGCAGGCTGCGGTAGCGCGCCAGTTCCTCGCGCACGGCAGGCGAGTCGGTCTCGCGCAGGCGCCGCACCATGTTCGGGATCACGCCCTCGAACGGGTGCTTGCGCGTGACCTTGCGGCCGGCCGAGGCGCCCGACTCCATCACGTAGTTGAAGCGGACCTCCTCCTCGCCGGTGCCGTGCAGGACGGCCTGCTGCACCGCCGGCGGCAGGTTCTCGAAGGGCTCGTCGACGCTGAACTTGTAGTGCCGCGCCAGGCTCTCGATCATGCTGAAGTAGTAGGGGTTGCGCCGGTCCCAGCCCTTGATCGCGCCGGAGGCCAGCGACAGCGAGGGGAAGGCCACCACCCGCTGCGCGTCGAAGAACTCCAGGCAGCCCAGGCCGTCGCAGGCCGGGCAGGCGCCCACCGGCGAGTTGAAGGAGAACAGGCGCGGCTCCAGCTCGGCGATGGACCAGTGGCAGATCGGGCAGGCGAAGCGCGCGTTGAACAGGTGCTCGCGGCCGCCGTCCATCTCCAGCGCGACCGCGCGCCCGTCGGCCAGGCGCAGCGCGGCCTCGAAGCTCTCGGCCAGGCGCTGCTGGGCGTCGGGCCGGACCCTGAGCCGGTCGATCACCACGTCGATCGCGTGCTTCTCGTTCTTCTTCAGCCGGGGCAGCCGCTCCGCCTCCACGATCTCGCCGTCGATGCGGAAGCGCACGTAGCCCTGGGCCTGCATCTGGGCGAACAGCTCCTCGAACTCGCCCTTGCGCTCGCGCGCCACCGGCGCCAGCACCATCAGCCGGGTGTCGGCCGGCAGTGCCAGCACCGCGTCCACCATCTGCGACACCGTCTGCGACGACAGCGGCAGGCCGTGGGTGGGGCAGTGGGGCGTGCCGGCGCGGGCGTACAGCAGCCGCAGGTAGTCGTGGATCTCGGTCACCGTGCCCACGGTGGAGCGCGGGTTGTGGCTGGTGGCCTTCTGCTCGATGGCGATCGCCGGCGACAGGCCCTCGATCAGGTCCACGTCCGGCTTGTCCATCAGCTGCAGGAACTGCCGGGCGTAGGCCGACAGGCTCTCGACGTAGCGCCGCTGCCCCTCGGCATACAAGGTGTCGAAGGCGAGCGAGGACTTGCCCGAGCCCGACAGGCCGGTGATGACCACCAGCCGGTTGCGCGGCAGGTCCAGGTCGACGTTCTTCAGGTTGTGCGTGCGGGCCCCGCGGATGGCGATGCGCTGGTCCTGCAGCGAGCGCGCGAGGTACTTGCCTTCGTCGGGAGTGTTCAACGGCTGGGCGTGGGAAGGGGAACCCGCCATGATAGGCCTGCGCTGCGGCCGGGCCGGCCCTTGCCTGACAATGCAAGCCTCGCCGGCCGGCCCGCGGCCGCATCCCGGCACCCCTGCTTCCCCCAAGTGACTTCAGTTCCCGCTCCGACCATCCACCGCATGACCCCCGACGAGCGCCGCGCCAGCGGCTCGCTCTCGCTGGTCTTCGCCGCCCGCATGCTGGGGCTGTTCCTGGTACTGCCCGTGTTCGCGCTGGAGGCGGCCCGCTACCCCGGCGGGGACGATCCCGTCCTGGTCGGGTTGGCCATGGGCATCTACGGCCTGACCCAGGGCGTGCTGCAGATCCCCTATGGCATGGCCTCCGACCGCTTCGGCCGCAAGCGGGTCATCCTGCTGGGCCTGCTGGTCTTCGCCGCCGGCAGCTTCCTGGCGGCCGCGGCGGGCGACGTGTTCTGGCTCATCGTCGGGCGCTCGCTGCAGGGCGCCGGCGCCGTCTCGGCGGCCGTCACGGCCCTGCTGGCCGACCAGACCCGCGACGAGGTCCGCACCAAGGCGATGGCGCTGGTGGGCGCCAGCATCGGGCTGATGTTCGCGATCTCGCTGGTGGCCTCGCCGGTGGTGGCGCGCTGGATCGGGCTGTCGGGCCTGTTCGCGCTGACCGGGGTGCTGGCCCTGGCCTGCATGGCGGTGGTCGCCTGGTGGACGCCGCCGGAGCCGGCCGCCCACGCGGACACGCCCCGGGGCCGGCTGGCCGAGGTGCTCTGGCACGCGCCGCTGTTCCGGCTGAACGTCGGCGTCTTCGTGCTGCACGCGGTGCAACTGGCCATGTGGGTGGCCCTGCCCGGGCTGCTGGTGCAGGCCGGGCTGGACAAGGACAGCCACTGGACGGTGTACCTGCCGGCGATCACCGCCGCGGTGCTGGTGATGGCGGCTACCCTGTTCCCGTTGGAGCGGCGTGGCTACCTGCGGGCGGTGTTCCTGGCCTCGATCGGGCTGCTGCTGGCGGCCCAGGCCGGCTTCGCGCTGCTGGCCGACCGGCCCTCGGCGTGGCCGCTGGGGCTGGTGCTGTTCGTGTTCTTCATCGGCTTCAACGTGCTGGAAGCCACCCAGCCCAGCCTGGCCTCCCGGCTGGCACCGGCGCATGCGCGCGGCGCCGCCCTCGGCGTCTACAACACCCTCCAATCGCTGGGCTTCTTCGCCGGCGGCGCGGTCGGCGGCTGGCTGGCCAAGCACGTTGGGGACGCGGGCCTGTTCGCCGCCTGCGCCGGTGCGCTGTTCCTCTGGCTGGTGGTGGCCTGGCCCATGCGGGCCCCGGGGCGCTCGTCGTCGGCCGAACAGGTGCTGGCCGACGAGGCCGAGGCCGCGTGAACCCGCCGCTGAAACCCACATAATCGCCCGAACTTCCGGAGGAACACCGCCATGGCATCCGTCAACAAAGTCATCATCGTCGGCAACCTCGGCCGCGATCCCGAAATGCGCACCTTCCCGAGCGGCGGCCGCGTCTGCAACGTGACCATCGCCACCACCGACAAGTGGAAGGACAAGCAGACCGGCGAGGCGCGCGAGCACACCGAGTGGCACCGGGTGGTGTTCAACGACCGGCTGGCCGAGATCGCCGGCGAGTACCTCAAGAAGGGCTCGCAGGTCTACGTGGAAGGCAGCATCCGCACCCGCAAGTGGACCGACCAGCAGGGCGTCGAGAAGTACAGCACCGAGATCCGGGCCGACACCATGCAGATGCTGGGCCGCCGCGAAGGCATGGGCGGCCCCTCGGCCGGCGACGACTACGAAGGCGGCGGCGAGCGCCGCGCGCCGGCCTCCCGTCCGGCCCCGGCGCCCCAGCGCGCCCCGGCCCCCAAGTCCGCGTCCGGCTTCGAGGACATGGACGACGACATCCCCTTCTGAAGACCGGCCGGCCTGCCCCGCGCAGGCTGGTGTCGCACGCCGCCGTGAAAGGCGGCCACCCCTGCTGACCTTGTGGCGACCCGGCGTGCCTCGCGCGCCGGTACCGCGATCCATGGTCTGATGGCCGCTTTCGCCATCGGAGGGATGCATCCATGGAAACGCGGCTGACGCGCAAGCTCGGAATCGAACTGCCCATCGTGGGCGCGCCCATGGGCGGCGCGGCCGGCGGCCGGTTGGCCGCGGCCGTCAGTCAGGGCGGCGGCCTGGGCCTGATCGGCGGCGGCTACGGCCAGGCCGACTGGCTGGAGCGCGAGTTCGCCGCTGCCGGCGACGCCCGCATCGGCGTCGGCTTCATCACCTGGTCGCTGGCGCGCCAGCCCGGCCTGCTGGACCAGGCACTGGCGCATCGGCCGGCCGCCGTGATGCTGTCCTTCGGCGACCCGGCGCCCTTCGTGCCGCGCATCCGCGAAGCCGGTGCGCAGGCGATCTGCCAGGTGCAGACGCTGGCCATGGCACGTGAGGCGCTGGCGGCGGGCGCCGACGTGCTGGTGGCGCAGGGCAGCGAGGCCGGCGGCCACGGCCTGCAGCGGTCCACCTTCACCCTGGTGCCGGAGGTGGCCGACCTGATCGCCCGCAGCGCGCCCGACACCCTGCTGCTGGCCGCCGGTGGCGTGGCCGACGGCCGGGGCCTGGCCGCGGCGCTGATGCTGGGCGCGGACGGCGCGCTGATCGGCTCGCGCCTGCTGATGAGTCCGGAGTCGCTGTGGCCGGCCGGCCTGCAGGAGGCGGCGGTGGCGGCCGACGGCGACATCACCGTGCGCAGCCGGGTGCCCGACCTGGCCCGCCGCTACGTCTGGCCCGCCGGCTTCACGGCGCGCATCCTGCACACCGGCTTCGCCGCCCAGTGGCACGGCCACGAGGAGGAGCTGGTCCGGCCGGAGGTCCTGGACCGGGAGGAGGCGCGTTACTGGCGTGGCGTCGCGTCGGGCAACCCGGACGACACCTGCGTCATGGTGAGCGAGGCAGTGGGCCTGATCGGCGACGTGGCGCCGGCCGCGGAACTGGTACGCCGGATGGCGGCGCAGGCGCGCGAGTGCCTCAGCGCTCGGCCGCGGCGATGACCCCGCCGCCCAGGCAGACCTCGCCGTCGTAGAGCACGGCCGACTGCCCCGGCGTCACGGCCCACTGCGGCTGCGGGAAGTCCAGCCGGAAGCCGCCGTCGGCACCCGGGGCCAGCACGCAGGGCGCATCGGCCTGCCGGTAGCGGGTCTTGGATCCGTAGGTCCCGGCCGCCGGTGCCCGTCCGGCGATCCAGCTCGCATCCTGGGCCTGCAGCGCGGCCGACTGCAGCCAGGGGTGGTCGTGGCCCTGCACCACCCACAGCGTGTTGGCGGCCATGTCCTTGCGCGCCACGAACCAGGGCGCGTGCTCGCCGCCGCCTTTCGGCGCCCCCTTGGGCTTGAGGCCGCCTATGCCCAGCCCCTGCCGCTGCCCCAGCGTGTAGAACGACAGCCCCTGGTGCTGGCCGATCACGCGGCCGCGCTCGTCCTTGATCGGGCCGGGCTCCTTGGCGATGTAGCGGTTGAGG
>Ga0196972_1000546_pt1 | contig 17831 bp, 18 predicted proteins | sample S1v_2013CmetaG_FD_148618 | JGI IMG/M metagenome (GOLD analysis project Ga0196972, IMG submission 148618) | Soil microbial communities from Anza Borrego desert, Southern California, United States - S1+v_20-13C | ecosystem: Environmental > Terrestrial > Soil > Desert | place: USA: California...
CGGGTGAAGACAACGAAAGCCAGGCAATTCCGCCCAAACGCATCGTTTACGTGTCGTGCAACCCGGCAACTTTGGCGCGTGATGCTGGCGTGCTGGTGCATACGCGCGGTTATCAGCTGAAGGCCGCAGGCATCATTAATATGTTTCCGCATACGGCTCACGTCGAGTCCATCGCCCTTTTCGAAAAGCTTGATTAATTCAGAAGCGCATTTCTTCGTTGTACGGTGCTCGGACCGCTCGCCGTACTAGGTGTACTGTCTCGCGTCCTGCGCTCCGTACGCCTCGAACTGCATCTTCTGACTTGATCAAGCTGGCTCGGTAAGCCGGCTTTGTCCTTGCACTGCATCTGCCTCGCTCAGTTAATCGATTGATTTGAGTTCAGGCCGATAATCCTTCGATCACTCTTCTCCAAGCATCCAGTTTTTGCTGATAATTCCTTGAAGCATGCGCCGGACTGGTGGACGGCAGACGTTCATAATGAATGTGGTCATAATCTGTTGACAGTAAAGGTTTGACGCGACGCCGGAATGCATCGGCCGCGAGCCCGCCGTTGAAGAACACATGCGTGACTTTTGCATGCTCGGCATAAAAGGCATTGAAGTCGTTGGGCTGCATGGTCATCGGGTTGATGGCGGAATCCAGGCTGCCGGGCCGATGACACGATTCCAGCACTTCCCACATGCCGATACCAACCTGCAGAAGTTTGGCGACGCGCTCTTCATAGGCAAGCTCGCGGCCAGCGCCGACCAAGTCGCCCATGATGCGCCACAGCACGTTCTGCGGATGCGCGTAGTATTGGTTCATCTGCAGCGATTTCTCTCCCGGCATCGAACCCAGGATCAGCACCTTGGTATTGGGCGCTGAGATCGGCGGGAAGCTGTAAACCCGGTCAATATCAGGCGGGGCGACGGTGTTCATGGATGCTGCGTTCCGGCAAAAAGATAAATCCAGTAGACTCACGAAATGATGAGATTGTTCGTAGCCGGGCTGATTTTGATTCTTGCGGCGTGCTCGCAGCCTGGCAGCCCGGATGACATCCGTTTTGCCCTGGCGCAGGCGCCGCTCAATCTCGATCCCCGTTATGCCTCAGACGCAGCTTCCGAGCGTCTAAATCGCCTGATCTACCAGCCGTTGGTGGATTTCGACGCTCAATCCAGGCCAGTGGGCGACCTTGCGGACTGGCAGAAGCTCAGCCCTACGCATTACCGGTTCACTCTCAAGCCTGCAGCACCGTTTTTTCACCACGGTCCACCGGTGACCGCGCGCGATGTCGCGGCAACCTATGATTCCCTGCTGAGCATGCGCAATTCGCCGCATACGGCCGAGTTCGCGAATATAGAAAAGATGATTGTGCTGGATGAGCGGACGGTGGATTTCACGCTGAGAGCGCCTGACCCGGAGTTTCCGGCTCGGCTCATCATTGGCATTTTGCCTGCGGACCTCATTGCCAAGGGTCACGATTTCGCGCATCACCCCGTCGGCAATGGACCGCTGCAATTCGTGTCATGGAACAGCGTGGTGCGCCTGCAACGGGTTTCCGACAAGCAGGATTTCGTGTTGACCGAGGTCAGGGACCCGACCGTGCGCGTACTCAAGCTGCTGCGCGGTGAAGCCGATTTGATACAGGGCGACCTGCCGCCCGAGCTGGTGCGTTATCTGGAGCAGCAGCCGGAAGTGGAAGTCAGGTATTCGCCTGGCACCAACTTCTCTTATCTTGGCTTCAACATGCAGGATCCGCTGCTGCAGAATCCGCAGGTCCGCAAAGCAATCGCGTATGCGGTAGACCGCGAGGCCGTGATCCGCCATGCGCTGATCGCGGGAAGTCGCGAGGCGGAAACCATTCTGCCACCCGAGCACTGGGCGGGAAATTCCCAGTTGATCCCGCATGAATACAACCCGCAACTGGCGCGCGAGCTGTTGCAGCAGGCTGGCGTCGAGTTGCCGCTGAAACTGGTCTACAAGACATCGACTGACGCGCAGCGTGTACGTCTTGCAACCATCCTGCAGGCCCAGATGCGGCCAGCCGGCATAGAGCTGGAGATTCGCAGCCTCGATTGGGGCACGTTCTTCGATGATGTCAAACATGGTAAATTCCAGCTCTACGGGCTGACCTGGGTGGGTATCAGGACGCCGGAAATCTACCGGCTGGCTTTTCATGGCAACTCCATTCCGCCTTATGGCGCCAACCGCGGACAATTCAGGAATGATGAGGTGGATACCTTGATCAACAAGGCAGACTGGCAGGGCGCATCAAGCCGCATCCATGCGCTGCTGCCTTATGTGCCGCTGTGGTACGAAGGCCAGTTTGCCGCCTTGCGCAAGGGTATTACGGGTTATGCGCCAAAGCCCGACGGCAAGTGGGACGACCTCGCAACGATTCGGCGTACGCAATAAATGAAAATAGAAATTTCCATCAGGAAACAGCAGCTCAAGTTGCTGGATGACCAGGGCAACCAGCTGGCGGATTACGCCGTCTCCACTGCGCTAAAGGGTGCAGGCGAACAGAAGAACAGCTACTGCACGCCACGCGGCCAGCATGTCGTTCGCGCCAAGATTGGCAAGGATGCACCCATCAACAGCGTTTTTCGTGGACGTCGCCCTACCGGGGAAATCTGGACGCCGGAGCTCGAAGCACAGCATCCCGACTGCGACTGGATACTGACGCGCATCCTGTGGCTCTCAGGCCGTGAGCTCTGCTTCAACCGCTTGGGCGAGGTGGATACCATGCAGCGTTATATCTATATCCACGGTACACCCTACGTCGAATCCATCGGCAGGCCGGATTCCCACGGCTGCATCCGCATGCGAAGCGAGGATGTCATCGAGCTGTTCGACCGTGTAGCTGTGGGTACACCTGTCCTCATCACGGATGCATAAACGCAAGCATGCTTAAGCGCCTGCTTGGGGTGGTGCCGGTGGTGTTCGGCGTGCTGCTGCTCACTTTCCTGCTTGTACATTTGGTGCCCGGCGACCCGGTCGAGGTCATGCTGGGCGAATCGGCGACCAGAGCAGACCGCGCGCAGTTGCGTACAGAACTGGGGCTGGATAAACCTTTGGCAGTGCAATTCGGCAGCTATCTGGCCAATCTTGCGCAGGGTGATTTTGGCCGCTCCATTCACACGCATTTACCGGTGGTGGAATTGCTCAAGGCGCGAATCCCGGCGACTGCCAGGCTCGCGCTAGTGGCATTCGTCATCGCCATTCTTATCGGTCTGCCGCTGGGTATCGCGGCGGCACTCAGGTCCAACCATTGGCCGGACAAGCTCGCCACCCTGTTAAGCCTGACCTTATCCGCTATGCCGGCTTTCTGGCTGGGGCCACTACTCATGCTGGTATTTGCGCTGTGGCTGAGACTGCTGCCGGTGAGCGGCATGGAAACGCCGGGTTCCATCGTGTTGCCGGCATTAACCTTGGGCTTCGGCCTGGCTGCCATTCTCACACGCATGACGTGCGCCAGCCTGCTGGAAGTGCTGCATGAGGATTTCGTGCGTACGGCACGCGCCAAGGGGCTGCCAGCACGCATCGTCATCCTGCGTCATGCCATGCGCGCTGCGCTGTTGCCGGTAGTGACGGTACTGGGTCTGCAGTTGGGCGGTCTGCTCGCGGGTGCGGTGATTACTGAAACCGTATTCGGCTGGGAAGGGCTGGGCCGGCTGTTGGTTGAATCCATTGAGAAGCGTGATTATCCGGTAACTCAGGCCTGCGTGCTGGTCATCGCCCTGGCTTATGTATTCATCAACCTGCTGACTGATTTGCTGTACAGCCGGCTGGATCCGCGGGTCAGGCACGCATGAAGCTCTGCAACAAAAGGCTGGCGCAACTCAGGCAATGGCCGGCGATTGTCATCCTGCTGTGGATTGGCGCTGTGCTGGCTTCGCGGCTGATTGAGCTGCAGCCCAATGCCATTCACCTGGAGCGCATCCTCGCGACGCCCGACAGCCAGGCCTGGCTTGGGAATGATGATCTCGGCCGCGACATTTTTTCCAGGTTGCTGGCAGGTGCGGAGGTGTCGCTTTTCATCGCTTTTGCGGTGACTGCCATCACCCTGACTTTCGGCACGCTGCTGGGTCTGGTCGCCGGCTATTTCGGCGGCTGGGTGGATCGCATCCTCATGCATGTTACCGATGTCTTCCTGGCTTTTCCCGGCATTCTGCTGGCGATCGCCTTTGCTGCCGTGCTCGGCCCCGGGCTGAATAACCTGGTACTGGCGCTGTGTCTGACGGCATGGGTGGGTTATGCCCGATTGACGCGCGCGCAGGCGCTGGCCCTGCGTCACCGTCAGCATGTGCTGGCGGCGGAATCGCTGGGCGCCACCGTGCCGCGCATCATGGGGCTTCACATGTTGCCCTTGCTTGCGGCACCGCTCATGGTGGAAGCGACCTACAGCATCGCCGGCCTGGTGATTGCCGAAGCGAGCCTGTCGTTCCTTGGCCTTGGCATCCAGGCACCGCATGCATCGTGGGGCGCCATGTTGCGCGACGGTGTACGTTATCTCCTGGTCGCGCCGCATTATGTATTGGCAGTCGGTATCAGCCTGATGTCATTGGTCTTGGCGATCAATGTGATGGGCGATAGACTGCGCGACATCCTGGATGTGAAACGATGAGTGATGCAAGACGCGTCGCTCGGGGATGCGGCGTTGCAAAACTCGTTCGAAATCCTCATTTACTTCCATGTAAACTCCGGTTTCGACCAAGTTTTGCGCCTTGCCTGCCCATCGCTTGGGTGTTTGCATAAGTTTATTAAGGATTACTCAATGGCACTCGGCCCAGTTATGCTGGATGTAGAAGGCACCGAACTCAATGCGGACGATATACGCCGTTTACAGCATCCGCTCGTCGGCGGCGTCATCCTGTTCGCCCGCAATTATGAAAATCCGGCCCAGCTCAGTGCGCTGACCGAAAGCATACACAAGGTGCGCCAGCCGCCCCTGCTGATTGCAGTGGACCACGAGGGCGGACGTGTGCAGCGATTCCATGAAGGCTTTACGCGCATCCCTGCCATGGGAGAATTCGGCAAGATATGGGATAAAAATCCCAAACGCGCCAAGCAGCTGGCCGAGGAGGCCGGCTGGATACTGGCAGCAGAGCTGCGCGCGCATGGAGTAGATTTCAGCTTCACACCGGTGCTGGATGTGGATTTCGGCAACAGTACTGTCATCGGAGACCGGTCATTCCATCGCAACCCGGCAGCGATTGTGGACCTTGCGCATTCCCTGATGGCGGGCCTCAAGCGCGGCGGCATGGCCATCGTCGGCAAGCATTTTCCCGGTCACGGCTACGTCGCCGCTGATTCGCATGTGGCGATTCCCGTGGATGAGCGCAGCTTCGCCGAGATCGAGCACACCGACATCGAGCCTTTCCGTCGCATGATAGACATGGGTATGCAGGCCGTGATGCCGGCACATGTGATTTACCCCAAGGTGGACGAAAAACCAGCGGGTTTTTCCCGGATTTGGCTGCAGCAGGTGCTTAGGAAGCACCTTGGTTTTAACGGTGTCATCTTCAGTGATGATCTTTCAATGGAAGGCGCGGTCGTAGCCGGTAACGTCACGCAGCGTGCGCTGGCCGCCCTCAATGCGGGCTGCGACATGGTGCTGGTATGCAACAGGCCGGACCTGGCGGACGAGCTGCTGGATTCTCTGGAAGGGCCAATGAATGCCATCAGCATGGCCCGCCTGGCGCGAATGCACGGCGGACATCATCCACCCAGCATGACCGCACTGCATGAAGATGCCGAATTCATGAAAGCCGTGCACCAGGTGGCTTTGGTGGGCAAGGCTGAAGGCGACCTTGAGCTGGCTTAGATTATGAAACTTTGATACTGTTTGGTTAGTCTTACTCGTAGTTTTAACAAAGGGATGAAATAAAAATGGCAACGAATACTCAAGTCGCAAGTTCTCAGACTTCTGCGCTGGCTTCGCATCGCGTACTGCGCAACACCTACATGCTGTTGGGTCTGACCATGATCCCGACGGTGATTGGCGCCTTCGTCGGTATGTCCATGAACTTCAGCTGGCTCGCACAGCACCCAATCCTGGGTACCCTGGGCATGCTGGCTGTGATGTTCGGCCTGATCTTCGGTATCCGCGCTTCCAGCAACAGCGGGCTGGGCGTTGTGCTGCTGCTGGGTCTGACCTTTGTCATGGGCGTCTTCCTCGGCCCCATCCTGCAGGTGGCTCTGAACCTGCGTAATGGCGCGCAGCTCGTCGGCATGGCCGCAGGCGGCACCGGCATCATTTTCCTGACGCTGGCAGGTATCGCTACCACGACCAAGAAGGATTTCAGCTTTATCGGCAATTTCCTGTTTGTCGGCCTGATCCTGCTGATCGTGGCGATGCTGGCCAACCTGTTCTTCCAGATCCCGGCGCTATCGCTGGCTCTGTCCGGTGTGGCTGTGCTGCTGTTCTCCGGCTTCATCCTGTATGACGTGAGCCGTATCGTGAACGGCGGCGAAACCAACTACATCATGGCGACGCTGGCGATCTTCCTGGATATCTACAACCTGTTCGTCAACCTGCTGCATATTCTGATGGCGGTGTTCGGCAACAGAGACTAATTCCGTCGGCAAGCGGAATGAACCGGCCTTTATGGCCGGTTTTTTCTTGCCTGAAACTCATGCAATGTGGTTAAACGTACGATTTGCAAATCATTGATTGGTTAAGCTGTTTTCTTCTCGGTCCGGAGGAACGGCATCATGAACACAATCCATGCAGTCTTCGTAAGCTCTCTCATTGCAACGCTCGGATTCTCGCCCATGGCTGTCGCGGGCGAATCAGGCGGCGCCCAGAAGTTTGTTGATACCCGTAATGGCCAACCACTCAAGATCACCCCAGACAGCGAACAGGCCAAAACCTTTGTGCGTACCGGACAAAATCCCTATATCGGTAATGCCGAAGCCATCAAGCAGGGGCAGAAGCTCTACCATCTCTATTCCTGCGGACAATGTCACGGGCATCAGGCACAAGGCCAGACGGCCAGCGGGCTCACCGGGCCGCGTTTCAATCATGCCAAGTCAGCCAGCGACAAGGGTATGTTCGAAATCATCCACGCCGGAACCAATGGTGGCATGAGTCCCAAGGGTCGGGGTCTGATGGACCCAAATGACCCCAACAATGGCCTTTCTGTGGACGAGGCGCTAAAGGTCATCGCCTGGATCAGGAGCCAGGGAGGTGCGGCTCAGTAAGGTGCTACAATCCCTTCAGGATCTAGGACTGTGGCTGTTTTCAGCCAATTCGCGCCGAATGTGAACTTCTGTGAGCGATAGCGGACAAAAAGTTTCCTTGATGTAAAAGCCGGTTCCTTTCAACTAAAAAATTACCCGAAGGAGATTGATCAAGATGAAATTCACAGACCTTGCAAAAGGCGCGAGATCGGCGGTTGCCCTGCTGGCAATCGCAGGCATGCTGACCGCCTGTAGCGAAAACAAGGACGAGGCCAGCACCGAGCGGCTGGAACCCGACGTCACCGCCCCTGAAGCAGATGCGGGCAAGACCTTTTCCGGCGACAACGTGATCACCAAGAATGTCGCCTATGTCTCCAACCAGAAGTCCGGCGTTTCAATAGTTGACCTGGGCACCATGCAGATTGTCGGCCAGATTGATGTCAAGGCTGAAGATCCACGCGGCATTGGCGTGACCGACGACGGAAAGCTGCTGATTACAGCGAATAAAGACGGCAATATCACGGTGGTGGATACCGAAACGCGGGAAATCGTGAAGCAGGTTGAAGTCGGCAAGAATCCTGAATTCGTCCGGTTACGCGGCAATCTCGCTTATGTCTCTTTTGAGCCCAGTTCCAAGGGCGGACCTCCACCCAAGCCTGGTGAAGAGGAGGAAGAAGAGGAAGAGGGCGGCGAACCTGAAGAGCCAGCCCGCATCGCCGTCATTGATATCGAACAAGGCAAGAAGATCCGTGAAATCGTCGGCGGCCCAGAAACCGAAGGAATCGAATTCTCCGCAGATGACAGCAAGCTCATCATTACGAACGAAGCCGACAATACGGTTACCGTCCATGACATCGAAACTGGCAACCTGCTGAAGACCATAGATACCAAGGAACACGGCATCCGCCCCCGCGGCATTAAGATTTCGCCTGACGGCCAGACTTATATCGCAACCCTTGAGCACGGCAATACCTTCATGGTGCTCGACAAGGATTTCAACCACATCAAGACAGTCAAGACTGGCGTCAGCCCTTATGGCGTAGCGTTCAGCCCATCAGGCGACCAACTGTTAGTGGCGAGCGCCAAGGATAAGCTGCTGCAGGTATTCGATGCCAAAACCTATGAAAAGATCAAGGATATCGGCCCCACGGGTGATCGGTGCTGGCATTTCAGCTACACGCCTGACAATAAGCAGATTCTGCTGGCCTGCGGCCGTTCGGATGAGGTCGTCGTGATTGATGCCGACAAGCTGGAAATCACCAGCCGCATCACCGGCTTCGCGATGCCATGGGGTGTAGTGACTTATCCCAAGGCACACGGCAGCCTGGATGAGGGCAAGTAATCGTTCTTTTGTAGTTACGTCAGATGTATGTGAAAGCCCCGCGAGTCGGGGCTTTCTTATTTTGAGTGGTCCGTTTGGGGGCGATCTGCCGACCTGCGTTCGCTGAGCAGCAGGGCGAGTTGCAGCCTGTCCCTGACCTGCAGGCGTTCGAACACATGCTTGAGGTGCGCCTTTACCGTGCGTTCGGTAATGTCCAGGTTGCGCGCGATTTGCTTGTTGCTGAGCCCTTTAGCGGCTTCCAGTGCCACTTCACGTTCGCGTGCTGTCAGTTTTTTGGTGAGCTCGGCAATATGCTGTGGCTGATTCCCCACCATGCCCTTGCTGACCATGATCAGCCGCTGCAGCAGCTCCTGCCCCAGCCAAAGGCCGCCGTGCGCGACCACTGCCTTGACCTCCTGCAGTACGGCGGCCGGCGTGTGGGCATGGCAATACCCGGCTGCACCCTGCTTGAGCAGGTCTACGGCCTGGCGCTGGTCTGGCACATTGGCCAGCACAACGATTCTGGAATGGGGTGACTGCCGACGGATGTCGGCGATGGTGCTCATGACCCAATCCTGGCTGTCAGGGCTGGCAGCGTGCAGCCAGAAGAAATACGTCTGGTGATCGTTCACAGATGAAACGCTGCGGATGACCTCGCCGTCCGGGCAGGCTTCGGCCCAGTTTGCGAGATGCTTTTCATGCTGGCAAACAAATAGGTCGGACAAGGTTGTTATTCTTCCCAAGAATTGCATGGCCTGTACTGCCATAACCCTGATAATGCATTACTTCATTCTACTCGGGTACGACGACGCCCAATCGTGTTATTCGGACTCATCCGGCAGCATGATGCGCGGCTTCTTGCGCCGATCGATAAAAAACTGCGAGAGCAATGCGCCGCATTCATCGGCCATTACGCCGCCAATGACCTGGGTGTGGTGGTTGAGCTGTGGTTCGCCCATGAGGTTGACGACACTGCCGCAGGCACCCGTCTTGGGGTCGCGAGCACCATACACGAGCCGTGATATGCGCGCGTGCTGGATGGCACCGGTACACATGGCACAAGGCTCCAGCGTCACGAACAGCTCGCAGCCGATCAGGCGGTAATTGCCGAGATGCCGGGCGGCAGCCCGCATGGCCTGGATTTCTGCGTGCGCAGTCGGATCGTGATTGCCGATGGGAGCATTGTGGCCGGTACCAATGATTTCACCGTCCTTGATTACGATGGCCCCGACAGGCACTTCTCCCGCATAGCCCGCTTCCTTGGCCAGCAGCAGTGCGGCGGTCATGTATTCTTCATCAGTCATGCGATCCAGCATCATGTTGTCTTGAAAGCCTTTATCCGTTGTTTGAAGGATTCCAGAGCCTGCGGCTGCAAGTTTCTGCGATAACGCAAGTGTATGTAAGTGTCGGTGATTTCTTCAATAGCATGAGCCTGGGCTGGGAGTCTGTGCGCTGCACGCCTGCCGAAATCGCGCGGCCCTTCATGCCTGAGCCGTGTGAGCCCAGCGCGTTCGAGCTTGCGCAGGAATTCGCCATACAGCTTCTGCAGCGGATCCGCCTGTGCATGGCCTCGTCGCAAGAGGAAGAAGGCAATCACCAGCACTGCTGCCGAAACCATGGTAATCAGCGCAACCGCCAAATCCTGCCACGACAGGCGGTTGCCCGTCAGGCGCGCCAGCAGCTCACGTTGGCGCTGTTCGTTATAGCCCAGCACCCACTGGTTCCAGCCGTTATTCAGCGCGTCCCAGTTCATATAGAGTTCGCGCAGCAGGGAAAAATCCCGGCGCGCCAGAATCGGCAAGGCTTCCGCCGCCGGCACCGAGGACATGCCGCTTTCGATACGCTGCGGCGATACTGCCGCCGTGGGATCTACCCGCACCCAGCCGCGTCCTTCCAGCCAGACTTCCACCCAGGCATGCGCATCCGACTGCCGGACCAGAAGATAATTACCCACTGGATTCACATCTCCGCCCTGGTAACCTGTTACCACCCGGGCCGGAACACCTGCCGCGCGCATGAGGTAGGCGAAGCTGCCCGCGTAATGCTCGCAGAAACCTCGCCGCGTGTTGAACAGGAATTCATCCATGGCATTTGCGCCCAATAACGGCGGGGTCAGGGTGTAGACGAATGGCTGCTCACGGTACATGGTCAATGCGGCTTCCACAATCTGCTGAGGATTCCTGCCTTCATCCACCCACTGTTGCGCCAGCGCGCGGCTGCGCGGATTGCCCATGGGCGGTAGCTGCAGTCCCATCCGGCGTGACCGGTCATTGAGCTCGCTGTCCAGCGCATACGAGAAAACCGAGCCTCCTTCATAACGCATGCGGATGCGTACCGGCTGCCTGGAAAGCACCTGGCCGTCAGGACTTTGCAGGGTGTTCGGCGGCAGTACGGCCGGCATGTCCAGCATCAGTAGCCAGTTGCGATTGTGCGGCTCCAGGGTCACGGTATACGAGGTAGGTTCGCCCTTTGCCTGCAGAGTTTCTGCAGGCCGGTCTGGATCCGCCATGCGCCAGGTGCGACCGTCGAAATTCCACAACACCGGGCCTCGCCAGTACAGCTGCGAATTGGCCGGAATCCTGTCCTTGAATTCCACGCGAAAAGCAACCGCGCCGGACAGGCTGAGCTGGCTGATGGCGCCTGGCTCCATGGAATCGGAAAGGCCGCTCATGCCGCTGTAGGCATCTCGCGGTACACCCCATAGCGGGCCGGGTACGCGTGGGAACAGCAGGAACATGATCAGCATGACCGGTGCTGCCTGTGCGAGCAGGCTGCCAGCAGATCTGGCCTGGAATCGCCAGTTGAGGTCGCCGTTCGGATGGCTGATGCCGATCAGTGTCGCAGTCAATGCGGCCAGAGGAAGCAGCATGAATGCGCCCATCAGCATGGACTGGTTGAACAGGAAGGCGGTGATGGTCAGGAAATAACCGGCAAAGATCAGCAGGATGTAGTCGCGCTGTGCATTGGTTTCCATGATCTTGAGTGCCAGCATGACGGCCAGCAGCGCAACACTGGCATCCCGCCCAAAGAGGCCGCGATAGGCCACGAGTATGCCTGCTGCTGCCAGCACGGTGATGAGCAGCAGTAATGACGTACGGGGCATCTGCCAGCCCCTGACCTCGATCAGGTAGCGCCAGACGCAAGCCAATGCGATCAATACGCTGACCCAAACAGCGATGTTTGCAAGGTGCAGGCCAAACACCAGCGCCATGGAGAATAGCAGCCAGCGCAGGTCGTTGAGCCCAGGCCTCATGCCGGCACTCATGTCGGCACCTTCATCAGGGCCAGCGCCTGTAGGCAGCTGCGATAATGCGCTTCACCGGTTGAAGGGGGAAATTCCTCGCCCGGCAGACGCAGCCCAAAACTCTGGCGTCCGGCATGCGCATCCACCACCCAGCGTGTCAGCTGCTCTATGCGCAGTTCGGGATCCTTGCCCGACGCGAGTGACCAGTCAAGCCACAGTGAGCTTTGGGCTTCGCCCTGGAACTGTTTGGTGAACAAACCCTGCTCGCGGGAAGAAGCCTTCCAGTCGACGCGCCGAGGTGAATCGCCCAGTTGATAGGTGCGATGACCGGCAAAATCCTCATCCCCGCTGCGGGCATCCAGAGTGCCGGCAGAGCCTTCGTCTGCCGTGGTAGGAATCGGCGCGCTTGTTGACAGCGGGTGCGGATAAACCAGGCAGCGGCTTCCCAGTTCGACATACGACCAGACATGGAACAAAGACAGCGGGAATTCGGTGTAAAAAATCACTCGTCCGGGTTTGAGCCAGCCTCGGGTCTTGCTGCGCATGGGCAGCCGCATCAGGGTTTCGCCGGATGCCTCAATGTCTGCGTAAATGGTTTCTTCGCCTTCAAAGTGCGCCACGACCGCATGCCGCGCACGCTGACGGGTTTCCGTGATGGCGATTTCGAAAATGGCATCCTCACCAGCGAATACCGGCTCAGCACGGTGGGCTTCGATTTCCAGCCAGGCCAGATTGCGCCAGGTATGCAGCATGGCCATGGTGCCGACGCCGGCCAGCAGAAAGGTCACCACAAAACCCAGGCTCAGCGTGTAATTGATGGAGCCGACCAGCATGCACAGCAGCATGACCAGATACACCACGCCGAATCGCGTCGGCAGGATGTAGATATGTCGGCGGGTCAGGACAGCAGGGGCCTGATTGGCGCGCGCGGTACGCAGCCATTGCTTCCAGCCGCCAGGGTTCAGGGACATCGCGACACCTTACCCTGTATGGATGCTTATGGTGGAGGGGCAAGGCGCACGGAGCGCAGAGCCCGAGGCAGTACATCGCAGTACGTGGAAGGCATGAGCATCGCGCAATGCTGCCGTGCCCCGACAAAAGCATTCAGGCCTCATGGAATGGCGACCGCCTTCAGCAGATGCGTGGTGGCATCGCCGATATGCTCGGTGCCGCTGGCGATCTGCAGCCGGTGACCTGCAACGCTGGGCAATACCGCCTGCACGTCCTCCGGAATCACGAAATCGCGTCCCGCCATGAGTGCCCAGGCCTGCGCGCCATGCTTGAGCGCGAGCCCGGCACGCGGCGACAGTCCCGCCAGGTAGCGCGAAGACGTTCTGGTGTAATTCAGTAGCGCCTGCAGGTAGTCTAGTAGCGCATCCGACATGTGAATGTCGTGCACAGCCTGCTGCAAACCTACAAGGCCGGTAGCATCAATGCAGGGCTGCAGGCGGTCGGCAATGGCGCGGCCGCCGTTGTGCTTGAGCAGATTGCGTTCGGACGCAGCATCCGGATAACCTAGCTCGATACGCATGAGGAAACGGTCGAGCTGGGATTCCGGCAGCGGAAAGGTACCGATGTGATGGGCCGGATTCTGTGTGGCAATCACGAAGAAAGGCTGCGGCATCTTGCGTGTTTCGCCTTCCAGCGTCACCTGGCCTTCTTCCATCACCTCCAGCAGCGCGCTCTGCGTCTTGGGCGTGGCGCGATTGATTTCATCCGCCAGCAGCACATTGGTAAACACCGGTCCCGGATGGAATTTGAAGCTCGCGCTGTTGCGGTCATAAACCGAGATGCCCAGGATGTCGGCCGGCAGCAGGTCGCTGGTGAACTGCACGCGGCGAAATTCCAGACCCAGTACCTGCGCCATGGTATGCGCCAGCGTGGTTTTGCCCATGCCCGGCAGATCCTCGATAAGCAGGTGGCCGCGAGCGAGCACACAGGCCAGGGCCAGGCGAATCTGCTGTTCCTTGCCAAGAATGACGCCGCCAGCTGCTCTGATGATCTGGTCAGTCAGCGCATGTGGATTGTTCTGCATGTGTAGTGCCTTATTGTTGGTGTTGGTGTGAACGATGGAACCCCTGGTTGATCAGGCTGCGTACCTGCAGTGCGATTTCGGAAGCCGTCAATCCCACAGGACCCATGCCTTGCGCCACCAGTGCATCCGCAGCTGCGCCGTGCAGATAGGCCCCCAGCCTGGCTGCCTCGGCTGCCTCCACGCCTTGGGCGATGAAGGCGCCCAGTATGCCGGCGAGTACGTCGCCGGTGCCGGCGCTAGCTAACCCAGGATTGCCCGTGCTGTTGATGTACCAGCGGCCTTCCGGCTCGGCGATTACGGTGCCCGCACCCTTGAGCAGGATGATGGCATTGTAATCCGCCGCAAGCTTGAGCGCAGCGCCTACGCGGTCCTGCTGTATTTCTTCATTGGACAGGCCACCCAAGGCCGCTGCCTCGCCCGGGTGTGGCGTCATCAGCGTGGGATGGCTGCGCTGCTGCAGGATTGGTTTGAGAGTGGCATCCCGGCCGAGCAGCTGCAACGCGTCGGCATCCAGCACCAGCGGAACCGACTGCTGCAGCCAGATGTTTAATAGCTTGAGCGACTGCGGCGAACGCCCCATTCCGGGCCCGATGACGGCACAGGCCGCCTTTACCTGCTCATGCAGCATGCCGGCATGGCGGAGCATGAGTTCCGGTTGTGCGGTGTCGAGTAAAGGCATGCCGTCTGACAACAGGCCGACATAAATCCGTCCGCCGCCGCTCAGCAACGCAGCCCGCGCGGCAAGCAGTGCCGCTCCGGCCATACCTTCATTGCCGCCAATGACGACGACGTTACCGTAAAGCCCTTTGTGGGAATTCAGCTTGCGTGTCGGCAGTGCCGGCTGGAACATGTGGTCTTCCAGCAGCCAGCCGGAAGGGGCTACCGCTTCAATGGCGTTGATGCCCAGATCACTGATGACGATGGTGCCGGCATGGTCAGGCCCGTCCAGGGTATACAGCCCCGGCTTTGCCGCAAGGAAGGTCAGCGTATAGTCGGCCCGCACCACGCATCCATGGATGCGACCGCTGTCGGCATCGAGGCCGCTTGGAATATCCACCGACAGCACCGGGCAGGCGAGAGCATTGATCTGTTGGATCAGCTCCGCATGTCGACCTTCCAGCGGGCGTTGCAGGCCGATGCCGAACAGCCCGTCAATGACCAGGCTGAAGCGCATGTTGGGTGGAATGCTGTCGATGAAACTGCCGCCGTCATCTATCCAGGCTTGATAGGCATGTGCCGCATCGGTAGGGAAGCGGGCCGGGTCAGCCGCCAGCACGACGATGACCTGATGCCACTTGTTCTTGAGGTGTCGGGCGGCAACCAGTGCATCGCCGCCATTATTGCCGGGCCCGGCCACGATGAGGATGGGATCGGCGCCATTGCCGGCGATTTCCTCTGCCAGGGACGCTAGCGCCAGCCCGGCCTTGGCCATGAGGCTGCCACCGGGCTCTTGCTGTTCGAGCTTCCGAATATCGCTGCGCAGGTATACCGGAGTAGGGAGTTTGTGCATGGTTCAGCCTGGAACTTAGCGTTGAAGTATAAGCCTATACGTATGTCACAGCCTTGACTATGGGCTGTCGCCCGCATAGTTTGGCATTCGGCTTTCGGGCCATCTTATTTGAACGGGGCATGAATGATCAAGTTGAGGAAATCGCAGGAGCGCGGCCATGCGCACCACGGCTGGCTGGATAGCTACCACACGTTTTCGTTCGGGCATTACCATGATCCGCGCTTCATGGGCTATTCGGTCCTGCGTGTGATCAACGAGGATGTCATCGCACCGGGCCGCGGCTTCGGCATGCATCCGCACAACGACATGGAGATTATCACTTACATGCTGGATGGCGAGCTGCGCCACGAGGACAGCCTGGGCAATGGTGCCGTCATCCGGCGCGGCGATGTGCAGCGCATGACGGCGGGCTCCGGCATCGTGCACAGTGAATACAACGCCTCCAGCGAACACCCAGCGCACCTGCTGCAGATATGGATCGTCCCCGATGAAGACAACCTGCATCCCTCGTACGAGGACAAGCGTTTCGATGACGACCGCAAGCACGGTCGCTGGTGTCTGATTGCCTCCAACGACGGGCGCGGTGATTCGCTCAGGGTGCATCAGGATATCGCGCTCTATGCGGCAGTACTCGATCAGGGACAATCGCTGTCCTATGATATGAGTCCGGAGCGCACGCTCTACCTGCAGGTGGCGAGAGGCGATGTCTGCCTGACCGGCTTGGGCCAGGCCGAGCAGCGGCTTAGAGCCGGCGATGCTGCCATGGTGGGATTGGAACAGGTCATACGGGTGGAGGCACTGCAAAGCGCCGAAGTGCTGGTTTTTGATTTGCCTGTGAACCTCCAGCCAGCGGAGCAATCGAATACCCATTAAAGATGAGCCTGAGCTTCAGGTTCGCCCCGCAACACCCATCAAAACTGAAGGAGTATCAATGAAGACGTTATCCATCGCGGCTGGCCTCATGCTGTTTTCCGGAATGACTTTTGCGGAACAGGAGACCTACAAGATCGACGATGCCCACAGCTTCGCCAACTGGACCATCCGCCATGTGGCGGCCAAGGCTTCAGGCACCTTTTCGGATATCAAGGGTATCCTCGTCATCGATCGCGAAAACCTCGCCAATTCCAGAGTGGATGCGCGCATCAATATGCTCAGCGTGGACAGCAGCCATGCCAAGCGCGATGACCACATCAAGAAGGAAGATTATCTGGATGCGTACAAATTCGGCGAAGCCACATTCGTCAGCACCAATGTCAAATCCACTGGCGCCGATGAAGGCGTCATCACAGGCAAATTCACGCTGCACGGCGTGACGAAAGAGATTTCCCTCCCCTTCAAGGTGCTGGGTTTCGATACCGATCCGTGGGGCGGCTATCGCACCGGCATCGAAGCAAAAACATCATTGAAAGCCTCGGATTACGGCTATACCTGGATGAACAAACCCAAGGCCTCCGTGGGTGACGATGTCGAGATCACGCTGCTGCTCGAAGGCGTGCGCATGGACCCTAATGCCAAACCGGCTGGCAAATCCTCAGACAAATCGGCAGACAAGAAATAACTTAAACGCAATCTTCAAGGAAACATATGGCTGATTTATTTACGCCGATCAAGGTCGGCAATATCGAACTTCCCAATCGCATCGTGATGGCCCCACTGACCCGCAACCGCGCTGGTGAGGGCAATGTGCCCAGGGACCTTAACACGCTCTACTACGAGCAACGCGCATCTGCCGGTCTCATCATCACCGAGGCGACACCGATTTCCGAAATGGGTCATGGCTATCCGGCAACACCCGGCATCCACACGCCTGAGCAGGTCGAAGGCTGGATGAAAGTGACCAAGGCGGTGCATGACAAGGGCGGCAGGATTTTCTGCCAGCTGTGGCATGTGGGCCGCATTTCCCATCCGTCGCTGTTGCCGAACAGCGCGCTTCCGGTGGCGCCTTCCGCCATCAAGCCGGCGGGGCAGGCTTTCACTTATCAGGGACTGCAGGACTTCGTCACGCCGCGCGAACTGGCTGCCGATGAGCTGCCGGGTATCGTCGCCGACTATGCGCAGGCGACACGCAATGCGCTGGAAGCAGGCTTCGACGGCGTGGAAATTCATGCAGCCAACGGCTATCTTCTGGACCAGTTCCTGCGCGACGGTACCAATCGCCGGCTCGACAATTACGGCGGCAGCATCGCCAACCGCATGCGGCTGCTACGCGAGGTGCTGGAAGGCATCATTGGCATCATCGAATCCGATCGTATCGGTGTGCGCATTTCTCCCACCAATCCTTTCAACGATATCAGCGATACCGATCCCCAGTTGCTGTTCGACCATGTGGCGCGAGCCTTGAGCGAATACGGGCTGGCTTACCTGCACGTGGTGGAAGGCGGCATGGGCGGTGTGGATGCTGTGCCGTTCGATTTCCACCAGCTGCGCCGCAATTTCACCGGTCCCTACATGGCGAACCAGGGTTATGACAAAGCGCGGGCGAATGCTGCCATCGCCGACGGTCATGCCGACATGGTAGCCTTTGGCGCGCTGTATATCGCCAACCCCGATCTGGTGG
>Ga0196972_1000547_pt1 | contig 17758 bp, 16 predicted proteins | sample S1v_2013CmetaG_FD_148618 | JGI IMG/M metagenome (GOLD analysis project Ga0196972, IMG submission 148618) | Soil microbial communities from Anza Borrego desert, Southern California, United States - S1+v_20-13C | ecosystem: Environmental > Terrestrial > Soil > Desert | place: USA: California...
AGCTGCGCGAAGAAGCCGAACCCACCGAGCGCAGCCAGCCGATCCCCCTGATCGTGGCCGGCATCACGCTGGCCATGGTGCTGGCCGGTGCCGGCTACATCCTGTTCTCGGAGCCGTTCGGTGCGCCCGCGCTGGGCGACCAGCGCACCGTGGCCGACCTGTCGGGCCCGCCCGTCGGTGCCGCCGTCGACGGCAAGCAGGTCTACACGGCCAACTGCGTGGCCTGCCACCAGGCCACCGGCGCCGGACTGCCCAACGTGTTCCCGCCGCTGGACGGATCCGAATGGGTCACCGGCGAGCCGCGCGTGCTGGCCAACATCCTGCTGCACGGCGTGACCGGCGAACTGACGGTCAAGGGCGCGACCTACAAGGGCGCCATGCCGTCCTTCGCACAGCTCGGCGATGCGGAGCTGGCCGCCGTGGCCAGCTACGTGCGGGCCAGCTGGTCGAACAAGGCCGAGCCGGTCGACGCCGAGCTGGTGGCTGCTGAGCGCAAGGCGGTGGTGCGCGACAAGCCGTTCAACGGCGACGCCGAGCTGAAGACGCTGGCCGCCGGCGGCAACTGATCGTCGAGGCAGCGCCATGCGGCTCGCGCACATGACCGACTACGCCGTGCGCCTGCTGATCTACGTGGCGCAGCATCCCGAACGGCGCTGCCACATCGCCGAGGTCGCCGCCGCCTACCAGATCTCCGAGACGCACCTGATGAAGATCACCCACCAGCTCGCGCTGGCCGGATGGCTGGAGACCACGCGCGGCAAGGGCGGCGGCATCCGGCTGGCCCGTCCGCCGGAGCAGATCCGGCTGGGCGACGTGGTGCGGACCATGGAGCCCGACTTCTTCATCGTCGAGTGCTTCTCGACCGGGAACACCTGCTCGCTCACGGGCCATTGCCAGCTCACCGGCATCATGGATGGCGCGCTGCACCGGTTCATGGATCACCTGGACTCGCACACGCTGGCCGACGTGCTGCCGCCGGAACCGGGCGCGCCCCGGCCCGTCCTCCTGCACCCGCCCGTGAAGGCCGGAGCCGCCTGATGCTGCGCACCGCCATCGCCTGCGCCATGCTGGCGCTGGGCGCCGGCTGGGGCGCCAGCTGGCTCACGCACGGCTTCCAGGTCTGGACCGCCGAAGGCGCCCGGCGGCTGGAGGTGGTGCAGCAGCCCATCGCGGCGCCGGCCATGGCGATCGAAGGACCGCAGGTCGCCGAGCGCGACCTGCGCCAGCTGCTGGCGGGCAACGGCCACGTCACCATCGTCGACTTCGTCTACACCCACTGCGAGAGCCTGTGCCTGGCGCTGGGCAACACCTTCCAGCAGATGCAGGCGGCGCTGCTGGCCGAGCCGGATGACGCCGGCGTGCGCCTGCTGTCCATCACTTTCGATCCCCGGCGCGACACGGTGGAGCGCCTGCGCTGGTACGCGACGACGCTCATGAAGGCCGATCCTGCGCTGTGGCGCTTCGTGCGCGTGCCGGACGCATCGGACATGCAGCGCCTGCTGGACCTGTTCCAGGTGGTGGTGGTGCCGGACGGCCGGGGCGACTTCCAGCACAACGGCGCGCTGCTGGTGGTCGATGCGCAAGGCCGGCTGGTGCGCATCTTCGACCTGGCGGAGCAGCAGATGGCGCTGGACTACGCGCGGTACCTGGCCGCGCAGGGGCAGCTGTGATGGCGCGTCGCAGGCTTCAGCGGCCATGGCCGCAACTCGCGGCGATCGGCCTGCTGGCCGTGCTCGCGAGCCCGCCCCTGCGCGGGCTGCTGGAAGCGAGCATGAGCCTGCACATGCTGCTGCAGTTTCCGCTGCTCGTGCTGGCGGGCCATGTGCTGGCCGGCGGGCTGCAGCCGTCCGTTGCAGAGAAGTTGCAGCGCTGGAACGCGCACGGCCTGACCGGCCTGCTGGCGGCGGCCCTGCTGCTGTCGCTGCTGATGATCCCGCGCCTGCTGGACCTGGCGCTGGTGGACCTGCGCTTCGAGGTCGCCAAGTGGCTGGCGTTGCTGGCCACCGGCGCGGCATTGCGCCTGTCGTGGAACAGGGCGGGCCTGCTGGGGCAGTTCTTCTTCCTGGGGAACATGCTGCCGATGACGGCGATGGCGGGCTCGCTCTTCATCGACTCGCCGCTGCGCGTCTGCAACGCCTACCTGCTGGACGACCAGATCCGCGTCGGCCAGGGACTGATCGTGGCCTGCGTCGTCGTGGCCACCGCGTGGCTGGTCATGGCCACGCGCGTTCTGGCCCGGCAGGCCGAGCCGCAGATGCCTGCGTCAGCCGCCGAATAGCCAGATCGCCAGCAGCAGGACCCCGGCAATGCCGGCGGCCAGCGGCTCCGAATCCAGCAGCAGCGGCGTGAAACGCGCCCAGAACCGGTTCATGGTGCGTACGGGAGAGTCCTGCTGCATTGTGCGCGTCGCTGCCGGGTCCGGCCAGCACCTCCCTGCGTGCAACGTGGTGAGCAAAGGAAAGCCGGGTTAGCAAGGGCGGCATCGGGAGCCGGAGCCACTCGACGGTGGCACGCCGCCCTCCGGCTCAGAACTGCTCCGGCAGGTCCACGATCGTCGCCCGCGCCTTCTCCGCGTCGAACTGCAGGTAGACCAGGGCCAACTCGGCTGGTGGCGCCACGAGCGCACTCGCGATCCGTCCCGCGTCGAGGGCCTGCGCACGCTCCGCCCCGGGATCGTCGGTGCATGCGGCAGTCGCCACGATGAACGAAGACAGTGCCAGCCAGCAAGGAACGTGTTCGGCCATGGTGCAGCTCCGGCAAGGAGAAAACGGGCCGCAGGTGTAGGCGCGCCGCGGGCCATGCGCAAGCTGCGCCGCGCGCATTGGTGTGCATCTGTACGAGAGTCCTGCCAACCTGCGCGGGCGTGCCCCGCATGCTGCCTGGCTGGCGCCACGTTCGACGTCTCCGCACCCTGCGGCGCTCAGCGCCATTCGGCATTGCCTGCGGATTTTTGTTGCGGCGCTCGGCCATCGCCGTGCAGCGACGAAGGCGCGCCGGAGACCCCGGTGCGTTCCGTCTGAAATCGCCACCGATCACCGAAACCCATCGATGGCACGCGCACTTGCCCATGAGTTCTCACTGCTGGGTTGTGCGTCCGCTCCATGCGACGAATCGCTGATGGAGATCAAACAACCGGCTCGAAAGCGGCCTGCCATGAGCCCACCGCGATCGACGAATTGCTTAGCCTGATTCACGCGCCGGGATGGACAGGCAGGTCCTCCGGCACCAGGGCGTCACCTTCCACCTTTTCATGGAGATGCACATGCCTCCTGTCGAACTCGAGACCCTCGCCGCCACGCTCGGCAAGTTCGCCTTCCCCCGGAAATTCGCCGTCGAGATCTGCGCCGAATGCAACCTCGCCTGCTCGATGTGCCATCACCCGTCCATGAAGCGGGCCAAGGGCACCATGCCCTTCGAGCTGTGGCGCAAGTGCGCCGACGAGATCGCGGCCGTCTCGCCCCGGACCGAATGCTGGTTCTCGTTCTGCGGCGAGCCCCTGCTGGAGCCGGAACTGCTGCTCAGGTGCCTGGACTACGGCCGGTCGGTGGGCCTGGAGTCGCTGAACATCAACACCAACGGCATGTTGCTCACGCCCGATCTCGACGATGCCGTCCTCGGTTCGGGCGCCCACCTCATCGTCTTCGGCGTCGACGGCTTCTCCAAGGCCTCGTTCGAGAAGTACCGGGTCAAGGCCGACCGCGACGTCGTCTATCGCAACGTGGAGCGCCTGCTGGCCCGGCGCGACGCGACCGGCTCCAAGCTGGCCATCCAGGTGCAGTTCATCACCATGGAAGACAACGCCCACGAGGTCGATGCCTACAAGGCCCACTGGCTGGCGCGCAATGCGGTCGTGAAGGTACGGCGCCAGCTCAGCTGGGGCGGCCAGTTCGAGACCGGCCTGGGCATCTCCAACGACGAGCGCATTCCCTGCCCTTGGGCCGTGACCATGATGCACGTGTTCTGGGACGGCCGGGTGCCGCGCTGCCCCGGCGACACCGAATGCGAGGAAGGTGCCGGCAACGCGTGGGACGACAGCCTCGCCAACCTGTGGGCCCGACTCGGCCGCTATCGAGAGCTGCACCTGGAGCGCCGGTTCGGCGAGCTGCCGGAACGCTGCCACAAGTGCACCGACTGGATGACCGGCGCCGCCGAACGGGTGCGGCCGGAAGCCGCAGTGGTCCCGGTCGAACCCACCTGGCAAGGGCTGAATGCGGTGGAAGCCCGATGAGAACGCTCTACCTGTGCGGCGTGGGCAACGGCGAGGGCATCCGGCTGGCTCTTCAGGTCAACCGCGCGACCGAACGCTGGCGTCGCATCGTGCTGCTCGACGACGACACCGGCCAGCACGGCAGCATGCGCCTGGACCTGCCGGTGGCCGGCTCGTTCGAGTTGCTGCGCGCAGCCGATCCGGGGCTGGACGAAGTCGTGAACCTGGTCACCCGCACCACTGCGGGCCGCGCCCGCGCGCGCGAACGAATCGCCGGCTTCGGCATCCCCTTCGCGTCGCTGGTGCACCCCGGCGTGGACCTGATCGGCGTGCAGCTCGCCAGCGAGACCTGCCTCTACGAGCACGCGACCGTAGGCGCCGGCGCTTCGTTGGGACGGTCGAGCGTGGTACTGCTGGGTGCCGTGGTCGGCCATGGCTGCCGGGTCGGCCAAGGCTGCGTGGTGGCACCGAATGCGGTCATCAACGCCCGCGTGGTGCTGGAAGACGGCGTCTACGTGGGCTCGAACGCCAGCATCCTCCCCGACCTGCGCATCGGCGCCGGCGCCACCATTGCCGCCAACACGCTGGTGGTCGCCGACGTGCCGGCCGGCGCGACGGTGCTCGGCGTGCCGGGCACGGTGGTGCAGGCGTCCAGGCCGGACACGATGGCCGAAGCCGTCCAGGTGCCCGTGGGCGGCACGCCCCTGGCGGCAGCCGGCCCGATCGGGAACAGCACGACGCTCGAGTCGACCATTGCCGCAGCCATGCGCGAGGTGCTGTCGCTCACCGAGGTACCGCGCGGCAGCAACTTCTTCGACCTGGGCGGCACCTCGCTCAAGGCGATCCAGCTGAGCCGCCGGCTCGGCGAGCGCTGCGGGGTCGCGGCCGAGGCGCTGGACGTGTTCCGCTACCCGACGGTCGCCGCGCTGGCCGCGCACTATGGTGGCGGCGGAAGCAACACGGCCCTGGGTCAGGCCCGGCAGCGGGCAGCGATGCGGCGCTGGCGGTAAGGGAGCGACTTCCAGCGCGATGCCGCGCTGCTTATCGCTGATTTCCACAGGTATCGGCCCCGTCCGATCGCAATCCGTTACGGCCCGCGTTCGATGCTGAGTCGTTCTGCGGCGGACCTTGCGGAGAATGGCACGCTGGACGCCCGGGCCATGCGTGTACACGCCATCACCACTGCCGGCCTTCTTGTGCTGGGCCTTCTCTCTTCGGCACATGCCGGAGACCGCGTCTGCGACGGAACGATCGGCGCCGACGCGATCGACGGTGACGTGGTCGTTCGCAAGGGTCGCGCCTGCCGCCTCCAGGGCACCCGCGTGGACGGAAACGTGAAGGTCGGATCCGGCGCTCGGCTGGTGGCGAGCGGTGTCAGCGTGGAAGGGAATGTCCAGGCCGAGAACGCCGGAAGCGTCGCCGTCACCGCCAATTCCGAGATCGGCGGCAACCTCCAGGCGAAGCAAGGGGGCGCGGTCCAGGTGCAGGCGACGCGGGTGGACGGCGACATCCAGCTGTTCGACAACCGCGGGAAACTCCATGTGCGCAACAACACGGTCGGCGGCAACCTGCAGTGCAAGTCGAACCGGCTGGCGCCCACGGGCGGCGGCAACCGCGTGGAGGGGAACAAGGAGGACCAGTGCGCGCGGCTGTAGCGCGCGGGCCCGGCGGTCCACCGAGCGTCGAACCGAACCTTTTATGAGTCGTCCGCGCAACGCTGGCGCAGCTCGAACCGGGCTTGGAGACTTTAGTCCGTCAACCAGGAACCGACGATCTGGGCAAGCGTGATCGCCCCAGAGGCTCGCCCCGGCGCGGTCAGTCCGAAGCGATTCTGGTTCAAGCACTCGCCACCAGGTGGAGGGAACTGCTGCATTCCTCTATGCCGAACTTCGCAGACTAGTCATCCCCGCTAGCTGCTACAGCTTGCCGGCCGTCCACAACTCTTCAAACCGGCGTTTGGCCTTGATGTGGTGATTCGCGCAGTCTACGAACGCTTGCCCTTCTGCGTTCTCACAAAAGGCCGGCTTTCGGTAGTACCTGTTCCAAGCCTCATCGTTGGCAAGTTGGAGCTCTTGCGCGTGCCGGATTGCCGCTTCATGCGCGCGCTGTTTCGCGGCTTCTTCGGCTCTACGTGCAGCTTCCCGCTGTATGGCTGCCTCCTTGGCTCGCTCCAGCCGCTCCTGCTGACGCGCGGTCTGCAGATTCATATCCCGGACGATGTTCGACGTCGTCTTGGTGAACTCGCCCAGCGCATGATTGATCATGGCAAGCCGGACGAAGTAGCCGATGACGCTAGCGACCAAAATCCCAGTGGCGACGCCAACTGCGATCTTCCAGACATCCAGTTCTGGCTTTCGCCTCTCCTCCAACCAAGCCGGCCGCGAATCACTTTGCATTGCTCCCCCTCCGTTCTTTCCGCAATGCTAGCGCTGCCACCTTAGCCGTGAGGCCACAAAGCGTCGCGTTCATAACGACTCTGCGTGACGAGCGAAGCTCCCAAGTTGAAGCCGCATAGGATCGAACTCCTGCGCACACGATGTATGCCTTACCCAACCGGCATACCGAGACGGGAAAAGGATCGTCTGGGTCATCGCCTTTAGCAAGTGCGGACCACACGGCAGGTGCATTTGCCGACGCACCCTGGAGCGACTGCGGCAAACCGTGACCCGAATCGCTCTCGCAGCGCTTTCTCCATCACGCAGGACGCGAGGATAGAAGGTACCGCCTAAAGCGCACGGTGGGCCTGTGCCAAGTGGCACGAGCTCTCGGTGCAACGAGGCGGCTGGTGGCCACACGACATGAGCCAGACCGTGATTGGGCGAGCGCCCATCGGCTATCTCATGAAGTACCTCTCCAAGACCGGCCCGTTACAGGCATTCCCGAAAGGAGCTCGCATCCATGGCTACGGCGGACTCACCGGGTGTTCGGTCACATGCCGATTGGATGCGATCTTGCCCATGCATATCCGGTAGTACATGGACATCCGCGGTCAAGTGGCCAACGTCCGCGCGAACCGGGAGAAGGCGCTTTTCTCTCACATCTTCACAAGGCTCGCGAATGGGGCTATACGGCCGCTCAGAATCCCTGCCAAGGGGTTAAGGGCTTCCGGGAATCCGGTCGCGACCGCTACGTAACTGACGAGGAATTCGCCAGGGTCAAGGCTCACGCGCATCCTACGGTGGCGGACGCCATGGACCTCGCCCTTATCACGGGTCAAAGGCGCGCCGACGTCCTCAAGCTGAAACGCACTGACCTCAGGGATGGCGCGCTCTGGGTAGTGCAGAATAAGATGAGGGCGCGCATCGGCATGGAGGTAACTGGCGAATTGGCCGCCACGCTCGAACGGATCAACGCACGCCCGCGCCGCGCGATCAGCGCGTTTCTTATTCAGGACGAAGATGGCCAACCGCTGACGCAGGGCGCACTAAGGTCAAGGTTCGATAAGGCCCGGCAGGCAGCAGGCGTTAGCTTCCAGTTTCGCGACCTACGGGCGAAAGCGGCAACGGATACCGGTGACTTGGCGCACTCGCAGAAGCTGCTGGCACATCGGAACCGTGATATGACTGAGCACTATGTACGGACGCGCATTGGTGAGCGCGTTAAACCTCTCCGATAGGTCACACTGGGAGCGCTAAGAGCCTGTCCCGCAACTTCGCTCCAACGGCCTTGTGATGCGTGGACTTCTCGATGGCCTTTATGGCATCTTCCACCGTCCCTGGGTCTGTCGTGTGGTTGTACGCACCCTTCGGTACAGCCTCGATAGCTCCGACGATATCAGCCATCATCGCTAAACCGTCATCCAAGTAAAGGTGGTACTTCTCTTCGTGAGCAAGCTCGAGATACTTTGTCGCACAGCGCATTGCAGAACCGAAATAGCCCGCCTTCTTCGCTTCTTCAAACTCGCGCTCCACATGCGCTATTTGCAGATCAATCACCCGCTGTTCGAGATCCTCGATCTTCGAGTTCAGCGATGCCTTGATTACCTTCGACTTCTCCGCAACGAGGGGGTCCAGACCCTTCTTCATCGCGCCGATCTCCACCTCGATCCGCCCTACCAGTTCGCCTTCGAGCTTTTTCACTTCCCCCGATAAATCCTTCGCCAGAGCATCCCTGTCGTTCTCAAATGAGCGCTTGCTTGAGAACCAGGAATAGCCGACCAGTAGCACCGTAACGCCACCGATGACTCCAAGTGCGCCCCACACCGTGGAAAGGATGCGGTCATTGAAAGAACGGATTTCGGCGTTTTGCGCTCGCAGGATCTCAACCTGCAGCCCTAGATCCTGGGTCCCCTTAGGCTCTAACGCAGACGGCGGAGTCCTGGCCGGAGTGGTCTGCGCACTGACGATGGTGAGGCTAAAGAACAACAGCCAAGCGATTGTCGCAATCCTGCTGAAGTGCCCGACCGGCATATGCGCGCCCCCGAGTTGTAGAAAACTGTCGCGGATTGTAGAAACGCCCCAGAACCCGTATCGGGCGCTGGGGCGCATGAAGACTGGTGGCCTGGGGCGGAATCGAACCACCGACACGCGGATTTTCAATCCGCTGCTCTACCAACTGAGCTACCGGGCCGTGAGCCGGCGATTATAGCCTAGCCCCCGGAGCGCTTTCCGCGGGAGAGGTCCACGCCGAGCTGCTTGAGCTTGCGGTACAGGTGGGTGCGTTCCAGACCGGTCTTCTCGGCCACGCGGGTCATGGAGCCGCCTTCCTTGGCCAGGTGGAACTCGAAGTAGCTCTTCTCGAATTCGTCGCGGGCGTCGCGCAGCGGCTTGTCCAGCTCGAAGGTCTGGCGCGCCTGCGGGCCCATCTCCACCGGGGCCGGCAGGGTCTGGCCACCGGTCATGGCGGCTTCCACCGTCAGTTCGACCAGCGAGGCCGACGGCGGCGACACGTAGCCGGGGCCCGGTTTGGGGCGCAGCGCCGGGCCGCCGTTGCTGCCCGTCTCGCGCGACAGCGCCGCTTCCACCGCCTTGAGCAGCTTCTGCAGCGTGATCGGCTTTTCCAGGAAGGATTGGGCGCCGATCTTGGTGGCCTCGACCGCGGTCTCGATGGTGGCGTGGCCGCTCATCATGATCACGGGCATGGTCAGCTGCCCGGTGCTCGACCACTCCTTGAGCAGGGTGACGCCGTCGGTGTCCGGCATCCAGATGTCCAGCAGCACCAGGTCGGGCCGGGCGGCGGCGCGGGCGGAGCGCGCCTGCGCCGCGTTCTGCGCCAGCTCCACCGTGTGGCCTTCGTCGTTCAGGATCTCCGACAGCAGGTCCCGGATCCCCAGTTCGTCGTCGACCACCAATATGTTTGCCATGTTGCTTTCTAGCGCAGCGCCTCAAGAAGTGTTGTCACGCTGCAACTGTGAATGATAGCGAGACTTGGGCCCCCACGACCGCGCCGTCCTCCACCCGGTTCTTCACATCGATTCGGGCGCCGTGTTCGTCGGCGATCTTCTTGACCACCGCCAGGCCCAGGCCAGTGCCCTTGTCCTTGGTCGTGACGTAGGGCTCGAACGCGCGCTTGAGGATGTATTCGGGGAAGCCGGCGCCGCTGTCCTGCACCACCAGCCTGACGCGCCGGTTGGCGGCGTTCCACTGCGTGCGCACCAGCACGTCCCGGTGCGCCGCCCCTTCGGTGGCGTCCTGCGCGTTCTGCAGCAGGTTGTGGATCACCTGGCGCAGCTGCTGCGCGTCGCCCAGGATGGGTGGGCAGGCCGGGTCCAGCTCGGCGCGCACCGGCACGTGGGCGCCCACACCGGCTTCGCCCTCCCGCACGTACAGGTGCAGCACGTCGCCCAGCAGCCCGTTCAGGTCCAGCGGCTTGAGCTCGGCGGCCGGCAGGCGCGCGTAGTCGCGGAACTCGTTGACCAGCCGCTTCATCGCGTCGACCTGGTCGACGATGGTCTGCACCGACTTGTGCAGCACGGCCCGCTCCGGCTCGCCCACCTTGTTGCCCAGCTTGTGCGCCAGCCGCTCGGCCGACAGCTGGATCGGCGTCAGCGGGTTCTTGATCTCGTGGGCCAGCCGGCGCGCCACCTCGCCCCAGGCCTGCGCGCGCTGGGCCGAGACGATCTCCGAGATGTCGTCAAACACCACCAGCCGGGCGGTGGTGTCCGGCTCGTCGCCCGGCATCAGCGCGCCCCGCGCCACCAGCGTGATGGCGGTGCTCTGCGCCGGCGAATCGGGCTGCGCCGGGTTGAGCTCGAAGGACTGCTGCCAGTGGTCCGGTCCGTGCGGGCGCTGCTCGTTGATGAAGTCCTCGAACTGCGCCAGCAGCGCGGCGCCGAAGCCCTCCAGCCCCGGTACGGCCGCCAGCGGCTGGCCCAGGTGTTCCGACAGCGGCACGCGCAGGATGCGGGCGGCGCCGGGGTTGGCCGTGTCGATGCGGCCCTGCTCGTCCAGCACGATGACGCCGGCCGTCAGGTTGTCCAGGATGGTCTGCAGGTGCGCGCGGGCGGCATTGACCTGCACCATGCTCTGGTCGACGGCGGCGCGTGCGTCGGCAAGCTGCTGCGTCATCTCGGCAAAGGACCGCGTCAGGCCGCCGAGTTCGTCCTTGCCCAGCAGCACCGGCTTGGGCGACAGGTCCCCGGCCGCGACTTCGCGCACCCCGGCGGCCAGCAGCAGCAGCGGCCGCGCCAGCTGGTTGCCCAGCAGCACCGCAAGGAAGACGGCGCCGAAGACCGCCAGGAACAGGCTCAGCGTCAGCGTGCCGATGTACATGCGGCGCAGGCCCTCGCGCGCCAGCGCCCGCTCCTGGTACTCGCGGTAGGCCTCCTGCACCGCGATCGCGTTGCCGACCAGGGTCGGCGGCAGGCTCTGCGTGGCCTGCAGCACCCGGGGCTCGCCCACCAGGCCGAGGCCGCTCGGCACCACCGCCAGCGCCTTGATGCGGGCCTGGCTCACGGCGCCGGGGCTGGGATCCTCCAGCCCTTCGATCACGGACATGGAACGCTGGCTGCGCGCGGTGCGCAGTTGCTGCGGCGTCGGCCGTTCGGGATTGAGCAGGAAGCGCGACTGGCCGGCACTCGCCGCCAGCTGCCCGTTGCCGGCCCACAGGATCAGGTCGTTGGCGGCCAGCTGCTCGCGCATGCGCTCCAGCGCCAGCGGCGCCGAGGTGTCCGGCACCTCGGCCAGCTGGGCGGCGGCGATCCTGGTCTTGTTGGCCAGGTCGGCCGCCAGCGTGTCCAGCGTGGAGCGGCCCAGGCTGAGGCCGGCATCCAGCGCGCCCTCCACCTGCACGTCGAACCAGCTTTCGATCGAGCGGGAGACGAACTGGTACGACACCACGTAGATCAGCAGTCCCGGCATGAAGCCCACCAGCGCGAAGATCGCCGCCAGCTTCACCAGCAACCGGCTGCCGAACTTGCCGCGCCGCACCCGCGACCACAGCCGCACCACCACCCAGCCGATCACCAGCAGCAGCAGCCCGGCCACCACCATGTTCAGGGCGAACAGCCGGCCGTAGTTGCGCTCGTACAGCTCGCGGTTGCCGGTCGCCTGCGTCAGCAGGAACAGCAGCACGATGCCGATGGCGGTGACCACGGCGGCGCCGACCAGCAGCGCCCAGCGCACCGCCCGCTGGCTGCCGAACGTGGGCTTGGGGCCCGCCGGGACGTGCTGCGGGTCCATCAGCGCACGCTTTCGAGCGCCAGCCGCTGGGTGCGCGCCGCGCTCAGGCTCCAGTCGGACTGCCCGACGGCGCCGATCTGGAACGGCCGCGGCAACTGCGAGACGTCCAGCCGGAAGCGGAAGTCCACGCTGTAGCGGGCGTCGGGCTCCAGGTCGGCCAGCTCCGCGATCTTCCAGCGCGACAGGTGCTGGATCGCAGCCATCGCCTCGTCCTGGCTGTCGAAGCTCTGGCCGAGCGCCAGCACCGAGTTGCCGATCGGCTCGTGCGACACCTGCAGGCGCCAGCGCCGGGTGAGCGGCTGGTACGACAGCCGCATGTAGCGCGAGGCGCCGGCCACGTGCTTGTCGTACCAGTACCAGCGGTCGCGCAGCAGCGAGGCGTCGGCCACGAAGAACATCGGGATGCCCTTGAGCAGCGCATCCTCCACCGGCGGCGGCAGCTCGAAGCGCACGCTCGCGCTCAGCAGCACGCCTTCCTCGGAGCGCTCCAGCCGCAGCTGAGTGACCTCCGCCACCTCGGCACGGACCGCGGCCGGGGCCAGCCAGCCGCACACCAGCGCGAGCGCTACCGCCAGCGCGCCCAAAGCGCGCTCAATCCGCAGCCGCAGGGTCCTTTTCCAGCCGTGCGTAGAAGAAGCCGTCGTGGTCACTTTCCGGATTGTCCCGGACGGCCTCGGCCCCCCGGCCGGAAGCCGGCAGCAAATGGCCCGGCGCCGGGCGCAAAAGGGCCGACTTGTTGTGTGCAACAAACGTCCGGATGCGCTGTTCGCCTTCCTCGCGGAAGACCGAACAGGTGCAATAGAGCAGCTGCCCGCCGGGCCGCACGAGCGGCCACAAGGCCTCCAGCAGTCGTTGCTGCTGGGCCGCGAGCCGGGCGACGTCGCCCGGCCGGCGCAGCCAGCGCACGTCGGGGTGGCGGCGCACGATGCCCGAGGCCGTGCAGGGCGCATCGAGCAGGATACCGTCGAAGGGCCGGCCGTCCCACCACTGCGACACGGCGGCGGCATCGGCAGCGACGATGCGGGCCGAGAGGCCGAGCCGCTGCAGCGTCTCGTCGATGCGGGCCGCGCGCTGGGGGTCGAGCTCCAGGGCGGTGACCTCGGCATCGGCCAGCTCCAGCAGGTGCGCGGTCTTGCCACCGGGCGCCGCGCAGGCATCGAGCAGGCGCAGGCGCTCCCCGGCCGCGGGTGCCAGTCCCTGCAGCAGCAGCGGCGCCGCGAGCTGGGCGGCGGCATCCTGCACCGACACCAGGCCCTCTGCGAATCCAGGGATGTCCGTCACCGGGCGCGGCCGGTCCAGCACGAGCCCGTGCTCGCCGACCGGCACTGCCGCCATGCCCGCTTCCCGCCATGCTTGCAGCAGGTCCTCGCGCCGCGTGCGGCGCGGATTCACGCGCAAGGTCATGGGGGCGGCGCCATTGTTGGCGCGCAGGATGGCTTGCCAGTGCTGCGGGTGGTCCTGCTGCAGGCGCTCGATCCACCAGCGCGGATGGTTCCAGAGCGCCACCGGATCCGCGTCCGTGGCGGCGACCAGCGCGTCACGCTCGCGCAGGAAGCGGCGCAGGCACGCGTTCAGGAAGCCCGACTGTGCCGCGGTGCCCGGCGAGTGCTTGGCCGCCTCGACGGCTTGGTCCACCAGCGTGAACGCTTCGTACGGCGCGTCCGCCTCATGCCAGCACAGCGCCAGCGCGGTGCACAGCAGCGCATCCGCTTCGGCGGGCGGCGCCCGTTTCGCCAACCGGCGCCGCAAGGCCTCGGCCCGGCCCAGTTGGCGCAGGGCGTGGAAGGACAGCGACTGGGCCGCGGGCCGCAGGTCAGCCGGCACGCGGGCCAGGGCCGGGGTGGCCGACTCGCCGGCTCGCACCGCCCGCACCACGCCCGCGGCCGCCTGCAGTTGCCGCCAGAGCGGCACGGACGTTCCGGCCGCTGGCTCGGCGGCGCCGGGAGCACGGGCAGGCGGCGCCGGCATGGTCCGCCGGGTCAGAGAGCCGCCGCCCGTGCGCCCGGCATCGCTTCGATGCCGCGGCCCGGCCGGAAGCCGAACAGCCAGGCCAGCAGCACGGCGGGAAACTGCGCGATGGCCTCGTTGTAGGCCTGCACGGCCTGGCTGAAGCGCTCGGCGGCCGCGGCGCACTGCGCGGTCATGTGCGCGCGCCGGGCCGTGAGCGTCTCCGGCAGCCGAGGCCCGGCCAGGTCGTGCGCGTCTTCGCGCTCGGCCCGCTCCCAGGCCATGGCCAGCACCGACTGCGCCGCGGCCAGCGCTGCGATGCGCTCCGGCTCCAGCGGCTTGGGTCGGGCCGCCGCCAGCGAGGCTTCGAGTTGGGCCGCCGCGCCCTGCAGGCCGCCCCAGAAGGAGCCCTCCATGCCGTCGAACAGCGACGCCGGCGGCTCGCCGTCGTCGGGCAGCAGTTGCCGAACCAGCTGGACCTGGCGCGTGAGTTCGGTGTCGAGCATCGCGAAGCTCGCGCCGGCGCCGCCGCGCAGCCGCACCAGCCGGTTGTACGCGCCCACGGCCCAGAACAGCAGCACGGCCGAGGCGACCCAGGTCATGACGGAATTGGACATGCGGCCCGACAGGAAAGAAAAACGCCCCACCCGCGCGTGCGGATGGGGCGCCTAGTTTAGTGAAGCGCGAGGCTTACTCGGTCGGGCCGCCTTCGGCTTCCGGGCCGGTGGCATCGGCCGTCACGCCGGCCAGTTCGGCCGCCTCGGCTTCGGCGATGGCGCGGCGCTCGGCCTCGTCCATCTGGTCCTTGGCCTTGCGCGCCTGGTGGTAGGCCATGCCGGTGCCCGCGGGGATCAGGCGGCCGACGATGACGTTCTCCTTCAGCCCGCGCAGCTCGTCGCGCTTGCCCATGATGGCCGCCTCGGTCAGCACCCGGGTGGTCTCCTGGAAGGAGGCCGCCGAGATGAACGAGTCGGTGGACAGCGAGGCCTTGGTGATGCCCAGCAGCAGGTTGCTGTAGGTGGCGGGCACCTTGCCCTCGGCGCGCAGCGCGTCGTTGGTGTCCAGCATCTCGGAGCGCTCGACCTGTTCGCCGGCGATGTAGCCGGACTCGCCCGGGTTCTCGACCACGACGCGGCGCAGCATCTGGCGGACGATCACCTCGATGTGCTTGTCGTTGATCTTCACACCCTGCAGGCGGTATACGTCCTGCACCTCGTCGACGATGTAGCGGGCCAGCTCCTCCATGCCCAGCAGGCGCAGGATGTCCTGCGGGTCGGCCGGGCCGTCCACGATGCTCTCGCCCTTGTTGACCACCTGGCCTTCGTGCACCAGGACGTTCTTCTCCTTGGGCACCAGCTCGGACCACTCGTTGCCTTCCGGGTCGGTGATGACCAGGCGGATCTTGCCCTTGGTCTCCTTGCCGAACGACACCGTGCCGGTCATCTCGGCCAGCATGCCCTTGTCCTTGGGCGAGCGGGCTTCGAACAGCTCGGCCACGCGAGGCAGGCCGCCCGTGATGTCGCGGGTCTTCTGGCCTTCGATCGGGATGCGGGCCAGCACTTCGCCGGGCGCCACGTCCTGGCCGTCGCGCACCTGGATCAGCGCGCCGACCTGGAAGCCGATGGTCACCGCGTGGTCGGTGCCGGGGATCTTCACCTCGGCGCCAGAGGCGTCCACCAGCTTGACCTGCGGACGCACCACCTTGGCGGAGCCGCGGCGCTTCGGGTCGATCACGACCAGCGTCGACAGGCCGGTGACCTCGTCGACCTGGCGGGCCACCGTCAGGCCTTCCTCGACGTTCTCGAACTTCACCTTGCCGGCGAACTCCGTGATGATCGGACGGGTCAGCGGGTCCCAGTTGGCCAGGATGGTGCCGGCCTTGACCTGCTGGTCGGCCTTCACCGTCAGCGTGGCGCCGTACGGCACCTTGTGGCGCTCGCGCTCGCGGCCGTGCTCGTCGTGGATGACGACCTCGCCGGAGCGGGCGATCACCACCAGCTCGCCCTTGCCGTTGGTCACGTAGCGCATCGTGCTGTTGAAGCCGATCACGCCGTTGGACTTGGCTTCCACGCTGGAGGCGATGGCCGCACGCGAGGCGGCGCCGCCGATGTGGAAGGTGCGCATGGTCAGCTGCGTGCCGGGCTCGCCGATCGACTGGGCGGCGATCACGCCGACGGCCTCGCCGACGTTGACCAGCCCGCCGCGGCCGAGGTCGCGGCCGTAGCACCTGGAGCACAGGCCGAAGCGGGTGGCGCAGGTCAGCGCGGTGCGGACCTTCACCTCGTCGACGCCGGCGGCTTCCAGCTCCTCGATCGCGTCCTCGTCCAGCATGTGGCCGGCGGGCACCACGACGGCGCGGCTCTCGGGATGCAGCACGTCCTCGGCCGCGGTGCGGCCCAGGATCCGGTCGCGCAGCGACTCGATCACCTCGCCGCCCTCGACGATGGCGCGCATCAGCGAGCCCTCGCTGGTGCCGCAATCCTCCTCGGTCACGACCAGGTCCTGCGTCACGTCCACCAGGCGGCGCGTCAGGTAGCCGGAGTTGGCGGTCTTCAGCGCCGTGTCGGCCAGGCCCTTGCGGGCGCCGTGCGTGGAGATGAAGTACTGCAGCACGTTCAGGCCTTCGCGGAAGTTGGCCGTGATCGGCGTCTCGATGATCGAGCCGTCCGGCTTGGCCATCAGGCCGCGCATGCCCGCCAGCTGTCGGATCTGGGCGGCCGAACCGCGGGCGCCGGAGTCGGCCATCATGTAGATGGAGTTGAAGGACTCCTGCTCCACTTCCTTGCCGCTGCGGTCGATGGTCTTTTCCTTGCGCAGCTGGTCCATCATCACCTTGGACACGGCGTCGCCCGCCTTGCCCCAGATGTCGACCACCTTGTTGTAGCGCTCGCCGGCGGTGACCAGGCCCGAGACGTACTGCTGCTCGATGTCCTTCACCTCCTTCTCGGCATCCTCGATGATGCGGTACTTCTCCTGCGGCACCAGCATGTCGTCGATGCCGATGGAGATGCCCGCCCGGGTCGCCAGCCGGAAGCCGTTCTGCAGCAGCTTGTCGGCGAACACCACGGTCTCCTTGAGGCCGCACTTGCGGAAGGAGGCGTTGATCAGCCGGCTGATCTCCTTCTTCTTCAGCGCCTTGTTGATCAGCGCATAGGGCAGGCCCTTGGGCAGGATCTCCGACAGCAGGGCGCGACCCACGGTGGTGTCCACCAAACCGGTGGAGGCGGTGAACTCGCCGGTGGCCTTGTCCTTGGTGTACTCCGTCAGGCGCACGCTCACCTTGGCCGTCAGCTCGACGATGCCGGCGTCCAGCGCCCGCTGCACCTCGCCGACGTCGGCGAAGATCATGCCTTCGCCCTTGGCGTTGATGCGCTCGCGGGTGGTGTAGTACAGGCCCAGCACCACGTCCTGCGAAGGCACGATGGAGGGCTCGCCGTTGGCGGGGAACAGCACGTTGTTGGAGGCCAGCATCAGCGTGCGGGCTTCCATCTGCGCTTCCACCGACAGGGGCACGTGCACGGCCATCTGGTCGCCGTCGAAGTCGGCGTTGAAGGCGGCGCACACCAGCGGGTGCAGCTGGATTGCCTTGCCCTCGATCAGGATCGGCTCGAAGGCCTGGATGCCCAGGCGGTGCAGCGTCGGGGCCCGGTTCAGCATGACCGGGTGCTCCTTGATCACCTCCTCGAGGATGTCCCACACCACCGGGGTGCCGGATTCCACTTCCTTCTTCGCCGCCTTGATGGTGGTGGCGATGCCCATGGCCTCCAGGCGCGAGAAGATGAAGGGCTTGAACAGTTCCAGCGCCATCAGCTTGGGCAGGCCGCACTGGTGCAGCTTGAGGGTCGGGCCCACCGTGATGACCGAACGGCCCGAGTAGTCGACGCGCTTGCCGAGCAGGTTCTGGCGGAAGCGGCCGCTCTTGCCCTTGATCATGTCGGCCAGCGACTTCAGCGCGCGCTTGTTCGCGCCGGTCATGGCCTTGCCG
>Ga0196972_1000549_pt1 | contig 17637 bp, 28 predicted proteins | sample S1v_2013CmetaG_FD_148618 | JGI IMG/M metagenome (GOLD analysis project Ga0196972, IMG submission 148618) | Soil microbial communities from Anza Borrego desert, Southern California, United States - S1+v_20-13C | ecosystem: Environmental > Terrestrial > Soil > Desert | place: USA: California...
AAGGAACAGATTCATGTAATGCACTCTTTGGTTAAGCAGCTCGGTATTCCAACCGAGAAAATGAAGGCATTAATAGCTGATAAATACGAAGTAGCAAAGAGTAGTGACTTAAATGCAGTTCAAGCAAATGAAATAATAGAATTCTTGGTTGAAATGAGGGATAAGAGATCAAGGATTGGAAATGCTAGTGTGTAGATAAGTTGGAGACATGATGTCCCTAAGTCACAACTAGTCTACATATGATAGAAGTCCTATAGATAGGAAAGATTACAGCACAAAGTGCAAATAGCTATAATATATAGAAGAAACAGCTTTACTTACATTGACTAATGTCAATTAAAAGCTTATAATGATAATGCAACAAAAACCGAATCAGTCATACTACATCAAAAGAATCAGACCAACTAGACACATAACTGATCTTTTGGGTTTTTCGGGAGGCGTTGAGACTGAACGCTTTCAAGGCATCATCAAGTTAATAAATTTGCGTCCTTAGCTCAGCCGGATAGAGTAGCTGACTTCGAATCAGTTGGTCGGGGGTTCGAATCCCTCAGGGCGCACCACTTTGAAATGATGACACCGCAAGAAATTGCGGTGTTTTTTTATAACTAATTTCAGTATATTGACTTTCTTTTAATAAAATAAATGTTTTTATACCTGTATTCTACATAATATACCGATTTAGTAGGTATAGCATAGATACAACGTTTTCAATACAACCGGCTAAACGTCGTGCCTAGCACCTATTTTAGAAAATAGTGAAGGGAAGAAATCAACAATAGGTTTGAAGAGGCGTTGGAATACAGTGCTGATTCCCTAAGTCATACAGATGCCTATATTAAAAAATTGAAAAACAATGCCAGAATATTAATCAAAGTATTAAATATAACACTGAGCAAATGGATGATAGCAATATAAAAATAAATAGTTCTATAGAAGTACTAGCCTGAAATATTGAAGATATTAATATGAAATTGTTGGAGTTCCACAATCAAACAAGAGAAAGTTTTGCAATAAGCTTAGATTATATTACGGCTGCGGATTCTCACCGTGATAATTTAAAACATGAAATTATATTAATAAATTAGATAACCTAAAAAGTGAGCATGTTAACTTTAAAGAATTGTTGATAAAGGATACAAAAAAACTCAGATGTAGGGCAATTGCTAAATCATTGGTTATTATCGTATTATTGGTCGTAATTTTAGTTAAAATATAAGGAGTTTGAACAAAACTAAAGACCGTATAAATCCTATAATTCGCTCTGAGAGTGAAATTATAGGATTTTTTATACTCAATAGCAGCTTTGAGCCTATTTATTTGCTTAATTAACTGATAATTAGTTACCAAATTATGTATGCGTGTTATAATATACTTAAGAATATATGAATATGAATTTATTACCGCATGTAATAGATTAAATAGTAAACAAGGAGTGATAATATGTATTGTACTAATTGTGGGGGAGAGATAACACAAGACGGAAGGTACTGTGCATTTTGTGGGCAAGCAATTGTCAACGCTAATTTTTTAAGTATAGGTGAGGAGATTATTGGAAACGTAGAAGTTATTAGCGAAAGTCCTTCTGTACAAGCAAGTTTAAATGAATTAAATAATAACTCAAATGAAAACAATACCACTGAACTAGAAAATATCCTAGTAAACAAGCCGATTGGCACAAAGCTTAAGATTATTAGTTTTTTTATGAATTGTTTAGTTGCTGTTTCATCTATGCTCGCTTTTGCATTTTATAGGAATATTTTAGAATTAGGTGGTTTTCCTTTAGATGGGGGACATATATTTATCAGCTTAATATTTGCAACTGGGTATATAATTGCATTATTTATTTTTGCACTTTATACGGATAAGTCATTTCTACTTTCTATTATTTGTATCTTAATATTAGCTATTTCTGTTTACACAACAAATCAATCTTTTGATATGTATATTACAGCAACTATTCCATACAACGGATATTCGTATGAATATGCTGCTAATGCATTCTTAAAGGTCACAAAAAACGTTCTCAACGTTGTAGTTGCTATGAATATTGTAAATGCTACATTATTAATATTCAAGTTAGTTAAGTATACAAAAACAAAACTTTCAAAGAAATCACTTGTGGTGGTGATATCAGTCGTAGGTATTGTACTGTTATTAATAGGTATTTATTCAGTTTATTCATTAATGCCAAGTAATAATCCAGAAAAAGTAGTGAATCGTTTTTATAGCATTGCCAAATCGGGCAATTATGAGAGCTATAAGAAATTTATGGGGCAGAATAGTCAGCTTAATGAAAGAGATTTCCAGAGTTTCAGTATGCTAATTAAGTCTTCTAATACTGGCACAGGTAAGATAGTGCAACAAAAGCTTATAGGAACAGATTTAACATTAGCACAGGACGAAATAGGATTTATCCATGGTTTTCAACATATAAAAAATAGAAAGGTATATTTAGGAATAGTAGGATTTCCTAGTGACTATTATAACCCTAGTTTTACTGTTGAATTACCTGTTAATTATTTATATGATGATGAAGAAATTCAAAATAGTATAAATACATATAAGTCTCTAGATAGTCCAAAAGATGTTGGTGCCTTTGAGGGAGTTGAGTTATTTAATAAGCTACAAAATGATCCATATAATGAAACAGTGATTATGCAAATTTATAATTCAAACTTCAAGGATTTAACTGAAGAAGAAAATAAAGATTTGCATAGAATAATAAGCACAAATTTAGTCAAGTTGATGTTGAGGAAAGGACTCGATAAAGAAGATGCATATAAAAAAGCATTATTCTTTGCACAATTCATATCTGAAAATACAGATACTGGGAAATTAAAGCAGCGCATGTGGGAGGCCTGTATATTCTTCAAGATGCAGAAGATATCTTCAGCATTAGCTTTATATAACCAGAATATCCAGCAATATGGGGATAATAACTCCGTTGAAATAAAGAAGAGTATAATTGAGAATCCAACAAACTATAATATTTTTCAAAGTGACTACTATAGTCTAGAATACGAAGATGTTTATACCTACCACTATAAGCTAGCAGAACTAACAAATAATAAAAACTTAATAATGACAATAGCGCAGCAGAACAATATGTTTAGTTCATTGAAGGATGATAACGTAAAGAAGGAATACTTAATAAGTAAATATGCATTAGATTATAAAATCTTAGAACAATCTACAATTAAAAGTTTTATGATTGATATCGATAATGACCATAATGAAGAATTTATTATTTATGGGAATCCAGGCGAAAATAATGATATTTTGTTAGTAGCCTATAGCATGAAGAATGGTGAAAATATTGCATCAATCAATTTAGGACCATCAATTTTAGGTTTAGATATTAGAATTGAGGCTATGAGGATTCCGAAATATAATGGTTGCATAGGAATTTTTATCCACTCTGGTAGAGGGGAAGATTTCACATTGTATAAATATAAAAATAACAACTACATAGAATTAGGTAATCTAATGACTGAAGTAGGTACCTTTTGGGTAGGGGATCATGATAATGATGGTTATAATGAAATATTTTCAGAAGAGATGGATTGGGAAAACTCAGCAAGTATGGCAGATAGGCAGATGTTAGACTACATATATAAATGGGAAAATGGACACTTTGAGAAATATCAGATATTTGGCACTGTTTACGAAGATGGGGAACCTATAGGTCTTGATTAATATGGTTTAAGCTAGAATTGTTTATTAAAGTATAATTATTAACAAAGTGCTAGATCAAATATTAGGTAAATATATGAGTGGTGAAATTTGGATTTAAATTGTTTTGAATGAAAGAAGGAGGGGGAATCCTATGAGTTTCTTTAAAGAACTAAGTGATTTTATTGGAGAGGTTTCAAAGGACGTAGCTAAAGTAGCTAAAGAACAAAAATGGGATCAAAAAGTTAAAGCAGTCATTGATGGAGGTAAAGTAATTTCACGAACCTTAGAAGAAGATGGATTTGTTAAATTCCTTTCTGGAGAGTCAGAGGAAAAATTAAAGAGAGGATATATGTCAGAAATTAAGAAGGACTATTTTGAGCAATGGTTAGAACTTAAAAGTCTTCATAATTTTTCATGTTCGATTATTAGATATATCTGGATAGTAATGCAACCAGAAGATGATCAGAAAGACAAAGACTTAAATAAAAGGTACAAAAAAGAATATACTATAGAGCTTGCTTTTGAGAATCCTATTATTACAAAACGATCTTTAACGATTTTGAAAAATAATTATCCTAAATTATATGATATTGATAAATATTATTTTGATAATCTATTAAAGCTCCAAGGTCAACTGTTGAACCAATACAAAGGTACTTCTACAGAAGAGTTAAACAAATATAAGACAAAGTATTCAGACCATCCATCGTATAATAAGAAAATCCATTGTCCTAAATGTGGATCTTTAAGGATAACAGGAAAAAAAAGAGGAGTTTCAATTACACAAGCTATTGGAGGCGGAATACTTTTAGGTCCTCTTGGATTGCTACATGGAATGACCTGTATGAATGATATAAAACTTGTATGCAATGATTGTGGAGAAAATTGGGAACCAGCACCTACAGATTACAACGAGTGGCCTGAGTATAGACAATAAATATGAAAAGAGGGAAAATCAATGTCACGAGTGGATATCCATAATAAAATAAAATGTCTAAAATGTGGTTCGGATAATGTAATTGCTTCAGAAAAAGGATTTGGAACTGGTAAAGCAGCACTTGGCATGTTAGCTGCAGGTCCAAGTGGTCTATTAGCTGGATTCATTGGAAGTAAAGCTGTGCAAGTGACGTGTTTGAATTGCGGTTATAAATGGAAAGCGGACGCTTCATCCGTAATGAGTCTTCAAGAATGCGGAAGATTAGCGGACTAATATTGAATTAGGAGTATTATATACCTAGGAATTTAATCTAGCGGTAATTGCACGTGACTTAAGTAATAAAGATTCTATTTTGTTTAGTCTTCTAATGTAATCATTAATACTAGATGAAGTAAGATGATACATTGGATAAAGTTAAGAGCAAACCTAAACATATCAGCGAGTAAAGGGTATATTATAACTGGTTGATATTTCTTGAAATAATCTTGATCGACTAGAAATCACGTGACTAATATTAGGCTGATTATTATTGATTTCTTGTAATATGAATTAGATTAATCAGAGCTGAACAAAACAATATTCATAATTGAAATCAGTATATATACTCTGCGTATGGATTTATATAAAACTGAAAAATATACTGATTTACTACAACTTGACTACAACCAAAGTAAATTAAGTGAATATTAAAAGATCCTATATAATTTTATCTGCTACAATGGGGGAACGCCAATGATTTTAATAGAATGATTTTTTCTATAAATTTGTATTCCTATAAAGTTGAATCAGTTGGTCGGGGGTTCGAATCCCTCAGGGCGCACCACCTTGAAATGATGACACCGCAAGAGATTGCGGTGTTTTTTTTGTAGTATCTGACACCTTTTCCGCAGCAAGGCATATTGTTGACTTAATCTTAACGTTATGGTAAAGTTATTCTATAATTTCATGATGCATTTAAGTTTTCTAGGGTTCCGCAGTTTGTGACTGGCAGGTCCGAGAGAAAACGCACAGGGGACTGTGTACACGGAAGGATAAAAGCCTGGGAGATATTTTTATAATATTTCTTTGGGCTTTTTTTATTTTATTTATTTAGTCAACTGCTGTGAAAAATTCTAATGGTGAAGGAAATACTGATTTTGAAAGGAGCAATTATGGAGTGGTTTTATTTAGTGATAGCGGGAATTTTTGAAGTAGGTTGGGCAATCGGTTTAAAGTATTCTCAAGGGTTTACAAAAACACTGCCTAGCATACTAACTATTATAGGGATGATTGCAAGTTTCTATTTCTTATCATTGTCTTTAAAAAGCCTACCAATAGGTACTGCCTATGCAATTTGGACTGGGATAGGGACTGTTGGCACAGTATTGTTTGGTATTCTCTTGTTTAAGGAACCCGTTAATATCATGCGTATAGTTTGTATAGCATTTATCATTGGTGGAATTATCGGTTTGAAATTAATATCTAATCATTAACACGGATTAAAAGTAAAAACAACTAATTTGAGGAGGGAAAGGCAATGGGTGGCTTCAATTATAAAGATATTTACATTGAAGACGGAAAAAGGGTGTTGGAAGTGAACATACTACCTGAAAAACATTGCAATTTCAAAGCATTGACTTTCTCTCGATTTATAGGGATTTGCACCTATGAAACAATAATAATGTAGTTATTAACAATAATATTTTATTGATAAACGATAAAAGCTATGTTAGAATGACATTAACAATAAATTAGTGAGGTGCTTTTTATGAAACGCGGAACAACACTCTTTTTAAAGATAGCTCTTTTCTTGATTGGAACCCCGGTTCTTGCATTGAGTGTATTTGGGCTGTATTGGTTAGCAAATAATCCAGCAAATCCAGCTTATGCCCATATGCTTTACCCCATTGTAGCTGGGATATACTTATCGGTTATACCATTTTTCATTGCATTGTATCTGGCTTTTAAATTATTAAACTACATTGACAAAAACCTAGCTTTTTCTGAGTTGTCGGTCAAAGCTTTAAAGAACATCAAATACTGTGCAATGACATTTAGTGGTTTGTATGTAGCGATTATACCATTTGTTTTTCTCGTAGCAGAGCTAGATGATGCACCAGGTCTCATCATAATTGGAATGGTTCCTGTTTTTGCTTCTGCTGTAATTGCAGTCTTTGCTGCTGTTCTACAAAAGCTTTTAAAGGAAGCCATAGACATAAAATCAGAAAACGATTTAACAATATGAGGTGGATGATATGGCGATAATAATTAATATTGATGTGATGCTGGCTAAAAGAAAAATGAGTGTAACTGAACTTACAGAAAAGGTTGGAATAACGATGGCCAATCTTTCTATATTGAAAAATGGAAAGGCAAAAGCCATCAGGTTTTCAACTTTAGAAGCAATATGCAAAGCTTTGGACTGTCAGCCAGGGGATATTTTAGAATTCAAGAACGATGAAGCTTAAAAAGTAATATCTGATAAGGAGATAAACCCGTAATGTATGATATAGTGATTGTTGGTGCAGGACCAGCTGGAGCGACATTAGCCAGACTGCTGGGTAAAAAATATAAAATATTAGTGGTCGACAGAAGGCAGCTGCTTGATATGAATATCAAAAGCGGCTTTGAAAAATGCTGCGGCGGGTTAGTAGCTCCCGATGCACAGCAGATGCTGGCAAAGTTCGGCTTGGGCATTCCGCAAGAGATATTAGTCGGACCTCAGCTGTTTACAGTAAGAACTATCGATATTCAGAACAATATTGAACAGTATTATCAACGTCACTACATAAATGTTGATAGGGAGAAATTCGATAAATGGTTAGTTTCACTGATTCCCTCAGAAGTTGTTATAGCTTCTGAGGCAGTCTTTAAAGGTTATGAAATGATTAATGATCATATTAAAGTACAATATATTCAACAAGGAAAAGAACAAACAGTTTGCACCAAATTCTTAGTGGGTGCCGATGGAGCCTTTTCGACAGTAAGAAGAAAGATTTCTTCTGGTGCACCAAAGCCTAAGACCTATATTTCAATTCAAGAATATTATAAAATGGAGAATAGTTCACCGTACTTTTCTTCAATCTTTGATGAGGATATCACGGATTTTTATTCATGGACAATTCCAAAGGATGATCTGCTTGTTTTGGGAACTGCAGTAATGCCAAAGGATAAGCCCTATGAAAAATTCATGGAATTAAAGAATAAGCTTATTTCGAGGGGATTTGAGTTTGGACCCTGCGTGAAGCGAAACGGTGCGTATTTATTGAGACCCGAAAAGCTGGATCAGATCTATCTCGGCAAAGCAAAGGTCGCATTGATTGGAGAGGCTGCCGGCTGGATTAGCCCTAGTTCAGCAGAAGGCTTAAGCTATTCATTTCGAAGCGCATATGCCTTAGCAAACGCAATGCAGCAATGCCCTGATAATGTGATAGATGAATATTACAGAAATACGAATAAACTACGGATTAATATAAAGTTGAAGCATCTAAAATCGCCATTTATGTATAACCCGTTTTTAAGGAAAATGGCAATGAAATCAGGGTTGATGAGTATGGATGTGCTTGATAGAGATATGTGATGACACTGCAGTAAACTGCAGTGTTTTTTCATTGCGTAAATTGTTTGACATGAATATCATAGAAAAGCTTATAATATACCTATAGACATATGATGAATCGCGGAGGTAATTGCTTATGAAAAAGCTTGATGAGAAGCTTATAACACTAATCAATGAAAGAAAAATCAAGACAAGGTGGTCTGAACTGGAATGCCATGGCGCATCGGAGTTTCTGAATTTGCTGTTTCAAGAGCAGGTAAGCTATGGGAATCTCGCTCAGTCAATTGTTGTAGAAAATGGGGTGGTATGCGTCAACCTATTTGAAGGAGCGCAGTACAACTCGCCTGAGGGGCGTGAGACCATTATAAGGATGTATATTGATAATGATGATAATATATTGTTTCTTACGAGAGGCGGCAATCTTTATTTATACGAAACAGAAGGTATGAACGCTTCTGATCTGAGACATTATTATGGGAAAGACTAATATTTTAATTTATTTACAGAAATTGTAATAAAATACGCCTCTCTGCGTAAAATAGACGGGAGAGGTGAAATTTATGCAGGAGTTAAAGGAGCTTATAGTTGATATTGATAAGCTTAGAGAAAAACTGTATTTGATTATGGAGCAAAGAAATTATGACCTGAGAGATCCTGAGGTCCTAGAAGCAAGTAAAAGCCTGAATAAGGCTATTGAGAGCTATAATGCACTGCTAAAAGATAAGGTGCTGTAGCATTTATTATAAGCTAGCACGACAGCGCAGATGGTTAACCATAGGAGAAGTTCATATATAAAAATAAACAAGACTCCAAAGGAGTCTTATATTTTTACATCGATATTGCTTCCTATGTGTGGTGTGACGGAATGCTCCAGGGTTTTTGCAGTAGCAGCTTCCATATCTTTAAGCAGGGTTGTTACAGTGGAAGCATCTTGATTCATTGACTTTCGAAGGGCTGCGATGCTCAGAGCCTGCTTCAGGCTGCCTAAATCTGTAGCTTGGAAATCAGAAATATTCATAATACTTCCCCCTTAAATTTATAATAGATGTTATCTAAATCGTAACATGTTTTTGGGATTTAATAAATAAGACCTAAGTCCTATCAGGATATTTCTCGCGTATTCTTAATAAAGCGAGCTCTTTCTGCTTGCATTCCAGCATGATATCAAAATCTTCTCCTGCGAATTTCAGTGCACTTTCATAATCTGCATCATTTATATAGTCCCCATGGTGACGATCGGTGAAGCTGGCTTTGCCGCTGCTTAAGTGCATTTTAGGCCGCCTGCCTTTCCAAGTATCTAGTATTCTTTGACGCAAGTCCCATAAATTTTCTTCTTCATTCAAGCAGTTATAATGGTGTATATCAAATATCATGGGGATGCCTAAGGTTTCACAAATATAAAGCACATCAGATACGCCAAAGCTTTTATCATCATTCTCCAAGCAGAGCTTGCTCTGGATATCCTTCGGCAGAAGCTTAAAGTTGTCTATGAAGCGCTGCATGGCTTGCTGTTTGCCCCCGGCTTTGCTCCCTGTATGGAGGATGAGGATCTGATTGCCTAGCATATTTGACAGCTTGTTTAAGTATTCTAAATGCTTAATGCTGTTTTGAACAACATCGGGTTTGTCAGAATTCAGCACACAGAACTGATCCGGATGCAAGCTGATTCTAATCCCGCTTTCTTGCACAAAATCTTTTATTTTGCTGCACATATTTTGAATATCCGCATCTTCCCACCAATGCCAGTGCGCTGCATAGGTAGCAAGGGGAATCAAGTCAGAGCTGAATCTATACATCAGAATATTGTTTTCCTTACACCACTTCAATATCTGCAAGCTGTTATACAGATTGTCAACGGCAGCAGCTCTTAGTTTCTTTTCCTGCTCCTCTTCGCTCAATTTCAAAAGAGTTTTGACCGTAACTGCTTTAAAGCGTCCACTTTCCTTAAGTGTATTGCAAATACATGCGAATCCCAGCATGAACATGCTCCTTTCATTATCTAGATATCTTAGCTTTTGTATCATTGTTATATATATGTATCCCTTTGCATAATAAAAGAGCCCGCCATTCAAAGGAAAGGCAGGCTCTCGCTATAATATTATGAATTAGTACATTTGCATCTGGCTGATCATAGTTGCTATTACAGCAAACCAGATAATAATTCCTATGACTGACATGACTATACTTACTATGTAGTAAATTCCCTGAAGCTTAAAGAATGTAGCAGAATCTGCCAGCAGCTGATTAAACTTCTCGGTCACTACGATAGGATCTTCAAGACCTAGCAATTCTTGAGCTGATTTTTTGGCGTTAAGGAGTTTTACACCTGCAATAATCATCAAAACCCCTGGGGCAGCACCAATTAAAAAAGCAGCCACACCCGCAAGAGCCGCCAATCCTCCTAAAACAATGCTAAGTATACCTACAATATTAGTCCATTTAATATAGCTTTGCAAACTTTCTTGGTTAACCATGAATTCACCTCCTTCTATTTAATGGTAATCCAAAATATCCCAAAGTACAACAAAATAATCATTTCTTTTAGCTTTCACTTTTATCATAATTGTATTCTTACAATAAAAACTTAGAATATATAAATGTATTTTTTAATTTGTTGAATTAGTGTAAAATAAAATTAATACGATGAACCAAGGAGGTTTATTATGTTTCTAAGTTTTATAGGAAGCGGAAGCGCTTTGAATACTGCCTTGGGAAATAATAGCGCTTATATTAAAAAGGGTGAATCCTTATTATTAATAGACTGTGGCAGTACTACTTTTTCACAGATTCAGCAACTTGGGCTGCTTGATGATATAAAAAACATCTATGTTCTGATAACCCATAGGCATCCCGATCATATTTCATCACTGGGAGATCTGGTTTTCTATGTACGTTATATCCTTCAAGCGAATATCAGCGTGCTCACTCCGGATAGCGAAAATATAACTGTACTGTTGAAATTAATGGGCGTTCAAGAGGACTTGTATTCTGCAATAAAGCTCACAGGAAGCTACAGTCTGGATAATCCAGACTTTAAAATAGGTATTACCGCAGTGGCAGTAGAGCACGTAGAGGAAATGGATTGCTACGGATATATAATCCAATATGGTGATAAGAATATTTATTACAGCGGAGATGCAAAGACTGTACCGGATAGGATTCTAGACGCTTTTAAGCGGCAGGAGCTTGCTTATTTATTTCAGGATGCTTGCAGCTATGACTATCCAAATAATCCGCATATGTACTTTGAAGATTTATGCGCCTTGATACATAGTGAGGACAGATACCGGGTATTTTGCATGCATTATGATGAGAATTTTGACAAAACTCTAGCATTGCAAAGGGGCTTCAAGCTGGTGGAAAATTTCGGTGGATGATGCGATTTTTTAGAAAAAAAGGGTTGACTTAGTTTGACTAATTTTATATAATAATAAAGTCGAGTGACAAGCTCGGTAATAAAATGCGCCATTAGCTCAGTTGGTAGAGCAATTGACTCTTAATCAATGGGTCCTGGGTTCGAGTCCCCGATGGCGCACCATTAAGAATACAGACACTGCAAGGAATTGCGGTGTTTTTTTATTTTAATCAATAGTGTTTGAACGACAATGAAAGTGTCTAAAATATACTCACCTGTAGTCAAGGTGTAGTCAGATTGTAGTCAGGTTTTGGGCAAAAAAATTAGCTGCTTTCGGCAGCTTTTTCTAATTTCTTTTTATTATATAAGTCTTGTATTTTGATAACGTTCTTTTCTCTTCTCTCTGTTTGGATGTGGGTATAAATGTTCATGGTGATTTTAAAGTCAGAGTGACCGAGGATCTCCTGGGCAGATTTTATATCAATACCGGCATCATATAAAGCAGTAGCATAAGTGTGACGCAGCATCCGGAAGGTCAGATTCAGCTTCAACAAACCTTTACCATCCGCAATAACATTATCTTTAATATATTTTGTCACTCTTGCCTTTGTTTTTCTCCAGAGGTTCGATGCTGATGTCTCTGTATGCATACCACCATTCTGATGTGTAAAAATAAACTTGGATATGCGCTTGCGATGCTCTTTCTCGTACAGCAGCGCATCACGCAGGTTATCTGGTATTGGAATTTGTCTGATGCCGGACTTAGTCTTTGGCTCCTTCACTTCCGGCTTCCCACCGACCCATTCAACAGCCTTGTCTACGTTTATTATTGAATTCTTATCATCAAAATCATTCCAGGTTAATGCTAGAGCTTCTCCTTCTCGCATGCCAGTATTAAGTATTGTATAAACCAACAGGTAGCCTCTATGACCTTCCAAAGCCTTAAGCACGATATTCCTATTGGCTTCAGAAAGAAACTCTCTCTTAGGGTCATCCTGAGCCACAGGCTTGACATACTCCATTGGATTATCATCTATAAGCCTATTTGCCTTTGCAAGCTTGAAAATCTGATTAAAGGTGATTCTAATCTTATGCTCTAATGACTTGGACTTATCCAGTTTCTTTATATACTTATCAATCATTAAGGGCTTAATTTCCTTCAACTTGAAATGTGCAAATTCGGCAATATGAGTATTGATTATGCTTTTATACAAATCCTGAGTCTTTTGACTTTTGCTATCTCGAATATAGGTGTCATACCATTCGGTCGCCAGCTCTCCAAGGGTGGTCTTATCATTAAGGACCATACCTTTCTTTTGATTATATTTAAGATCTATATATTTATCTTCAACCTCTTCAGGACTATCTCCATATATAAAGTGCCTCTGTCCGTTAACTGTTACTGTTTTGCAGTATCTTCCGTCAGCTCTCTGTTTCATTATTATCGTCCACCTCCTGATCTAATTTTAAATCAGGATTATCTGAAATAGTGGAGGTACATTGTTCCATGTCGAGTATACCGAGCGGTATATTCTGGTAAACCTCTCTCCCATTTATAATAACTCTATTAATTCCATATACTCCATGCAACAATATCTGTGCACCCCCTCATTAAAAATAACCGAACATGTGTTCGTATTTTGTTCTTTAATTTTAGCACTAATTTTGATAATATGCTATAGGTCAAATTACTTTAAATAGATTAATTATATTAATTCTGCTTTAAATATCATGTTCCTATGTCGGAGTTTCAGACATCGTGCAAGAAATAAAGACATTATTCGACAAGTAAAGGCAAAATAAAAAATGCCCTAAGGCATTTAATATATTTTTATATTATTCATTCTTTCCTTCCCATTTGAAACCCATTTTCTTAAGATCCTCAAGTATCTTGATAACCTGCTCATGTGTCAGGCCATCGGGGTAGACCCTTCTATCTGCTTCTATTTCAACATTATCTCCATCGACAACTTCTCTTACTATATATGCATTCTTATCTTCAACCCTGCCGAGTAGATAGTCCGTCGATACATTAAAGTAGTCTGCTATTTTCAACAAGAGATCGTATCCTGGTTTTCTCTCTCCACTTTCAATCATAGCAATTGTTGATCTTGATATATCTAAATCATCAGCTAATTGAGTCTGTGTCTTATCAAACTCGTTACGCAACTCAATTATTCTCATATTTAATTCCAAAATACCACCTCCTATTTTAATAATTTATCACAATCAGTGTCATAGTACAATAAAAATAATATAAAACACTGAGGAAACAAGAGCAAATACAAGCTAATGTCACACGTTGTGCACAAATAGTCTAAAATCGATGTCACTATAAGTATACAATGTCACTTATAGTGGTATAATAAATATATGAAAGCGAGGTGAACAATATGACAAAAACTAAAAATTTTAAAACATTAAGAGAAAGTTCTAAAGTTAAAACTACCGACGAAGCAGCCAAAGCACTAGAAATCAGTAAAAGTATGTTATACAAGATTGAGCAAGGCAATAAAAAACCTGGTAGAGAGCTGATTAAGAAAATGAGTGAAGTTTATGGATGCTCTACAGAAGATATTTTTTTTGCCATCGATGTCACTGAAAGAGACAAAAATAAAATTACTGCTTAGATATAGTATCTCACGTATTCGATTTTGCATGAATGAAATATTTTAGGAGGTACTAAGAGTGAGATTGAAGCTCTCTGAGGTAAGGAGAGCGAGAGGTTGGAGTCAAAGAAAGCTCGGTATGATTAGTGGTTTATCAAGAAGCCACATAAGTGAAATGGAAAAAGGCATGTATGATCCAACGATAAAGACCATCTGTAGACTTTGTAAGGCTTTAGGCTGCACACCAAATGATTTGATTGATTGTGAGGATGAGTAAAGGGGTCTCTTACTATAAGGAGATCACATGAACTATTTATTAGAGATAAATGCCCTGTATGATTGGCTCGAAACAAACCCTATGTCTGAACATGCAATTGGACTCTGGTATGCGCTGATGCATATCAACAATAAGGCAGGTTGGCAACGAGAGTTTGCTGTAGCTATATCGGTTCTTGAACTTAAAACAGGGATGAGTAAAAAGACCATTGAGAGAGCCAGGAATGAATTATCACAAAAAGGACGTATCACTTGGAATTCTCGCTCAGGTAATCAATCAGCTGTGTACCGACTTGTGAGCCTAATGGACGCACAAACTGTCTCGCAAAGTGTCCCACAAGTTGTCGTGCAAACTGTCTCACAAACTGTCGCTATTAATAAACTAAACAAAACTAAACAATTTAATAAGCCTAGCTTCAGTAATTTTAAAGGCAGACAATACGATGCAGGTAAACTGGAAGAATTGTTGCTCAGCAGAAGTCGGAATGAGCTGCAGTAAGTGAGTATAATGCGACTTTAAGGAGGGATTAAATTGAACCAAGAAGATAGAACGAAGGTAGTAACAAATTACTATAAAGCATCAAATGCATTGATGGAAATAGGCACTATTGAAAACATACCAGAGGAATTAAAACAGTTGGCTATAAATGCATCTTCAGCAACCATGAAAATTATTGATTATATAAACTCACAGAAAAATAGTGATTCGCTATATCGACCATCAGATAAATGGAATCACAGATATGGAACATTAGAACCTTATGTGTAACATTTGCACATTTAAATAATAAAATTCAGGAGGTGATACCATGCACAAGCCCACACTTACAGCAGAGAAGTTAATTGAAAAATATAGCTTTACTATGACTCCAGAGCAGATAGCCGAAGTATTAGGGCTTGCGAAAGACACGGTACTGCGTAAGCTGCAAAGGCAGGAAATCAGGGCGCGTAAATCCGGATCACGCTGGATAATCGCAACGGAGATAGTTGCTGAGTATTTAACATCCGGTGAGCCAAAGGAAGAGGAACCAATTATCAAAAGAAAAAGCAAAAAATTAATAATTTAAGGGGGAAAACATATGAAAAGAACAGGCATAGTAAGACAAATTGATAACTTGGGTAGGTTAGTTATACCGATGGAGCTCCGTAAGACAATGAACCTTAATGAAGGTGACAAAATGGAGTTCTACGTAGACGATGGCAAAATCGTCATAAAGCCTTTTGTTATAGCTTGCGTATTTTGTGGACAGGCTGAAGACCTCGTTGATCACTGGGATAAGAAAGTATGCCCTAAGTGCTTAGAAGAGATTAAGAAGAAGTAAGGAGGCAGTCTATGAATTTGATACCGATAGAGCACAGGGAACAAAGAGTGCTTACTACTCAACAATTAGCAGAGTTCTACGGAACTGATGATAAAAAAATTCGAGATAACTTTACAAACAATCGTGATCGTTATATTCCAGGCAAGCATTATTACAAGGTTGAGGGCGAGGAACTTCAACGATTGAAGAACGACACCGAAAATTTCGGTGCGGTTGGAGACAGAGCAAGCAGCGTATACCTCTGGACAGAGAAAGGAGCATGGTTACAAGCAAAGTCACTTAATACTGATAAAGCATGGGAAGCTTATGAAATGTTAGTAGATACATATTATGAAATCAAACAAAATTCTCTTGATGTGTCCAAACTGACTCCAGAGCTGCGGATGTTCAAACAGATATTTGACAGCGTGGCAGCACAGCAGATGCAAGTGCAACAGCTTCAAGGGGAAATAGCAGTAGCCAAGGAGCAGGTACAGGAAATCAGAGAGGTTGTAACCATAACCCCGGGTGCTGACTGGAGAGCCAAGACAAACAAATTGCTTCAAAAGATAGGCTATAAGCTAGGCGATTATGAGAAACCAAAGCAGGAAGTATATACAGCTGTAGAAAAACGTGGAGGTTATTCGTTAGAGCGAAGATTGGACAACCTTATGACACGGGCCCTTAAGAATGGCATGGCTCCCAGCAAAGTAAAGCAGCTTAATTATCTTGATGTAATAGCTGAGGATAAGAAACTGATTGAGATCTACACTGCAATCGTAAAAGAAATAGCTATAAAACACGGAGTGGCAGCCTGATATGTGTAAGCATGAATGGAGTAAATGCAGAGGAACAATGAAGTGCATTAAATGCGGCAGATACCTCTGGGAAAACGGAAGAGTAACGAGAGACCGTCAATGCATACTAAATCAAAGAAATGCTAGGAAGAAAGCTGGTGAGGTAAATGGAAAAAGAGTTCGCCTTATATAAAGGGGACAAGTTATTAAGCATCGGCACGATAAATGAGATTGCTGAAGACTTAGGTATAAGGCCGGCACAGTAAGATTTTATGGAACTGAAGCTTACAAGAGAAGACTGGTCAAAAGAAAATGCTCAAGCAACTATAGAGAACTCATAGAGCTAGAACCAGATGAAGAATAACAGGGGGTGTACATAGTGGGAAAACATACAGTACAAGAATTGACCAATAGATATGTTGCAATGACACATCTAAGAGCAGTAATAATCAACGTCGCAAAATGTAATATCTCAGAAACAGCTTTCAATGAGTTTGAATTGGCTTGCAGGAAAGTTATTGATGAACTTAAGTTGGAGGCTGATAAGAATGAATAAGCCAGGTCCAGTATTCTACAGCACAGCTACAACATTAGCCGCTGGGCTTTGGTGTGTAGTAGTAATGATGTTTTTAAGTTAGGAGGGATAGCATGGGCAGGAAAAACAGAAAAGGTCGGTCAGGCAAGTCAATGGCTAAAGCTACAAGATGCGGAGCAGTACTGCTGCCGATTAACAAACGCAATGTTGAGACTATGAGTAGGGGTATCTTGGTAGCTCAGGCAGACTACATAGAACCAAAGGAGGAAGGTGTTAAAAGTGAGGTTTAAAAAGAAAACTCATAGAGCAGTAAAAAGAACCTGTAAAACGTGTTGTTTTAAGCATGGTATTAAATGTGGTTCTTGGGGTTACAGCGAGTACGCTGAGGATTGTGAAAGCAAAGTACATATCTTTTGGTGGGTAAAAGAACATCAACAAGACTTTGTGGAGTCTCGTAAAAATTGGTTGAGATTGCATCCAAGAGAAGCGAAAGAACGCTTTAGGAAAAGGATGATAGATGATATTCAATTTAGAGCATTATGGCAATAAAAAAAGGCAGCCAGAAGCCGCCAAACTAAAATAAACCTAACATAAAAATAGCACATATATAT
>Ga0196972_1000550_pt1 | contig 17557 bp, 16 predicted proteins | sample S1v_2013CmetaG_FD_148618 | JGI IMG/M metagenome (GOLD analysis project Ga0196972, IMG submission 148618) | Soil microbial communities from Anza Borrego desert, Southern California, United States - S1+v_20-13C | ecosystem: Environmental > Terrestrial > Soil > Desert | place: USA: California...
GTGCTGGGCCAGCCATCGCTTGCCCTCGTTCTCGGTGTCGGCCAGGCCGACCGGGTGGACCTCGGCCAGTTCCTCCAGGGTCTCGACCAGGTTCTCCCGGATGGTAGGGCTGTCCTCGACGATATAGGCTCTCAAGGCCATGGGGCGATGCTCTCCGCGCCGTCCGCGCGGGCGGCTGCGCCAATTGACTTCGATCGTCCCCAATCTAGCCCGCCCCTGCTGCGGGCCTTGCAAGCACCCGGACCTATCGCCTGTAGGAATGGACGTTCAGCGCCTGTACAGGCCAGCGGGCGCGCGAGCCGGGGCCCGCGGCCAGATGGGCATGGGCAGCGCCGGCGCGGGCTGGCGCGGCGCCCGGCTCAGAGCGTGAGGATGGTGCAGCCCGTGGTCTTGCGGGCCTCCAGGTCGCGGTGCGCCTGCTGCACCTGCTCCAGCGGGTAGCGCTGGTCGATGCGGATCTTCACCTGGCCGCCCGCGACGACCGCGAACAGCTCGTCCGCCATGGACTGGGTGGCCTCGCGGCTGGACATGTGGGTGAACAGGGTCTGGCGGGTCACGTAGAGCGAGCCCTTGGCGCCCAGCACGCCCGGTGCGAACGGCGGGACGGTGCCCGAGGAGTTTCCGAAGGTGGCCATCAGCCCGAACGGCGCCAGGCAGTCGAGCGACTTGTCCCAGGTGTCCTTGCCCACCGAGTCATAGACCACCTTGACGCCGCGGCCGCCGGTGAGTTCCTTCACGCGTTCGCGGAAGTCTTCCTTGTTGTAGTTGATGACGTGCGCCGCGCCGTGCGCCTTGGCCAGCGCGCATTTCTCGTCCGTGCCCGCGGTGCCGATCAGTTGCAGGCCCAGCGCCTTGGCCCACTGGCAGGCGATCAGGCCGACGCCGCCGGCCGCCGCGTGGAACAGCACCATGTCGCCGGCCTGCAGCCCGCCCTGCGGCAGGGTGCGCTTGAGCAGGTACTGGGCGGTCAGGCCCTTGAGCATCATCGCGGCGCCGGTGTCGAAGTCGATCGCGTCGGGCAGCTTGCAGACGTTCTGGGCCGGCATCACGCGCAGCTCGCAGTAGCTGCCGGGCGGGTGGCTGGCGTAGGCCGCGCGGTCGCCCGGCTTCAGGTGCGTGACGCCCTCGCCCACCGCCTCGACCACGCCCGAGGCCTCCATGCCGATCTGCAGCGGCAGGGGCATGGGGTACACGCCGCTGCGGTGGTAGACGTCGATGAAGTTCAGGCCCACCGCCTTGTGCCGGATGCGGATCTGCCCGGGCCCCGGGTCGCCGACTTCCACGTCGACGATCTTCAACTGCTCGGGACCCCCGGTCTGGTCGATGCGGACGGCACGGCTCATGGCTTGTTCTCCTCGTTCGGTTGTGCGATGGCGCGACATGCTGCCATGGTTCGCGGCCGTGTGCCGGGCGAGGGATCCATGCCCCGTCTACAGTGCAGCCCATGCAAAAAGGACTGACCCCCGCCACCGCCGGCCTGCTGCTGCTTCCGCCGATGCTGTGGGCGGGCAATGCCGTCGTCGGCCGGATGATGGTGGGCCTGGTGCCGCCCATGACGCTGAACCTGCTGCGCTGGGTGCTGGCCTTCCTGCTGCTGCTGCCGCTGGCCGGTTCGCTGCTGCGGCGCGAGGGGCCGCTGTGGCCCCATTGGCGCCGCTTCGCGGTGCTGGGATTGCTGGGCGTGGGCTGCTACAACGCGCTGCAGTACCTGGCGCTCAAGACCTCCACCCCGCTGAACGTCACGCTGGTGGCCTCCAGCACGCCGGTGTTCATGCTGGGCATCGGCGCGATCTGGTTCGGCCAGCGCGTGTCGCGCACCCAGGTGCTGGGCGCGACGATGTCGGTCGTCGGCGTGCTGGTGGTGCTCAGCCGGGGCGACTGGGACCTGCTGATGCGGGTGCGGCTGGTGCCCGGCGACATCTTCATCCTCATCGCCACCGCAGCCTGGGCGGTCTACAGCTGGCTGCTGCTGCGGCCGGGCGACCCGCCGGAGATCCGCTCCGACTGGGCGGCCTTCCTGATGGCGCAGATCGTGTTCGGGCTGGGCTGGTCGGGCCTGTTCGCCGCGGGCGAGTGGGCGTCCGCCCCGCAGCACGTCGCCTGGGGCTGGCCGGTGATCGCCGCGCTGGCCTACGTGGCCATAGGCCCGGCCGTGGTCGCGTACCGCAGCTGGGGCCTGGGCGTGCAGCGCGTGGGGCCGAACACGGCCGGCTTCTTCTACAACCTCACGCCCCTGTTCGCGGCCCTGCTGTCGGCCGCCCTGCTGGGCGAGATGCCCCACCTGTACCACGCGGCCGCCTTCGTGCTGATCGTCGGCGGCATCCTGGTGTCGTCGCGGCGCTGAGCGCTTGCGGCTGGGAAAAGTTTTTCGAGGAGTGCCGCAGCGCGGCCCTCCGGGCCGGATCGTGCGGAATAACATGCAGCACGATCCATTCTGTGAGAAGGAACCGGCTTTGCCGGGCCTTCTCACACATGCCAGACCACGGATGAAAGTCGCGCAGCGACTTTCATCCGTGAAGGGTCAATGGGTGCCCGGGTAGGCGCCGCCGTCGATCAGCACGTTCTGGCCCGTGATGTAGCTCGCGTGCCGGCTGCACAGGAAGGCGCAGGTGGCGCCGAATTCCTCGGGCGTGCCGAAGCGGTTGGCCGGGATGGTGTTCATCCGGGCGGCCGCCACCGCATCCATGGTCTGGCCGGTCTTCTTCACGGCACCGGCCATGGTGGCGCGCAGGCGGTCGGTGTCGAACGCGCCGGGCAGCAGGTTGTTGATGGTGACGTTGGCCGCAGCCAGCTTGCGCGTGCGCGCCACGCCCGCGACGAAGCCGGTCAGGCCGCTGCGCGCGCCGTTGGACAGGCCCAGGATGTCGATCGGCGCCTTCACCGCCATCGAGGTGATGTTGACGATGCGGCCGAAGCCGCGCGCCGCCATGCCGTCCACCGTGGCCTTGATCAGCTCGATGGGCGTGAGCATGTTGGCGTCCACCGCCTTGATCCAGTCCTCGCGCTCCCAGTCGCGGAAATCGCCCGGCGGCGGCCCGCCGGCGTTGGTCACCACGATGTCGTAGTCGGCGCGCAGCGCGAACACCGCCGCGCGGCCCTCGGGCGTGGTGATGTCGGCCGCGACCTGCAGCACCTGCGCGGCGGCCGGCCGCGCGGGATCGGCCTGCAGCCGCTCCACCGCCTCCTGCAACGCCGGGGCGCCGCGCGCCACCAGCACCACGTTCACGCCTTCGCGGCTGAGCGCCTGCGCGCAGCCGAAGCCCAGCCCCTTGCTGGCGCCGCACACCAGCGCCCACTTGCCTGCAATGCCGAGATCCATGTCAGTTCGTTCGAATGATTCCAATCCGTCCGATGATAAGGAGCCGCCCGCGCCTCAGCGCTTGCCGCGCGTGAACACCCAGATGCCGGCGATCACCAGCGCGGTGCCGGCCACGATCCAGCCTGTGAACGGCTCGTCCAGGATCAGCGCGCCCATGGCGATGGTGGACAGCGGCCCCACCATGCCGGTCTGGGCCGCCAGCGCCGGGCCGATGCGCTCGATCGCCATCATCACCAGCAGCACCGGCACCGCCGTGCACAGCGTCGCATTCAGCACCGACAGCCAGATCACCTCCGGCGCCACCGCCAGGGCCACCCCGACCGGCCGCAGCAGCAGGAACTGAACGATGCAGCACACGCAGGCGACCGAGGTCGCCAGCCCCACCAGCCGCAGCGAGCCGAGCCGCTGCACCAGCTGGCCGCTGTAGACCAGGTAGATCGCATAGGTCATCGTGCTGATGAAGATCAGCGTGGCCCCCCAGGCCGCGTGCGGGCCGACCGCGCCCATTTCCTGGCCGAACACCAGCAGCACGCCGGCGTAGCTGATCGCCATGCCCACCAGCTGCGCGCGCGAGGCCGGCTTGCGGTACAGCACCCATCCGAGCAGCAGCACCATGGTCGGATTCAGGTACAGGATCAGCCGCTCCAGCGAGGCGGTGACGTACTGCAGGCCGGCGAAGTCGAGGAAGCTGGAGAGGTAGTAGCCGGTGAAACCCAGGGCGGCCACGCCCACCCAGTCGCGCCGCTGCAGCCGCGGCTTGCCCCGGCTGGCCCACCACGCCATGCCGGCGAACAGCGGAAGGGCGAACAGCATGCGCAGCATGATCAGCGTGACCGCGTCGACGTCGTAGCGGTAGGCCAGCTTGACGATGATGGCCTTGCCGCTGAAGGCGATCGCCCCGGCCGTGGCCAGCGCCAGGCCGGGCAGCAGCCGGTTCGGCGCGGCGCCGGCGCCGGAGGCGGCGGGAGGTGCGGAACTCATGGGTTGCCGATCGTAGCGGCGCAAGCGAAACGGCGCCCGAAGGCGCCGCTCGGGGAAGGCATGGGCAAGGGCCTCAGTCCTCTTCGTGGAACACGTCCTCGCGCTTGCTCTTGACCGCGGGCAGCAGCACGATGGTCAGCAGCAGCAGCGCCGCCAGCAGCAGGCCCAGCGAGATCGGCCGGGTGACCAGCACCGACCAGTCGCCGCGCGACAGCAGCAGCGCGCGGCGCAGGTGCTCCTCCATCATCGGGCCCAGGATCAGGCCCAGCAGCAGAGGCGCCGGCTCGGCGCCGAGCTTGAGGAAGAAGTAGCCGATGATGCCGAAGACCGCCACCACCCACACGTCCCAGGTGTTGTTGTTGGTCGAGTACACGCCGATGGCGCAGAACAGCACGATGGCGGGGAACAGCCAGCGGTAGGGCACCGTCAGCAGCCGGATCCAGATGCCGATCAGCGGCAGGTTCAGGATCACCAGCATGGCGTTGCCGATCCACATCGACGCGATCAGGCCCCAGAACAGCTCGGGGTTGCTGCTCATCACCTGGGGCCCGGGCTGGATGTTGTGGATGGTCATGGCGCCGACCATCAGCGCCATGACGGCGTTGGGCGGGATGCCCAGCGTCAGCAGCGGGATGAAGGAGGTCTGCGAGCCGGCGTTGTTGGCCGACTCCGGCGCCGCGACGCCGCGGATGTTGCCCTTGCCGAACGGCACCTCCCCCGGCTTGAGCCTGGTCTTCTTCTCGATGGTGTAGGCCGCGAACGCCGACAGCAGCGCGCCGCCGCCCGGCAGGATGCCCAGCGCGGAGCCCAGCGCCGTGCCGCGCACCACCGCCGGGAACATGTTCTTGAAGTCCTCCTTGGTCGGCATCAGCCCCTTGACCTCGGCCGCGAACACCTCGCGCTCGTCGGCATGCTTGGACAGGTTCATGATGATCTCGCCGTAGCCGAAGATGCCCATGGCGATGGCGATGAAGCCGATGCCGTCGGTCAGTTCGGGAACGTCGAAGGAGTAGCGCGCCACGCCCGAGTTGACGTCGGTGCCCACCAGCCCGAGCAGCAGCCCCAGCAGGATCATGGCGACGGCCTTGATCAGCGAACCGGACGCCAGCACCACGGCGCCGATCAGGCCCAGCACCATCAGCGAGAAGTACTCGGCCGGGCCGAACTTGAAGGCCACTTCGGTCAGCGGCCCCGCGAAGCCGGCCAGGATCAGCGTGGCCACGCAACCGGCGAAGAAGGACCCCAGGCCGGCCGCCGCCAGTGCAGGCCCTGCACGGCCGCGCCGGGCCATCTGGTAGCCGTCGATCGTGGTCACCACCGACGACGCTTCGCCGGGCAGGTTGACCAGGATCGCGGTGGTCGAGCCGCCGTACTGGGAGCCGTAGTAGATGCCGGCCAGCATGATCAGCGCCGCCACCGGCGGCAGCGCGTAGGTCGCCGGCAGCAGCATGGCGATGGTGGCCGTCGGGCCCACGCCCGGCAGCACGCCGATCATGGTGCCCAGCAGGCAGCCGATGAAGGCATACATCAGGTTGGTCGCCGTGAAGGCGACGCCGAACCCGATCGAGAGATGGTTGATCAGTTCCATGGGGTGGGCCTTCAGCCGGTGATGAACGAAGGCCAGACCGGAAACTGCAGCGACAGCAGCTTGACGAAGGCCAGGTAGCTGAGGATGGCCAGGGCGGTAGCCAGGATGGCGACCTCCTTGAACCTGAACTCGTCGCCGGCGAGCGAGGCGACGAATGTCAGGCCGTAGATCGCGACGATCAGCCCGAATGCCGGGATGCCGAACTGCGGCAGGCCCGCCAGCAGGATGCCGAACAGCACGTTGGCGCCGATGATGAAGCCCATGGGCTTCCAGGCGATCTTGCCGATCCTGTCGCCATCCTCCGTTTCCACCACCAGTGCGCCGAAGGTGATGACCAGGCCCAGGATGGCCAGCAGGATCCCCAGCGCCAGCGGGAAGTAGCCGGGCCCCATGCGGGCGGCATCCCCGATGGTGTAGTTCGTGGCCCCCCAGGCGAACGCGATGCCGACGATGGTGAACATCAGGCCGGCCGCGAAATCCTTCTGGCTCTTGATTCTCAAAATGGGGTCTCCTTCGCAGGTAAGCCGGACATTCTTGCGGTTGGGCTGGGCAGCGCCGATGTGGATTTCCCGTACCCCCGGGGCTGACGCCCGGCTGACAGGCACGGTCAGGCCAGCGGCGGCGTGGCGGTGAGCACTTCCTCCACCGTGGTCAGGCCCTCGGCCACGCGCAGCGCGCCGGCCAGCCGCAGCGGCCGCATGCCGTCGGCGATGCCCTGGCGGCGCAGCGCCTCCATCGAGGGTTCGCGCGACACGCGTTCCTTGAAGGCCTCGGTGACGGTGAGCAGTTCGTACAGGCCCATCCGGCCCATGAACCCGGTCATGCGGCAATCCACGCAGCCGACCGGCCGGTAGGGACGCCAGCCGCCGGTGAGCTTCCAGGGCCGGACCACCTCCTCCAGCGCCTGGCGCGGCGTGGCCTCGTCGGGCTGGCGGCATTGCCGGCACAGGGTACGCACCAGGCGCTGCGCCAGCACGCCCAGCAGCGTGGCATTGATCAGGTAGGCCGGCACGCCGAGCTCCAGCAGGCGGGTGACGGCCGAGGGCGCGTCGTTGGTGTGCAGGGTCGAGAACACCAGGTGGCCGGTGAGCGCCGCCTGCACCGCCATCTCGGCCGTCTCCAGGTCGCGGATCTCGCCGACCATGATGATGTCCGGGTCCTGCCGCATCAGCGCGCGCAGGCCCTCGGCGAAGCCGAAGTCGATCTGCGGCTGCACCTGCGCCTGGTTGAAGGCCGGCTCGATCATCTCGATCGGGTCCTCCACCGTGCTCACGTTGACCTCTTCGGTGGCCAGCCGCTTGAGCGTGGAGTACAGCGTGGTGGTCTTGCCCGAGCCGGTCGGGCCGGTGACCAGCACGATGCCGTGCGGACGCTGGGTCAGCGCCTCCCAGCGCTGCGCGTCGTGCGGCGAGAAGCCCAGCGCATCCAGGTCCTTGACGGCGGTGTCGGGATCGAAGATCCGCATCACCATCTTCTCGCCGAACGCGGTGGGCAGCGTGGACAGGCGCATCTCCACCTCGTCGCCGCGCGTGTTTCGGGTCTTGATGCGGCCGTCCTGCGGCCGCCGCTTCTCGACCACGTCCATGCGCCCGAGCAGCTTGATGCGCGCCATCATGGCGTTGAGCACGCCCATGGGCATCTGGTAGACCGGGTGCAGCACGCCGTCGATGCGGAAGCGGATCACGCCCTGCTCGCGGCGCGGCTCCAGGTGGATGTCGCTGGCCCGCTGGTCGAAGGCGTAGGTCCACAGCCAGTCGACCACCTGCACCACGCCCTGGTCGTTGGCATCGAGCTGCTTGTTGCTCCGCCCCAGCTCCACCAGCTGCTCGAAGCTGGCGCCGCCGGCGCTGCCGCCCGAGCGCTGCGCCGCCCGCACCGACTTGGCCAGCGCGAAGAACTCCGCCGTGTAGCGCTGGATGTCCTTGGGATTGGCCACCACCCGGCGCACCGGCCGGCGGGACTGGCGCTCCACCTCGGCCACCCAGTCGGTGATGAAGGGCTCGGCGGTGGCGATCACGACCTCGTTGGGAGTCACCTGCACCGGCAGCACCCGGTGGCGCTCGGCGTAGGCCGCACTCATGGCCTCGGCCACCCGGCCCACGTCCACCTTCAGCGGGTCGATGCGCAGGTACTCCATGCCGGCGCGGCCCGCCAGGTACTGGGTGAGGAATTCGATGTCCAGCGGCTTGCCGTCCTCGGCCCGGGTCATCGCCACGGCCGCCAGCCGCACCAGCGGGTGCTGCGCGCTTTCCGCCTGGGCGCAGCGGGCGATGGTGCGACGCGCCTCCTCGGCGCTGATCACCCCGTCCTCGCTCAGCCAGTCGACCAGCCGCCGCCAGTCCAGCGGCCCCTGGTGCAGGCCGGGCGCGGCCGGGCGGGGTCGGGCGGATGGGCTCATGGGCGCATCATTCCACAGCCTTGAACACCCGCAGCCACTTGCCGGCGGGCAGGCCCCAGCGGGCCTGGATGGCGTCGGCGCGGCGCACCAGCTCGGCCCTTGACGGATGCTGCGGGGTGCGCAGGGCCAGCACCACGGTGTTGCCTTCGCGGGTGGGCCGGAACGCCCAGACCGCGCCGGCCCCGAAGGCGGCGGCGATGCGGTCCAGGCTGCGCGCGAAGCTGGAGGAGCGGCCGAACAGGTTGACCGTCATGCAGCCGTCCTCGGTCAGCAGGCGCCGACAGTCCGAATAGAAGGACTGGCTGTCGAGGACCGGCGCCGCCGCCTCCTGGTCGTACAGGTCCACCTGCAGGGCATCGACCTGCCCGCGCCAGTGCTCGTGCGCGGCGACCTCGGCCGCGTCGCCCAGGACCACCGACAGGCGCGCGTCGTCGCGGGGCAGCTTGAACCAGAGCCGGCAGGCGGCGATCACCTGGGGATTGAGCTCGATGGCCGTGGTGCGCATGCGCAGCCGCTTGTGGCAGAACTTGGTCAGCGCGGCCGCGCCCAGGCCGAACTGCATGGCATGGCGCCGCGCCACCGTGTCCGGGTCGACGAACAGCAGCCAGGCCATCATGCGCTGCACGTACTCGAGGTGGATGCCGAAGGGCTCGTCCATCCGCATCGATCCCTGCACCCACTCGGTGCCCAGGTGCAGGTAGCGGATGTCGCCGTGGTCGGAGAAGTTGACCTCGGGCAGCGGGGCGGTGCGGGCGCTCACGGGCAGGGATTATCGGCGGCCCAGCAGTGGGGCCAGCCGCGGCAGCGCGTCGCAGGCATTGCGGGTGGTCGCCTCGGCCAGTTCCGCGGCTTCGATCCCGCGCAGCCGGGCCACGACCTCGGCGATGCGCGGCAGCTCGGCCGGCTCGTTGGGCGGCTGCGCCTGCCCGGCGGCACGCTCGGCCGCCGTGCGGTAGAGCCAGTGCGGCGGGATGTCGGGCGCATCGGTCTCCAGCACCAGCGCGGACAGGGGCAGGCCGGTGGCCAGCCGGCGCAGTTGCAGCGCCCGCTCGTGGGTCACGGCGCCGCCGAAGCCCAGCTTGAAGCCGAGGTCGAGGAAGGCGTGCGCCTGCTGCTGGCTGCCGTTGAAGGCATGGGCAATGCCGGCCACCGGCACCTCGCGCAAGTGCTTGAGCAGGCGATCGGCCGAGCGCCGCACGTGCAGGATCACCGGCAGGCCATGGCGTTGGGCGAGCAGCAGCTGCTCGCGATAGAAGAGCTCCTGCCGATCCCGGTCCAGCCCGGGGACGAAATGGTCGAGCCCGATCTCGCCCACCGCCACCAGGCGCGGATCGCCATGCAGGGCCGCGAGCCGGCGGTCGAGCTCGGCCAGGTCCTGCTCGCGCGCCTGCGGCGTGAACAGCGGATGGATGCCCAGTGCGTAGCTGTCGCCGCCCTGGTGCGCCAGCGCCCGCACGGCCTCGAAGGCGTCGACCTGCACCGCCGGAATGACGCAGTGCGCCACGCCGGCCTGCGCCGCGCGCCGCCGGACGGCCGCGGCCTGCGCCCCGAATTCGGGCGCGTCCAGGTGGCAGTGCGTATCGACGTAGGCGGGCATCGGCGGATGATGCCGGATAAGCCTGCATGCACCGCGTCGACTGTGCGCCCGGCGGCAAACCGTGCTACCGTGTCCCCTCGCTTTTTGGGTTCGGCAAGGACCCGCAGTCCGAGAAGGTGATCCGATGCGCAGGCCAGCTATGTACAGCGCCAGCCGCCCGGCTCCTGCGCAGCAGGCACCCGCCGCCGCGCAGCCCGCGCCCGAAGCGGCGCAACCCTCCTCCCGCCGCCATCGCCTGCGGCTCGCCGCCGCCAGCCCGGCCGTGATGTGGTCGGCCATCGTCCTGCTGGCGGCGCTGCTGGCGATGAGCCTGGCGATGAACATGGGCCCGGCGCCGCGCAAGATCACGCAGGCCGACATCAACGCCGCGGTGCTCAAGACGCTGGAGACGCAGCCCCTGCCCTCCGAATACGCCAAGGCCTACGAGGTCATCCGGCCGTCGGTGGTGCGCGTGGTCAGCTACGTCAAGAAGAGCCGGCTCAAGGACGAGAAGGCCGCCCGGCTGCATGCGACCCGGCCGAAGATGCTGGATCCGGCCCAGGGCGGCGAGAAGGACGATGACGAGATCGAAGCCGGCGTGGGCACCGGGGTGGTGATCGTCGACAAGGGCATCATCCTGACCAACCTGCACGTGGTGTCCGGCGCCGACAGCGTCAAGGTCACCTTCTCCGACGGGCTGGAGGCCACGGCCACCATCACCGGCGCCCAGCCCGAGAACGACCTGGCGGTGCTGCAGGCCCACAAGATCCCCGACGACATGATCGCCGCGACCATGCGGTCCACCGGCGACCTGGCGCCCGGCCACAAGGCGCTGGTGGTCGGCTTCCCCTTCGGCATCGGGCCGTCCGCCTCGGGCGGCGTGATCTCGGGGCTCAACCGTTCGTTCCGCTCGCCCGAGGGCAAGCAGGAGATGACCAACCTGATCCAGTTCGACGCGGCGGCCAACCCCGGCAATTCCGGCGGCCCGCTGGTCACCATGGACGGCGAGGTGGTGGGCATAGTCACCGCCATCCTCAACCCCACGCCGGCGCGCACCTTCCTGGGCATCGGCTTCGCGGTCCCGATCGAGAACGCGGCGCAGGCCGCGGGGCTGCCGCCCTTCTGAACGCATGGCGGACGATCTCGCTGCGCCCGGATGACCCCTGACCGCGGCCGCCGTTCCCGTTCGCCATCCGCCCTTTCCCTTCCGCACCACGCGAGGAACCATGGAACCCAAGGACACCCGCCAGGACAGCGCCACCGCCAAGTTGATGGAACAGATCCTCTACGAGGTCAAGCGGGTGGTCGTGGGCCAGGACCGCTTCCTCGAGCGCGTCATGGTCGCCATGCTGGCGCAGGGGCACCTGCTCGTTGAAGGCGTCCCCGGCCTTGCCAAGACGCTCACTGTCAAGACGCTCGCCAGCACCGTGCGCGGCCAGTTCAAGCGCATCCAGTTCACGCCCGACCTGGTGCCGGCCGACCTGGTGGGCACCCGCATCTACAACCAGAAGAGCGGCGAGTTCAGCACCTCGCTCGGCCCGGTGTTCACCAACCTGCTGCTGGCCGACGAGATCAACCGCGCGCCGGCCAAGGTCCAGAGCGCGCTGCTGGAAGTGATGCAGGAGCGCCAGGTCACCATCGCCGGCCAGACGCACCGGGTGCCGGACCCCTTCCTCGTGATGGCCACGCAGAACCCGATCGAGACCGAGGGCACCTATCCGCTGCCGGAGGCGCAGGTCGACCGCTTCATGATGAAGGTGCTGGTGGACTACCCGACCGACGAGGAGGAATACGTGATCGTGGAACGGGTCACCGGCCCGTCGGTCCAGGTCAGCCCGGTCGCCACCACCGAGCAGCTGGCCGGGCTGCAGCACGAATGCCGGCGCGTGTACGTCGACCCTTCGCTGGTGCAGTACGCCGTCAAGCTGGTGTCGGCCACCCGCAACCCCGAGCGCCACGGCCTGAAGGAGCTGCGGCGCTTCATCACCTTCGGGGCCAGCCCGCGAGGCACCATCAGCCTGACCGAGGGCGCCCGCGCGCTGGCCATGCTGCGCGGCCGCACCTACGCCCTGCCCGAGGACATGACCGACCTGATCGGCGACGTGCTGCGCCACCGGCTGGTGCTGTCCTACGAGGCGCTGTCCGAAGGCATGGACGCGGATGCCGTGATCGGGCAGATCATGGCCCGCATTCCGGCGCCCGCGCGCCCGCTGGAGCATGAAAAACTGGTGGCCTAGGAAGACGCCCGCCGGGGCGCCTCCGGCGCTTCCCCCCACGGGTGGGCGCCGCGAGCGGCCCGGCGAAGCCGGTTCGGCGGCGGCCCGGAAGGGAGCCTCGGCGGCAGGCGCGTCGGCGTCGGCAGGAACGCGGCACGGCGCCTCGGCCGATGCCGTGCTGCGCCGGCTGGAGTGGACCGTGGTCCGCCGGCTGGACGGCCTGCTGCAGGGCGACTACCGCACCCTGCTGCGCGGCGCCGGGCTCGACCTGGCCGACCTGCGCGAATACCAGCACCATGACGACGTGCGCCACATCGACTGGAACGTCACCGCGCGCACCGACACGCCGCACGTGCGCGTGTTCACCGAGGACCGCGAGATGGCCGCCTGGTTCCTGCTGGACCTCAGCCCCTCGGTGGACTTCGGCTCGGGCGAGCAGCGCAAGCGCAACGTGTCGGCGGAGTTCGTGGCCGTGCTGGCGCGGCTGCTCACCCGCCACGGCAACCGGATCGGTGCCCTGCTGTACGGCTCGGGCGTGGACACCGTCATCCCCACCCGCGGCGGCCGCCAGCACGTGCTGCACCTGCTGCACACGCTGCAGGCGCGGCCAACCGGCCGCGAAGCCGGGCCCACCCGCCTGCGCGACCTGCTGGACTCGGCGGCCAACCTGATCCGGCGGCGCTCGGCCGTGTTCGTGGTGTCGGACTTCATCAGCGAGCCCGGCTGGGAGCGCCCGCTGGGGCTGCTGGCGCAGCGTCACGAGGTGGTCGCGGTCCGGGTGCTGGATCCGCTCGAGCTGCAGCTGCCCGACCTCGGCCTGCTGACGCTGCGCGATGCCGAGACCGGCGAACAGCTGCTGGTGGATACCCATGACGCCGGCTTCCGCAAGCGCTTCGCGCGCGTCGCCGCCCAGCGCGAGTCCGAGCTGCGCGAGTCGCTGGCGCGGGCGGGCGTCGATGCGCTGGAGCTGTCCACCGACGCCGACCTGGTGGATGCCGTGATCCGTTTCACCGAGATGCGCAAGCGCCGCATCCGGCTGGCCGCCGGCGGCGGCATGCCTGCGCACCTGCAACCGGCCGCCGCCTGAACGGGAGGACCCATGCAATTCCTCTGGCCCGAGTTCCTTTGGCTGCTGCTCGCGGTGCCCCTGCTGGTGCTGCTGTACGTCTGGCTGCTGCGCCGCAAACGCAAGATGGCGCTGCGCTACGCGTCGCTGTCCATCGTCAAGGAAGCGATGGGGCCGGGGCAGGCGATCCGCCGCCACATCCCGCCAGTGCTGTTCCTGCTGGCACTGCTCGCGATGCTGCTCGCGGCGGCCCGCCCGACGGCGGTGGTCACGCTGCCGTCCAACCAGCAGACCATCATCCTCGCCATGGACGTGTCGGGCAGCATGCGCGCGGCCGACGTCCAGCCCAACCGGCTGGTCGCCGCGCAGAACGCCGCCAAGGCCTTCATCGCCGAACTGCCGCGCAACGTGAAGGTGGGCATCGTCGCCTTCGCCGGCTCGGCCCAGGTGGCGCAGCTGCCCACCATCAACCGCGATGACCTGCTCACGGCGATCGACCGCTTCCAGCTGCAGCGCGCCACCGCCACCGGCAACGCCATCGTGATCTCGCTGGCGACGCTGTTCCCCGACCAGGACATCGAGCTGGCGGCCCTGCAGGGCGGGCGCGACCGCCAGCGCGGCTTCGCCATCGACGCCGAGCGCAAGGAGAAGAAGGAGTTCACCCCGGTGCCGCCGGGCTCGTACAGCTCGGCCGCCATCATCATGCTGACCGACGGCCAGCGCACCACCGGCGTCGACCCGCTGGAAGCGGCCAAGATGGCGGCCGACCGCGGCGTGCGCGTCTACACCGTGGGCATAGGCACCGTGGACGGCGAGACCATTGGCTTCGAGGGCTGGTCCATGCGCGTGCGGCTGGACGAGGAGACGCTCAAGGCGATCGCGCAGAAGACCGACGCCGACTACTTCTACGCCGGCACCGCGCAGGACCTGAAGAAGGTCTACGAGACGCTCAGCTCCAAGCTGACGGTGGAGAAGAAGGAGACCGAGATCTCCGCGCTGTTCGCGATGGCGGCCGCCGCCCTGTCGCTGCTGGCGGCGGGACTCTCGCTGCTCTGGTTCAACCGGATCCTTTGACGCTTCGCGTCAAGGGAAGGTTGCTGCGGCTCACGAGAGCCGCCCCGATTCCAGGCGCAATTGCCGGCCGCAGCGGGCGGCCAGCGCCTCGTCGTGGGTCACCAGCACGAAGGCGGTGCCGCGCTCGCGCGCCAGTTCCAGCATCAGGCCGAACACCGCATCGGCGGTGACGCGGTCGAGGTTGCCGGTGGGCTCGTCGGCCAGCACGCAGGCCGGGCGGGTGACCAGCGCCCGGGCCACGGCCACGCGCTGGCGTTCGCCGCCGGAAAGCTCCGCCGGCCGGTGCGCCAGCCGGTGGCCCAGGTCCACCGCTTCCAGCGCCTCGCGGGCGGCCCGGGCGCAGGCCTCGGGCGGCTCGCGCCGGATGCGCAGCGGCATGCCGACGTTGTCCTGGGCGCTGAATTCCGGCAGCAGGTGGTGGAACTGGTAGACGAAGCCGAGATGGCGATTGCGCAGCTCGCCCTGCTGCTTCGGGCTGAGCGAGGCGAGCGCCTGCCCGGCCAGGTGCACGCTGCCGGCCGTGGGCGCATCCAGGCCGCCCAGCAGGTGCAGCAGCGTGCTCTTGCCCGAGCCCGACGCGCCCACGATGGCGATCGTCTCCCCCGGATGCACGTCCAGGTCGATCCCGCGCAGCACGTCCACGGCCAGGCCGCCCTCGGCAAAGCGCTTGGCCAGGCCGCGCGCCTGCAGCACCGGCTCACTCATAGCGCAGCGCCTCCGCCGGGTTGACGCGGCTGGCGCGCCAGCTCGGGTACAGCGTGGCCAGCAGGGCCAGCACCAGCGAGATCAACGCGATCGGCACGATGTCGCCGGACTGCGGATCGCTGGGCATGCGGTTGATCAGGTAGATGTCGCGCGGCAGGAAGCTGGCGTTCAGCGCCTTCTCCAGCGCCGGCACGATGACATCGATGTTCAGCGCGATGCCCAACCCGAGCAGCAGGCCGGCCAGCGTGCCGACCACGCCGACGGTGGCGCCCTGCACCACGAAGATGCCCATGATGCTGCGCGGGCTGGCCCCCAGCGTGCGCAGGATGGCGATGTCGGCGCGCTTGTCGGTGACCGTCATCACCAGCGTGCTCACCAGGTTGAAGGCGGCCACCGCGACGATCAGCGTGAGGATGATGAACATCATCCGCTTCTCCAGTTGCACCGCGGCGAACCAGGTGCGGTTCTGGCGCGTCCAGTCGCGCACCACGACCGGCCCCGTCAGCGTGTGCGCCAGTTCGGCGGCCACCTCGCGCGCCTGGTGCAGGTCCTCCAGCCGGAGCCGCACGCCGGTGGGTCCTTCCAGCCGGAAGATGCGCGCGGCATCCTCCTCGTGCAGCAGCACCAGCCCGCTGTCGTACTCGTAGTGGCCGGAGTCGAAGGTGCCCACCACGGTCATCTGCTTCAGGCGCGGCACGATGCCCGCCGGCGTGACCTGGCCGCTTGGTGCGATCAGCGTGACCGGGTCGCCTTCGCGCACGCCCAGCGCATGCGCCAGCTCGATGCCCAGCACCACGCCGAATTCGCCGGGCACCAGCCGCGCCAGTGCCCGCGGGGTGACGGCGCGGCCCAGGTCCGTGACTTCGGGCTCCAGCGTCGGGTCGATGCCGCGCACGATGGCGCCGCGCATGTCCTCGCCGCGCGCGATCAGCGCCTGGGCCGAGATGAAGGGTGCGGCGCCCACCACCTCCGGGTGCTTGCGCGCCTCCCGCAGGGTGCGCGCCACGTCCGGCAGCACGCCGCCGCCCGGGCCATGGATCTCGATGTGCGACACCACGCCCAGCATGCGGTCGCGCACCTCCTTCTGGAAGCCGTTCATCACCGACAGCACGATGATCAACGCGGCCACGCCCAGCGCGATGCCCAGCATGGACACGCCGGAGATGAAGGAGATGAAGCCGTTGCGGCGGGCGGCCCGGCCGGCCCGGGTGTAGCGCCAACCCAGCACCAGCTCGTAGGGGATACGCATGCGGGGATCCGGTTGTGGGCGCGATTGTGGCATCCACGACAATCGAGGCCATGTCGGACGCTGCCCACTTGTTGATCCCCCATGCCGCGTGCAGCGCCGACGGCTGCCGCGAGCGCCTGGCCGCGCTGCGGCTGCCGCACCTGGAGCGGCTGCTCGCCGCCATGGAGCCGGCGCAATTCGAAGCCGGCGACGAGCGCACGCTGTCGATGCCGCACGAGCGCGTGCTGGCCCGCGAATGCGGCCTGCAGGCACCCGACGGCCTGCTGCCCTTCGCCGCCTGGGAGGCGATGCAGGGCGGCACCGACACCGGCGGCCGGGCCTGGGCCTGGGTGACGCCCTGCCACTGGCAGGTGGGCGCCGACCACGTCTTCATGCACCACCCGCAGGAGCTGGACCTGGACGCGGCGGAATCGCAGGCGCTGCTGGCGGCGCTGCAGCCGTACTTCGAGCAGGACGGCCTGCAACTGGCCTACGAGGCGCCGACCCGCTGGCTCGCCAGCGGGCCGCTGTTCGGTCAGGTCCCCTGCGCCTCGCTGGACCGCGTGGTCGGGCGCGTGATCGACGACTGGATGCCGCGCGGCGATGCCGGCAAGCCGCTGCGCCGGCTGCAGCAGGAAATGCAGATGCTGCTGTACACGCACCCGGTCAACGAGGAACGCACCGCCGGTGGCCAGCTGCCGGTCAATTCCTTCTGGGTCAGTGGCAACGGCACGCTGCCGGCCGGCCATGCGATCGCGCCGCCGCCGGGCCTGCGGATCACGCACTACCTGCGCGACGCCGCGCTGCGGCAGGACTGGGCCGCCTGGGCGTCCGGCTGGCAGCAGATCGACGAGCAGGAATGCGCCCGGTTGCGGCAGGCCGCCGACGCGGGGCAGCCGGTCGCGATCAGCCTGTGCGGCGAGCGGCAGGCGCGCACCTGGCGCAGCACCGGCGGCGCCTGGCGTCGGCTGGCGGCCGCGTTCTCCCGCCGGCGTGCGGCTGACTGGCTGGGCGAGCTGTGAAGATCATTCCCCGCGACGTTCCCCCGCGCGCCGCCTGGGCACTGGAGCAGGCCGGCGTGCATCCGCTGCTGGCGCGCCTGTATGCGGCCCGCGGCATCCGCGCCCGCGAGGAGCTGGATGACGGCCTGGCGCACCTGCTGCCGCCGGCCGGGCTCAAGGGCATCGCCGAAGCCGCCACCCTGCTGGCCGACGCCATCGCGGCGCAGCGCCGGCTGTGCATCGTCGCCGACTACGACTGCGACGGCGCGACCGCCTGCGCGGTGGCGGTGCGCGGGCTGCGCATGCTCGGCGCCCGCCACGTCGACTACCTGGTGCCCGACCGGGTGGCCGACGGCTACGGGCTGACGCCGGCGATCGCGCGGCGCGTCAAGGACAGCGGTGCCG
>Ga0196972_1000551_pt1 | contig 17452 bp, 18 predicted proteins | sample S1v_2013CmetaG_FD_148618 | JGI IMG/M metagenome (GOLD analysis project Ga0196972, IMG submission 148618) | Soil microbial communities from Anza Borrego desert, Southern California, United States - S1+v_20-13C | ecosystem: Environmental > Terrestrial > Soil > Desert | place: USA: California...
CAGAGGCGGGGCGCCCGCGGCCGGTACCGGGGCACGGGGACTTCGCTGCGGAGGTACTTGCGTACCGTGTTGCGTGAGACCCCAAGCTCCCGCGCGATCGCTTTAATGCCATGGCCCTGTCGAGCCAATATTTTGATCTCCACTGACTGCTCCTGAGTCAACATTTCGCGGCTCAAAAAAGCCGCCATTTTCCCCCTAGGGGTCAAATTTCTCTCGACGTCAGGGGTCATTTTTACATCGGCGGTGACACATTGTAGCCACACCCTTCTCAATGCTGCGCCACCTCTACCCTCTTCGCTAAGCGCCTGTTGAATCCTCACAATCACTTTATTTCCTCATTTGAATCAATAACGCGATCAACCGCCCCCATATAGAGATTCATTAAACAGCTGAATGGAAAGCATCAGCAGGTCTGATTAAACCAACGGAACATTCAGGCCGATAGTGATACTAACGAGTTGACTCATCACAAGGGGATTATCATGACGAGCGTTGAATTGTTTTTGGCCGTGGTTTTATTCGGCACGATCGCGGGATCCATCTGGTTATGCTGGAAGCATTACAGCCGAGTGGAGCACCGGCATCCGAAGGAGATGACCCGGTAACTCAAGACATCATGAAAAGCCATGCGTCCGAGACGCGCAAGAAAAAGCCGGGGTTTTGAGCCCCGGCTTTTTTGTGAACAGCTCAAAAGCCAATCAGGTTGACCGGCCGACGTGTTGTCGTAAAGCGCTATTGGCATTTCCGGCGGCGAGTCACCCAAAGGCTCGCCAACCCACCAGACATGAGCGCCAATGAAGTAGGCTCGGGGACGGACCCACTTGAACCATTTCCGGGGCTCCCGGAATCAGAGCCACCGACTACACCATCCTGGGACGAGATCGTGACCCGAATTAACCCCGGATCGATCACATCGGCACTTCCCAAAAGCGCCTCATCCACTTCGAGAAAGGCTTCGCTGACGGCCAAGATGTAATTGCCGACCGATAAAAAAAGATTGGCGATCAGTGAATTCAGTCCTCCCGCACTATCGTCATCTTGGGCAATCAGATTTCCCAGCGCCAAGGCATCCTGAAACAAGATAATGGCGGGATCGAAGTTATAGCATCCCCAAGCCCACTTTCGCCTTCCGCTAGAATGTGAGTAATGGTCAAATGTTGACGGGCCGGCAAAAAGTCCTTGGGGTGGTGATGACCGGTAGAATAGGCACTTCGCTTTCTCGAAAATTGTTCGCCGATGCTGACTGTCAGGGATCACGCCACCGCCGATTGGTTCGGTGCCGGTGGCCGCTTCAGCCAACCTAAACGACAGGCTCTGGAACGTTCATGGGCCGCAGTCTTTCGCGACCACTTGCTTAAACACCTTCCCGTCGCAAAACTCGTCCCCTATTTTTCGGCAACGCAGGGCCGGCCCAGCAAGGATCTGTATGCGGTGGTGGGGGCGCTCATTTTGCAACAACTGCACGATCTCAGCGATGCCGCCACCGTGGAGGCGTATACCTTCAATCAGTTGTGGCATTATGCCTTGAATCTCCGAGCGGAAACGGACGCCTATCTCTGCGAGCGCACGCTGCGCCAGTACCGGCGACGAGTGATCGAGTCCGGTCTGGATCGCCAGATGTTCCGCGATTTGACCGATGAGTTGATGAAAGCCTTCGCCGTGGACACGCGTCAGCAGCGTCTGGATTCGACGGCTATTCGCTCCTGCATGCGCACTCTGACACGCCTTGGAATTGTGACGGAAGCGCTGAGTAAATTCCTGCGCGAGCTAGTCCGGCGCTATCCCCAGTATCGGGAGTGGATTGGCACCGACCAGCGGGAACGATACCTGGAAAGCAAAACTCATGGCTGGTCGTTTCAGATCACGCCCAGCGAAGCTCGGATCAGGCTGGAACAGGCCGGCCAGGACCTCTGGAATCTGGTGGCGTTATTCGCTCCGACCGAAGCCAAGGAGCTACCGAGCTATCAGATCCTGCACCGAGTGCTTCTGGAGCAGTTTACAGTGAGTGCTTCCAGCGGCGGAGCCCCTGCGAGGCTCGAGGTCAAAGCCCCCGACCTGATCCCTTCGGACGGTGTGCAGAACCCTGCCGATCCGGAGGCTTCCTTCAACACCCGCTACGGTTAAGGCTATGCCGTCCAAGTCATGGAGACCTATCAGGTCGATGACAAGGCGAGAGACTTGACCGTGCCGCCATCGAAAGGGCCTGACCTCATCACCCACATCGACGTCCATAAGCTCACGCAGCACGATCAATATGCTCTCCAGCCCGCCTTGGATGACGTCGCCCAACGGGGTGTGGCACCCGAACGGGTGCTCGCCGATACCCACTACGGCCATATCGACAATCTGGATCGAACCCAAGCCCGCGGGATCGAGTTGGTGGCCCCGGTACAAAAAGCCAAGGGCAGTTTGCGGGGGAAATTGAACCTGGAACAGTTCGACTTGGATGAGGCCGGGGTCATCGTCCGGTGCCCGGGCGGGCACGCCCCGTTGAGTGTCAGTGTCAGCCGGACTCGCTTCCAGGCGGTCTTTTCAGGGGCCACCTGTAAGGCTTGTCCGTTGAAACCCCGTTGTCTGGTCAACACCCCGTCCAGCCGCTCTCGTCACCACTACCGGATTCAATACCTGCCCAGTCGGCTTCGCCTGCGAGCCCTCCGGCTGCGTGAAAAGACTCCTGCTTTTCGCGAGGTCTATCGCTGGCGAGCGGGGATTGAAGCCACGATGTCCCGTCTCAAACATCAGATGAACCTGGGCAAACTTCGGGTCCGGGGCATAGCGTCGGTGAGTTACACGGTCTTTCTGCGGGCTTTGGGCCTGAACATCCAGCGATGCACTGCTCACTGCGCCTAAGAGCGGCGGAATGCCCCAACTTTTCCTGCATGTTCGGTCCCTTCTCGGGAAAACCAGACGTGCAGACCCGAAAAATGAGATTCAGGCTCTTGGTGTCGGGCTCGAACTTGATTCTGGCTGGACTTTTTGCCGGCCCGTCAAAATTTGACCATTACTCTCCAAAAAGAACATTTATAAACAGTTTTCTCTCTTCTCCGATGGCGATCACGTTTGTCCCAAACCGCCCAAGTCGAGGATAATTTGCAAAGAGTGCGGTCATCTTGGCGTCTATACCCGTAAGTCTTGCCTGTGCTCACGCTGCTATTATCGCGCGTACGATAAAAAGAACGGCCGGGGTGTTAAGCGAGCTCAGGCGCTCCACCGTGACGAACCGGCACGAGCCCTGTTTTATCAGTATCGCTGCAAATCCAAAAAGCTCGGCCTCCCCTTTGACCTGACGGTTGAGTGGTTTCAGGAACGCCTGGCGCGGGGCATCTGCGAAGCGACGGGCCTTCCGATGCAGCCCTTGAATGCGGGCGATTCTTTAAGCAAACGCGCGCGCTCCCCCTGGGTTGCCTCGGTCGATCGGATCGATCCCCTGGGCGGCTATACCCAAGAGAATGCCCGCCTGGTCGTGTGGCTCTACAACGCGGCTAAAAGCAACTACCAGGATCAGGACGTGCTGCGCCTGGCCCTCGCCGTCATCACCCATGCGGCAGCACAAGGCCATCCGAAGGTCCTGCCCCTCGCCGACACGGCCCTGCAACAGCCCTCTACCCCGGGTGCCGAACTGAGGGCCGCCGCATGAAAGAGTCCTTTATTAAACCGAGTGCGGACGAGATTGAGGCGCTGTTTGCCGCTGCCGACACCGAAGCGGACCGGCTCGAGGCCGAAGAGGTCAAAGCCGCGCTCGATCAATTGTTTGTGTGGCATCAGCGGGTCAAGAATGATGACCTCGCCCAAGCCTGGGTGAGGTCGCCTATCGTTTGGCGCAACTCTATGGCTCGGAGGAAGCCGGCGGCCGTCGGCCCGATTTAGCCGAAGGGTTTGGCGCCACGGCGGCGGCCCTCGGGCATTTCGGGGCCACCTATGCCCTGGCCGTGCAGTCCCCCCAGATGCTCGAGCGGGTCCAGGCAGCCTTCGATCTGGGGCTCGATCGACTGCAGACCATCTCAGGCGATGAACAACGCAAGACCTTGGGAGATCAACTGTTGAATCTGGTGCGCTACGCGACCGCGATCGATCCCCGGCTGGCGGTGCACTGGGTGGGCCAACTGATCGGCGTCGTGCTGAATCACTCGTTGCTCGCTCCGCTCTTGCCCGAGGTCCGCCGCGTGGGTGAGCAGGTGGTCTCCGCCACGGGCGGCGGCGTTTACGTGCTCGAGGCCATCAGCCCCAGCAAAGATAAAGCCGTGGCCGAAGCCTTGAAGCGCTACCAAGTCAGGCTTGAGCTGCCGACGCCCTTGGCTCCGGTTCCGGATCTTCAGCACCTTCAGCAGACCTTGAACGAGGAATTCCCCTGATTTTCCAAGGTAACCGACTGGGTGATCCGGCAGCTATCGGCCCGCGCCTTGGGGCGAGGCTATTTTCAGTTGTCGCCCTTGCTGCTGCTTGGGGACCCAGGGCTCGGCAAAAGCAGCTATGTGAATCGGCTTGGCCAATTATCGAAAGTCCCGGTGCAATTGATCAGCCTCGGCGGCAAAGCCGACTCGAGGGATTTGATCGGCACCGCCCGGGGCTGGGCCACCGGGCACCCGAGCCGACCGTTGACGGCGATCTATGAGGGTGGAGTCGCCAATCCGATCATCGTTTGCGATGAAATCGATAAGCCCGGCTCCGCCACCCATAACGGCCATCCCTGGGATGCCTTGCTGAGCTTGTTTGAACCCGCCACCGCAGCGAGGTTTTTTGACGAGTTCCTGGGCGGGCACGCTAATTTGTCGTTCATCAGCTGGATCAGCACGGCGAATTCGATCAGGCTCATGCCGAACGCCCTGCTCAACCGGCTTGAGGTCATGACCGTACCGGCGCCGCAACGCGAGCATTATCCGGCGATTGTGACCCGATGCATCGAGCAGTACCGGGAGCGGAATGGCATCCCGCACGAACTGATGCCGACGCCGACCCCATCGGACTGGCGGTGGTTCGAGCGGTACTACACCAGCCCTCGGACGGTGCGGCGCGCCGCTCAGCTCTGGCTTGAGCAGCGACTGGTCCAGCAGCTGATAGAGCGGCCCCGCCACTGACAATAACCCGAAAGTCCTCGAAGAGGGGCCGGATGGTCTGGCCCCCTAAGTTCAATCGCTATCGACCCAAGCCGTGCGATAGTCAGCCCTCGGGTGATTCGAGCGGCCTCAGGATACTTGAATGCGGTCCTCGGCTCACCATTGTTTCTTCTGGCGAACTTCACAAACACCATCTACAAAACAATGGCACGGGCATGTTCAGGCGTTCAGCCCCTGATTTCGAGGGTTCACGCGGGGTAAAACGAGACTATACGAAGGATTTTGGGAGAAGGTGATTTTACAAAAATCCTTTTCTAAGAAGGCATTTTCGACAATCCGCCGGTCCGCCTTTTATTTTACCTCAAAATCGCCCGCAATCTTCCCAAGGCGGCCGGAACGAGCGAGCCATCGCCCACAATCTGTCGCGTTTGTCAAAAGCTATTTTTGCAAATTAGCGAAGGTTGGCCGCGCTTTTCGGTATTCTCAAACAAGGGTCGGGAATAGACCTGCCCCAACGGGGCTTGGGAAGGGGACGGATCAACTTTACTTTTTTGATGACGGGATCGGATCGGACATGGCAAAGGTAGACAGTATCGTGGGGTTGCTGAACCCCCGGAAGAATCGGTTGCTGACCGTGGCGCAAGGGGCGCTGCCGCCCACGCAATTTGCGGCGTTCAAGCAAGTGTTGTTGGACGAGCTCGGTCGCAATGGATTCGAACGTGACCTTCGGGCGCTGCTCACCCGGCCGGAGGGCGCGGATTGGTTGGGGTCGGGCCGGAATACATAAAGCGCCAAAGGAGGTGCCAGATGCGTGCGACAGCTGAATTTAAATCATTGTGTCCTCGAGATCGATTATCTCGATCCATGGCCCAGCACGACCGTGCTCGCGGCCGAAGTCGAACTGGTGGGCGCGGTGCTCGGGGAACTCCTGACAGCACTGCCGGCCGAGCCAGCGCTTGAGACGGAGGGGTAAACCGGATGGCCGTAGCCCTTTACGCCCGGGTCTAGACCAGTCGGCAGGCCGAAGCCGACTTGTCGATCCCAGACCAGCTTAACCAGATGAGAGCCTGGTGTGACCGCCACGGTCACGTCATTGCGAAAGAATACGTGGAGCCGGGCGCTTCGGCCATGGATGACCGCCGCCCGGTACTACAGCAGATGATGGCGGATGCCTTGCTCAGTCCGCCGCCCTTCGAAGCGATCATCATTCATTCCCTCTCCCGGTTTTTCCGGGATTCGATTCAGTTTGGACTCTATGAGCGTCGGCTCAAAAAGGTAGGCGTTCGGATCATCCGCTGCGAGACATGGAGCGAGTGAGCGAGCGAGTCGAGTAGTCCCCGGAAGCTCGAGCGCCGGGTGGGTGGCCGAAGGTCGCGCGGTAGCGCGGTCGTAGGCCACCCACAAGGCATTGCGACCGGGCGTCGAGTCATCTGCGAGCGATGTCCGGACCCCTGGTTGGGTCCGGACGAGACGAGCGGGGAAGGTCGCGATTAAAGCGACGTTTGCGATTGGGACGGCCGGGGCACCGAAGGCAATCACTCGTCGCCCATGTTTGGCTCCTTTTGGTGACTGGGACGTCCCAAAAGGTTTTGCCAAAAATGGCGACGCAATCGTCCATCAGTCAGCAGACGAGTGATGATCCGGCGGGGGAGATGGCGCGGCAAATTTTTTCGCTCTTTGATGAGTATTCAAGCAAGGAGAACGCCAAGCACACCCTTCGCAGCATGAAGGAGAACGCCCGGCAAGGCTTTTTCAATGGCGCGAAGCCGCCCTTTGGCTATCGGCTAAAAGAAACCGATCAGGTCGGCAACCGCGGCCGCAAGAAAAAGCGCTTGGCCGTCGAGGAGAACGAGGCCGCCGTGGTGCGGCAGATTTATGCCCTTTATCTCCAGGGGCACCGGGGACAGATGATGGGCATGAAGGCCATTGCCGATTATCTCAACAGCCGCGGGATCAGGATGCGAGGTCGCCGCTGGTGCAACCAGAAAATCCAACAAATCCTATCGGACACCGTCTACCGGGGCCAAGGGGTCTTCAACACCTATGACGTGCGGAATCAAAAGCCGAAGCCGGAAAGCGAGTGGGTGTACTTTGAGGTGGAGCCGATCATCGATTCCGAGCTGTTCGATCAGGTGAAGCGCTTGCGGGAAAATCGCCAGCCCACCCAGGGGCCGCCCAAGATCGTGAGCAGCCAGACGCTCCTGACGGGGCTCCTGAAATGCGGCCACTGCGGCTGTAGCATGGCGTTGGCCACGGGAAAAAGCGGCCGTTATCAGTCTTACAAGTGTACGACCAAGCTCAGCAAGGCGACGCACCTCTGCCCGACACCCAACCTGCCCCGGGCTAAAACCGACCGGCTGGTGCTCGAGCGATTGGCGGACCGGGTCTTCACGGTGCCTCGAGTCGCAGCCATGCTGAACGCTTTGAGTCGACGACTGAAAGAGCACCGGACAGCGGATGATCAGCGCCTCCATGAGGTCCAACAGGCGCTCACGACAACGGAAACCGGTCTTCAACGATTGTATGAAGCCGTAGAGCAAGGCATTCTGCCGCTTGATCAAACCCTCTCGGCTCGAGTGGAGGCGCTGAAACGCCAGCGGGAGACGCTCCTCAGCGAAATGGCGGGTCTTCGTCAACAGCGGAGGACGCCCTTGGACAGCTTAACGCCAGCGAAGATTGCGGCCTTTATTCAGGTGCTGCGGGAACGGCTTTTAGATCCGAACAGCGGATTCGGCAAGCGCTATCTCCAGCTCCTGGTAAGCGAGATTCGGGTAACCGGCACCACGATCCAACTGAAGGGGGAGGTGGAAACCCTGGCGAAAGCGCTGGTCGGTACGATGGATAGAGGAGATCCGGAATGTCTGGGCACACCAGTGCCCAGATTCATATCGATATGGCGTCCCCAAGGGGGTTCGAACCCCTGTTACCGCCGTGAAAGGGCGGTGTCCTAGGCCTCTAGACGATGGGGACAAGGAACTTTATCGGTCGGTGAGTGGTGGAGCCAGCGAGGATCGAACTCGCGACCTCAACAATGCCATTGTTGCGCTCTCCCAGCTGAGCTATGGCCCCACGCGACCGAGAACGCGAATATTAAAGAAACGCTTCGCGTTTGTCTAGGATTTTTTATTGATATAGGCGATGGCTCGGCCGACTCGGGAAAGCGTCGTGTCCTTTCCCAGCAACTCCAGGGTAAGATCGATGGGAGGCGACACTGTCGTTCCCGACACGGCAACCCGAAGCGGCTGAGCGACGCTGCCCATCTTCACCCCAAGCGTTTCCGCAGTCTCTACCACAACCTGATGAATCGCCTCGCGGGTCCAGACATCCAGCGCTCGCAGTCTTGCTTCCAGTGCCTGCAAGGTCCCTGCGCTATCGGCCGTCAGGCTCTTGCTGGCCGCCTTCTCATCGTACGTTTCGAACTCTTTGTAAAAAAAGACGCTCGCCTTCGCCATGTCGACCAGAGTCTTGCAGCGCTCGCGCTGCGCTTCGACCACCCTGACGGGATCAGGCCCCTGAGTGGGGTCGATATCCAGTTGTCCCAGATGCCAGCGCAGATGATGCGTAACATGCAAAGGATTGCTGTGCATGATGTAGTGATGGTTCAGCCATAACAGCTTTTCCGGATTGAATGCCGAGGCTGAATGATTAATGTCATTCACATCGAACAGCTCGATCATTTCGTCCACTGAAAAGATCTCCTGATCGCCATGGGACCAGCCGAGGCGTACCAGATAATTGATAAGCGCCTCAGGCAAATAGCCGTCATCGCGATATTGCATCACGCTGACCGCTCCATGGCGTTTCGACAACTTGGCCCCGTCAGGCCCGAGGATCATCGGCACGTGCGCATATTTCGGTAACGGCGCGCCTAAGGCCTTTAAAATGTTGATTTGGCGCGGCGTGTTGTTGAGATGATCGTCGCCGCGGATCACATGGGTGATTTGCATATCGAGATCATCGACCACAACGGTAAAGTTGTAGGTGGGTGTGCCGTCCGAGCGGGCGATGATGAGATCGTCCAATTCGCTGTTTTTCACTACAACCCGCCCGCGCACGAGATCGTCGATGACGACCTCCCCATCATCGGGATTGCGAAACCGTAATACCGGCTGAACGCCTTCGCGGGGTTCGGTGCGATGGCGGCAGCGCCCGTCGTAGCGCGGCTTTTCCTTGCGCGCCATTTGCTCCGCACGCAAGCTATCCAGTTCTTCCTTCGTGCAATAGCACGGATAAGCTTTCCCCTCGTCCAATAATTGCTGCGCAACCGCCTCATAACGGTCAAAACGGTCGGTTTGATAAAACGGTCCTTCATCGTATTCCAACCCGAGCCAGGTCATCCCCTCAAGAATCGCATTGACCGCCTCGACCGTGGAGCGCTCCAAGTCCGTATCCTCGATACGCAGGATGAAGGTGCCGCCATGCTTGCGTGCGTAAAGCCAGGAAAAAAGCGCCGTTCGCGCGCCGCCAACGTGCAAATACCCCGTGGGACTGGGAGCAAATCGGGTGCGTATGGTCATTCGAATAATCCTGAAAAAAGGCTTAGAGCTGCCGACTTCTATCGTCGACGCTCGGTGACTCGGAAATGGAGGAAAGAGGATAATAATACCAAAATCCGGCACATTCCTTTATTGCGAAGGCCAACCGCAGTAACGAGGGATTGGAACCAAACTATCTTTATAATTTTCTCGAATTAAGCGGCCTAAGTGTCCCTATAACCGCATTCCATTTGTAATGACTCTCGAAACAGCAGATACGCTTCAAAACCCCTTATTACAGCTCTGCTATCAGGAAATGCGGGCGGAAAAGCTTGCACTGCCCACGCTCCCGGACATTTCTCTCAAGATTCGCAAGGCGATCAACGACGACCGAGCGAATAATTCGAAGATCGCACGGGTCGTACAGATCGATCCGGCCATTACTGCACGGCTGATTCATATCGCCAACAGTCCGATTTATCACGGCCGCAAGAAAATAGAGAGTTGCCCCGAGGCCTTGACGCGGCTCGGGCTCAAAGCGGCGCAGCACTTGATCACCACATTTTCCCTAAAGGCCGTGTTTATCGCCAAGTCGCCTCAGATTCGGAAGCGAATGCACGAACTGTGGGCGCACAGCAGCTACGTCGCCGCCATCTGTGCCGTGCTCGCCCACAAAACTCGGGGATTCGATCCCGATCGGGCGATGCTGGCTGCACTGGTTCACGATATCGGCAGCGTTCCTATCCTTACCTTCGCCGATCGGCATCCGGAACTGATTGCCGATCCCCGCCACCTCGATCAGGCGATCCAAACCCTACGCGCGCCCATCGGCGCGATGATTTTGAGGAAGTGGAATTTTCCTGCGGATTTCGAAGATGTGACCGTCCACGCCGAAAATTGGTTTCGCGATCACCCCGGCGCTCCGGATTACACCGATCTGGTTATCCTGTCCCAGTTGCACAGTTTCGTCGGCACGCTGCAGATTCATAAATATCCCCGCATGGATGAAATTCCGGCCTATCGGAAACTCATGGTGGGACAGCCGGCCACGGATTTGAGCAAAGACGTACTCGGCCTAGCCAAAGAAGAAATTTTGCAAATCCAGCAAATGCTTACGCGTTGACACTGATGGAAATCCGGCTGCCCGTCCTCATCCCGACGACTCCCCTCCTTCAAGCTGGATCGCAGCCGCTGAGGCTCGGGGATATTCTTCGAGCCGTCGTTCAGGCGCAGCTCAAAGATAACGCCTTTCTTCTACGGCTCGATGCCAGCGGACGAACGCTCGCGGCACACAGCAGCGCGAACCTTAAGCCGGGACAAATACTCGAACTCGAAGTGTTTAGGCTTGGGGCAACGCCCGAGCTTCGCATGATGCCGCGCGGTTCCGATGCCGTAGCACCGGAATCGACGGTTCAGCAGGCTTTACGCCAGTTTCTGCCAAAACACGAGCCACTCGCCGATGTGATTCAGGAACTTCACGGCCTCATCGCTCAGGCCAGACAAACGTCCGCCTTGCCCAATCCGACTATACAAGCCTTAGAAAATCTGTTGGCTTCAATTCCGAGAAAATCCGAATTGACGACGCCCGAAGGCGTAGAAGCCGGCCTTCGGAATTCGGGAGTGTTTCTTGAAGCGAAGCTCGCTAGCCATGCCGATTTGCCGCCCGACTTCGCCGATTCGGATTTCAAAGCGCAACTGCTGCGCGTTCTCGATAGCCTGAAAATGCTTCCAACAAATCTGAAAGCCACGCCCGATCCGACGAATGCCCCGGCGGATGCCGAAATCCCAATCGAAGGGATTCATACCCAACCGCTAATCGCCGATACCGAAGCGCAGGCGGAGCTATCCGCGCTTTATTTCGAAGACGCCGGCGCATCCGAAGATAAGGCGCCCCCGGATGGGCAAACCGCACGAACCCCGGAGCGGGGAGAAAAGGATTCCCCGAAAATACGAGAGGACGCACAATCCGCTACGCCACGCGACTGGGAGCACGAACTGTCAGCCATGCGCCGTACCGGTCCCACTGCATCGGACGAACAAAATGCCCCCGTGCCGGGGAATGAATTTAAAGCCGAACGTATCACGCAAAAAGTCGAAGCCGCGCTCGCCAGGGTGGTCATGGACCAGCTCGCGTCCCTGCCCAAGAACGATACTGCTCCATCTATTTGGCAATTGGAAATCCCCTTTACCGATGGGCAGCATAAAGACGCGGCAAAATTGCTTATCGCCAAGGATGCGAGGTCCGGCAGCGTGGACGCCGTAGACTACTGGTCGCTCACGCTGGAATTGCATCCGCCCGGACTTGGGACATTCTGTGCACGCATCGTCTTGAAGGGCGACCGAATCGATACTTATCTATGGAGTGACACGGCAGCGACGTCCGACCTGATCCGCGAGCAGTGCGAGCGTCTGAAAGCGCGACTCCATGGCGCGGGGCTGACTGTAGGCCAACTGACGGCCCTGGATCGACCACCGCGTTCGCAACTCGCCGAAAATCCCGCTACGCCGCTTCTGGACCTCCGCGCATGAGCCGGCTCGTCAATCCTCCCGAAATTGCCGTCGCCCTCCATTACGACGGAAAAAACACGCCGCGGGTAACAGCCAAGGGCAAGGGGGCCGTTGCAGAGCAGATTATCGAGCGGGCGCGGGAACACAATATTCCGCTACACACGGACGAGGGGTTGGCGAACGTGTTGGCCAAAATACCACTGGGCAATGAAATTCCGCGGGAACTCTATCTTGCCGTAGCCGAAGTGATCGCTTTCGCGTATTCGCTCAGCGGCAAAATACCCGGCAAATAGCGGCAAGCCGGAAGCATAAGCCGAGCTAGACGATGGTTAGGACTTGTAGCGCGTCGGATCTGGAAAACCGGCTTCTATGAAACCGGTTTTCCGGAATCTGCACGAGTCGCACGAACCGCAGGCTCGCCCGTCATCGTCAGCCGAATAACATGACACCGTCAAAGCATAATCAATGCCTAAATCTGTCCCGATACGGATGATTTCGGCCTTCTTGAGCATGATCAAGGGCGCATGCACCTTGAACTGCTCCCCCTCGACGCCGGCTTTGGTTGCCAGGTTCGCCAGGCGCTCGAAAGCCTCGATATACTCCGGCCGGCAATCGGGGTAGCCGGAATAATCGACGGCATTCACGCCGATGAAAATGTCCGCACTGCCCAGCACTTCTGCCCAGCCGAGGGCGAATGCCAGGAAAACCGTGTTCCGTGCGGGGACATAGGTGACCGGAATGCCCTCCTGCGGCGTGTTGGGCACGGCGATGCGGGCGTCGGTAAGCGCCGAACCGCCGAATTCGCCAAGACCTATTCGGATGATCTTGTGCTCGATCGTGCCGCAGCTCTGCGCGATACGTCGGGCGGCGTCGAGCTCCACGCTATGGCGTTGTCCGTAATCGAAACTGAGGGCGTAACACTCGTATCCTTGCGACTTCGCGATAGCCAGCGTAGTCGCCGAATCGAGTCCGCCCGAGAGCAAAACAACCGCTTTTTTCATGATCCTAGAAACGGCCGGTGGATGCGCCCTAGGGTGCGGCGGGCGAGCCGGATGGCAAGGCGCGACGACGCCGCGGGGTAGTCTCCCACAAGGAAGGGGCGTCCTGGCGCTCCCAGGACGACCGTTTGCGATTGGAGGAGCAACGCCGCCAGGCGGCCCGCCCGCCGTGCCATCGGGTGCGTAGCGGAGTTTCCTAAACGGTGAAACGAATCAAAGGAAAGACAGTCCGGGTTCATATGACTTTTCTGGTGCATCTAAGCGGTCAACTGCCGTTTCTAGGATCAATGTCCGGGCGTATCGCCCCAGAGAATCTTGTGTAGCTGTACTTGAAAGCGGACCGGCAAACGGTCGCGCAAGATCTTCTCGGCAAGTTCCGCAGGATCTTGTGTGCCCATAGCCGGCGAGAAGAGCACTTCGCAGCGATCCGACAAGCCGTATTCCTTCATCTTGAGCTTGGCCCATTGATAATCGGCTTCGTTCATGATGACGAACTTGAGCTGATCTTTTCGATCGAGAAAATCCAGGTTCAGATACCGATTCTTCCCTTCCTCGCCGGACGCGGGCGTCTTGAGATCCAGAACTTTGACGACTTTCGGATTGATTTCCGACACATCCAGGGCACCGCTGGTTTCCAGCGAAACCTCGTAACCTTCCGTGACCAAAGCATCCAGCAAGGCGAGACACCCTCGCTGCGCCAAAGGCTCGCCCCCGGTGACGGTCACGTAGCGGGGACGATACGACCTGACTTCATCCATAATTTCGCTTATGGCCATTTTATGGCCGCCGGTGAATGCGTAAGCCGTGTCGCAATACACGCAACGCAACGGGCACCCGGTCAGACGCACGAAGACTGTCGGCAGTCCCACGGTGCGGGACTCCCCTTGCAGGGAATAGAAGATTTCGGTTACTCGGAGTTGATCCACAAATCAGGCACTGCTAGAAAATCAGCGCTTCTCTTGTCGCATCTTGTCCAATCGTTTCTCCGCCATTTTTGCGGCGCTGGAGTCGGGATAGCGCTTGACGACCTCGGTTAGCAATTCTTTCGCGTTCGCCTTTTGCCCCGTGTCATACTCGATGAAACCAAGTTTCAGCAAGGCATCCGGCACTTTAGTGCTTTGCGGAAAGTCCTTGATGACTTTCCGGAACGTGTCGCGCGATGCATTGAAGTCGCGATTAACGTAATACGCTTCCGCGAGCCAGTAATATGCATTGTCGGCGTATTCGCCGGTCGGATAGGCCGCGACGAAGCTTTTGAATTCCTTGATCGCTTCCGGATACTTCCCTTCTTTTAAGGTATTGAATGCTTTTTGATAGACGGCCTGGCGATTTCCGGAATCGGCCGCCGCCGGCGCGGGAGCTTGCGGCGGCATTGCCGATTCTGCGGGAGCCGTCAAATTGCCATCGGACGAAGCGGACTGGTCGGCAGGCATCTGTGGCGCAGCGGCAGCGCCGGCAGCCAACTGCTGTATACGTTGATCCAGGTCCGTGTACATATCTCGTTGCTGCTTTTGCGCTCCTTCAAGCTTATGGGAAAGCTCCTCCATTTCGCCGCGGAGCTTAAGGACTTCCGCCTGCAACTGCTCCATCCGATTGAACATCTCGATCAAGGTGTTCCCCGAGAAGCGTTTCTCTAACTGGGAGACGCGCTCCTCTAGGGTGGGCACCCCATAGCCGGTTTGATTTTGATCGTACCGTCGATCATACATCTGGTCGTATTGCTGGGCGCAGGCAACCGTCCCGTGCAACAATCCCAAGAACAGCAATGTAAAAACCGGCTTTTTAAGGCGCATATCGCTTAGCGTCCCGAATAGGAAATTTCCACCCGACGGTTCTGCTCCCAGGACGATTCATCGTGGCCTGACACGACAGGCTTTTCCTCGCCAAAGCTGACCATTTGCATCTGACCGCCGGAAGCGCCCTGCAATTGCATCATTTTGGCTACGGCCTTGGCGCGCTGCTCGCCCAGCGCGATGTTGTACTCCGGAGAGCCCCGCTCGTCGGCATGTCCTTCCAAAATGACGTTACGCTCTGGATGCGAAGCCAAATAGCTGGCGTGAGCGCTGACAACTTGCTGGTATTCCGGCAACACTTCGTAGCTATCGTACATGAAGTAGATGACCCGCTTGGACAACGGGCTGGACGGATCGTCCAGCATCGGATCGCCCGTACCGCCGGCGCCCGCACCGTAACCGGCGCCGCCATACGCGCCACCGCCCGCGCCTTCGCCGTACTTGCTGATCTGCGGGCCGCCAGCGCCGCCTTCCATGCCGGCGCCGGCATCGGCCGCGCCTTCGCCTTGCGCGCCGCCCTTGGAGCTACAGCCGCTCAGGGCTAGAGACATCATAGAGACGACCAATGCAGTCTTGAGAAGTTTCATGTGTTTTCCCCACTAGCAAGAATTAATTGAATCCACTGGTTATTGTAAGCTTCCGGTTTTGCGCCAAACCCGTTTTCATTGGGACTATGGTGACCACGCCGGCTCGCGCACCTGCCCGCTATCGATACGGAGACTTTGTTGAACCCTACCGTCGACGGAAACTGCCGCCAACTGCCCTACTCCGCCGCTTTTCGAGGCATAAAGAATCATGCTGCCGTTAGGCGCAAAACCCGGCGATTCGTCCAGGCGTCCCTTGGTCAGTACACGCAATGACCTGGTCTGCAAGTCCATCACGGCGATCCGGTAGTCGCCGCCGTTGCCGTGGACCATCGCGATGCTGCGGCCATCGGGCGAGAATACGCCGCGTGCGTTGTATTCGCCCTCATAAGTCAGGCGCTGCGCCGGTCCGCCGGAGGACGACACAATATATAGCTGTGGCTTTCCGCCGCGATCCGAGGTGAATACGATACTCCCGCCGTCCCGCGACCAATTCGGTTCGGTATCGATGCCGATATGATCCGTAACCCGCCTCAGTGAACGGGACGCCAAATTCATCACATACACATCCGGGTTGCCGTCCTTGGACAGGGTCATGGCCAATTGAGAGCCATCCGGCGACCAGGCCGGCGCCCCGTTGATGCCGGGTGTGTCGGACACCTTCTGACGTTCGCCCGTCGCGAGGGTTTGGATGAAAATGGCCGAGGTCTTGTTCTCGAATGACACATAAGCGATGCGCTTGCCATCCGGCGACCAAGCCGGGGACATTAGCGGTTCGACCGAGCTAATGATGGTTTGCGGGTTATACCCGTCAGTATCGGCGATTTGGAGACGATACTGACGCCCGCGAGGGCCGTCGCCGGTCACAGTCACGTAAGCGACACGGGTCGCGAAGGCGCCGGGCTCGCCCGTCAACTGCTGATAAATGATGTCGGCGATGCGGTGCGCGGTGCGGCGCGTCTCCGGTGCATTGAACGGGATTTTAGCACTGGTCAGCAGCGTGCCCTTGATCGCGTCGTACAGGAAAAATTCGGCCTCGTACTGGCTGCCGGCACCCGGCTGTACCCGCCCGATGACCAGATGATCCTGTCCCAAAGCCTGCCAGGTGCGGAATCGGACCTGCTCGGGCGATGTCGGCGTTTCCAGCATTTCGCTTTCCGGCAAAGGCTTGAAGCGTCCGCTGCGTGCCAAATCCGCCGCAACGATGCTGCCGATGTTGTCGCCCGACAACATTTGCTGACCGAAAGGTACTACGGCGATCGGCATGGCGCCTTCGACACCTTGAGTAATTTGCACGTTCAATTCGGAGCGCGCCCATCCGCTGAACAACATGAGAAAGGCGCTCAAAAAGAAAACGCTGCGAAATCGTCTATTCATCAAACACCTGGACAAGAATTATTCGGGCTTGAACGTGAACTTAAATGATCGAAGCTGTTCCGCCACTTTTGGATCAGAAGGCCAAGGCAAGGGTGATGCTTTGCGGACGGCAGCCTCGGCAGACCGATCGAAAGTCGAGTCGCCGCTACTGCTGACCACCTGCACATCCGCCACCTCGCCACCTGGCAGCAAGCGGACTTGAATTATACAGGACAGCCCACTTTTCGCGGAGGGCGGGCGAAGCCACGAACGAGTGACTTTCGGCTTGATGTACATATTCGCCCAATCACTCGCCGCTTTCTTGGCCTGCTGCTCCATGGCAGCACGATTTTCCTCCTCGAGTTGCTCGCGTAACGCCAGCTCGCGCTCAGCCTGCTGCCGGCGGGCTTCTTCTGCCGCCTTCCGTTTTGCCTCGGCTTCGGCTTTACGGCGAGCCTCCTCTTCGGCTTTGAGCTTGGCCTCTAATTCCGCCTTCCGACGCGCCTCTTCTTCGGCCTTTCGCTTTGCCTCCGCTTCCGCTTTCTTCCTCGCCTCCGCCTCAGCTTTTTGTTTGGCCTCCAGTTCAGCCTTTCGTTTCGCCTCGGCTTCCGCTTGCCGCTTGGCCTGAGCATCGGCCTCGGCTCTTCGTTTGGCTTCAGCTTCGGCTTTCTTCCGCGCCTCCTC
>Ga0196972_1000552_pt1 | contig 17428 bp, 12 predicted proteins | sample S1v_2013CmetaG_FD_148618 | JGI IMG/M metagenome (GOLD analysis project Ga0196972, IMG submission 148618) | Soil microbial communities from Anza Borrego desert, Southern California, United States - S1+v_20-13C | ecosystem: Environmental > Terrestrial > Soil > Desert | place: USA: California...
CTGTCATCAGCCATCTGCGCAGGATTGGCAAGTTGCCCGGCCGCGTGAAAAAGTACTTTCAACATCCGCTAGTGAAATACGCTGCATGACTGTTAGGGAGTTGAACAAACCTATGCCGGATCAATAAATTTTTGAAGTACTACTGCCGAGATCATCGACAAGGTATGCAGGCAGATTTTTCCTCTATGTAAGTGCACAAACGTTCCGACGTCGAATTTACTCTCAGGAACCGGTTCCGACACTGTGTTTTAACCTATGGTTTGATATCGGTCTAGTCGATCTTAAATGGATAAATATCCCGGGAAGCTTGGATTAATCTCAGATTTCATCTGGCTGGCCAGAATAAAGGCGAAATAACACGTCGGCCAGTTGAGCGTTGGAAGCAACGCAAAAGGTGCGCGCCATGATTCCGGATCAGCTGGTAAGGGAATTCTCCAAGGAAAATGGAACCGTCTTTGTCGGCGCAGGACTGTCGATGGGGGCGCGCCTGCCAAGCTGGGCGGAATTGGTGGACCGGCTCAGGCAGGAGGTTAGCGGACTAGGTCCGGGTGAAAGCTACCCGCCAACGCAAATCGCCCAGTTTTTCGAAAATGAATGGGGGCGCGGTCATTTAATCAACCGTCTAAGGGAAGAGCTGGAAAGCGAGGAGGGCAACATCGCCCCTACCCAGGCGCACGACGTCCTGGTGAATCTTCCCGTGCAGCGGATTTTCACCACCAATTTTGACCGGCTGCTGGAAAAAGCCATTGAGAACAACTGTGGCTACGAGTGCTCCCCCGTGATGGATGACAGGGATCTCGCCTCTTTAAACGCCAAACAAAAGCAGGTAATTAAAATCCACGGTGGCCTGAGGGCGCCTGAATCGATTATTGTCACGACTGACGACTATAACGATTTCATAGTGAAAAAGCCGGCAATAGCCGGGCTTCTCAAAGCGGAACTGCAGATTCGCACGGTCCTTTTTCTTGGCTACAGTTTTAGCGACTACAACCTGCAGATGATCGCGTCCCAGGCTGGCCGGGAAATAGGAAAATTAAGAAGAAACGTTTTCATTTTGCAGTTCGGTCCGAGCCGGCCGGTGATCAAGGATTTTGAGCGGCACGGTTTCATTGTCATTCCACTGGAAAATTCCGACACGAACGAGGGAAGAGCTGAAATCATGCGTTCCTGGCTTGAGGAATTCCGCCAGGAGGTCATGGATTCTTCCCCGGGACTCCCGCGCCGGTCGAAGAACAATCTTCCACCCCGTCCCGAGAATTTTGTCGGCCGCGGGGCGGACCTTGAAAGAGTGTTGTCGGCGCTGCAGTCCAGGTTCCCCGTCGTCACCATCCTGGGAAAATCGGGTATTGGGAAGACAAGCCTCGCTATCGAGGCAGGCAACACCTTCACAGTCGATGCCAACAAATCTGCGCAGGCCACCCAGATGTTTGATTATGTCGTTTGGGTCTCAGGCAGGGACAAGCCAATGGGGCAGTCGTGGTTTAGCGAGGTCCTCGATACGATTGCAATGACGGCGGGTTTCCCAGTCATTACCCAGACGCCGTCAACGAAAATGGAGCAGAAAAAAGCCGAGGTAAACCTGCTCCTTCGGAACTTCAAAATTCTGCTCATCATTGACAATTTCGACAGAATCGACGCCCCGGAATTGACTGCATGGATCCAGGAAATTCCGGGGTCCAGCAAGGTGCTCGTCACTGCCCAGCAGACATATGCCCATCCAATAGGTATGTCAGTCTATCTCGACAGGCTGGAGCCGGATGATGGCATCAAGTTGCTGGGTCGCCATGCCGGCTCCATCGGACTCAAATTGGAGCACGATTCGGACGACGATGGTTTGCGCCAGCTAGTGGAAGCTACAGACAGGAATCCGCAGTTAATGAAACTCGCTTTAGGCGTAGTGAATGACCTGTCAGCCGTGGAAGACCTGGCGAGCGTCCTGCGGAACGACCCGGCATGTGCGACGCTCGATGGAAAATTCGAAATGCTGCTGAACATATCCTGGAACAAGCTGGAGTATGCCGCTCAAAATATTCTGCTTGCCACTCCATTATTCCCGCGAATGAGGGCAATACGAAAAGATGCATTGGCGGCCTTATCAGGCCTGGGTCCGGAAGCCATCGAATTTTCCAAAGGACTCGCACAGTGTGAGCGGAACAGTCTTTTGGAACAGCAGAACGATTCGGCAGTCGTTCTCGGAGAAAACGGGAAAAGATATACCGTTCATTCGACGGTGAGGCAATTTGCGGAACGGAAGCTGGATGAAAACGCGATCTCCGCCGCGCAATACCATCGGCGGTTCAGCGAATATTTCCTTGGGTTCGTCAGGACTCACGTCATACGTCCCAAGCCGGATGTCCGTTACTGGAACGCCCTGGTCAGCAAGCAAATGCTGGAGGTCGATCCGGAATGGCCCAGCATTCAAGTGGCAATGAAGTACGCGGAAGAAGCCGGACAGGAAGAGACTTTGGCCGAATTCGTATTATTGCTGGCTCACTATATGGATTGCCGCTTCTACAATGCTGAGCGGCTAGCGTACGTCCAGAAAGCCATCGGTATTCTGAACAGCCTAAACCGCAAGCACGACGAGGCTCTTTTGTGCATCGACGCTCTTGGCTGGACCTATATGGAGGAAAACCAGCTCGAAAAGGCGGACGAAACGATCAGGAGCGGGATGGAGATAGTCAAGCGGGCCAGCGGCGGACCCGATTGGGATGATTTGCGCGCGCTGGGCCTGGCATGGCAGGCGCGGATATGGCTTGAACGGTCTCCGGATCCTGATAAAGCTCGCGAATTGATTCGCGCGGCGAGGGACATTAAGTGCCGCCCATGGATCGGGTCACGGGTGCTGATGGTTGCGGGGGATATTGAATTGAAATGGGGCGAGAAGAACGCAGCATTGCAACTGTATCGGAAAAGCGCCGGGGAAGCGAAGAAATATCAAGGCGAAGGCGAATACCAGCTTTTCAGCCGCATTGGTTTGGCTTACCTAGAGAACAATAACACCGAGTCGGCAAAGAGGACGTTTTCCCGTCTGTTAGAGACAAGCAGCTCGCATTGCATCGAGATAGGCAAGTTGTACGCACAATATGGCTTGGCGACAATTGCGAGCAAGGACGATGAGTCAGCTAGCGCGGTCGCTTACATTACGAGTATCAGAAATGAACTGCTGAAACGGGAAAGACCTCATCATCTTCTGCTAAAGATGGTTAACAAGCTTTATGACGAGCGACACGAGAGACGCACGGGCGAGCGCCGGCTCCATTCCTCATATCAGCCTGGTTCGATGCCATTTGAGCGCCGCCAATAAGCCGGAAATTCTATCGAATGAGGAATTATTGTCCGCCAATCGTCGCTGAGAGTGGGGAAGTCATCACCGTTGTCGAGCCCGTACGGGAACCGCTGCAACAAGGCATAGTGGCGGTCACCATGCCACATAAGGAGGGAAGAGCCCTCTACAGCCAAGCCCAATCAACGAAAAAAGCCAGCGATTGCGCTGGCCTCTCCATTTTTTACCGTCGTCGTTTTCCTTGTTAGGTCAATCGCAAAAACTGCAGCATCCATTCGCAAGAATATGGCGCTTGCCGCGTTGACTGTGCCGCCCTGCGTCAGGATTGCTCGCCGAGCCGATACTTCCTGATCTTGTCATGCAGCGTAGTCTTCGCCACACCTAACACCTCGGCAGTCCGCGCCAGGCTGCCGCCGTTGCGCGCCAATGCATCCGCAATGAGCGAACGTTCAAATGCGGCGACCGTTTCCGGTAGCGATTGCGGGCCGGCCGGAACCTGCGTGCCGAAGGGCGGGAAGCCGGCTTCGAGGCCGAGCACGCAGCGGTCGGCGACGTTGCGCAGTTCGCGTACATTGCCCGGCCACTCGTAGGCGAGCAGGGGGCCGGTGCGAGCCGTATCCGCATCCGGGACCGGTCTTTCGTGGCGTGCGGCAGCTTGCAGCAGGAAGTGTTCGAACAGCAATGGAATGTCTTCCCGCCGTTCCCGCAGCGGCGGCAGCGGCAAGGTGGCGACGTTGAGACGGTAGTAGAGGTCGGCGCGGAATTGTCCCTGGTTTGCCAGTTCCTTCAGGTCGACCTTGGTCGCTGCGATCACGCGGCAGTTCACGGGAATAGGCGTGTTGGAACCCAGGCGCTCGAGAGTGCGCTCCTGCAGGACGCGCAGCAGTTTGATCTGCATTGCCAGGGGCATGGACTCGATCTCGTCGAGGAACAGGGTGCCGCCGTTCGCATGTTCGATCTTGCCGACGCGCCGCTTTCCGGCGCCGGTATAGGCGCCGGCTTCGTGGCCGAAGATTTCGCTTTCGAACAGCGTCTCCGGCAATCCGCCGCAGTTGATCGCGACGAAGTTGCCGGTACGGCGGGGGCTGGCGTCGTGAAGGCAACGCGCGACCAGTTCCTTGCCGGTGCCGGTTTCTCCCTCGATCAGGATGTCGGCGGCGCTGTTGCCGAGGTCTGCCACCAGCTGCCGCACCCGCAGCATGGCGGGCGAGCTGCCGATCAGCCGGCTTTCGAGCTGGTCCCGGCTTTCCAGGCGGGCGCGCAGCCGGCGCACTTCCAGCGTCAGGCGGCGCTTGTCTAGCGCGCGGCGCGCTACTTCCACCATATAGTCGGGCGAGAACGGCTTCTCGATGAAATCGTGTGCACCATTCTTCATCGCCTGCACTGCGAGCGAGACATCGCCGTGGCCGGTGATCAGCACGACCGGCAGGTCAGGGTCGATGCGGCGCGCTTCCTTGAGCAAGGCCATGCCGTCCATGCCGGGCAGGCGGATGTCGCTTACCACCACGCCGAGGAAATCGGGAGCGAGCTGGCGCAATGCCTGTTCGGCGCTCTCGACAGCGTTCACGGGAATGTCTTCGAGCTGCAGCGCTTGTTCGCAGCCGAGGCGTACGTCCGGGTCGTCCTCGACGACGAGCACTTTCAGGGTGTCAGTCATTGTTTTTCGCCCTCCGGGGCAGCGGGGATGTCCAGGGTGAATACGGCGCCGCCGCCGGGATGATTGTCGCCCGACAGGCTGCCGCCGAAGTCGGCGACGATACCGGCAGAGATGGCCAGGCCCAGCCCGAGCCCGCTGCCGGCTTCCTTGGTCGTGAAGAAAGGTTCGAACAGGCGGGAACGCGCGTCTTCGGCGATGCCCGGGCCGCGGTCGCGCACCTGGATATGGATACGGCCGCCGTCGCGCCGGGCGGAGATGTCGAGGCCAGGCTCTGCCGTGCCTTCCATCGCATCGAGCGCATTGCCGGCCAGGTTGACCAACACCTGTTCCAGCCGGTTGGGATCACACCAGGCGGTCAGGTCGTTGTCGGGCAGGTCGATGCAGGCAACGATGCGCGCTTGCTTGAGGCGCTGCTCCAGCAGGAAGAGCGCATTCTCGACCGCGCGCCGCACCGGCACCGGCCGCGGCGCACCGGAAGACTTGCGTGCGAAGGATTTCAGCTGCGCGGTAAGGGTGCCCATGCGGTCCACCAGGTCGTCGATGCGCTCCAGGTTGCTGCTGGCCGTTTCCTGGTTGCCGCGCGCCAGGAACTTGCGTGCGTTGCCGGACAGGGTACGCAGCGCGGCCAGTGGCTGGTTGAGTTCGTGGGCGACGCCGGCTGCAAGCTGGCCGATGACCGCGAGCTTGCCGGCCTGCACCAGTTCTTCCTGCGCCGCGCGCAGGGTGCGCTCGGCCTGTGTACGTTCCGCGACTTCCCGTTGCAGCCGGATATTGGCTGAAGAGAGGTCGGCGGTGCGCTCGGCCACTTTGCGTTCCAGTTCGTCGTTTGCTTTTTGCAATGCCTCCTGGGCCGCCAGCCTGTCTTTCAGGTGCCGGCGCCGCTCGTTCAGCATGAGCGCAAGAATGCACAGGAACGCCGCCCCCGCACCAGCCAGTGCCGCACGGTCGATGGCGTTGCGGCGTACCTGCTCCTGCGGCGAGAAGACCGTGATGTTCCAGGGCGTGCCGGGCAGGGGTTGGGTCTGTGCGATGAATTCGCCCGCCACCGGGAACATCGACACCATCTTCGGTTCCGTCTTGGGCAGGCGCACCAGCCGCGCGCCATGGTCGAGGTCGGCCAGTTCCACGACGCCGAGCGGGTGCAGGGCTTGCCTGTTGTACTGCTGCGTGTGGTCGAAGGCGCGCCGGGTGGCGTCGTCCAGCGGCCTGATCGTGGTGAACTTCCAGCCGGGCACGGATGCCAGGATCACCACGCCGTTTTCATCGGAAACCAGGGCCGGGGCTTCCACCGTCGACCATGATTTTTCCAGTTGCCTGAGGCCGACCTTGACCACGGCTGCGCCCAGCGTGCCCTGGCTGTCCGTCAGCGAGGAGGACAGGTAATAGCCGGGCTCGCCCCGCGTCGTGCCGATGCCGAAGAAACGTCCGTTGCCCTTGTCCATCGCCTCGCGGAAATACGGGCGGAAGGAGAGGTCTTCGCCGACGAAACTGTCGGCACGCCGCCAGTTGCTCGCGGCAACCACCTTGCCCTTGCGGTTGAGGATATAGATGGACAGGCTGCCTGCGCGTTCGTTGAGCTGTTCCAGGTACTGGTTCACCTGATCGACTTGCGCCGGGCTGGGGGCCGTTGTTGCCAGGAGCTGCAGCACATCGCGCTCCAGTCCCAGGGTGGTGGGGAAATACGCGTACTTGTCGATTTCCCGCTCCAGGCTGGTGGCATAGAGATTCAGGCGATGGCGGCCGGTTGCCTGCAGGTCGGCCATCCCGAGCATCAAGCTGTAGCGGAATGTAAACAGGCTTGCGCCCGCCATCAGGGCCGCAAAAATCAGAATCAGGGCAGGGAGGCGGTGCAGGTGTTGGCGGAAAGGCATGAAAATGAGGCGCGTTCGGATTTCCGGATTATGCGCCTTTTCCAGAGGGGACTGGCTGCCGGGCAGGTGGGAATCCTGCCCGGCAGCCACGGGGTCAGGCAGCTTGCGGGACGCGCATTTCTTCCGCCAGCGGCAGGACGTCATCCGACTCGGCCAGCTCTTCGCTGACCGGTTCGATGGCGTTCTCCCACTTCGCAACGACGGAAGTGGCGATGGCATTGCCCAGGACATTGGTCACGGTGCGGCCCATGTCGAGGAAGTGGTCCACGCCCATGACCAGCAACAGGCCGGCTTCCGGCAGGCCGAACATCGGCAGCACGGCGGCAACCACCACCAGCGATGCGCGCGGCACGCCGGCAATACCCTTGGAGGACACCATCAGCACCAGCAGCATGGTGACCTGCTGGCCCAAGGTCAGCGGAATGTCGTAAGCCTGCGAGATGAACAAGGCCGCGAACGCCGTGTACATCATCGATCCGTCCAGGTTGAAGGAGTAGCCGAGCGGCAGCACGAAGCCGGTGACGCGGTCCTTGATGCCGAATTTTTCGAGTTGTTCCATCAGCTTGGGATAGGCCGATTCCGAGCTGGCGGTGGAGAAACCGAGCAGCATCGGACCGCGGATCAGCTTGAGCAGGCGGAACACGTCCTTGCCCAGGACCATGTAACCGGCAACGATCAGGACGAGCCACAGGGCGGCCAAGGCGAGGAAGAAGCTTGCCATGTACTTGCCGTACACAAGCAGGATTCCCAGGCCTTGCGTCGTGATAACCGACGCCACGGCAGCGAACACGCCGACCGGCGCGAACCGCATCACGTAATCGGTGACCTTGAGCATTACATGAACGACGTCCTCCGTTGTTTTCAGCAGGCTGCGCGAGGTTTCATTCTGGAGCTGGCCCAGCGCCAAGCCGAAGAACACGGCGAAGACGAGGATCTGCAGGATCTCGTTATGGGCGAGGGAGTCGAAGATGCTCTTCGGGAAGACGTGGGTAATGAAGTCCTTGAGGTTCAGGGCCGCGGTCTTCAGGTTGGTGGACGCGCCGGCTTCCGGCAGGGGCACGGCGAGGTTATCGCCCGGACGCAGCAGGTTGGCCATGACCAGGCCGATCAGCAGCGAGCACAGCGAGGCGGTGATGAACCATGCGAGCGCCTTGCCGCCGATGCGGCCGACGGCACGCGTGTCGCCCATGCCCGCCAGGCCGGCGACCAGGGTGGCGAGGACCAGCGGTGCGATGATCATCTTGATCAGGCGCAGGAAGATGTCGGTGAGGATGGACATGTAACCGGCAATTTCCTTCGCCGCTGCGGAGGTCGGTGCAAGCGTGTGGCAGAGATAACCGACAGCGATACCGGCCACCATGGCGATGGCGATCCAGGTCGTGAGTTTGTTTCTTTTCATGGAAGCGATCCTTTGTCTCTTCTTGAATGGGTCTGAGGTCAAAAACAACGCCGCGTGCCGGTTTGCCGGAGGGCGGGGTGCACGCATGCCGGGTTGCTCCATGTGCACGCTTTGTGCCAAGCGCTTCCGTGTTCGGGAGGAGATGCAACAGACTGATTTCAAAGGGAAAAGCTTCCGCGCATGAGCGGGCGGTCGTCGGAAAACCGAATGATGCCGGAGCGTGGCGTTCGGATTTTCGAACGAATCTCCCGCGTGGTTCGCCGGGCAGGAATAACGAAGGATGCTCAACAGCGCGACGCCATTAACTTTTCCTGACCTTGCAAAAAAAATCCGGAGCAAGCCGACGACCTGCCAGGCGCAGGCCTGGCCGCCCGCCTTAATCAGATGAACCCCAGGCTTATCTCCCGCATTGTCTTCTTGTGCTCGTGAATGACACGGCACCTGTCGTTTTTGCATCTCCCGCAGCACGCCCCGACACCCGGCCAAGCGGAAATACCCTCACACCGAACCATTGCAAGGAATTGTAAATTCCGCATCAATGTGCTTTTAAATGAGAATGATTCTCATTATACTTTGTCCCAATGATGTCGAATTCACCGCCACCTTGCGAAGGAGTTTCCCCAATGGAACACCAGAATTGCCGTTGCGAGCTATTGGCTCAGAGCCCGCTCGGCCACGTGACTGCCTGCCCGGGATGCGGACAGGTTCATCTCACCCTGCAGCACATGACGTTGCGCTTCGAGGTCGACGCGTTCCGCGCAATGGCAGCGATGCTCGAGCAGGCGCTGTGCCGGATGGACCACACCATGCCGGCCACGCTGCCTGAAGAGCAGCGCGCCGGGCGTAGCGTGCACTGAGAGGGGGCCGTATGTGTGATCGAGATGCAAGCCGTATCGAAGCAGCCGGGTTGCCGGCATCCATTTCCGACGCCTTTCCTGGCGGACGGCGCTCGCCCGATGTGCCGAACCAGGATGTCCGCGGGTCGCGTCGCTACCGCTTATGGGACCTGCCCAGCCAGACCCATTGCCCGCTGATCGGCGTATGCCTGCCAATGCCGGTCCTGCGCCGCTTGGTCAGCAAGGCGCTTGGCAATACGCCGGTTGCGGACGACTATGAATTTCACGTGGCGGCGGTGGCCGAATGCGGCCGCCGCATGCCGATCGCCGAAGCCCTGCAGCGCGAACTTGACCGCCGCTATGCCCCCGCATTGCGTCGCTTCGCGCAGGCCAAGACAACGGAGTCGCTCGCAGTCTTCTGGAATGAGGCCCTGCAACAGGGCGACGGCGTGGCAGAGGCCTTGTGGGCCACGCTTTCCCACCCGCGCTGCGACGAAGACCTCCGCGAAAAGGTGTGCCGAGACATCCATATGTTCCAGCACCAGATGGGGGCGTGCAACCGCGCCGACCTGCAGCGGCTGGAGCAATTGAAGGAGGAAAACGCAGCCCTGCGGCGCGAGCTTGCGGAGCAGAAGGAGCGGCATGCACAGGCGGCGCTGGGGCGTGCGACGGAAATGAATCGCATGAACGCGGACCTGATGCGCGCTCGGGGCCAACTGGTCGCACGCGATTCGGAACTGGCCTCGCTCCAGGAGCAGCTCGCATCTTTGCACGCCGCGGTGCCGGGCTTGCAGGCAAGGCTTGAGTTGCTCCGGCATATGGAGACCTTGCAGCAGCGGACGCGTGATCTCGAGCGGGAACGTACTGCATGGCAGCAGCGTGCCGAACAGGAGATGACGCGTTTGCGGAAGCTTGAGGAGCAAGTTGCCACGTTGCGCACGCGGGAAGAACAGCGGAAAGCCGGAGGTGATGCAAGGCAGGCGGGCGAACTCGCCGACTTGCGCGACAAGGCCGTGCTGTGCGTGGGCGGACGCACTGCCAGCGTACCGGTCTACCGGCAGTTGATCGAATGCACCGGCGGCCGTTTTCTGCATCACGACGGCGGAGAGGAAGACAACCCTGCGCAGCTGGAGGCAAGCCTGGCGGCGGCTGACCTCGTGATCTGCCAGACCGGCTGCATCAGCCACGACGCCTACTGGCGTGTGAAGGATCACTGCAAGCGTAGCGGCAAACGCTGCGTCTTCGTGGACAAGCCCAGTGCAAGCAGCCTGGAGCGCTCGCTGCGCGGCCTGGAGCAGGGAGACAATGCGCCGCAATCCGGCATCCTGGACCGGGAAGGTGCAGCGCCTTGAGCATAGCGGTGCGGCATGCTCAAATTTTCGGCTTGAACATGCAGGCGGGCGACTGCAGTGAATTTTTCGTAAATGTACCCCGTCGACATCGCCTGGCCCCGAATCGATCTTGCGTGCATCCGGCACGCAGATGACGGCAAAACGGAGGAAGCACGGGAGCAGGTGAGCGGCGGCGTTGCGGCACGCTCGGGCTTTCCGACTTACCGTGCTTGCCAATTCGGCTTCACACCGAGATCAAAAACGGCCGGCCCCTCGGCAAGGGGGTTTTCCTTCTGCCTTCTTTCCGGGAAAAAGTGCATGGAGGCAAGCTTCATACGCAGCAGTTATTGCAAATGATAACTATTCGCATTAACATAGTGTCTTGACGTTGGCGCCTCTGACAGCGCACGCGCTCGACAATACAACCGCCAGCCGACTTGTGCCCTCCCGGCATAGATAGCCAGCCAATCCGATTTACCCGTCTCACGAGGCTATCTTGAAACACGATTGCGTCGCGGCTGCGCTGTTGGCCGCATTTTCCGCTCCACTACTGCATCCCGTAGCCCTCGCGCAAACTCCGCCGCCCGATGTCACCCTGCCGGAAGTGCAGGTGAAAGCAACCGGTTCCGCCGAAACTGCCACCGGCCCCGTGATCGGTTACCGGGCCAAACGTTCGGCCACCGCCACCAAGACGGACACGCCGCTGAATGAAGCGCCACAGTCGATATCGGTCGTTCCGCGCGCGCAGTTCGAGGACCAGGGCGCCGCCAACCTGCAGGACGCGATGCGCTACACCGCAGGCGTCTACGCCAACACGTTCGGTTTCGACAATCGCGGCGACTGGGCGCGTATTCGCGGCACCGATTTCGCGCAGTACCAGGATGGATTGCGCATGCTGTTCGGCGTTTACAACAACGTGCGGCCCGACCTCTGGGCGCTGGAGCGGGTGGAAATCATTAAGGGCCCGGCATCGGTACTGTACGGCCAGGGCAGCTTCGGCGGCCTGGTCAACCTCGTATCCAAGCGGCCGCAGTCGAGCGCGGAGAAGCAGGTCGAGCTTTCTCTGGGCAACCACAACCGCAAGCAGCTCGCGATCGATTTCACCGGCCCGCTCAATGCCGACGGCACACTGCTGTACCGCCTGATCGCGCTCGGCCGCGACAGCGACACGCAGGTGGATCACGTCCCCGATGATCGGCAGCTGCTTGCGCCGTCGATTACCTGGCAGCCCAATGCGCGCACCAGCGTGCGCTTCTATGCGAGCCGGCAAAAGGACGAGTCGGGTTCCTCGGTGGGCTTTTTCCCGTGGCAGGGCACGCTGCTGCCGGCGCCCTTGGGACAGATTCCCACCAATACCTTCATCAGCGAACCCGGTTTCGACGAATTCAAGGCCGACCAGAAGGCGGCGGGGCTGGAGGTGAGCTGGCAGTTCAGCGACACCTTTACGCTGCGCCACCATCTGCGCAAGAGCGATAGCGACGTCAGCTACAAGTCGCTGTATTCGCGCTTCGGTCCACGCCCCACGCTCAACCCCGACGGCACGATTCTCCGTACGATCTACAACGCGCAGAACGAAGCAGAATCGCTGGCGGCAGACACGCAGCTGGAAGCCAAATGGCGCAACGGCGCGTTGCATAGCACTGTGCTGGCCGGCTGGGACTTCCAGGATGTGACGCTGGGCGGCGCGCAAGGCAGTGCCAATGCGCCGGCAATCAACGTCTACGCGCCGGTCTACGGCAATTACACGCCGCTGGTGCCCACACCGCTGGTGCCAACCGACCAGGAGCAATCGGGCCTGTACCTGCAGTACCAGGGCAAATGGATGGATCGCTGGATCGGTGTAGTCGGTGTGCGGCGCGACCATGCGAAATCCCAAACCGGCACCGCCGCCGCCTCGCGGCTGGACACCCGTGCCACCAGCGGGCGTGTTGGCCTGGCCTACGCCGACCCGTCGGGCTGGACGCCGTATGCCAGCTGGTCAGAATCATTCCTGCCGATCACCGGCGTCAATGTCTTCGGCCAGGCCTTCCAGCCGCAGACCGCCAAGCAAACCGAGCTGGGCGTGAAATACCAGGGCGGCGCGATCGGTTTTACGGCTGCCGTGTACGACATCCGTGAAACCAACCGCCGCACGCCGGACCCGACCAATCCGCTGAACCAGGTGCAGACCGGCGAAGTACGCTCCAAGGGCCTGGAGCTCGAAGCCGTGGCGGCGCTGAACAAGGCCGTGGACATCGTGGCCGCCTATTCGCGTACCGAAGCCGAGGTCACCAAATCCAACAGCGCCGACCTGGGCAAACGCCTGTCCAGCGTGCCGGAGTACCAGGCCTCGCTCTGGACCCGCTACAAGTTCGCGCTGGCGCAGGGACAGTTCAGCATCGGCGGCGGCGTGCGCTACGTCGGCCCTTCGTGGGACGGCCGCGATGTCCTGGAAACACCGTCCTACACGCTGCTGGACGCGATGCTCGGCTATGAGACCGGCCCATGGAAAGCCTCGCTGACGGTGAACAACCTGACCGACAAAGTCCACGTCACCACCTGCCTGAACCGCGGCGACTGCTTCTACGGCATGCGGCGCACGCTGATGGCCAACCTGCGCTACAGCTTCTGATACTGCTCATCACGTCAAGGAGTCACGATGAAACACTGGAAAACTTCTGTATTGCGTCGCATTGCACTGCTGGCTGCTACGCTGACGCTTGGCCACGCCCATGCGCATCATGTCTGGATCGAGCAGGGCGCCCAGGGCGCGGTCCTGCATTTCGGCGAGTTTGCGGATAACCTGCGGGAAGCCTCGCCGGGCTCGCTCGACAAGTTCACCGCGGTGCGTGCAAGAATCGTATCGCCGAAGGGAGAGCAGGCGCTTGCCCCGAAAAAGGGGGCCGAAGGTTTCACCCTCTCTGCCAAGGCAGGCACGGGCGAATCCATTGTGGCGGAAGCAGACTACCCGGCCTTCGACAAGAAGGAGGGCGACAAGACCCTGCGTGGTGTCTGGCTGCCGGCAGCCCGTTTTGTCAGCGGCTTTGCGCCGCAGTCCCCGGTGCTGGAACTTGATATCGTCCCGACGGGCAAGGCCGGCGAATTCCAGGTGTTCTACCGTGGCCAGCCGCTGCCGAAAGCCAAGGTCAGCGCCATCGCGATGTCGGGCTGGAGCCGCGAAGCGGTTGCCGATGACGACGGCAAGCTCCGTTTCAGCCTGCCCTGGCAAGGCGCCTATGGCATCGAGGTCAGGCACCAGGAGAAGGCGCCGCGCGAGCGGGCCGGCGAGAAATTCGATACCGCCAGCTACGTGACCACGCTGTCGTTCTCGCTTGGTGAAGGACTGCCGTCACCCGCGTCGCCGCCGAAGACGACGCCCAGGCAGTAATCAGGCAGAGGCATGTCCAAACCACGCTTTTCCTGGCAGTCGGCATTGACGCGAGCATTGATCGGTGCGCTCGGCGGATTCGTGTTGGCCATTTCGTTCATGATGGGCACTGCCGGCACGCTCACGGCGAGCGGCCTGCTCACGCGCGCCGATGCTGTCGTTATCGCCGGCATGCTGGCGTTCCTGGTGTGGGCGACCGCCGTGCTGGTGGCATTCGGCGCCGCGACGGCAATGCGGGCGGCGGCATGGGTGCTGGGCAGTGCAACGGGTTTTGCGCTGCTCGGCTGGGGCAGCATTGCGCTAGTGGGAAACGCATGACATGTTGCAGGAGAGAGCGATGAAATCTGGGCTGCGCCATTCGATGGACTACCTGCATACCTGGGCAGGGGTATTGTTCTCCGTGCTGCTGTTCCTGGTGTTCTTCATGGGGACGCTGTCGGTATTCGACCGCGAGATCGACCGCTGGATGATGCCAGACACGCGTGTGCCGCAACCCGAAGCCGTGTCATTCGACCGCATCGCGCTGCCGCATCTCCGCCAGCTCGCACCCGATTCCAGGCAATGGCTGGTGCAATATCCGTCTCCACGCGATCCGGTCATGCGCGTCGGCTGGAACGATGGCAAGGAGTTCAAGACACGCCAGGTCGACGTCAACACCGGCCGCCTGTTGCCGGAGGCTGGCAGCAAGGGCGGCACCGGGTTCTTCTTTCCTTTTCATTATTCGTTCCATATCAAATGGAATGATGTCGGATACTGGCTGCTGGCGATCGTGTCGATCGCGATGCTGATACTGCTGGTGTCGGGCGTCATCATCCACAAGAAGATCTTTGCCGATTTCTTCACCTTCCGGCCGGGCAAATCGACGCAGCGCGCGACGCTCGACGTGCACAACGTGTCTTCGGTCCTGCTGCTGCCGTTTCACTTCATCATTACCTTGTCCGGCCTGATCATCTTTGTCTTCATTTACATGAAACCGGGCATTTCCCTGATGTACGGCAGCGAGGCGGGCAAGGTGTCGCAGGAGGCATTCGGCCAGGTGATCCGCGCACCGGCAAAGCAGGCCGGGGAACTGGCTTCGGTTGATGCGATGGTGGCCCAGGCACAGGCGCTTTGGGGCAGCGGGGGAGTTCGCCGCGTGAGCGTCCGCAACCCGCAAGACAGGAACGCGACTGTCGAGATCCAGCGCCGCCCGCATGACCAGGTCGCCTATGAAACCCACACGGTCACCTTCGACGGCGCAACCGGTGCTGTGCTTCATCGCCAGAACGTGTCAGCGGCGATGACCGTGCAGCGATTCTTTTCCGGCCTGCACATGATTCCGTTTGATCACTGGTGGCTGCGCTGGATGTATTTTGCGATGGGGCTGGTTTCCTGCGTGATGATCGGCACCGGCCTGCTGCTGTGGGTCGAGAAGCGCCGCGTCAGGCAGGAGAAGGAAGGGCGCATCAGCTATCGCATCGTCAACGCCGTGGCGGCGGCGGGATGCATGGGGACGCTGGTGGCGACGCTGTCCATGCTGGTTGCCAACAAGCTCCTGCCCGCAGGCTTGCCGGGACGTGCTGCGCTCGAGCAGTGGATCTTCTTTGCGGTGTGGCTGGGGGCGCTGATCCATCCGCTGGCTCGCACATGGCAGCCGCCCCACTGTACCGACACCCGCATCGCGTGGCGTGAACAGGCCTGGGCCGGCGCATTGCTTGCGGTGCTGGCGGTCGCGATGAATGCGGTGGTGACCGGCGATCATTTGCTGAGGACGCTCGATCGGGGGACGTTGGCCGTGGCCGGAACGGACCTGGTGCTGCTGGTTGCAGCTGCATTCGCTGCAATCACGGCACGTCGCTTGTCGGCGCGTCCTGCCGCGATCTCGCCCGAGGCGACGTCGATGATGAAGGCTGCGGCATGAATGCGATGCAGTTTGCCGCAGGTTCCGCCCTTGCCGCATGGGCCGGCATGGCGGCGCTGTGTTTTCAATCATCCAGCCAGCGTCATCGCATGGGCCTGCGCGAGCAAACGCGCGGACAACAGCAGCGCTTCATCGCGGCCGGCTCCGCACTGCTGGCGATTTCGCTGGCCGCTGCCATCGCCGCCGACGGCGTGTCGTTCGGTATTGTGCTTTGGCTGTGTCAGGCAGGGATTCTCGGGGCGGCATTGATTTGCTGGTTGCCCTATTCGATGACGGGCGTGGTGACGAGTGCGCGCTGCGCGGCCGCTACGGCGCCGCTATTGCTCGCCGCCGGAAACTGGTGGTAGGGCCGCGCCTAGGTTGAAGGACGGCCTCTACGCGACGAGGCCGTGGTAGCGATTTCAGCCGATCTGTGCTCAAGCCTTGCGGCGTGCGCGTCGATCGGAGTTTCATCCGCGTTGGCGTACCGGACTCAGACTGTAGTCCGGTTGCCCCACTTGCCATGTATATTGCAGTCCGTGACGGCCAGCAGGTTGTCGCCCGCCTTGAGGCGCTGCACGAAGGTGACTGCCGGCAGGGAAGCATCAACCTGGGTCCGGTTCATCGTGTGTTCAGCGATCAGCTTGCCGTTCAGGTATAACGCAATCCCGAAAATGTGATGCTCGTTCGTCGCTTCGTGCCTGGCCTGAACGATCACGCGATAGAAATCGCCCGGCGGCGTCTTGCCATACGCGACCATCTTGCTGTCCACCTTTTCCAGCATGATCGAAGGGGTGTGCGAGGTTTCCGGACCCGGCTTCAGGTTCTTCGGGTCTTGGGCAAACTTCACCTCCTTGATATCTTCCGCAGCCAGCGCTGGACGTGCCAGCGGCGTACCGACCGCGGTAAACACTGCGCCGGCAAGCGCGCTTTTGACAAATGAGCGGCGAGTCTCGTTTTGCATCTGAATTACTCCTTGGGGATAGTTGGAATGGAATGACGCGGCGCATATGGCTGCGTCGAGGACTCTAGTGCAGGTGCTGTGCCAGCCTCGGACTAAACGTGCGCGACGATGTGGAAGTGCTTGAAAAGGCGGGGAAATTTTTCGATCGCAGCCGAAATTTTCATTGTCGTGTGCGGCATTGTCGATGGATTTATTCCGACACCCCGGAACCCAACCGTTCGGCGAATAGCAACAGATTGATGGGGAAGGGACTGCGGGGCTCTACCCACATCAAGGCGTGAAAATCGTAAGTGATGACGATTGCTTGCTGGATGGGATTGCGCCGCGCTGCACAGATGCGTTGCAGAATGCGACCTGACCGCCACCATCGAAGTCAAAAGCCAGGATGGAACCGGTGTCTTGATGCAGTCCTTGAAGGTCATGGACGAAAGCCTCGCGCGCATCGTCGCGAACGTTCGCCATGGCGCAGGTGCGCGGCATTCTTAACGACTTACCAGGCTGTTGAAAAACTATTGCGCAGGCCGATCTTGATGCCTGCGATGCTCAGCGTACTACTCGTACGCTTGCGCTTCTCGGCATCAATCTCAGCCCGCTCGCTACGTTTTTCAACAGCCTGTTAGTACTACTGCGTCATTAGTCTTGAAAGCGAATAGGGGCGCGGGCGTGCACGGGTTGCACGAATGCATTGCTGTACATCCAGTTGGGCAGGGCGTGGATTTGTCGTCAAGGTTAGGCGTCTTATTGCGCATTGGAGTATGGGAGCAATGGGATGAAGGCGGATGATTTTGAGGAATATTTGGATCACTTGGCGCCGGCCCTGGCGCATGCGGACCGGGTA
>Ga0196972_1000554_pt1 | contig 17328 bp, 19 predicted proteins | sample S1v_2013CmetaG_FD_148618 | JGI IMG/M metagenome (GOLD analysis project Ga0196972, IMG submission 148618) | Soil microbial communities from Anza Borrego desert, Southern California, United States - S1+v_20-13C | ecosystem: Environmental > Terrestrial > Soil > Desert | place: USA: California...
CTACGGCGATCGGGTAAGGCTTGACCTTGTTGACGATCCCGTGCTCACGAAAATCCAGCGCCCCGCCCCGATGCGCCAGCCAGCGCATGATGACTTTATTTCGGCCGATGACCTGCTGGCGGTAGATGCCAAGGTTCTGGCGCTTCTTGTGCGGACCCTTTGTTACCACCAGCCCCCATGTAATCAGAGGAGCAACGTCGCCGGGCCAGCAATGCTGGATCGGCAGCTTCGCCAGGTCGACATCGTTTCCCTCCCATACGATCTCTTGGCAAGGCGCCGACCGCTGCTCGCGCGGCGCCATGTCCCACAACGACTTCACCATCGTCCCCAGGCCGAGCACATCCTTAAAGCCCTTGGGCGGCTCCGGCTCCTTCAGCGTGGCCAGCAGATGGCCGATGTTACGCAACTCACCTACGTCTTCGGCGCCCATCCCCAGCGCGACGCGGCGGGGCGTGCCGAAGAGATTGCCGAGCACCGGCATGGAATGCCCCGTCGGCTGCTCAAAAACCAGTGCCGGGCCACCTGCCCGCAAGGTGCGGTCGCAGATCTCGGTCATTTCAAGATACGGCGAAACGGGAACTTTCACGTGTTTTAATTCGCCCAACTGTTGCAATTGGGAAATAAAATCCCGCAAATCAGAATATTTCATGATTTTTTACAAAGTATGAGGCTCGCTTCTATTTTTAAAATGCAAGCCCAAGTCGTTGATTTTATTAGCTTACTGTTGCACTGCAGCGAGATTTCCAGATTTAAAAGTAATAATAAATCCGTCTTATAGTATTGACTCGATATAAACAGCCCCCTAAAATTCGCCCAACTTGATGAGGAAGCGGGCCGGGGACATAGGGCTGCGCATCGAGAATCCTCATCACTCACAGGGATATCGGGTCCCAAATGACATTTTAAGGAGTGTTTTCAAAAGGCGTCTGCCTTACCCCCGAAACAAGTTGCCTGCCACTGTTCCGGCCTATCTACCGCGCCGCCAGTCCTGAGCATGCAATTCCGACCGCCTGCCGATTGCGCCGCGCGCGATGACAGGTGATGTAACTGATTCACGGCAAGCACAAGAATCTACAAGGTCTTGTAGTGGGCTCTTCGCGTGCCGCGACGATTCAGGGAGGTTCAAGTGTTAAATCGATTTATCCGGGTGACGTCCGACTTCACCCGCAAGAAAGCCAGCCAATCGGCCGCGTGGGCTGTTGTCGCCCGCGACACCGTCAGCGGCTTCATCACGACCGCGCATCACGCGCTGATGGTGCTGGGCATCATCGCCATCGCTGCCTTGGGCATCATGTTCGTCAAGCCCGAGGTGACCGATCACCTGAAAGCCTTGTCGCCGTTTGCAGCGGCAGAAGCGGATGAAGAAGAGACTCCGGCAGTGGCCGGCCTGATGGACATGCCGTCCCAGTCTGCGATCCAGCAGGAAACGGAAGCGAAGGCAGAGGTCGCCGCCAAGACCGACGACAAGAGTGCCCGCCAGCAGAAATGGGTTACCGACTGGCTTGCCAAGCGCTATCGCGTCGCGACAGACGCCACCGATATGCTGGTATCCGCCGCCTATCTGACCGCAAAGGAAATCAAGCTTGATCCCCTGCTCATCCTCTCCGTGATGGCAATCGAATCGCGCTTCAATCCTTTCGCTGAAAGCCCGGTCGGCGCACAAGGCCTGATGCAGGTGATGTCCAAGGTGCACCGCGACAAGTTCGAAGAGCTCGGTGGTGTGAAGGCGGCGCTCAATCCGATCGCCAACATCAAGGTCGGCTCGCTGATCCTGAAGGATTACGTCAACCGCGGCGGCTCGGTGGAAGCCGGCCTGAAGCTCTATGTCGGCGCAGGCGCTTTCGAATCGGATGCTGGCTATGGCGCCAAGGTGCTGGCCGAGTACCAGCGCCTCAAGGACGTCGCGATGGGCAAGAAAGTGCCGATTTACTCCACTTCGGCAAGCACGAGCGTGCCGAAAGCGCGTGCCCCCGAACGCAAGAACGATGCGACCGAGGAAGCAGCAACCTCCGCCCAGCAACCACTGGCTCAGGCGGATCACCCTTCCGCACTGTAACAATCCATCGCTATATAAAAAAAGGAGCCTGCCGGCTCCTTTTTTTCGACCTTACATCGAATTACCTGGGTGCCGCAAAGAACTGCTCCAACCTCCCTACGGCCTCGCGCAGGTTTCCCAGCGAGGTCGCATACGACAGCCTGATGTATTGGCGCGCGGTGTACGGGCCGAAATCCAGCCCGGGGACAAGGACGACGCCTGCCTGATTCAACATGTCGATGGTCAGCTTGTCCGCATCGTCGGAAAGCGCCGAACAGTCGGCATAGACGTAGAACGCACCATCGGGCGTCACCGGCACCTTGAATCCCAGTCCCTTGAGAGCCGGGACGATGTAGTCGCGGCGGCGCTTGAATTCCGCCTTGCGCTGCTCATAAATCGCGATCGCCTCCGGCGAGAAACAGGCAACACCAGCATGCTGCGCAATACTCGACGCGCAGATGAACAAGTTCTGCGCCAGCTTTTCAACCTGTGGCACGAGGAACTCGGGAACCACCAGCCAGCCCAGACGCCAGCCTGTCATGTTGAAGTACTTGGAAAAGCTGTTGATGACGACCACATCCTCGCCCAGCGAGAGCGCCGAGAATGGCTCTTCGTCGTAGGTCAGTCCCTGGTAGATCTCGTCAACGATCGTGAAACCGCCCTTCTCGCGCACGGTGGCGACGATCTTCGCCAGCTCGCCGTGCGGGATCGATGTGCCGGTAGGATTCGACGGCGACGCCAGCAACACGCCGCGCGTACGCTCGGCCCACTGTTCCCGGACAACGGCATCCGACAATTGGAATCGCTGTTCCGGACCGCTCGGGATCAACTTCGCCTGTCCGTCGAACGCGGCAACGAAATGCCGGTTGCACGGATAAGAGGGATCCGGCATCAGCACTTCCGCCCCTTTCTCGACCAGCGCAGCACATGCCAGCAACAGCGCCGCAGACGCGCCGGCAGTGACAATAATGCGTGACGGCGCTATCTGCAAACCATACACGCGCTGATAGTGCGCGGAAATCGCCTCCCTCAGTGCGGGAATCCCGACCGCCGAGGTGTACTGCAGCTTGCCGTCAGCCATCGCGCGTGCAGCGGCCTCGATGACGGGAGGAGCGGCAGTGAAATCGGGCTCGCCGATGCCCATGTGGATGATGGAACGGCCCTGCCGTTCCAATTCGGTCGCCATCTTCGCCAGTTCCATCACATGGAACGGAGCGATATTGGCGAGGCGGGAAGCCAGGGTTGGATTCATCGGAAGCTCAGGAAAAAACGTTGGCCGGCGCACTTGCCGGCCGCACGGACAACAAGCGAGAACCGCTGCGATTAGTGGTGGCCGCGGTTCTTCGCGTCTTCAACCTCGACGGTACGCGCCGTCGCTGCGAACTTGTCCAGTACGCCGTTGACATACTTGTGGCCGTCGATTCCGCCAAAGGACTTGGTCAGCTCGACCGCTTCATTGATCACGACCTTGTACGGGATCTCGATGTGGTTGGTGAGCTCGTAAGCGCCGATCAGGAGCGCGGCGTGCTCTACCGGTGAAAGCTGGTCGATCGGGCGGTCGATCAGGGGGGCGAGACCTTCGCGCAGGGTCGCCGCCTGCTTGATCGTGCCATGCAGTAAAGCGTCGAAATGTTCCGCGTCGGCCTTGTTGAAGCCGTGCGCCTCGCGGATATGGGCATCGATTGCGCCCGCATCTTCGTTGTTCAGCAGCCACTGGTACAGGCCCTGCAGCGCGAATTCGCGCGCGCGATGGCGCGGGGTGCGATTCTTGTTCGGATTCGCGTGGACAGTCTTTTGCGTCATTGTTTACTCTTCCTCTGTCATTTCCGCGAGTTCTTCCAGGGCAATCGCCAGGTTCGTCATTTCGACGGCAACGCGTGCCGCATCAGCGCCCTTCTCTGCCATGCGGGCTTCGGCCTGCTCGTCGGTATCGGTGGTAAGGACGGCGTTCGCGATCGGGATGCCGAAATCCAGGCCGACGCGGGTAATGCCTGCGCCCGATTCATTCGACACCAGCTCAAAGTGGTAGGTCTCGCCGCGTATGACCGCGCCGATTGCGATCAGTGCGTCGAACTGCTGGGTTTCCGCCATTTTCTGGAGCGCAAGCGGAATTTCCAGCGCGCCGGGAACGGTAACGTGCAGCACGTCCTCGTCGGCGACACCGAGCCGCTTCAGTTCGGCCAGGCAGGAGGACAGGAGGCCGTGGCAAACGTCTTCATTGAAACGGGCCTGCACGATACCGATGCGCAAGCCTTCGCCGCTCAAATTCGTTTCGTAAGTTCCTACGGTCATGGTATTTCCTTCATGCGCGACTGCGCTCATTGGTATTGGAACCATGCGCTGCCATCGACACGCGAGGCAACGCACAGCCGTTTATTGTTCGACGATGTTCTGGTACCGCGGCGACAATGCGCCTGCGGCCGGCATTCAATTTTCAGGTTTTGCCTGATAGCCTGTCACCTCGAGGTCGAAGCCGGTCATGGACGGCATCTTGCGCGGGCTGGCGAGCAGCTTCATCTTGCCGACCTGGAGGTCTTTCAGGATTTGCGCGCCGATACCATAGGTCCGCAGGTCCATCCGCGATTCGCGCGGGGCGGGCTTCTTCTCGGGACTCATCAGTGCTTCGAACTGGGAAAACATCTGTTCCGCCGATTCCTCGCAATTGAGCAGCACCATGACGCCGCGGTCGGATGCCTTGATTGCCGCCATCGCCGATGCCATGTTCCAGGAATGCGTGGTTGCCTGTGTTTCGAGCAGGTCGAGGATCGATACCGGTTGGTGTACCCGCACCAGGGTTTCCAGGTCCGGCGTGATGTCTCCATGAACCAATGCCAGGTGGGCACCGCCGCTCGGCTTGTCACGATAGGCGATGGTCTTGAAGGAACCGTGGACGGTATTCATCGTACGTTCGGCGATGCGCTCGACGATGCTTTCGTTCTGGCTGCGGTAGTGGATCAAGTCGGCAATGGTGCCGATCTTGAGACCGTGTTCTTTCGCGAACTCGATCAGGTCCGGCAGGCGCGCCATGGTGCCGTCGTCCTTCATGATCTCGCAGATCACGGCTGCAGGCATCAGGCCGGCCAGTTCGGCAAAATCGCAACCGGCTTCGGTATGGCCCGCGCGCATCAACACGCCGCCCTTTTGCGCCTTGAGCGGGAAAATATGGCCCGGCTGGACGATATCGGTCGGCTTGGCGTTCTTTGCCACCGCGACCTGGACGGTCCGCGCGCGGTCCGCTGCCGAAATACCGGTAGTCACGCCTTCGGCCGCCTCGATGGAAACCGTGAAATTGGTGCCGTAGGATGTCCCGTTGCGGGTGGTCATCATGGGCAGGTTCAGCAGATTGCAACGCTCTTCGGTCAGGGTAAGGCAGATCAGGCCGCGCCCGTACTTAGCCATGAAGTTGATTGCTTCCGGAGTGACGAACTCGGCGGCAAGGACGAGGTCGCCCTCGTTTTCACGGTCTTCTTCGTCGACGAGGATGACCATACGGCCTGCGCGCAGTTCGGCAATGATTTCTTGAGTTGTTGAAATAGCCATGACTTGAATCCTATGTAGCACGCTATTTTAAAGGATTTGGAGGGCTTCCAACTTTCAGGCTTGAAACTTGTGCGTGTACCCATCCAAGGCGGAAACCTGCAATTCCGGCGGAATTCGGCAGGCCATTGCCATTGCCGGTCCGGCGATCAGGCCTTCGAACTCAGCATGCGCTCGACATATCTCGCGATCAGGTCGATTTCGAGATTTACCTTGGTGCCCGGCTTCAGGTGCTTGAGTGTCGTCACCTCGACCGTATGAGGAATGAGGTTGATCGAAAATTCGCACGCGTCGGCCGTGTCCACGACCCGGTTGACGGTCAGCGACACGCCGTTCACGACGACAGATCCCTTGTAGGCGAGGTACTTCGCCAGTTCCTTCGGCGCTCCGACGACCAGTTCCATCGATTCGCCAACCGGTTCGAACTTGCGTACCGAGCCCAGTCCATCGACGTGACCGGAAACGAGGTGGCCGCCAAGCCGGTCGGCCAGCGTGAGCGCCTTTTCCAAGTTGACCTCGCCCTGGCTGTCGAGCCCTGCAGTGCGGTTCAGGCTTTCGCGCGATACGTCCACTGTAAAGCCGTTTTCCGTCTTGCTGACGACCGTCATGCACGCGCCATTCAATGCGATCGAGTCGCCCAGCGCGACATCGGCCATTGGCAGGCCGCCCGCGTCGACGGTCAGACGTACGCCGGCATCAGGCTGGTTGCCAAGGGGAGTAATGGAGGTGATTTTGCCGACAGCAGCAACGATTCCGGTAAACATGGGCAGTCCGATCAGGAAAAACGGGCAAGGATACGCAAATCCGGGCCGATTTGCTTGATTTCATGGAACGACAGGGTCTTCCGGCCTTCGAGCCTCTCCAGCGCCGGAAGGTCGAATAATCCGCGGGCGTCGCCCAGCAGGCTGGGTGCGAGGTACAGCAGGAGCTCATCCACGCAACCTTCCCGGATGAGCGAGCCATTCAGCTTGAAGCCGGCCTCCACGTGCAACTCGTTGATCTGCCTGGCCCCCAGTTCCAGCATCAGGGCCGGAAGATCTACCTTGCCGGCCTCGTTGGGCAACAGGATGACCTCGGCACCCCGTTCGCGCAACTGTTGCTCCTTTTCCGGGTTGGAGACGGCAGCAACGACCCATGTGCCGCCCCCTTCAAGGATGCGCGCATCCGGACTGATCTGGAGTCGGCTGTCGATGACAATCCGTCGCGGCTGGCGTGACGTTTCCACTGCCCGTACAGTCAACTGCGGGTCGTCCTCCACGATAGTCCCGATACCGGTCAGGACTGCGCATGCGCGGGCCCGCCACCAGTGTCCGTCATCGCGTGCCGGTACAGAAGTGATCCACTGGCTGACGCCGTTATGCAAAGCCGTCCGCCCATCGAGGCTTGCCGCCGCTTTCATGCGCACCCAGGGCTTGCCAGTCTGCATACGCGATAGGAAACCGATGTTCATTTCGCGCGCCTGTTCTTCAAGAACGCCGCTGACTACCTCGATGCCCGCTGCTTCCAGCTTGGCACACCCCTGTCCGCCGACCAGCGGGTTCGGGTCGGAGACAGCCATGACGACTTTTGCGACGCCAGCGCGGATTAGTGTGTCCGCACACGGCGGGGTCCGCCCGTAGTGGCTGCAGGGCTCGAGAGTGACGTAGACGGTCGATCCCCTTACATCGGTGCCGCGGCTCGCTGCGTCATTCAAGGCCTGCACCTCGGCGTGCGCCTGCCCGGGAGGTTGCGTGCATCCGGCTCCGATTAGGTGGCCGTCCTTGACGATTACGCAACCGACGCGCGGATTGGGGGACGTAGTGAACATGGCCCTCGTCGCCCATTCCAGGGCGAGTTCCATGGCTTGTATGTCGTTCTCGATTCTCACTGATGGCCTATTCGCTGCGCGGCCCATCCAACACGGCCGCTTCCATGTCCGAGGACTGCTGCACCCCGGCTATCGCGAGCTAGCAGCTTTGTTTGTCAACCTCGGGGTTGCAAATACGGGGGCGTCCGAGAAAGTTCAGCTTGATTTTCCTGACCTTGCTTCCCGTTTCGAGGGTGAAGGTGCCGAATTGCGTGCGGTAGCCGTTCGCATGGGTGCGAGTACGGCCTGCCCCGTTGTATGCGAGGTATTGTACTGTCGAATCGGTCAGGTTGGCCGTGATCCGCATACCCTTCGGCGCAGGACCGTGGGTAAAGATGACGGTATCGCCGGCATCGGGCCGCTGGTTGTGGTTCCGGTCGACAAAGACAACCCATCCTTTCGCCCAGTCGCCGCCCTCTTCTGCCGGAACCAGATCCACACGCAAGCCGCGCTGAATCGCCTCGGTTCGTGCAAGGTTGATCGCTGCAAAGAAATCGTTCGCGGCGGTGGTTATCTCGATGTTTCGGATGAAACTGGTAAAGCTGGGTACTGCAATGGCAAAGAGTATTGCCGCAATCACCAGCGTCACCGCGAGTTCGATGAGTGTAAAGCCGTGCCCTTTGCCGGTTGCCGGCAATACCATCCCCATGTCACCTCCAGCATTCCTCACGGTTTGCTTTTTTCTCGCCTGCACTTGTTATTGAAAGCTCACCGCAATCCGGGTCGTCGAAATTCGAATCCACTTTGGCAGTTCCCGGTTTGGCAACCACATGCACGCAATTCTGGATAGTGTCGTTCTCGCAGGCCTCCGCGCTGATCTCATAGGCACTGGTCGAAGGCGCGTTACCCGAGAACCATTTGAACTGCTTTTCATCCGCACCGGTGGAAGCGGAGGAAAAGGCGATATAACTGTTGCGTTGCGAATAGAAGCGCTCCTCCTGCAAAATGATTTGATAGAGGGCAGCACGGCCTTCCGCACGTTTTCCCTTGCGAATTACCTCCCGATAGGACGGGAAAGCTATTCCTGCAAGTATTGCGATGACGGCAAGCGCGACGATGACCTGAATCAGCGTGAAGCCGCAGTGCGGTTGCCGTCGACATTCAATCCTGTTCAGGTTCACCCTGCAATTCCTCCCAGTTCAGAATTTCACGCCACGCCAGGCGTCCGGTCTTCAGCCCGTCCGTGTTCGTGCCAGACTTGCGGTAGTAGATTTGCAGTAACACCTGAATGCTGTTATTGCTGCCATATCCGAGCGCCGTGATCCGGTACATCTGGCTGACGTCCGCTTCCGATTTTTCCTTGTCTTTGGCTGGAATCGCCAGTACTTCGATGAGGTATCGAGGGGGTGCAGCAGTTGCCCAACTCCCTCCTATCGGAATGGCGTTTCCAGTGAAATAACCGTAAGGTACTGAGGAAACAGCTGCTCCCTGCGCCAAATCGATTCGCCGCCAGACCGGGAATGCGTCAGGAGACGCCGGATGGCACATGCCGAGCAAGGGATTGCCAATCTCCTCTTCGCATTTGCCAGCCACCGGAGCACCTTTCCGCTGCACAAAGAGTTCGCCCCTCCCGGAGCGTTCGATATCCAGTTCGGCATCCTTCAATGCAGCTTCCGCGGCTTGAAGTGCAATAAGCCTGTCCCGTTCGTTGCGGGAGGCCTTTTCTTCCTGGGCAGCAATCTGCGCCGCGGACGTTGCCAACATCAATGTCGCCAGCATCATCAGCAAACACACAATCAACGCAGCGCCGTTCTGCTTCGGCTGGAAACGGATCTGCCGATTAGCACTGCAACGCACGTCTTTACATTCTTTAAGCCTCATGCCTAGGCACCCGTCGACCGATTGCGCAACCAGATGGTTGTCGAAAATACCTTGCGTACGCGATGTCGGGCCGCCTTCGGTATGTCGGCAACTCTCACGCGTACACCCTTGTCTCGCCCGGCATGCGCATCCGAGTATGATTTTCCAAAGAGGTCGTATTGCTTGTCGCGTGCTCCGTCTTGGACTACTTGCGCGCCACGAACCAGCACGGCCACTTTGACAGCGACTACATTATTCCAGTGGGAATCGCTGGTCTTTCCCCCTCCGCTCGCAGCGACATTGCTCCTTGCTCCGGGCGGCGAGCTATCCATGGCATCGATTGCCGATGCATTCAAGAGCGTATTCGGATAACCATCGTCATCGGTGTCCAGCGCATACAGCACCTGGAATGACTCCACGCCACGCGCAATCGCCTGCGATGCCCAACCCGATTCGCCGGGATACTTGCAATACAGCTCAGGTTCGCCTGTCGCATCCTCGGCAACGTAGAAAATGCTCCACCCACGTCCATCGGGATCCTTTGCGTCCCCACGTCCGACACCGAAACCTGCGCAGTTCAGCACGGTGCCATCGCCATTGCTGCCATCACCAGATCCTGCAAACCGTACCGCAAGCACGTCGCTCCCGTTGATCGACCGCACCATTGGGGACGACAATGCTTCAGACTGGCTCTTGAGGCTTTTCGAATCGAGCCCGAAGATTGCCGGATCCTCGGGCTCAAGAAGCGCGGCGTCGGTTTCAGCGATTGCCCAATCCAGATAGGACGCTTGCCGCGCAATGCGCGAAACAATCTCGATCGCATGGCGCCCTGTGTCAAGAATCTGGGCAGTGTCGCTTTGCGCGATGTACCCCGCTTTCGCGGACACCAGAACGACGGTAGCAGCGGCGACAACAAGCAAACCGAGAGCCATTGATACCGTCAGCTCGACAAGCGTCAGGCCATGTTGCCTTACGCAAAACTTAGCGCATCCGTGCATTCTCGATCGCCTCCTAACCTGCCACCGGGAGCACGACACTTGGCGCAAATCCGCTTTCGCCATCCTTGACTTGGCTACCGTCCGGATTTTTGGCCTGCCAGCCGAGCTTGATCACGAGAGGCGCGCCGTTTCCGCCACCGCCACAATCCCATTTATAGGCATGTCCAGCGTCGTTCCACGGGTTCGCATCCCGGCAGATACGCAGTCGCGCGACAGGAAACGACGTTGCAAGGCGCGCCTTCCATTCCTGGACTTCCGCGTTAGCAAATTCTTCGGCGCCACAAATCATGAAGTGGCAGGACGCGGCAGCTTGCGGCGGTGATCCGGGGTTCGACGTGTAATCGAGATCAAGCAGCTGGCCCAATGCCTCCGCATGCTGCTCATCTGACGCGTATGCGCGAACGCTATCGGCCACCTCCGCGGCGAGCTGGAGGGCCAATGTCTGGTACGACGACTGCTGGGTAGTCCGCGTCGCAGCGAGGAGCGCACCTGCCGCTCCAAGCACCCCGGCCGATAGGACGAGTATGGAAACCAGGACTTCGACCATCGAGTAACCGCTCTCGCTTTTCCTTTCCATTTTTCACACAATATTGTTATTTATGCAACTTTTTAGACATGCGAAATCTAGGACGAATCCTCATTCGGAATTTGCTCTACTTGGAGGGTGTCTTGCGCTCGCGCCCTACTTCGGCGATCGCATCCTGAAATTCGGCAACGTCTTCGAAACTCTTGTAGACCGACGCAAACCGGATATAGGCAATCTTGTCGAGGCGTTTCAGTTCGCGCATCACGAGCTCGCCGATGTGGCCGGAAACCACTTCGCGAGCGCCGGAGGATAGAAGTTTTTCTTCGATCCTGTGTATGGCGGCGTCAACGGCTTCCGCAGAGACGGGACGTTTGCGCAGGGCAAGCATGAGGCTGCCACGAAGCTTGGCCGGGTCAAAATCGGCACGGCTGCCGTTTTTCTTGACGATGACCGGCATCGACAATTCGATGCGCTCATAGGTGGTGAACCGCTTGTCGCAATGGGCACAACGGCGGCGTCGGCGAATGGTGTCCCCCTCCTCCGACACGCGAGTGTCGATGACCTGGGTATCTTCGTGATGACAGAAGGGACACTTCATGGCGCTGCCGTTAGCCCTATCTACAGCACGTTCCCATTGATGCAGGGAACGCTAAAAGTTATCAATTACGCAATTTTGTTATCTTTTTGCAAATTGCGCCATCCCATGGAAATGGGATGGCGCAGTGTACTGCAGATCTGCAGAAGATAAAACGTCAAGCGCTTATGCGTAGACCGGGAAGGCGTCCGTCAGCTTCTTGACTTCTGCCTTCACGCGCTCGATGGTTGCGGCATCGTGCGGGTTGTCCAGCACGTCGGCGATCAGGTTGCCGACCTTGACGGCTTCTTCTTCCTTGAAGCCGCGGGTGGTCATCGCCGGGCTGCCGAGACGGATGCCGGAGGTAACGAACGGCTTTTCCGGATCGTTCGGGATCGCGTTCTTGTTGCAGGTCATGTGCGCGGAGCCGAGGATGGCTTCTGCTTCCTTGCCGGTGATCTTCTTGGCGCGCAGGTCGACCAGCATCACGTGCGACTCGGTCCGGCCGGACACAATGCGCAGGCCGCGCGAAATCAGCGTCTTCGCGAGGGCATCAGCGTTCTTCACGACCTGCTGCTGGTAAGCCTTGAATTCCGGCGACAGCGCCTCCTTGAATGCCACTGCCTTGCCGGCGATGACGTGCATCAGCGGACCGCCCTGGATGCCGGGGAAGATCGACGAGTTGATGGCCTTCTCATGCTCGGCCTTCATCAGGATCACGCCGCCACGCGGACCACGCAGGGACTTGTGGGTCGTCGAGGTGACGAAATCGGCATGCGGCACCGGGTTTGGATAAACACCGGCGGCGATCAGGCCGGCGTAGTGCGCCATGTCGACCATGAAGTAGGCGCCGACGTCCTTAGCAACCTTTGCGAAGCGCTCGAAATCGATGCGCAGCGCGTAAGCGGATGCGCCGGCGATGATCAGCTTCGGCTTCTTCTCGTGCGCGAGGCGTTCCATCGCGTCATAGTCGATTTCTTCCTTCTCGTTCAGGCCGTAGGAAATCACGTTGAACCACTTGCCCGACATGTTGAGCGCCATGCCGTGGGTCAGGTGGCCGCCTTCGGCGAGCGACATGCCCATGATGGTGTCACCCGGCTTGAGCATCGCGAAGAACACGCCCTGGTTGGCTTGCGAGCCGGAGTTCGGCTGCACGTTGGCGGCTTCCGCGCCGAAGAGTTCTTTCAAACGGTTGATCGCCAGGGTCTCGGCGATGTCGACGTATTCGCAGCCGCCGTAGTAGCGCTTGCCCGGATAGCCTTCAGCGTACTTGTTGGTGAGCTGGGAACCCTGCGCCTCCATCACGGCAGGCGAGGTGTAGTTCTCGGATGCGATCAGCTCGATGTGGTCTTGCTGGCGCTTGTTTTCCTGCTGGATGGCGGACCAAAGTTCGGGATCGACTTTAGCGATGGTGTGGTCTTTTGCGAACATGAAAAACTCCAATCGATTGCAAATCGGGTTTGCCTGAATCGAATGAGGGCCAAGGGAAGATGACAGGCAGCCTCAGTCGTGCATTCCATTTGGGCTGCCCAGGCGAACGGCTATGGATATCTCACGTTCCCCGGTGGATACCCACCTTATCGCCGGAATACAGCTCCGGCTTCTCGCCAGTCACGTGAGACGAAATGGAGCTAGATTGTAAGATAGCTACCCTATTTCGGCAAGGATGGCCACTTCACCTTCGATTTCAGTGCCCGACGACATCCTGTGAGGCATGCGAGCGCCCCCTTTCGGCTACAATTTTGGCAATCGTCCGCCTCGCACGAAAGGAAAACAATATGATCGTCCTGATTACAGGCGCAACATCTGGCTTTGGCGCTGAAATGGCGCGTAAATTCGTACAAGCCGGACACAAAGTGATCGCTACCGGCCGCCGTAAGGAACGCCTTGACGGATTGGTGGCGGAACTAGGCGCGGCCCTGCTTCCGATCTCAATGGATGTAAGCGACAAGGCATCGATCAACGCCGCATTGGCCGCGCTGCCGGCAGGATGGCAAGAGATCGATGTCCTCGTGAATAATGCCGGCCTCGCGCTCGGCATCGAGCCGGCGCACAAGGCGTCCCTCGATGATTGGGAAACCATGATTGCAACGAACTGCAAGGGACTGGTTACCATGACCCACGCGGTTTTGCCCGGTATGGTCGCGCGGGGACGCGGCACGGTAATTAATATCGGCTCGGTTGCCGGCACCTATCCCTACCCCGGCGGCAACGTCTATGGCGCGACCAAGGCCTTTGTCGACCAGTTCACCATGAACCTGCGCGCGGATCTGATCGGAACGGACGTGCGGGCAACAAATATCGCTCCTGGACTGTGCGGGGGAACAGAGTTCTCCAATGTTCGCCTGAAGGACGATACCGCTGCTGCCAAGGTTTACGAAGGCACAGTACCGCTGACGGCAAACGACATTGCCGAAACTGCCTACTGGATCGCTACGTTGCCCCCGCATGTCAACATCAATTACATCGAGATGATGCCGACCTGCCAGGGCTTCTCCCCTTTCAACATCAAACGAAACACCTGATGGATAGTCCCTACGCCCACTATCGCGGAGAATGGACCCGACCGCGATGACCTCCGATTTCACCTGGAAGATCCGGGTCTATTACGAAGACACCGATGCCGGCGGCGTTGTCTTTTATGCAAACTATCTGAAGTTTTTCGAGAGGGCGCGCACCGAGTGGCTGCGCGCAGCCGGCATCGGGCAGCAATTGTTGTCAGAATCTCATCGCGTGATGTTCGTGGTCAAAAGCACCGCGGTCGATTATCATGCCCCCGCGAAATTAGATGATGAACTGAAACTCTCCGTCGGTGTCGAAAGGCTTGGGCGCGCCTCCGTGCAATTCATACAAGAAGCCTGGCGCGTCGAGGGAGAGGATCTTCGGCTGCTGGCCAGCGGCCGCATTAAGGTCGGTTGCGTCGACACGGACACATTCCGGCCGAGCCCCATCCCGGATGAAGTACTGGACCGGATAAAAATTACAGGATGAATTCCTTCGCATCGCGGCAACCCCTTCCCGGGCGCCTTTTGTGCTCGTGCTGCGGAAAAAATTTGTAAACATTTGTTAGAAACCAATGACCGTCACACAAGATCTGTCCTTCATTTCCCTGATCAGCAACGCCTCCCTCCTGGTGCAACTGGTCATGGCCTTGCTGCTGCTGGTGTCCATCATGAGCTGGACCTACATCTTCCGGAAGATGTTTGCGATCAAGAGTGCACAGTCGCAGACGGAGGATTTCGAGCGCGCATTCTGGTCGGGCGGCAACCTGAATGCCCTTTATGAAGAAGCAACCTCGAACCGCCGCCGCAGCGGCGGCAAGAGCGGCGCACTGGAACGGATCTTCGAATCGGGCATGGGCGAATTCATCAAGGCCAAGGCCAGCTTCGCAGGTAAAGGCAATGTCGATCCGGGCAGCACGATCGACGGCGCGCGTCGCGCGATGCGCGCGGCCTACCAGCGCGAAATGGATGCGCTCGAGTCGCACCTGGCCTTTCTCGCCTCTGTCGGTTCAGTGTCTCCCTATGTCGGCCTGTTCGGTACGGTATGGGGCATCATGAATGCATTCCGCGGCTTGGCGAATGTGCAGCAGGCTACTCTTGCATCCGTGGCGCCGGGTATTGCCGAGGCCCTGATCGCGACGGCGATCGGCCTGTTCGCTGCGATTCCGGCGGTGGTCGCGTACAACCGCTACTCGCATGACATCGACCGCCTGGCGATCCGCTTCGAGAGCTTCATCGAAGAATTCTCCAACATCCTGCAACGACAGGTCCGCTGATGGCGAACAGTTCGATGCGCGGCGGTCGCGGCCGCAAGTTCAAATCCGAAATCAACGTCGTGCCGTATATCGACGTGATGCTGGTGCTGCTGATCATCTTCATGGTCGCGGCGCCGATCACCAATCCCGGCGTGATCAACCTGCCGACGGCGGCGAAATCGGCCTTGCCGCCGACCGAATACATCCAGGTCGCACTGAAGGCGGATACGACAGCCACGATCAGCGTCAATGGCGGCAAGGGCGGCAGCGGCCAGCAGGAGAAAGTCGGCGGCCGCAGCGCGCTTGTGCAGAAGCTCCGTACCATGCACGGCGCCAATCCCGACCTGCCGGTAATGATCTCGGCCGACAAGGACATCAAGTACGACGAAGTGATCCAGGTGATTTCGGAAGCCAAGAAAATCGGCATTACCCGCGTGGGGCTGGCGACGAAGCAATGACAGAAGCAACTCCGTATATCGTCCCGAAGGAACCCGGCGGCGGACGCGCGCTCGTTTTTGCGGCGCTGGTCCATGCTGCACTGTTCCTTTTCCTGTGGATCGGCGTGACTTGGCAAAGCGAAACGCCGGTAACGATCGAGGCCGAGGTATGGGATCCGCAACCGCGCGAGGCCGCTCCCGTCCCCGAGCCGCCGCAGGTGAAGGCGCCGGAGCCCGAGTCCAAGCCGGTGGTCAAGGAACCGCCCAAGGCCAAGGTCGAGGAACCGCCAGTTGTGAAACCGGACATTGCTCTTGAGAAGGAAAAGAAGCGCAAGGAAGAAGAGAAGAAGAAACAGCTGGAAGAAGAACGCCTCGCGAAGGAAAAGAAGCGCCTAGAGGAAGAAAAGCTCGCCAAGCTGGAAGAAGCCAAGCGCCTCGAGAAAGAGAAGGCGGAAAAGGCCAAAAAGGAAGCCGCCGAGAAGAAGCGCAAGCAGGATGAAGCCGACGCGAAGCTGCTGGCGAAGATGCGCGATGAAGAACTGAAACGAATGACCGGTGCTGTAGGAACCGGCGGCACCGGCGAGGCGCCGAAATCGCAAGGCGGGCGCGCCGACGGCGACTATGTACAACGTATCGCAGCGAAGATCCGTTCGAACATTACCTTTATCGTACCCGAAGGCTTGCAGGGCAACCCGCCGGTAGAATACGAAGTTCGACTGTTGCCGGACGGCTCGGTCGCGGGCATCCGCAAGCTGAAATCCTCCGGCGTAGCCGGCTTTGACGAAGCAGTGTCGAGGGCGATCGAACGCTCGCAGCCCTATCCGAGAGACAAGACAGGCGCTGTACCGTCCAGTTTTATTGGTATCCACAAACCGAAAGACCAGTAAGCAACCATGATGAAAAATCTTTTCTTGCGCGGATTTGCCGTCTTCGCGTTCAGCCTCGCCAGCCTCGCGCAGGCACAATTGCGGGTGGAAACATCGGGTGTCGGGGCAACCCAGATCCCGATCGCGATCGCCGGCTTTGCCGACGAAACAATGGCCCCGCAACAAGTCACGGCCATCATCAAGGGTGACCTCGCGCGCAGCGGCTATTTCAAGATAATCGACACCGGCAACACCATGTCGGAAACGACGTCCATCAACTTCAGCGAGTGGAAGGCCCAAGGCGCGGACGCACTGGTGGTTGGCAGCGTCCATCGCCTCGCGGACGGCCGCTACGACGTGCGCTATCGTCTGCTCGACACGGTGAAGGCGGCCAACCTGTCCGGTTTCGGCCAGGTGGCGGGCCCCGACCGTCTGCGCGTGGCCGCGCACAAGATCGCCGACGACATCTACGAGAAGCTGATCGGTGTACGCGGCGCATTCGCCACCCGCATCGCTTACGTCACTCGAGCCGGCAGGGAATATCGCCTTGAAGTGGCGGACTCCGACGGCGAAGGCACCCAAGTGGCCTTGCGCTCGAACGAGCCGATCATCTCGCCCTCATGGTCGCCGGACGGCACCAAGGTCGCCTACGTCTCCTTCGAAAACAAGAAGCCCGTTGTCTATGTGCAGGACCTGACCAGCCGCCAACGTACCATCATCGCTAACCATCGCGGCAGCAACTCGGCACCGTCGTGGTCGCCGGATGGCAGCAGACTCGCACTGGCCCTGTCGCGTACCGGCTATACGCAGGTTTATGTGGTCAACTCGGACGGCAGCAACCTGCGCCAGCTGACCAACACGAACGGCATCGAAACCGAGCCGCAATTCTCGGCGGACGGCCAGTTCATCTACTTCACCAGCGACCGTAGCGGCGGCCCGCAGATTTACCGGA
>Ga0196972_1000555_pt1 | contig 17287 bp, 15 predicted proteins | sample S1v_2013CmetaG_FD_148618 | JGI IMG/M metagenome (GOLD analysis project Ga0196972, IMG submission 148618) | Soil microbial communities from Anza Borrego desert, Southern California, United States - S1+v_20-13C | ecosystem: Environmental > Terrestrial > Soil > Desert | place: USA: California...
AATCGTGGCGCAGGCGAAAAAGGAAATTCCGGTACCCAACGTCGTGATCGGCGGCATGACGCAGGAAAACTCCGTGCCGCTGGTGAAGCATGGCGCGGACATGGTGGCAGTGATCAGCAGCGTATACATGGTGGACGACCCGGAAGCCGCCGCCCGCGCCTTTGCCAAGCTGTTTGCCGCCTAATCGTCAAGGAAGCCGCCGCAGGGCGGCAACCAGTTTTTCCATGTCGTCGGTGCTGTTATACAGGTGCGGCGTGACGCGCACCACACCGGCGCCGGCGGCGACGGTTGCAACGGTGAAGATCCGGTGTTCCTCGAACAGCCAAGCCGCGACCTCCTTTGCATCCATGTCCTTCACCCGGAACGCCGCGATCCCGCATGAGCGTTCCGGGGCGTCCGGAATCATCATCTCGATGCGCGGCAGCGACTTGACCCGGCTGACCCAGTACTCCTTCAGGTAACGCAGTCGCGCTTCCTTGTTTTTTCCGCCGATACGGTTGTGGAAAGCAATCGCATCCTCGATCGCCAGTATCGGCGCGGGCGGCGTCGTGCCGAAATGAACCAGCTTGCGAATGTCCGTGTCGGGATAGCTGACGTCGCCGAACAAGGGCGCGATGTCGCGGATACGGTCGCGACGGATGTAGAGCAGGCCGACGCCGAGCGGTGCTCCCAGCCACTTGTGCAAATGCGCGACGACGAAGCTGCTGTTCAGGTCCGGCAGGCGATAGTCGATATGTGCGAAAGAATGCGCAGCGTCGACAAAGACATCGATACCGCGTTCCTGCGCCATCTGCGCAATCTTCGCGACCGGCAGGATCTGGCCTGTCCGGTGCAGCAGGTGCGTGAGGACCAGCACGCGCGTTTTCATCGTGATCGCCTGTTCGTAGGCGGCAATGATTTCCTCATCGTCCTTCGGATGAAACGGCAGCTTCACGCGGACCAGTTTCAGCCGGCCACGCAGGCGCATCATCTCCAGCGCCTCGACCACGCTGTCGTAGTCCTTGTCGCTGACGACGACCTCATCATCCGGACGGAAAGGATAGCCCTGGATCAGGATGTTCATGCCTTCGGTGGGATTGCGCACGATCGCAATCTCTTCCGGCGCAGCACCGGAAAAGTCCGCAAGCGCCTTTACCACACCGGCCAGGCGCTGTGGATACTTCGTGCGCATGAACAAGGCTGCCTCCCGGTTGACCAGGCGGTTGTGCTCCTCGAACGCTTCGATCACAGGCCGGCTCGGCATGCCGAAGAACCCGTTCTCGAGGTTGATGAAGTCCCTGCTTGCATCGTACTGCGCGCGGATCCCCGACCAGAATGCTTCGTCGGCCGGGTCGATCCGGATTGGAGCTGAATGCATCAATCCTGCCTCCCTTGGAATGGATATGGAGATAGATGCATTGTAAATCGTGCGTGGTCTACAGGCATTCGAGCCGCATCAATTCCTCACGGATGTGTTCTGCGAGACTCGCGGACGCCTTTTGCATCGGCGGGCGCAGCGCATTCTCCATCCAGCTCTGCATCGCCAGTGCTGCCTTCAGCGGCCCGGGGTTGGGTTCCTGGAACAGCAGGCGGATCATCGGCAGCAGGCGATAGAAAACTTGTCTCGCTTCTTTGACCGCACCAGAGCACATGAGCTCGTGAATGCTAACGAACAGATCGGTGCGGATATGCGCTGACGCCAGGATCGCACCGCTTCCGCCAAGTGCGAGCGTGGACAGGAGCTGGTGGTCTTCGCCTGCCAGCACCTGCAGTTTCGTTTCGGCGACCAGCCGCATGGTCAGGCCGATGTCGCCGCCGCAGTCCTTGATTGCCACCACGTTGTCGTGCCGGGCAATCGAAGCAATCGTGTCGAACTCCATCGATACGCCGGTGCGATAGGGGATGTTGTAAAGGATCAGGGGAACGGACGCGGCATCTGCCAGAGTGTGGAAGTATTCGACCAATCCGGCCTGGGATGGACGGATGTAGTAAGGAGCAGGTGCAAGGATGCCGGCGATGCGGCGGCGCTGTATCTGCTCGAGCCGGCCGAGTACGGAATGGATATTGTTTCCCGACAATCCCATGATCACCGGACACCCAGGCACGGCGTCGAGCACAGCATCGAGCGCCGCAAGTTGTTCGTCTTCGCTCAGCGAAGCCGCTTCGCCGGTCGACCCGCAGACAATCAGGCCTGTCGCGCCGGACGACCGCATCCGGCGTGCCAGCTCCTGCAAAGCGTGGAAGTCAATGTCGCCACGAAGGAAAGGCGTGGCGAGCGGAATCCAGATACCTGTAAAACCTGTCATGAAGAACTCCTGTAAAGATGACCGCCAAGGTCACCGCCAGGAAGACTTCAAGAGACGCGTTCGACAGAGGATGGGGAGAAACCGGCCTTTGCGCTTGCTGTCCTGTCAGCCCACCTGACGGGACAGTGCGCCCCGGTCAGATGAGCGACTGTTTTTTCGATTTGCGTGCGCTGGCGACGTGCGTCATCGACCGGGCCGGGAGGCTCGGAGCGAGGATGGTGTCGAAAGAATGCGCAGCCATGTCGTGATTGGAAATGTTGTTCGTCGATTATGCGCGAGCGACTTTTGTGGCGTCAAGCCGAGGCGCGAGTGCATCGATGAACGCGCGTACGCGCGGCGGCATCAGACGGTTGCCAGGCCATATCACGTTGATCGGCAAGGGCGGCGGCTGGAAGCCCGCCAGCACTTCCACCAGCGCACCGCGTGCCAAGGCATCCTCAGCCATGTAGTCCGGAACTTGCGTCAGGCCCAGGCCGAGACATGCCGCCTCCACCATGCCTTCGCCGTCGTCGAGCAGGATGCTGCGCGGCGGGTGCAGGTCGATCGTCTTGCCGTCCAGCTTGAACTGCACCGGCCTGTCCCGGCCGGAGGTGGGATTGCGGAACAGGATGAAGCCATGGCCGTCGAGTTTCGACGGATGCTTCGGCGTGCCGTGCCGCCTGAGGTAGTCGGGGCTCGCACAGAGGGTCAATTGCTGCGTTCCGATCTGCCGGCTCGCCAGCCGCGAATCGTCGAGCCCGCTGATGCGTATCGCCGCGTCAATGCCGTCCTTGATCAGGTCGCAGAACTGGTCAGACAGGCGCACGTCGGCCGTGAGTCCCGGGTACCGGAGCAGGAGGCCGGCCAGCGCCGGCAGGACCACGCGCTTGCCGTAAGTGATGGGGACGTTGATGCGCAGTTCGCCGCGCGGTTCTCCGCTTGCTCCCGCGGCCAGGGTTTCGAGTTCGTCGATGTCCGCGAGGATTTTCTCGCAGCGCGCGTAGAGTGATTCGCCATCCGAGGTGAGCGTGACCTGCCGGGTCGTGCGGTGGAAAAGCTTCAGCCCGAGCTGTTCCTCCAGCCGGACGATGCGTTTGGCCACAGTGGACGGGGTGACGCCAAGTTCGCGCGCCGCACCGGCAAAGCTGCCGGTGCGCGCCGCGCAGGCGAAGGCAAGAAACTGGCTGAATCCGCTCATGATCGATTAAGGAAAATTTTTCCTCAATATTAAGACATTCATGGCTATTCTAACCATGGTTCCTGCGTCGCATACTTCCTTCACGCCGTCGCAGACGGCACAGACCACCGATGAAAGGAAACCGTCATGCATGTCATTTCCAACAAGGCCCTCGCGCCGACCGACTTCCCCGGTATCGAACACGTGACCCTTGCCGGGCGCAACAACGGACTGGAGCACCTGTCGATCTGGGAGCAATCCATCTCACCGGGCGCGGCAACGCCCCCGCACCGCCATGACTGCGAAGAGGTGGTGCTGTGCACCGCAGGCGAGGGTGAATTGCATGTGGCGGGCCGTGTGGAGCGTTTCTCCGCGAACATGACCCTCGTGATCCCGCCCCACGTCGACCACCAGATCTTCAGCGTCGGAACGGTGCCGCTGAAGACACTCGCCGTATTCGCATCGACACCGGTGGGCGTCTGGCTGCCGGATGGCGAGCCTGTCGAACTTCCGTGGCCGACCTGACTTGCAAGGGGAGCAATTGCGCAAGCGGCAATTGCTTGCGGGAGAGGATTCTCCTCGCAGGCGGGCAGGCCGCCCGCTTATAATTTGCGGATGCAAAATCTCCTCCATAACCTCAACGCGGAACAACTCGCCGCGGTTACGCTCCCCAATCAATCCGCACTGATTCTCGCCGGCGCAGGCTCCGGAAAAACGCGTGTGCTCACTACGCGTATCGCCTGGCTGGTCCAGACCGGTCAGGTATCGCCTGCCGGCGTGCTGGCCGTGACCTTCACCAACAAGGCGGCGAAGGAGATGATGTCGCGCTTGTCCGCCATGCTGCCGATCAACACGCGCGGCATGTGGATCGGTACCTTCCACGGCTTGTGCAACCGCTTGCTGCGTGCGCATTACCGCGACGCCGGTTTGCCGCAGACTTTCCAGATCCTTGACTCGGCCGACCAGCTTTCCGCGATCAAGCGCCTGCTGAAGGCGCTGAACGTCGATGACGAGAAGTACCCACCTCGCAACCTGATGTACTTCATTAACAATGCGAAGGAACAGGGGTTGCGCGCCAAGGACGTGGTGGCCAATGACGACTACAACCGCCGCTTCGTCGAACTCTATGAAGCCTACGACCAGCAGTGCCAGCGCGAAGGCGTGGTGGATTTCGCGGAACTGCTGTTGCGCACCTACGAACTCTTGACGCGCAACCAGCCGCTGCGCGAGCACTATCAGGCGCGCTTCAAGCACATCCTTGTGGACGAGTTCCAGGATACCAACAACCTGCAATACGCGTGGCTCAAGCTGATGGCCGGCGAATCCAATGCGGTGTTCGCGGTGGGCGACGACGATCAGAGCATTTATGCCTTCCGCGGTGCGAACGTCGGCAACATGGTCGCCTTCGAGCGCGAGTTCCGCGTGCAGAACCTGATCAAGCTGGAGCAGAACTACCGCTCGCACGGCCACATCCTCGACGCGGCCAACATCCTGATTGCCAACAACAGCAAGCGCCTCGGCAAGAACCTGCGCACCGACGCGGGTCACGGTGAGCAGTTGCGTGTGTACGAGGCTAGCAGCGACATTCAGGAAGCGCAGTGGGTGATCGAGGAGGCGAAGAGCCTGATCAACGAAGGCGCGGCGCGCAGCGAGATTGCGATCCTCTACCGCTCGAATGCACAGTCGCGCGTGATCGAACATGCGTTGTTCACCGCGGGCATCCCGTACCGAGTGTATGGCGGGCAGCGCTTCTTCGAGCGCGCCGAAATCAAGCATGCGATCGCCTACCTGCAGTTGATGGACAACCCGTACAACGATTCTGCCTTCCTGCGCGTGGTGAATTTCCCTGCGCGCGGCATCGGCGCGCGTTCGATCGAGCAGCTGCAGGATGCAGCGCGGCAGTACGGTATTTCGCTGTACGCGGCAGTGCCTTATGTCACCGGCAAGGCAGGCACCTCGCTCGGTTCCTTCGTGAAGCTGATCGAAGCCATGCGCTTCGAAACACAAAACCTGCCCCTGCAGGAAATGGTGCAGGTAATGCTCGACATGAGCACGCTGATCACGCACTACCAGACCGAAAAGGAAGGGGCCGACCGCATCGAGAACCTGGAGCAGCTCATCAGCGCGGCGATGCTGTTCGTGTCAGAAGAAGGATTCGGCATCGACCAGCCGGCCCTGCTGGGGCCGAAGACGCAGGCCTCCGCCGGTGTGCCCTTGCCGAATGGCGATGAAGTGCTGGACGCCGACGCGCCGCTGCCGACGGTGATGTCGCCGCTGTCTGCCTTCCTGTCGCATGCCTCGCTGGAAGCAGGCGACAACCAGGCGCAGGCAGGACAGGACGCGCTGCAGTTGATGACCGTGCACTCCGCCAAGGGCCTGGAGTTCGACGCGGTGTTCATCACCGGTCTGGAGGAAGGCCTGTTCCCGCACGAGAACAGCGCGCAGGAAGAGGGCGGGCTGGAGGAAGAACGCCGGCTGATGTACGTGGCGATCACGCGCGCGAAGAAGCGGCTCTACATGAGCTTCTCGCAAACCCGCATGCTGCACGGCCAGACGCGCTACAACATGAAATCGCGCTTCCTCGATGAACTGCCTGAAGATGCGCTCAAATGGCTGTCGCCGAAAGTGCAGCCGCACTGGTTCGGCAACACCCGGAAGTCTGCATGGGATGAAGCACCGGAAGCGGGCGTCAACAAGATCGCACAGAGCTTCAGTCGCAAGGATTCAGGCTGGCGCGTGGGCGAGAGTGTGGCGCACCAGAAGTTCGGTGAAGGCGTGATCGTGAACATCGAAGGCAGCGGAACCAACTGCCGCGCGCATATCAACTTCGGCAAGCACGGCATGAAGCTGCTCGACCTGAACATTGCGAAGCTGGAGCGGGTGGCGCATTGAGATGAAGCGGAGCCGCTGGCGGGATTTGTCCGGGGCGCCCGATGCGGTAGAGGTCGTCGTTACGATTGCACTGTCAGCGGCAGGCGTAACGGGCGCGGGTTTCGCGCTGTTTCTCGGCAAAGTCTATGCGGCTTTATTGATCGCAGTGATCTGCGTCGGCGTGCTTCTCCGCTTCAAGCGCGGCCACATCAGGGAGGATTAGCAAACCCGGGCACGCCTGCCGTCACTGCGCAAGATCGAAAAACTTCATCGGATCCACGCGCCACTTCTCCGGCGATTCGTGGCTCATGATCTTGTCGCCGCCGCCCGCGCCCAGCGGCTTGGACAAATCCACGTCGATCGGCTTGATATAGGTGTTGGACTTGGCGCTGAAAAATACCCGCACCTTCGGCGCCAGCAGGTTGGTCTCATGCGGTTCGATCACCACGCCGAGGCGACCGGATTCCAGTAATACCAGCGTGCCGACCGGGTAGATACCCACACAGCGCATGAAGCTCTGTACATGCTGCGGGTTGAAGTGGAACTTGCTCCACTCGTAGATCTTGCGCAGCGCCTCGGCGGCGGACATCCCCTTGTGGTAGCAGCGGTCGGCCGTGATCGCGTCGTACACATCGACGATCGCCGCCATCTGCGCTACCGTGCTGATCTTGTCGCCGAGCAGCTTGTCGGGGTAGCCGCTGCCGTCCATGCGCTCATGATGGTGCAGAGTGATGTCCAGCGGGATTTCGCCGACCCCCGGGGTTTTCAGCAGGATGTCGTAGCCGTCCTTCGGATGCTTGCGGATGATCTCGAATTCCTCGTCGGTCAATCGTCCCGGTTTGTTCAGCACTTCGTCCGGTACCAGCGCCTTGCCTGTATCGTGCAAAAGCCCGCCCAATCCCGCCTGCCGTGTCAGCTTCGGGTCCATGCCGGCGGAACGGCAGAAGGCGACGAGCAGCGTGCACACGCTGACCGAATGCAGGAAGGTGTAATCGTCCTTGTTCTTGATGCGCAGCAGGCCGGTCAGCGCGCCTGGATTGCGGAGGATGGATTCCGTGATGTTCTGGACAACCGGTTCGACCTGGTCCAGTTCGATCGCCTTCCCGAGGCGCGCGTCGTGCATGACGGTGCGGACCAGCTGGTGCGCCTGGGTCTTGATCTGCTTGGCGCGGTTCATTTCCTCCGCCAGTGTCACGCGCATGACCGGAGCCGGCTGGCGGGCGGCCATGTCGACCAGTTCCGTTTCCAGTGTCTTGCGGGCCTGATCCGCCGTCGGTGCATCCGGGACGTCAAGACCCTTCTCGGTATCGATATAGAGTTCGTGAATGCCGGCGTCGACGATTTTCCGGATTTCGTCGTCGGAGGTGATCATCAGGCGGTTACGCACGAATGGGTGGTCCATCCAGTGGCAGCTCAAGTCATGCACGAACATGCCGACCTTAAGCTGGCGAACGTCGATTTTCTTGATCATCCGGACCTCGGGTAAGGGGAGCGTCCGGAAAGTATAGGGGGTTTGTTGCCCTTCCGCAAAAACGCGCCCGAAAGCGCGTTGAGCATGAGTTACTGCGCCAAGGGAAGTGCTGGCTGCGATTGCGGGCGGCCGAAGATGTGGGTATAGGTCGGATAGAAGGAGCAGTACATGATCACGGTCAACACCAGCGACACGGTCAGCAGCACCACCATGACGGCAAATGCCTTTCCGACGACGAGGGCGACCACGCTGCTCAGCACGGCCGGCAGGATGACGCCGATCAGGACCCAGGACAGGCCGTAGACGAGGAAGGCCGTGCCGGAACGCTTGACGGCGAAGAAGCTGTAGAAGATTGCCTTGCCGATGCCCATGTCCTGCCACATGATCAGTGGCGCTGCATACCAGAACGCCATCGCCGCCGGTGTATAGACAGCCGCCGAGAACATCATCGACAGCGACAGGTTCGAGCCGCGTATGGTTTCCGCATCCAGGTTTTTCTGGCCCGACATGATTTCCCAGAAAACGCCGCCGTCGACGAGCGCGGAGGCGGCAACGGCAATGATCGCGGCGACCAGGTACAGCACGCCCAGCCTGAGCAGGCGCCCGAGGGCCGGGGTGCGGAAACCGGTGAGGAGCAGGTTCGGATAGACCTTCTTGCCCTGTTCGATCTGCAGGCAAGCCTGCATGAATGCCATCGAGAAGGCCGGAATGAGCACCAGCGGCAATACCTGTCCGACCAGCGGCAGGAAGCCGATGGCCATCATCAGGAACATGTAGGCGAGGAACAGCGTGGAGATTTCGGCCGGTTGCTTGCGGAACAGCGCGAATCCTTCCTTGACCCAGGTCCAGCCGGCAATTGCGGGCAGTTTGTCCATCGTCAGAATAAATCCGGAACCGGATGGTTGATGCGTTGGCGCAGGATGCGTTCGAAATGCGTCGGGTCGTGCGGCGTCAGCATCTCGGCCTCGCGCGGCAGGTAGAAATCATACAGGCGGGACAGCCAGAAGCGCAGCGCGCCGGCTTGCAGCATCGGCCGCCATGCCGTCTTTTCGGCAAGCGTGAAGTGCCGCACGCCATGATAGGCATCCAGCATTGCACGCACGCGTGCCTCATCCAGCACGCCGGTCTTGAGGTCGATGCACCAGTCGTTGACCGTGACGGCGACATCAAAGATCCAGGTGTCGCAGCCCGCAAAATAAAAATCGAAGAAGCCGGTCAGGCGTTCGCCGTCGAACATGACATTGTTGCGGAACAGGTCGGCATGGACCGGGCCGCGTGGCAACTGGTGGAAGGTGGGTGACGCGGCAAATGCTTCCTGGGTATGGATCTCGGCACGCAGCAACTGCTGTGCATCTTCCGGCAGGTAAGGCATGACCACCGGCGTGGTTTCCCGCCACCAGTCGAGGCCGCGCAGGTTCGGCTGCTGGATCGGGAAATCCTGGCCAGCCAGGTGCATCTTCGCCAGCATCGCGCCGACTGCCGCGCAATGTACCGGTTTCGGGTCGAGCTGCGAGGTGCCGTCCAGCTTGGTAACGATCGCCGCCGGCTTGCCTTGCAGGGAATGCAGGATGTCGCCGTTCCGGTTGGCGATCGGTGCCGGGACCAGCACGCTGCGGTCGGCGAGGTGGCGCATCAGTTCCAGGTAGAACGGCAGTTGTTCGAACGTCAGCTTCTCGAAAATCGTCAGGACGTACTCGCCCGTTTCGGTCGTCAGGAAAAAGTTGCTGTTTTCAATGCCGGATGAGATTCCCTTTACCGCCAGCGGTTTGCCGACGGAGAACTGCGTGAGCCAGTCGTTAAGGTCATCCAGGCTGACCGGGGTGAATACTGCCATGAGTTAAATTGAATAAATGTCGATCGGATGGCGGGCCGGCAAGGCCAACGGGCCAACGCTATAAGTCCAACGCTACTTCTGCGCCGGCGCTTCCGGCGGGGCCGGCGTGGCGGCCTCGGCTTCTTCCTGCTCCTTGGTCTTGGGGCGGACGAAGTCGAATTCCTTCACTTGCCATTGTGGAGGACGAATTGTATTACTCTGCAGGTCACCCTGGTAAGCGCCGCCGGTGCCATCGTTCGGTTTTACAACATAGGTACTGCCGCCGCTGGTCACCTGGACTTCGGTAACCCTGCCGCCGGGCGCGCGCTTTTCTTCGATCAGGCCCCTCTGCTCGGGCTTGCGGATGGTGACCGCCGGAGCTTCGCCTTCCTCGAGGTTTTCCAGTTGGGGCGGTTGCTGGGCGTAGGCTGCCAGCGACATTGCCTGGACGGCAATACAGATCGCTGCGAGGCGCCATGCCTTGTTTGTGCGCATGATAAAGGTCGGGGTGTGGTTGGAATTCCTTGGACTGGCAGTAATCCAGTCCTTTTGCAACATTTTAACAAACCCCGCCCTTCAGGAAGATTACAGATAGGCGCCGGGCTCCTTGCTGTCTTCCGAAAGCAGTTCGTTTCTCGCCTCGTAAAAGGCAAAGATCGCGTCAACCACATTTGCCGGTTCGTCGATCAGTTGCACCAGGTCCATATCCGCGGCATTGATCATGCCGTCGGCCACCAGCCGTTCGCGGAACCAATCCAGCAATCCTTTCCAGAAAGTCGTGCCAACCAGGATGACCGGAATGCGGCGCGACTTGCCGGTCTGGATCAGGGTCAGCACCTCGGTAAACTCGTCCAGCGTGCCGAAGCCGCCAGGCATGACGACATAGGCATCGGCATATTTGACGAATGCGACCTTGCGCGCAAAGAAATGGCGGAAGCTGATGGAAATGTCCTGCCACATATTGCTCGCCTGTTCGTGCGGCAGCTCGATGTTCAGGCCGACTGAGGACGAGGCGCCTTCGAATGCGCCCTTGTTTGCGGCTTCCATGATGCCGGGGCCGCCGCCGGAAATCACGGCCAGGCCCGCGTCGGACAGGCGTCGCGCGATGTCGACCGTCTTCTGGTAGTAGGGATCTTCCGGCTTGATGCGGGCCGAGCCGAAGATGGACACGGCAGGGCGCAACTCGGCGAGGCGTTCGGTCGACTCGATAAACTCTGCCATAATCGTGAGCATATGCCACGATTCGCGCGCCTTTTTCGCCGTCGCGCGATTGATGTCCGCGATCTGCCGCAGCCGCGGAACATTTTTTCCCTTTGACACCATATGAATAAAACCCTGTTGTTAGTTGACGGTTCCAGCTACCTGTATCGCGCCTTTCATGCAATGCCCGACTTGAGGAATGCAGAAGGCGCGCCCACCGGAGCGATCTACGGCATGATCAACATGCTGCGCAAGCTGCGTAATGATTACGCTGCAGCATACATCGCATGCGTGTTCGACGCAAAAGGAAAAACCTTCCGCGACGACCTCTATCCCGAGTACAAGGCGCATCGTCCGCCGATGCCGGAAGACCTCGCGCGCCAGATCGAGCCCATCCATGAAGCCGTGCGCGCGCTCGGCTGGCCGATCCTGATGGTGGAAGGCATCGAGGCCGACGATGTGATCGGCACGCTGGCGACGCAAGCAGTGGGGCACGGCATGGAAGCGGTGATCTCGACCGGCGACAAGGATATGGCGCAGCTGGTCAACGAGCACGTCACGCTGATCAACACGATGACCAACGAGAAGCTCGACCGCGAGGGTGTGGTCGCCAAGTTCGGTGTGCCGCCCGAGCGTATCGTCGACTACCTGACACTCATCGGCGATACGGTCGACAACGTGCCCGGCGTGGACAAGGTCGGCCCGAAGACGGCGGTCAAGTGGCTAACGCAATACGGCACGCTGGACAACGTCATCGCCGAGAACGCGAACATCGGAGGCGCCGTCGGCGAGAACTTGCGGCGCGCGCTCGAGTGGCTTCCTAAGGCGCGCGTGTTGCTGACCATTAAGCATGATTGCGACCTCGCCAAGCACATGGTGTCGATCCCGGAATCGCTCGTCGCCAAGCCGATGGACAAGGAAGCGATGATCGATTTCTTCAAGCGCTACGGCTTCAAGACCTGGCTGCGCGAACTGGCCGGCGATGATGCGGTGCCCGCGCGGCCTGCGGCGCCACAGAACGACGCGGAGCCGCAAGGCAGCCTATTCGAAGCGACGGCGCCTGTCGCGACCGAGTACGAAACCGTGCTGACCGAAGCGCAACTCGACCGCTGGCTGGAGACGATCAACGCCGCCGCGTTAACCTCGGTCGACACCGAAACCACTTCGCTCGACCCGATGCGCGCGCAGCTCGTCGGCATCTCGCTGTCCTGCAAGCCGGGCATTGCTGCCTATATTCCCGTTGCACATCGCTATCAGGATGCACCCGCACAGCTGCCGCGCGAACTTGTGCTGGAAAGGCTCAAGCCGTGGCTGGAGGATGAGGCCAGGCGCAAGGTCGGCCAGAATCTCAAATACGACAGCCACATCTTCGCCAACCACGGGGTGACCCTGCGCGGTATCGAGCATGACACCCTGCTGGAATCCTACGTGTTCGAATCGCACAAGAGCCATGACATGGACAGCATGGCGATGCGCCACCTCAACCGCAAGACGATTACCTTCGAAGAAGTGTGCGGCAAGGGGGCAGCGCAGATCTGCTTCGATGAAGTGCCTGTGGAGAAGGCGACGGCATATGCGGCTGAGGATGCCGACGTCACGTTGCAACTGCACAATGCGATGTGGCCCCGCGTCAACCAGGACGAGGGCATGAGGTTCATCTACGAGAAGATCGAGGTGCCGACTGCGGTCGTGCTGCAGAAGATCGAACGCAATGGTGTGCTGATCGATGCACAGCTGCTGTCGACGCAATCGCATGAACTCGGCCTGCGCATGCTGGAGATGGAAAAGCAGGCCTATGAACTCGCCGGTCAGCCGTTCAACCTCAATTCGCCGAAGCAGATCGGCGAGATATTTTTCGACAAGCTGCAGCTCCCGGTCGTCAAGAAAACACCGTCCGGCTCGCCGTCCACCGACGAAGAAGTGCTGCAGAAACTGGCCGAGAACTACCCGCTGCCGAAGATCCTGCTCGACTATCGCGGCCTGTCGAAACTGAAATCGACTTACACCGACAAGCTGCCCAAGATGGTCAATCCGCAGACGGGGCGCGTGCACACGAATTACGCACAAGCGGTCGCGGTGACCGGCCGGCTCGCATCGAACGATCCCAACCTGCAGAACATTCCGGTGCGTACCGCCGAAGGTCGGCGCATCCGCGAAGCCTTCATCGCGCCACCGGGCAGCGTCATCGTCTCTGCGGACTATTCGCAGATCGAGTTGCGCATCATGGCGCATATCTCGGGAGACGAAAACCTGCTGCGCGCGTTTGCCGAAGGCGAGGACATCCATCGCGCGACCGCCGCCGAAATCTTCGGCGTTGCACCGGCCGAGGTGAGCAGCGAGCAGCGCCGTTATGCCAAGGTGATCAACTTCGGTCTGATCTACGGCATGAGCGCTTTCGGCCTGGCGAGCAACCTCGGCATCGAACGCTCCGCTGCGCAGATGTACATCGACAAGTACTTCCAGCGCTATCCCTCGGTTGCCCAATACATGGCGGACACGCGCACGCAGGCCAAGGCGCACGGGTATGTGCAGACCGTGTTCGGGCGCAGGCTCTGGTTGCCCGAGATCAATTCACCCAACGGCCCGCGCCGGCAGGCGGCGGAACGCGCGGCGATCAACGCGCCGATGCAGGGCACGGCTGCCGACCTGATCAAGCTGTCGATGATTGCGGTGCAGGATTGGCTCGAATCCGAGCGCATGGAGTCGAAGATGGTGATGCAGGTGCACGACGAATTGGTGCTCGAAGTGCGCGAAGCGGAATTGTCGTATATTCAGCAGAAGCTTCCCGAACTGATGGGTAGCGTCGGCAGGCTCAAGGTTCCCCTGGTCGCAGAAGTCGGCGTGGGCAGGAACTGGGACGAGGCGCATTGAAACAATAGAGACGGCTGGCTTGCAGCTGCGGGGGCAGCACATACGCGACAATTCCGGAGGATGTCCATGCAAAACATGAAAGAAGATTTCGACAGCCTCGTAGCAAAAACTCCTCTGTCCGAGGGCGTGGACCGCCGTGGATTCCTGAAGACCGCGTTTGGCACCGGTTTCGCAGCAGCCGTCCTGCCAGCGACTGCGCAAACCATGATCAAGACCGACACGTCCGGCCTGACGACGGGCGAGGTGAGCATCACGGTCAATGGCCAGAAGGTGCCGGTTTACCGCGCTCAGCCCGAAGGCAAGACCGGTTTGCCGGTGGTACTGGTGGTCTCCGAAATCTTCGGTGTGCATGAACATATCGCCGATGTCGCAAGGCGTTTTGCCAAGCAGGGATATCTCGCGCTGGCCCCCGATCTGTTCGTGCGGCAGGGCGATCCGTCGAAGATGGCCTCGATCCCGGAAATCCAGAAGGAAGTCATTGCGAAAGTCCCGGACGCGCAGGTCATGGCCGACCTGGATGCCTGCGTGGCATGGGCCAAGGGCAACGGCGGCAATACCGACAAGCTGGGTATTACCGGCTTCTGCTGGGGCGGGCGCATCACCTGGCTGTACGCAGCGCACAATCCGAAGGTCAAGGCCGGCGTCGCATGGTACGGCCGCCTCGTCGGCGACAAGACGGCACTGACGCCTGCGCAACCGGTCGACATCGCGGCGAAGCTGAAGGTGCCGGTGCTGGGGTTGTACGGAGGCAAGGACGGCGGTATCCCGCTCGATACCGTCGAGAAGATGAAGGGCGAACTCGCCAAGGGCAGCAGCAAGTCGGAATTTGTGATCTTCCCGAATTCCGGGCATGCCTTCCATGCCGATTATCGTCCAAGCTATGTGGAAGAGGACGCAAAGGACGGGTGGTCGCGCTGCCTCGCGTGGCTCAAGTCACACGGCGATGCCTGACCGTTTCAATTCTGCCGAAAGGTCCCGGCCTAGTGGTCCGTCACGTTTCGATTTTCTGGTTGCGTCGTCTTGCGGGCTGATACGGTGGCACGCCGAGTGGAACGACGGGGTACGAGATCTGAAAATTCAACCTACTCCCCCGCAAGCAAGCGCAATCCGAAAATCAAAACGTGACGGACTACTAGGCCGGGACTTTTTTCGCCATACGGGGCATACGGAGATATCGCAGCGCCGTCGTTTGCCGAAACAGCCAGTCTGTGCTTTAATTTGCAACTTTGTTGCATTTTCGACGAGGCCCAAAATCGACTCCCCGCTGTTTTCCATCCTGCTCGCCACGACGCTCGCCGGTGTCATCAGCATTACGGCTGCGGCGGTGTTTTCCTTTTCGCTCCTGTCGAAAGTGGTCGAGCGCATGGTCAGCCTGTCGGTCGGCATCCTGCTGTCTACTTCGCTGCTGCACGCCTTGCCTGAGGCCTTCGAATCCGACGCAGATGCGCATGCCTTGTTCGCGACGCTGCTGGGCGGCCTGCTGGGTTTCTTCCTGCTGGAGAAGATGGCGATCCTGCGCCACTCGCACCATTACGAGGGCGACGGCCACGGGCATGAACACGGCCACGATGCGCACGAAGCGGGCAAGGCGGGCTGGATGATCCTGGTCGGCGACGGCCTGCACAATTTCACCGACGGCATCCTGATTGCCGCTGCTTTCCTCGCCGATCCGGGGCTCGGCTTGATCACCGCGCTGGCGATCGTCGCGCACGAGATTCCCCAGGAGATCGGCGACTTCATCGTGCTGCTCAATGCCGGATTCAGCCGCACGCGGGCCTATGTCTACAACCTGCTGTGCAGCCTGATGGCGATAATCGGCGGGGTGGTCGGCTACCTGGCGCTTGAGACGGCGTCCGACTTGATTCCCTTCGTGCTGGTGTTCGCGTCATCCGGCTTCATCTACATCGCCGTGAGCGACCTGATGCCGCAGATGCAGCGCCGTGCGACGCTGCGCGAAACCATTCCGCAAGTCGTGCTGATCGCCGTCGGCGTCGCGGTCGTCCTATTCCTGACGAGCCAGACGCACGGTCACTGATCACCTTTTGCAACGGGGCGCGACGGATCCGCGCACCATTCGCTCCACGACCCCGGGTACAGCGCCGCACCCTTCAGGCCGGCGATTTCCATCGCGAGCAGGTTGTGGCAGGCGGTGGCACCTGAACCGCACTGCATGATGCTCTTCTCGGGCACGGTCAGCAAGGCGCCGAATTCTTCACGGAGCTGTGCTGGCGGCTTGAAGCGGCCATCGGCCTGCAGGTTGTCCTTGAAGAAGCGGTTCTTTGCGCCCGGGATATGGCCGCCGACTGGGTCCAGCGTTTCATTCTCGCCGCGGAATCGGTCGGGGGAGCGGGCATCGACGATGATGTGTACTGGATTCTTCAGGTTGGCGAGGATGTCATCCACGCTGACGGTTGCTACCAGTGGATAGTGCGGTTCCGCATTGCCGCGTCGCCGGGTGACGGGATTCGTCGCGAGGGGAAGGCCAAGCGCCTGCCATGCCTGAAGCCCGCCATCGAGGACAGCCGCGGCTTCATGGCCGACCCAGCGCAGCATCCACCACAGCCGCGCCGCGAACATGCCGCCGTGTGCGTCGTAGGCAACCACTTGTGATCCGTGGTTGACGCCCCAGCGCCGCATCGTCTCCACGAACGCGTTCCGCTCCGGCAGCGGGTGTCGTCCGCGGAATTCGCCGTTCGGGCCCGGGCTCTTGTCCGACAGGTCATCGTCGAGCCCGGCAAACTGCGCACCCGGAATATGTCCGCTGTCATAAGCAGCTCTGCCGGCTGCGGGAGCAGTCAGGTCATGGCGGCAGTCGAGCACGACCCAGTCGGCATCGTGTACATGGCGTGCGAGATCTTCGGCGGAAATCAGCGTGGTGTAAGACATGGCTCCTCTAGACTTCTGTCGCAATTGGATCGTTTGCGTTTGCAACCGACTTGTTACCGAGCGGTGCCGCAGCTTTACGTGCATTGTAATAGGTGGCGGCAAGTCCGCTGGCCAGGATCACTGCAATACCCAGCCATCCGAGCCAGCTTAGGACGTCGCCCCATATCAGGATACCCCACAAGCTGGAGAAAACAATGCCGGTATATTGAAGATTCGCGGTCACCAACGTGGAGCCGAGGCGGTATGCGCGCGTCATCGCCATCTGCGCCACGGTCGCGGTAATGCCGATCGATAGCAGCAATGCGATACCCTGTGCGCTATGCGCACTCCAGTCGAACGTTCCCGGGCGTCCGCCTGCAATCGTGCCCGCCGCACCGGCGATGAGGCCGGCGACGGAGAAATAAAACACCACGCGGTATTCGGGTTCCCCCATTTGACCCAGCTTCTTCACCTGCAGGTATGCGAGCGCAGACAGGAAACCCGATCCGAGCCCGACAAGGCCGGCAAACCACTGGTCAGCCTGGAATGAGGGGCGCAGAAGAATGGTCACGCCGATGAAGCCGAACACCACGGCCGCGCTGAGCCCCCATTCAAAGCGGTTCTGTCCACGCCACCAACCCACGGTAAAGAGTATTGCCGCGATCCAGATCGGCGCCATGTAATTGAGCGTCATCCCGGTGGCAAGCGGGAGCCTTCCGATCGCGTAGAACCACATCCAGAGGGCGGTGACGCCG
>Ga0196972_1000556_pt1 | contig 17244 bp, 16 predicted proteins | sample S1v_2013CmetaG_FD_148618 | JGI IMG/M metagenome (GOLD analysis project Ga0196972, IMG submission 148618) | Soil microbial communities from Anza Borrego desert, Southern California, United States - S1+v_20-13C | ecosystem: Environmental > Terrestrial > Soil > Desert | place: USA: California...
CCTGACCAGGAGGCGGAGGTGGTCTGTTCGCTCATGGCTGGCTGTCTCCTGTCTGCGGGCGAATGGAATATTCGCCTGCAATCTTAATACAGGTGGGCAGTGCCGGTCATAAACAGGTAGGCCGCCTGTTGCGCAGGCGGCCCTGGTTCAGGCAGCCTTCTTCTCGTCGCGCAGTTCGCGCCGCAAGATCTTGCCGACATTCGTCTTCGGCAAGGCGTCGCGGAACTCGATGTACTTCGGCTTCTTGTAGGCGGTCAGCTGTTCCTTGCAGAATTGCATCAGCTGTTCCTGGGTGAGCTTGGGGTCCTTGCGCACGACGAACAGTTTCACCGCTTCGCCGGAATTGGCATCGGGCACACCGACGCAGGCGCATTCCAGCACGCCGGGATGTCCGGCGACCACGCCTTCGACTTCGTTCGGATAGACGTTGAAGCCGGAGACCAGGATCATGTCCTTCTTGCGGTCGACGATGCGCACGTAACCGCTGGCATCCATCACGCCGACGTCGCCGGTCTTGAAGTAGCCGTCGGCGGTCATGACCTTGGCGGTTTCTTCGGGACGGTTCCAGTAGCCGGCCATGACTTGCGGGCCGCGGATGCCGATTTCGCCGGCCTGGCCGAGCGGCAGCGGCTTGCCGTCGTCGTCGAGGATGGCGATCTCGGTCGAGGGCAGCGGCAGGCCGATGGTGCCGTTGTACTCTGCGTCCGCCGGGTTGCAGGTGGCGACCGGCGAGGTTTCGGACAGGCCGTAGCCTTCGTTGATCGGGCAGCCGGTGACCTTCAGCCACTTTTCGGCGACGGCCTTCTGCACCGCCATGCCGCCGCCGTTGCAGACCTTCAGCGCGGAGAAATCGAGATTGGCGAAGCCGGGATCGTTGAGCAGGCCGTTGTAGAGCGTGTTCACCGCCGGGAACATGTTGAACTTGTACTTCGCCAGTTCCTTCACGAAGCCGGGGATGTCGCGCGGGTTCGGCACCAGGATGTTCAGGCCGCCGTTGCGCAGGCCGAACAGGCAGCACGCGGTGAGCGCGAAGATGTGGTACAGCGGGATCGCGCAGACGATCGTCAGCGCCTCGACGCGCGGCTCCTTCTGCAGCGCCGGCTGCGACCATGCCTCGTTCTGCAGGACGTTGGCCACGACGTTGCGGTGCAGGAGCGTGGCGCCCTTGGACACGCCGGTGGTGCCGCCGGTGTACTGCAGGAAGGCGACGTCGTCGGGGCGGATCTGCACTTTCTTCAACTGCAGCTTCGCGCCTTCCGACAGTGTCTGGCGGAAGGGCACGGCATTCGGCAACGCGTATTCCGGCACCATCTTCTTGATCTTGCGCACCGCGAAGTTGACCACCGTGCCCTTGATCGGGCCGAGCAGGTCGCCCATCGAGGCCATCACGATGTGCTTGACGCCTGTCCTGGCGACGACCTGCTGCAGCGTGTGGGCGAAGTTTTCGAGGATGATGATGGCCTTGGCGCCGGAATCGTTGAGCTGGTGCTCCAGTTCGCGCGGCGTGTACATCGGATTGACGTTGACCACGGTGAGACCCGCGCGCAGGACGGCGGCCAGCGCCACCGGATACTGCAGGACGTTGGGCATCATCAGCGCCACGCGGTCGCCCTTCTGCAGGCCGCGGCCCTGGAGCCAGGCGCCAAGTTTTTGCGACAGCGCATCCACTTCCGCATAGGTCAGATACTTGTCCATGCAGACATAGGCGTTGCGGGAGGCGTACTTGTGGAAGGATTCCTCGAACAGGTGCGCGAGCGACGCGTACTGGGAAGGATCGATGTCGGCGGGCACGCCGGCGGGATAGGACTGGAGCCAGAACTTGTCCATGGATGTCTCTCTCTTTGTTCTTGAATGGGAGGGGCCGCGGCCGGAACGGCGATGGCGCGAGGTGTCGGGCCATGCTATGGAGGCGGGATCGCGCGTGCAAGTAGGCGTTATCAACTTGTCTCGGCCGATCACGCATTTGGCCGCCGCGATCACGCAGGGTGTGGAACCGGACCCGAAAGCTGTTTCATCACGGTATTTTTTTGCCGCTTGCGCGATTATTAGTCGTGCGTATAATAACTGGCATGGCGCGCCCTTCCCAAAACATCGACCAGCGGCTGCTCGAGGCCGGCATGGAGCTGCTGCCGCAGACCGGATGCCGCGGCCTGTCCGCACGCAAGCTGACCGAACACGCCGGCGTCAATCTCGGCATGTTCCACTACCACTTCCGCAGCAAGGACAATTTCATCCGCACCCTGCTGCAGCAAACCTACGAGCAGATGTTCCAGGATCTCGTGCTGCAAGCGCATGAAGGCGTGTCGCCGGTCGACAACTTGCGCAAGGCCATCCGCGTCATTGCCGGCTTCGGCCGCACGCACCGCCAGCTCCTGCTGCGCATCGGGGCCGATGCCTTGGCCGGCGAGCAGGTTGCCGCCGAGTTCCTGCAGGCGAATTTGCCGCGCCATCTCGCGGTGGTGGCTGAACTGGTCGCCGCCGGCCAGCGCAGCGGCGACCTGGTGAAGGCCCCCTTGCCGCAGTCGATCGCCTTCATCGCCGGCGCGGTGATGTCGCCGGTGCTGCTCGGTGGGGCATTGCTGGAGAACCCCGCCCTGGCGGGCGTCGGCGCGGTGCTGGAGCAGGAAGTCCTGTCGAAGAAGGCGGTCGAGCAACGCATCGAATTCGCATTGCGCGGACTGTCCGCGCGCCAAGGAGACACGCCGTGAAATCCTTGTCCGCATCGCTACTTGTGCTCGTCCTTGCAACGGGCTGTGCCGACAAGCCTGCCGATTACTTCCCGGGCTATGCGGAGGCCGAGTACGTGCGCCTGGCGACGCCGATCGCGGGCACGTTGAGCAAGCTGCACGTGCAGCGCGGCGACGCCGTGCAGGCGGACGCTCCTGCCTTCGTGCTGGAACAGGAAAGCGAACGCGCGGCGCGCGAGGAAGCGGCATCGCGCGTGCAGCGCGCAGAGGCGCAGCTGGCGAATCTGAACAAAGGGCGCCGCCCGGAAGAGGTGGCGGCGGTACGCGCGCAGTTGACGCAGGCCGAGGCGGCGCTCCGGCTCTCGAACAGCACATATGCGCGACAGAAGCAGCTGGTGGAAGACCGGTTCATTTCTCCGGCAAGCCTCGATCAGGCGCGCAGCGGCGTGGACCGCGACCAGGCGCGCGTCAATGAATTGCGTGCGCAGTTGCGGGTGGCGAACCTGGCCGCGCGGCCGGACGAGATCGCGGCAGCGGCGCAGGAACTGAAGGCGGCCCAGGCGCAGCTGGCACAGGCCGAATGGCGCCTGGCGCAGAAGACCCAGCGCATTCCGGTTGCCGGCAGCGTGGCCGACGTGCTGTACCGCGAAGGCGAGTATGTGCAGGCGGGCAGCCCCGTCGTCAGCGTGCTGCCGCCGCATAACATCAAGCTGCGCTTCTTCGTGCCCGAGCCGCAGTTCGCGGCGCTGCGCCTGGGCCAGGATGTGATCGTGCAATGCGACGGCTGCCAGCAGCCGGTGCCGGCCAAGATCAGTTATCTCTCCTCTGCGCCCGAATACACATCGCCGCTCATCTACAGCAAGGAAAACCGCGCTGCGCTGGTGTTCATGATCGAGGCGCGCCCTGCCGCCGGCCAGGCGGCGCTGCTGCATCCCGGCCAGCCGGTCGAAATCCGCCTCGCGCAGTGGAAGTGATGGACGCTATCATCGATGTGCGCGGACTGACCAAGCGCTACGGCGGACGCACCGTTGTCGACCATGTCGACATGCAGGTGGCGCGCGGCCGCATCTACGGCTTCCTCGGGCCGAACGGCAGCGGCAAGACCACCACCATCCGCATGCTGTGCGGCTTGCTGACGCCCGACGAGGGCAGCGGCACCTGTCTCGGCTACGACCTCCGCAAGGAGTCGCGCAAGATCAAGCGCCAGGTCGGTTACATGACACAGAAATTCGGCCTGTACGAAGACCTCAGCATCGAGGAAAACCTGTCCTTCATCGCACGGGTGTACGAGGTGCCGGATGCGGCAGCGCGCGTGGACGACATGCTGCAGCGGCTCGGGCTCGCCGGCCGGCGCGCGCAACTGGCGGGTTCGCTCTCGGGCGGATGGAAACAGCGCCTCGCACTCGCCGCCTGCCTGCTGCATGAGCCGCAACTGCTGCTGCTCGATGAACCGACCGCCGGCGTCGACCCCAAGGCGCGGCGCGATTTCTGGGACGAACTGCATGAACTGGCAGCAGGCGGCCTCACGGTATTGGTCTCGACGCATTACATGGACGAGGCGGAACGCTGTCACCAGCTTGCGTATATCGCCTACGGCAAGCTGCTGGCGCAAGGGACGGCGGATCAGCTGATCGCCGGGGCCGGGCTGGTGACGTGGTCGCTGGAGGGGCCCGCGCTGGCGGCCATTGCACGGGCACTGCGCGCATCCGACGCATTGAACGTGGCCTCATTCGGAACGGCCCTGCATGTGAGCGCCGCCTCGGCCGCCGCACTCGGGGCCGCGCTTGCGCCGTACCGTGGCACAGGCATTGCCATCACCCCGGTTGCCACCAGCCTGGAAGATGTCTTCATCGCCCTGATGCAACGCTCGCAGGACAATTTCGCGTCATGAACTGGTCGCGCTTCCTCGCCATCCTGATCAAGGAGTTCCGCCAGATCCGGCGCGACCGGCTGACCTTTGCGATGATGGTCGGCGTGCCGATCATGCAGCTGGTGCTGTTCGGTTTCGCGATCAACACCGATCCCAAGCAGTTGCCGATGGCCGTGGTCTCCGCCGACGAAAGCGAGTTCTCGCGCAGCCTCATCGCGGGGCTGGAGAACTCGGATTACTTTCGCGTGACGCGCCGCCCGCGCAGCGAGGCGGAGGGCAACCGCCTGCTGGATGAAGGGCGGGTGCAGTTCCTGCTGGTCATCCCGCCCGACTTTTCGCGCCGGCTGGTGCGCGGCGAGCGCCCTGCCCTGCTGCTGTCCGCAGATGCGACCGACCCTTCGGCGTCCGGTAATGCACTGGCCGCGGTCAACACGATCGCGCGCCAGGCCGTGGGCCGCGACCTCGCCGGGCCCTTGCGCACCTTGCAGCCGGCGGAGGAGCCGTTCGAGATCCGCGCGCAGCGCCGCTACAACCCCGAGGGAATTTCCCGCTACAACATCGTGCCCGGCCTGATCGGCGTGGTGCTGACGATGACGATGGTGATGATGACTTCGCTGGCCATGACGCGCGAGCGCGAACGCGGCACGATGGAAAACCTGCTTGCCACGCCGGTGCGGCCGCTGGAGGTCATGGTCGGCAAGATTGCGCCCTACATCCTGATCGGCTATGTGCAGGTGGCCGTGATCCTTGCCGCCGCCCATGCGCTGTTCCGGGTGCCGATGATGGGCAGCCTCGCCTTGCTGTCGGCGGCGCTGGTGGTGTTCATGGCGGCCAATCTCGCCGTCGGCTTCACCTTCTCGACCGTGGCGAAGAACCAGCTGCAGGCGATGCAGCTTACTTTTTTCTTCTTCCTGCCGTCGATGCTGCTGTCGGGATTCATGTTCCCCTTCCGCGGCATGCCGGGCTGGGCGCAAGTGATCGGCGAAGCGCTGCCGCTGACGCATTTCCTGCGCGTGGTGCGCGGCATCATGCTCAAGGGGAACGGCATGGCGGAAGTGCTGCCGAATGTGTGGCCGATGGCGCTGTTCATGCTGGCCGCGGGCCTGGTCGCGCTCAAGCGCTACCGCCAGACCCTGGATTGATCAGCGCTCGGAAAACATGGCCATGCCATTGCGCCAGGCGATCTTTTCCGCCACCTCGCGCGGCAGGTGCCCGAGCATGCGCCGGTAGAACGCGGCGAGTTCCTCGACCTGCCCCCAGCGCGGCGTGATCCAGGTATCGGTGCCCACCACGAAGCGCTCCGGGTATTTCATCATCAGCGCCTTCCAGCGCGGATTGAGCGTGCCGTCCTGCTCGATGTCCATGCGGTAGGACAGCTCGCCGACGATGTTCGGATACTGTCCGAACATCTGCTCCACCTTGTCCATCGGCGTGCTCATGCCAGTGTGCGCCCAGATCAGCTTCACGCCGGGCGCGTGGCGCAGGATGCGTTCCACCGCATCTTCGTCGGCATGCGCGTGCAGCCACATGCCGCGTTCTTTCGCCAGGCGCGCGATTTTCGCCATGTAGGGCGCGTCGGCGTCGGCGCCGAAGATGTGGAACTCGCCGATGCCGCGATAGATACCGCGCGCCAGTTCCTTCTCCACGTACTCGGCGACGCCGGCGCTGGCAAACCAGTCGTGGCGGTCGGGCTGCACGCGGTAGGGGCGCAGGAAGGGAACGATCACGATGTCCTTGGCCTTCTGCGCGATCAGGTCCAACGTGCCGTCGTTGGGCCGGCTGGTCGCCAGCACGCCGCGGATGCCGGTCTTGCGCCACAGCGCTACCACCTGCTCGGGCGACAGCAGCGAGCGTGCCTCGACGTTGTAATGCATGTGGGCGTCGAACAGCGGCAGCGGTTCCTGCGCATGCGCGCCGAAAGCGCAGGCCGTGGCGAGAAGAAGGACAAGCCGTTTCATTCGACCACTCCCAGTTTTCCGCTATGGCTGCCCATGTACCACAGGCGTCCCTTGGCATCGACGATCATCTTGCGTATGCCCTCGTTCTTCGTGGGCAGCGGGAACACGCGGAACTTCTCGCTCTTTGGATCGAACAGCGCGACGGTATCGGTGCCGATCTCGTTCATCCATACCTTGCCGGCGCCGTCCACCGTGACCGCATAGGGCTTGCCGGCCTCGCCGGCGGGCGTGTCGTAGCTCTTGATCACTTTCGCCGTCCGGGCATCGATATGGGTGAGCTTGCCGTCGCCGTAGCGCACCACCCAGAGCGTGTTGTCCGGGGCGGCGGCGATGCGGCGCGGCAGCGAACCGCGACCGAGGTCGATTTCGGTCACCTTGCCGCTGGCCGCATCGATGCGCCCCACGCGCTGCCCGCTGGCCTGGCAGAACCAGACATTGCCCTGCTGGTCCATCGCCAGCCCGTAGGGGCCGTCGCGGCTGTCGAACTCGGTCATCTTGCGCGTGGCACGGTCGAAGCGCGTCACCTTGTCGGCGGACTGGTTGGTAAACCACAGCGCGTTGCGGCCATCGAAGATGATGGTGTGGGGACTGCCGCCGGAGGGCGTCTTGTGCGCCACCATCTGTCCCGGCCGGCCGTCGACGAAGGGAATTTCCAGCAGCGTACCGTTGCCGTTGCCGGTCATCCAGACCGTGCCCTTTTCATCGACCACGAGGCCGTGCGGACGGGTACCCTCGGGCAAGTCCCATTCGTCGAACTTCCGGGTGGCGGGATCGAAGCGGGCGAGCTTGTTGCCGTGCATGACGGCGATGTACACCCTGCCGTCCGGCGCGGCGGCAGGATCGCGTGCGAATTTCGGGGTGGGTACCGCCCATTCGGAGACCTTGCCGGCGGGTTGCGATACGCCGGGGGCGACGGTGTAGTTGGAGCCGCCGGCGTGGACGACCGCGGGCAGCAGGCACAGGAACAGAAGCGGGGTCAGAACGGTTCGCATGCTGCGCTCCTTTCTCGGAACGCTTATTGTCGCGCATCCGCGTGCGGCGCGCTCGCTGCATCGGCGGCCCGTTGCACGGCCGGCGCCGCGGCTTTCCCGTCGTACACCTGCTTGTAGTAGCCCCTTGCGATCAGCGCCAGGCCGGCGACCAGCAGGATCAGCCCCGCTACCGTGCCCATCCGTTCAATCCTGCGCAAGCGCGCATGTTCGAGCTGGTCGAGCTTCAGGTCGTAGTCCATGCGGCGGGACGGCGAGGACAGGATGAGATAGGCCTGGCGCATCTGCTGCAGCCGCAGCTGGTCCTTGCGCCGCAGGGGGCGGTTGCGGTTGTCCGCGATATGGGCGTTGAGGCTGTGCCGGTAGCTTTGTTCGATCTCGGAATGGCTGGCTTGTCTCGTCACGCCCAGTTTGTCGTAGTGGGTCTTCATCAGACGATGTCGCTCCTGCTCTTGGCAAGCGGGCACTTTAGCGAATGCGGAAGCCTGCAACAATCCCGAAGATATGGGAGGCGCGGCGCGTCTGTTTCCAACTGCTAACGCGCCGCATGCTGCTTCAATGCGTCAGCGCGGGCGCGCGAGGTCCATCGTCCAGTAGTTGCGGTAAGTGGACGCGTCGTTTTTGGCGCACGCGACGCCGACTTCGGTGAAGTTGGCGCTCATGATGTTGGCGCAGTGGTTCGGGCTCTGCATCCAGCCGTTCATGACCTGCTCGACGGTGGGCTGGCCGGCGGCGATGTTTTCGCCCGCGGCGGACCAGCTGTAGCCGGCCGCGGTGATGCGCTGGCTGAAGGTGCGGCCGTCCTTGCTGTTGTGCGCGAAATAGTTGTTGGCTGCCATGTCGGCCGAATGCAGGGCGGCGGCGTCGAACAGCTTTGCGTTCCAGGCGAGGGGCGCGACCGGCTTGTAGTAGGTGTTGCCGCACATGCGGGCGCTGGCACGCGCCTGGTTGATGCGGTTGAGCATCTCTTCCTGGAAGTTGGAGAGGCCGCAGGTGCTCTGCGCGGGGAGCGAGGCCGATGGCGCTGGTGCAGGCGCAGGTGCAGTTGCGGGTGCGGGTGCAGGCGCAGGGGCCGGCGTCGGAGCTGGCGAAGGTGCGGGCGCGGGTGCCGGTGCGGGCGCCGGGCTGGTCGGGATGGGTACCTTGCCGTCTCCACCGCAAGCGGCGAGGACGATGGACAGCGACACTAACGGCAACATGGTAAGGCGATTCAAGGCGGACTCCTGCAAAACGTAGTAAGAACGGGCCGCCGATGGCGGCCGGCCCCCTTCCCCAGGGGCAAGTTCCAGACTACGTGCCGTGCCCGCTAGTTCCCCCAGGAATTACTTTCTTACAAAAACCGCCTGTCGCGCCGGATCGACCTTTCGCGCGGCTGCCCTTTACAAACTGCAACGATGCAACCACACTGGCAAGACGGTTGACCCCAATCAACATTGCTGCCGCGCTCGCTTGACAGAAATACACGCCATGACTCAAGACAAACCGGTTCAGATCGCCGCGCTGCGTTTTCTCATCGCGGAAGACGACGAATTCCAGCGCCACTGGCTGCGCGTAATGCTGCAGAAACTGGGTGCGCAGCACATCGTGGAAGCGGAGAACGGCAAGAAGGCACTCGACATCCTGCAAGCGAAGGATGCCGCCATCGACATCAGCTTCATCGACCTGAACATGCCGGAGATGGATGGCATCGAGCTGGTGCGGCACCTTGCCAACAGTGACAGCCGGACGGCGATCGTCCTAACCAGCGCGCTCGGTTCGGCGCTGCTGCTGTCGGTGGAAACCATGTCCAAGGCCTACGGCGTGAACCTGCTTGGCACCTTCGAAAAACCCGCCACCCCAGAAGTCCTGCAGGAACTGATCGGCAGTTACCGGCCGTCGGCGGCGACTGCGGTGCGCAAGGCGCCCGCCTTCACGCTGCAAGAGATCCGCGCCGGCATCGCCGCCGCACAGTTCGAGCCTTTCTTCCAGCCCAAGGTGGAACTGGCGACCGGCAAGGTGAAGGCGGTGGAAGCCTTCGTGCGCTGGCGCCATCCGCAGCACGGCCTGGTCACGCCGCCGGCCTTCATTCCGGTGCTCGAAGCCAGCGGCCACATGGAAGATCTGACCTGGCTGGTGGTCGAACGCGCGATCGCCGCCTGCCGCGGCTGGCACGACAAGGGGCTGATGCTGTCGGTGTCGATCAACCTTTCGGCGACCTCGCTGGCCGAACCCGGCCTGGCCGAAAAGATCCTCACGCATATCGCTCAGCACGGCATCGAACCGCAATACCTGACGATCGAAATCACCGAGCTGATGGCGATGACCGACGTGCCGGTCTGCCTGGAGAACCTTGCGCGCCTGCGCATGAAGGGTTTCGGCCTGTCGATCGACGATTACGGCACCGCGCATTCCAACGTGCAGCAATTGCTGCGCATTCCTTTCCTCGACCTCAAGATCGACCGGTCCTTCGTCGCCGGAGCGTCGCACAACAAGCAGATGCATATCGCGCTCGGTTCCTGCCTGGAACTGGCGCGCAAGCTGCGCCGCAACTCTGTCGCGGTCGGCGTGGAAACACGCGAAGACTGGGACTTGCTGCGTGACCTCGGTTGCACCTATGCACAGGGCTATTACATCGCCAAGCCGATGGAGCGCGATGCGATTCCCGCGTGGATCGAGGAGTGGTCGCAGTTTTTCTGACCTGGGGGTACACTGCGCGGATTGACCGCAAGGCGTGCTTCCCATGAAATTCGAACACCTGATTGAAATCAACGATCCGCTCAACCCGCTGATCGACCGCCTGTCCCGCGAACAACTCTGGCGCGGCCTCGTGCTGCGCGCGGAAACGCCGATGGACTTCGTGCCCCACCTCGACAACTGCAGCATTCTCGAGCGCGGCGAGCTCGGTCTCTCGCGCGAACTGCGCTATGGCGAACTCCTGGTCCGCGACCGCGTGATCTTCGAGCCGCTGCACAAGGTGACTTACCACGTGCCGCAGCAGGAAGGCATTCCGGAATCGCGCCTGACGATGACCATCGAAGAGCCGGAACCGGACATCCTGTTCGTGCGCTTCCTGTACGACGACGGCGCCAGCGAGGAGCAGGATGCCGCCGAAGCCTTTTACAACGACTTCCGGCGCTCGGCATACAAAGAGTCGGACATCGATACCATTCGCACGATACGGGAGATGGCGGAAGCAGGAAGGCTGGGGGAATAGCGATACCCTCCCCTGTCATTTCCGCGCGCGCGGGAATGACGTCCGGTATCGGTCATCGCGTTCATCAATCTCCGGTTCCCGTCCTCGGGCAAGTTGCATGACGCCCGAGCATGAAGCCCGATCATGGCGCGGGGAGCCGCGCGTTCCGCTTTGGCTCCCCGCTTTGTCCTTCCCGTCGCGGGGAAGGATCGTCAGGCTGTCATGTCAGTGACGCTGCTGCCGCCCCGTCACCCTTTCCGCGCCGTAGCGCACCGCGTCCTTCACCTTGTCCCATGCGCTCTCGGGATGGTCGCGCTCCCAGTCGCTGCGCATGCTGGGCTCGGCGTCTTCCCAGCGGTAGTTCTTGAAGCGCTCGCTGCCGGCCGCCGTCGACCCGTAACGATAGGCGGCGTCATAGTCTTCATAGCGGCCGCCGGACGTGCCGTAAGCGTTCTGCCAGTGCGTGCGGTAGTCCGAATCGTCCGAGGTCATCGCGGTGTCGGCATAATCGCCGCGCCCCATGTCGCGCATGCCGGCCCCGGTCATCGAGGTATCGGCATTGGTCGTGGCGCCCGTAGCCGAGCGGTCGGATGCGCCCATCTGCTCGACATCCACCTCGGTCCTGCGCACGGTGTCGTTGATGTTTTCGGTATGCTCGGTGGCTTCCTTGCCGACCACCACTTCCTCGACCACGCGCGCCGATTTCGACACCACCGGTTCTTCCGCCGTCTCGCGCATCTCGATCGCGCCTTCCTTGAGGGCATTCATGTCCGCCTCGGTGGCCGGCTGGTCGACCGGATGCCGTTCGACGTTCACATGCTCTTCGCGCAGCTGCACCGATTCCTGTACCGGCTTTTCCGTCATGCGCTGGTAAATGCGCACGCCGCCGCGCTGCACCGCGCGCTTACCGACCCGCAATTCTTCCTGCACGACCGGTATGCGTGTCTCGCCGGATTGCTGCGTATCCATGCGCTGGGTGCCCATATCCTGGGTGTCCATGTTCTGCGTGCGGCTCTGCCCGTACAGCGCGCGGTCTTTCTCGATCTCACTGTCGGTCATCATCGGCGCACTCTGGTCATAGCCGGTCCAGCCCTGGCTGCGCCATTGCGATTCGCGCTCAGAGATGTCGACGGCATCGAAGCGGTTCATGACATCGACCGCACGCTCGCGCTCCTGCTCGTTGGCGGCGTAGACCGTCACCACGCAGCTTCCGCGCCGCATGGCCTCTGCATAGATATCGTGATGCTGCCTGTCCTCTTCATCTTCCATTCCGAACATCGAGCGGAAGAAATGGCCGATACCGGAATGTTGTCCGCTGCCCGCGTCGCTGCCTTGCGCGGTTGTCCTGTCCGATGACTCGGGGCTGAGCTGGATCTCGTCGCGTGAAAAACCGCAGGCGAGCAATTCGTTCATCACGTTCTGAGCTTGTGCATAGCTGTCGTACACGCCCACTACGGTGTTTTCCATGATCACACTCTCCTAACAATGTCTGTATGCCGGAAAAGGCCGGCATCCGGAGAAGCCGATGCTGCATAAGCCGTGCCTGCACCGCTCACTGCCGCGTGCGGCCCTCGTCGAAGGGCTCGACCTGCACATGCTCGGTGCGCAGCGTCACCGTCTCCGGCTTGCGCACGGTTTCACGCCGCCGGGTGATGCGCACCTCTTCCTTGAGCAGCAATTGCTTCTGCACCACCAGCACTTCCTCCAGCACGGGCACCACGAGGGTGTCACCCTCGTAGCGCGTCTGAGGCAGGTCGGACTCGGCCACCACCTTCCCGATCTGCACATGTTCGACGTCCAGCCGGTCTTGCAGCAACGGCTGGTCGAGCACCTGTTCACGCGCCGAAACGGTCTTGTGGATACGCACGCCGCGGCCGGTATCGACCACGCGCTTGCCGACCTTCACATCCTCTTCCATGACAGGGAAGGTCATCTGCATCGGATGCCGCGTTTCAGAGGAAAGGGCGAAGGCAAACGGCAGCCGGTAGCCGTCATCGTCCTGCGCCAGCAGGCTGACCGGCACCAGGACCTGGGTGCCGTCGACGAGGCGTATCCACGCCTGCGGGCCGGGGCTGCTGTCGCCGCCGCCCTGCTGGACCGAAACAATGGATGCAGCATTGCCGCCGGCGTCGGTCACGCGCGCGCCGACCAAGCTTTCAGGTGTGCTGTCGGGAGTGTGGGACATGGGCGGTCTTCCCTTTGGCGTAATGGGGAGGCGTTTGCATGCAATTAGCAGACCGGGAGCACACCGGGCGCCCGCCAGCCCCGCGGCGCGAAAATGATGCACGGCGCAAGCCCTTTTTACCGGCGGCGCGAAAAAATTACATTGGGGGCAGCGGGGCATCCAATGGTGCTGCCTGCCCGAACTTCTGCATGGCGTTGCACTCTCACACGTATTCACTTTCGACAATGAAAGGGGCAACCGTGAGCACCATTATTGCCGGACGATTCCAGCAGCAATCGCAGATCGAACACACCATCGAGGAACTGGTGCGCGCCGGATTTGCGCGCGACCGGATTTCCGCTTTCTATGTAAACCCGCCGGGCCAGCACGACAGCTACCCGATCGGCGGCGACCATGCCGTTTCGCCGGGCGCGCACGAGTCCGACAAGGGCATCGCGATGGGGACCGCAGCCGGAGCTGCGGTGGGTGCCGCCGCCACCTCTTTCCTCGGCCCTGTGGGCACCGTCACCGGCGGCCTGCTCGGCGCGCACGTGGGCAACCTCGTGGGCAGCCTTTCGCAGATGAAAGAGCAGGGCGAGACCGGCGAGCACGGGGAAGATGCGGATAACGCGGTACCGTTGCGCCATGCCGGCATGTTGCTGGCGATTGCGGTGGGCGGCCAGGACGATGAAGACCACGCGGTCAACCTGCTGCGTTCGCTGGGCGCGGTGGAGCTGGAACGCGCCGAGGGCACGATCGAAGACGGCGACTGGACCGATTTCGATCCGACGGCGACGCCGCACCTGCTGCAGCATGCGCCGCAACAGCCGAGGCCGGCCGGACCCAACCAACGCATGTAGCTTGCCTTCCTAGCCGTCGATGTGTGCCACCAGCGGCAAGTGATCCGACGCGATCCTTGCCAGCGGTGTCGCATGCACTTCCACATGCACCAGCCGGTGCCGCGGACGGATCCAGATGCGGTCGAGTGCGAACAGCGGTCGCCGCGACGGAAATGTGCGCGGCGCCGGCACTGCCTGGAAATGCGAGACCAGCCAGCGCAGCGACCTTCCCCAGACAAACCATTCGTTGATATCGCCGAGCAGGATCACCGGCATCTCGTCGGTGTCGAACACTTGCAACAGGCGGCGAATCTGGTCGCGCCGCTCGGCGGGCCGCAGGCCGAGGTGGGTGGCGACGACGCGCAGCAGATGGCCGTGGCAATCGACGTCGGCATCCAGTGCACCGCGTGGCTCGCGACTGCCGAAGCTGAGGTCGATGGAACGCAGCGTCAGAATGGGATAGCGGCTCAGCACGGCGTTGCCGTAGCGGCGCTCGGGCCTGTCGCAGGCCGGGCCTTCGGCGGCGACGAAACCGGTGGCTTCCTGCAACACCTTCAGGACGTTCGGCGTCTTGGTCCCGCCCAGCGGTACTTCCTGCAGGGCGACGATGTCGGCGTTGATTTCCTGCAGCACGGCGGCCACGCGCTCCGGATTGAACTTGCGGTCGCAGCCGACCGCGCCGTGGATGTTGTAGGTCGCGATGGTCAGCGGCCAGGGATTGAGGTCCGGGACTTCCTCGCGCACCGGCGGCTGTTCGAGCACACTCAGGTCGTCATCCGTCATGCCGTTCTATCCTCCCGTCGTTTCAATAGTTTCTGCAGGCCCACGGCCACCAGGATGATGGTGGCCGCCACCGCAACCAGCACGGCAACGGTGCCGGGACTCGGGTTGCGCACCGCCTCGGCGAGGTGGTGCACGAAGGTCACCGTCATCGTGATGCCGGGCAGCATGCCCAGCAGGGTGCCGATCAGGTAGTCGCGAAAGCGGATGTGCGAGGCGCCGGCCACCATGTTGACCACGGTAAAGGGCGCCACCGGCAGCATGCGGATGATCACGATCGCGAGGATGCCGCGGCGGGCGATGCGCTTGCTCAGCTTGTTGATGCGCGGACCCACCAGTTTCTGCACGGTTTCGCGCCCGAGCCAGTGGCCGATGCCGTAGGCAACCGCGGCACTGAGCATGGTGCCGCCGATCGCATAGAGCGAACCGAACACCGGTCCGAACACGATGCCGGTGACGGCGATCAGCAGCATCACCGGCACCATCACCAGTCCGGCGGCGACGTAACTGCCGACGACCGCCAGCGGCGTGAACGGCATCTCCTCGAGCTGCCGCGCGAAGGCGACCAGCGAAGCGAGGTTGACGACTTCGCGCAACGGCGTCCAGCGCCATGCGACGGCCAGCAGGGCCAGCGCGATGGCGAGCAGGCCGACGCCGATCAGGCGGCGCGGCACTGGCTTGCGCGCTTCACTGGGGACGAATTCGGCGACCAGCTTGTCCGGTTCGATCGGTTGTTCGGGATCGAACAATGCCTGTTCGGGAATCAGCGCGTCCAGCTCCGGCGTCGTCTCCGGTTCCAGCACGCCTAGTGTGCGCTCGGAGTGGCGCAGGGCCGTGGCTGCGGCATGCAGGCTGTGCCGCTGCCGCAGCTCGGCCTCCACCATCTCGGGGCTGGTATCGAGATGCTCCGCGAGGAGGCGCGCCCGCAGGCGCGCGATTGCCGCGCTGATGCGTCGGGCGTCCGGCCCGCGTGCCTCGATGGTGATGTTGCATTCGGTATCGAGCGCCATCGAGCGGCTGCTCAGGTTGGCCGATCCGATGGAGAACAGCCGGTCGTCGATGGCGAACACCTTGCTGTGCACGTTCAGGCACTGGTCTGTCAGGCCGGGAATGTGCGGGCAGTAGATGCGGTAGCGGCCGTGGCGGTCAGCCTCCTTCAGGCGGCGGTGCACGCGCGCGCGCAACACGCCCATCGTCGCCTGCTCCAGCCATCCGCTCTGGTTCTTCGGTGAAATGATGAAGACTTCCGGGCCCTCGGGTTCGTCCAGGCGCGCGGCGAGCGCGTCGGCAATCATGCCCGAGGTGAAGTACTGGTTCTCGAAGAACATGCTGTGCCGCGCGGCGGCAATGGCGTCCAGGTGCAGTTGCCGCACCTCATGCACGCCCGCGCGCCCTTCGAATACCGGCTCGGTGCGGGAAATCGCGACGTCGATCGCGGTCAGGTCCGGCTGGACGCCGTCGGGCCAGGGGTCGTGGCAGTCGTGTCTGTCGCGGGCGGCAGGCGGCTCCAGCTGCTCGCCGGTGGCCTGCTGCCAACGTATGCGCGCCAGCTCGCCGAGGGCGTGCGCGGCATCGCCGTCGACCAGTGCCTGCACGTCATGAAAAGGGGCGTGCGGCTTGCCGTCGCTGTCGCAGCGCAAGGGAGCGGCGCAAGCATGTTCCGGCGTGTCCCACCGGCTGCGCGTGAGATCGAGTCCTCCGACAAAGGCGATGCGGTCGTCGATCACGACGACTTTCTGGTGATGCGAGCCGCCGATGGGATGCCGCGCGTCCATGCGGAAGCTGAGGCGGCGGTGGGTGCGCCAGTCCAGTTTGTAGACGGGCAACCACTCTCGCTCGAGCGCATAGAGCATCGCGAAGTCCCAGTTGAGCACGTAGGCACGCAGGTCGGGCCGGCTGGCCACGACGGCATGGAGGAAGTCCCCGAGCGGTTCCGGATAGCCGTCGTTGGCCCCGCCGGGCACGAGGTGCATGCGGCTGTCGATGTCCCAGCTGAGGATGTAGATGCTGTGCCGCGCGTTGCGGATCGCCGCCCGCACCGCGCGGAAGTAGGCATCGGCATCCACCAGCATGGCGAACCGTTCGGCATGTTCGATGCGCCAGCAATTGCGCCCCGGTTGCAGCAGGCCGGGTGAAGCGGACAGGTGGGTGATCTGTTGCTGGGGAAATGGGTGGTTCACGATGTCGATTGGAAAATGCTGCTTTTCCTCTTCGACGCGTGGCCTCCGCGTTAGTTTCTCCGCATGCCGGATACCCTGATTCCGGGCAAGTCAGCCGAGCTCGTAGGCACCGCCGCGTTCCAACGCGCGCTTGTAGGCCGGCCGCTTGTGGATGCGGTCGAGGAAGTCCATCAGCCTGGGCCGTGTGGCATTGAGGCCGCCGCGCGCGGCCGCCGCTTCCAGCGGAAAGCTCATCTGGATGTCGGCGGCGCTGAACGACTTGCCGGCAAACCATTTGTGGCGCCCGATCTCCCCTTCCAGGTAGTCGAGATGCCGCACGATCTGGGGCTCGATGAAGGAACGCTTGGCACGCTGCGCGATGAGCTTTGCCACCGGTTTCACGATGAAGGGCAAAGGACCGTTCTCGATGCGGTCGAATACCAGTTTCAGCAGCAGCGGGGGCATGGCCGAGCCTTCCGCGTAATGCATCCAGTAGGTGTAGCGCAGGCGCTCGGGTGAGCCGGATGCGGGCGCGAGACGTCCGTTGCCGTAGCGGTCGACGAGATATTCGATGATCGCGCCGGACTCGGCGATGGTCAGCCCGCCGTCGGTGATCACCGGCGATT
>Ga0196972_1000557_pt1 | contig 17227 bp, 16 predicted proteins | sample S1v_2013CmetaG_FD_148618 | JGI IMG/M metagenome (GOLD analysis project Ga0196972, IMG submission 148618) | Soil microbial communities from Anza Borrego desert, Southern California, United States - S1+v_20-13C | ecosystem: Environmental > Terrestrial > Soil > Desert | place: USA: California...
AATTGGAGGTCACCATCTCGGACACGGCCATGCCCGCGCCGAGCTTTTTGCAAAGCTGGCGGAAAGGGCGGTCGGTCACGCCTGCCATGGGCGCAACAACCAGGTTGTTCTTTAATTTGTAAGGACCAATTTGCACTGAGTTATACGCTGTTGTATAGCTGCCGAAAAGTTGCCTATTTTATATGCAAACCGTATAGGTTAAAAGGAGATTAAGACAAGGGCTGCCAACTAAATCCGGCGGCTTCAACTCCGGCCTGAATTTCCGCTATTGCCAGAGGGAGAAGGGCGGGTTTGCCCTTGACGCCTAGCTCTATGGTGCGGCGCTGATCAAGACGCGGCAGGCTGAATAGTTTGAGATCGGGGAAGCGCTCGACGATGCCGTTCATCAAATCCAGCAGTTGGCTCTCGCCGGCATCGAAGACCAGAATGGAGGCTTCGGCTAGCGGCTGCTGATGAAAAAATTGCGAATAGCGCTGGTCAAGTACCCATTCCGTCATGGGCCAGGCCATTTCCGGAAAGCCGGGCATGAAATGGTGGTTGTTTACTGAAAACCCGGGGATGCGATTCACGGGGTTGGGAATGAGTTCAGCCCCGGCCGGAAACTCTGCCATGAGCACTCTTTTGGGATACGCACGCTCACCGAACTGCGCTTCTATTTCAGCGACCGCGCCTGGGTGGCGTTCAATCTCGACGCCGGCAGCGGCTGCGGCGCACTGGCGCGTATAGTCGTCAGGCGTGGCGCCTATGCCGCCGAAGGAAAATACGATATCTGGACTTGCCATGCTGTGTTGAAGGCGTGCGGTGATACGGGCTGCATCGTCGCCCAGGTATTCACACCAGCTTAAGCCAAGGCCGCGTGCTTTGAGAATCTCGATAATCCGAGTGAAATGTTTGTCCTGGCGTTTGCCGGACAGGATTTCGTCGCCGATGATGTAAGCACCGAAGTCAGGCAAGCCACGACCGCCGCTCATCAGTGGGCGTTTTCCCAGTTCAGGCCCTTGCCCATTTCGACCAGCAGAGGTACATCCAGCTTGGCGACATTGCCCATGAGCTGCGGCAGGTTCTCCTGAACCAGCACCAGCTCGTCCTCAGGCACTTCCAGCACCAGTTCATCGTGCACCTGCATGACGATGCGGGTTTGATGACCATTTTTTTGGAGCCAATCTTGCACTGCAATCATGGCGAGCTTGATGAGGTCGGCCGCAGTACCTTGCATGGGCGCATTGATCGCCGCCCGCTCTGCACCCTGGCGACGTTGGCCATTAGGGCTGTTGATCTCGGGAACCCACAGCCTGCGGCCGAACAAGGTTTCGACATAGCCGCGCTGCTTGGCCGCCTCGCGCGTGTTCTGCATGTAGTCGCGCACACCCGGATAGCGCGCAAAATAGCGCTCGATATAACTCTGCGCCGCGGCGCGGTCGATATTGAGGTTGCTGGCCAGGCCGAAAGCAGACATGCCGTAAATCAGGCCGAAATTGATGACCTTGGCGTAGCGGCGCTGCTCGCTGCTAACGGCTTCACGTTCGATGCCGAAAATCTCGGCGGCCGTAGCGCGGTGAATATCCTCACCGGCGGCAAATGCGCTCAGCAGGCCTTCGTCTTGCGACAGGTGGGCCATGATGCGCAGCTCAATCTGCGAATAGTCGGCCGAGACGATCACGCTGCCTGGGGGAGAAACAAAAGCCTCGCGAATGCGGCGGCCTTCGGTCGTGCGCACCGGAATGTTCTGCAGATTGGGGTCGGAGCTGGCCAGGCGGCCAGTAACGGCCACCGCCTGGTTATAACTGGTATGCACGCGATTGGTTACCTGGTTGACCATGCGCGGTAGCTTGTCAGTGTAGGTGGACTTGAGCTTGGCCAGTCCGCGGTATTCCAGCAGCAGCTTGGGCAGCGGGTAATCCTGCGCCAGTTCCTGCAGCACGTCCTCATCGGTGGATGGCGTGCCGGAAGGCGTTTTCTTGAGCGGTTTGATGCCGAGCTTGCCGAACAAAATCTCTTGCAGCTGCTTGGGCGAGCCTAGGTTGAATGGCTGTCCGGCCAGCAGAAAGGCTTCTTGTTCCAGCGTTACGAGCTTCTGCCCAATTTCGTGGCTTTGCGCGTGCAGCATGTTTTTATTGATGAATACGCCGGTGCGCTCAATCTCGAACAGTATTTCCAGCAACGGCATTTCGAGCTTGCTATAGACGTGCAGCAGCTTTTCGTCCGCTGCGATTTGCGGGTAAAGCACTTCGTGCAGCTGCAGCGTGATGTCGGCATCTTCGGCGGCGTATTCGGCCGCTTGTTCAACGGAGACCTGGCTGAAATTGACCTGCTTGACGCCCTTGCCGGCGATTTCTTCATAAGTAATGGTCTTGACGCCGAGGTGACGCATGGCCAGCGAATCCATGTCGTGGCTGCGGTGGCTTTCCAGTACGTAGGACTGCAGCAGCGTATCGTGTTCTATGCCGTTCAAGCAGATGCCGTGGTTGGCCAGCACATGCTTGTCGTATTTAAGGTTTTGTCCGACCTTTTTGACGCCCGGGTTTTCCAGCAACAGCTGCACCCGCGCCAAAGTGGTGTCGAAATCCAACTGCTGCGGCGCACCGGCATAGTCGTGCCGTAGCGGCAGATAAGCAGCCTCGCCCGCTGTAACGGCGAACGACATGCCGACCAACCGGGCCTGGAAAGGATCGAGGCTGGTGGTTTCGGTATCGAAGCAGACCAGCTCGGCAGACTGGATTTTTTCCAGCCAGCGCTCCAGGTCGGCCTCGGTCAGTATGGTTTCGTAACGCCGCGCCACAGCTGGTTTGAGAGCGGGTGCCGGCGCAGCTTCGGCAGCGAACAGGCTGCCTTGCGGATTGGAACTCACAGCCGGGGCGGTAGTGGTGCCCTGGTTCAGTTCGTGCAGCCAGGACTTGAAGCCGAAGCGCTCGTAAAGCTCCGCCAACTTGGCCTTGTCCTGCTGCAGCGGCGCGAGCTCGGTCAGCTGTTTTGGCAGACAATTGAAAATGTCACCTTCGCACTTGATGGTCAGCAGCTCGCGTGCGGTCGGCAGCCACGGCAGGGCTTTGCGCAGGTTTTCGCCGACCACGCCGCCGATTTCGTGAGCGTTGAGAATGATGTTATCGAGGCTGCCATACTGCGTGAGCCATTTGACGGCGGTCTTGGGGCCGACTTTTTCCACGCCGGGTACGTTATCGACGGTATCGCCGATCAAGGTCAGATAGTCGACGATAAGGCCGGGCGCCAGGCCGAATTTGTTGAGCACGCCGGCTTCATCGAGTACTTCGTTGGACATGGTGTTGACCAGCGTGACCTGGGCATTTACCAGCTGGGCAATGTCCTTGTCGCCGGTCGAAATGATTACGCGCATGCCTTCGCGCACGGCCTGTTTGGCCAGCGCGCCGATAACGTCATCAGCTTCGACGCCGTCCACCATGAGGATGGGCCAGCCCATGGCCTGGATGGTGTCGTGGATGGGTTCGATCTGGCGTGCCAGCTCTTCCGGCATGGAAGGACGGTGCGCCTTGTATTCGGGATAGATGTCGTCGCGAAAGGTTTTGCCCTTGGCATCGAAGACGCAAGCGCTATAATCAGCCTGATAGTCCTTATGCAAACGGCGCAGCATGTTAATGACGCCATAGAGGGCGCCGGTCGGCTCGTTCTGGCGGTTGCGCAAATCCGGCATCGCATGAAAAGCACGATAAAGATAGGATGAGCCGTCAACTAAAAGCAGGGTTTTCATTTACTTACCTAGGTCTCAATTATGTCCGTTGCAAAGAAATTTCCTAAACTCATCGACATTGCCTTGTCTGAGCAGCGCGAACAGTCGGCACGGGAATCCTGGCGGGCTTTCGAGATTATGGCAGAATTCGTCGACTCGACGGAACGGCTCAAGGAAATCACGCCGGCTGTGTCCATCTTCGGTAGCGCGCGTACCAAGCCCGACCACCCATACTACAAATTGGCCGAGGAAATCGCTCGGCAGTTATCGGATGCCGGGTTCAGCGTCATCTCCGGCGGTGGTCCCGGCATCATGGAAGCCGCCAACAAGGGCGCTTATTCAGGCAAATCCGCTAGCGTCGGCCTCAATATCGAACTGCCCTTCGAGCAGAAGGGCAATGCCTACCAGGATATTACCCACAACTTCCAGCATTTTTACATGCGCAAGGTGATGTTCGTGAAGCATTCCTCGGCCTTCGTCGTAATGCCGGGCGGCTTCGGCACGCTCGATGAGCTCATGGAAGCGCTGACCTTGGTGCAGACCGGCAAGACGCGCAAGATTCCTATCATTCTTGTGCATGAGCCTTTCTGGCGCGGCATGCTGGATTGGTTCCGTAGTACGCTGGTGGATGAGGGCGTGGTATCGGCGCAGGACATGAACCTGATCCAGGTCATCGACGAGCCCAAGATGATCGTGGAGGCCATCTTCAAGCATTACGAAACGCGCGGCTTTGAGCCATCGCCTATGGAACGCGAAATACAGCTTTATTTGTAAATTGCGCAATTCAGCCGCTTATGTACGCTTATCGATGTTTTGTTGACGGCTTTTTGCTAGAATTGAGCTTAATCCCAACACGAGGTTACTATGCGCCGTATTCATGCCCTGTTAGTTCTGGCCTTGGCCTTACCGCTGTTGGCTATGGCGGCGGAACCTCCAAAGCTTGAGCCATTGCCGGAGCCACCACCACCGCCTGCAGGGATGGAATCTGCGGATGTTGAACCACAAGTCACGATTACCAAGCGCGGCGAGGACAAGGTCGAGGAATACCGCATCAATGGCGAACTCTATATGCAGAAAATTACGCCGCCGCATGGCAAGCCCTATTACCTGATGAGGGAAGATCAAGATGGTGGCTGGTCGCGCATGGATGGTCCAAACCCGCCCCTGATCATACCGAAATGGGTGTTGTTTAATTTCTAACCAGATAAATAAGAGGGCTGAAAAGCCCTCTTCCAGTTTTTACTATTTTAAAAACATCGCCTTCCATACTGTCGCCCTCATGCTCAAAAATCCTTTTTCAGTACCTTCAAATGCCGGTTTCTGCGCATGCTTGCGCCTGATGCTGCCCGCGCTCATGCCTTCCGCTACCTAATATGTCCGTATTTACCACAGTTACTCCTGAGCAGCTGCGCAGCTGGCTACAGGCTTATCCTCTTGGCGAGTTGGTCGATTTGCAAGGCATTGCTTCCGGCATTACCAATACCAATTACTTCGTGACAACCAGCAGCGGCCGTTTTGTGCTGACGCTATTCGAGAAAAATTCGGCCGATGAGCTGCCCTTTTTTCTCGATCTCATGACGCACCTGTCGGATCTTAATGTGCCTTGCCCGCACCCCGTGGCATCTTATAGCGGCAAAAGCCTGGGCCAGCTCAATGGCAAGCCGGCGGCTCTGGTTAGCTGCCTGCGCGGCCGCTCGCTGGAGCTGCCTGCCCCCGTACACTGCGCTGAAGTGGGTCGAGTCATGGCGCAGATGCACGTGGCTGGCCACACCTTTGGCGCCAGCATGAAAAATCCGCGCGGCGGCGCTTGGCGGGTAGCGACCGCCGGCAAAGTGATTGATTTCCTGAGTGCGGATGACCGGGCTTTGCTTGAAGAAGAGCTGGCGTTCGAGGCGCTGCACGATACCGATCATCTGCCGCAAGGCGTGATCCACGCTGACTTGTTTCGCGACAATGTGCTGTTCGACGGGGAGCAACTGGGCGGGTTGATCGATTTTTATTACGCCTGCAATGACGTGCTGCTGTATGACGTAGCCATCGCCGCCAATGACTGGTGCTCGGAAGACGACGGCAGCATCGATACCACTCGGCTGCAGGCGCTGCTCAAGGCCTATCACGGCATGCGGCCTTTGACTGAGGCGGAGCATGAGGCCTGGCCGGGCTTGTTGCGCACGGCGGCCCTGCGCTTCTGGCTATCGCGATTATACGATTTGCACTACCCGCAGGCAGGAGAGTTAACGCACGCAAAAGACCCGCAGCACTTCCAGCGTATCCTTAAAAAACGCATTGAACAAAAAGACGTATTGGCGGAAATCTGGGTTAGCTCATAAAACAATAAGCTGCGGTAATAATTACTAAATATCTGGCACAAAACTGAATATCGGGGAACAACTAATGAATACATTGCATGCTGAAGCGCGTCAGGTTAAGGCTACCAACGGCTGGAACTGGATTGTTGAGGGCTTCCAGCTTTTTAAGCGCAGCCCGGTAATCTGGATAGCTTTGTTCTTTGTCTACCTGCTGATCGGCATGGGCCTGTCCATGCTCAAGCTTGTTGGACCGATTATTTTAAATTTGCTGGCGCCTGTGTTTGTAGCCGGGTTCATGTTGGGCTGCCGCGCGCTTGATCGAGATGAAGAGCTTGAAATCAATCATCTGTTTGCCGGCTTCAGGCATCACACGGCACAGCTCATTACCGTGGGCGGGGTTTATCTGGCAGGCATTATCATCATCGTCGGCATCATGTTCGCAGGCAGTGACAGCAGTGCACTCCAAGGTATGCTGTCGGGCCAGAAGATGGATCCGCAACAGGCCAAAGAAGTAAGTGATCGCGTGCTGCTGCCGGCCTTGTTGGCGCTATTCCTCATGGTTCCGCTGATCATGGCCTACTGGTTTGCACCCATACTGGTGGCCTTCCATGGCTTATCCGGACTAGAGGCCATGAAGCAGAGCTTTAAAGCCTGTTTGCGCAATATCCTGCCGTTTTTCGTCTACAGCCTGATTTCCATGGTCCTGTTGCTGCTGGCAGCCATTCCTTTCGGTTTGGGGCTGCTGGTCATGATTCCCACCATGACTGCTTCGCTCTATGTCAGCTACAAGGATATTTTCGGCACCGAAGCCCTAACCAGTGAAGAGCTGGCCGCAGAAGATAACCAATAACGGGGTCAGATCGACTCAGATCGACTCCAGCTTGGCGTATTCCAGCGCCAGCCATTTCAAGCCGTTCCTGCCGAAATTGACCTGCACGCGCAGGTCATGGGCATTGCCCTCATAGCTTACGACTACGCCTTGGCCGAATTTGCCGTGAGCCACACTCTGGCCGATCTTCCAAGGCATGCTGCTGTTTTTGGATTGGCTGGCGGCGCTCACGGCGGCATTCATGCGGCCGTCATAACCACGCGGACGTGCGTTGAGGCGTTTCAGCAGCTCATCAGGGATTTCATCGAGAAAGCGTGATGAAATGCCGTAGCGTACTTGTCCATGCAGCAACCGGCTTTGCGCATAGCTCAGATATAGCCGTTGTCTTGCACGCGTGACGGCCACGTACATAAGCCGCCGCTCCTCTTCCAGACCATTGGCTTCGTACAGGCTCTGCTCGTGCGGGCATAGGCCTTCTTCCAGGCCGCTGATGAAGACGACCTTGAACTCCAATCCTTTGGCCGAATGCACGGTCATGAGCTGCAATGCTTCACGGCCGACATCGGCCTGGTGCTCGCCGGCTTCGAGACTGGCATGGCTCAGGAACTGCGCCAGCAGCGATTGCGCCACTTCGCCGTTTTCATCGACCTGCACGCCGATATCCTGGTTCATGAAAGCGACCGCGGCATTGATCAATTCATCGAGGTTGGCGATGCGGTCTTCGCCCTCCTTCTCGCCCTGGTAATACTGGCGCAAACCGGAAAGCGTCGTTGCCAGCTCTGCCAGTTCCGGCAAGCTGAGGCCGATCGCCTCCTCTTGCATTTGCTTGATTAGGGCAACAAAACCTTCTATGCCCTTGCCCGGCCGCGGCGTACTGCCGACTTTGCTGAGGGTGGCCTGCCACAGGCTGCTGTTCTGCTGACGTGCTGCTTCCTGCAACTGTTCCAGGCTGCGCGCGCCTATGCCGCGCGTGGGGAAGTTGATTACGCGCAGCAGCGCCGTGTCGTCTTCGGGGTTGGCGATTAGGCGCAAATAGGCCAGTGCATGCTTGATTTCAGCGCGTTCGAAGAAGCGCAGCCCGCCATAGACGCGGTAAGGTAGCCCGGCGGTAAACAGGGCATGCTCGAGCACGCGCGACTGGGCATTGGAGCGGTAAAGAAGTGCGATCTGGTCGAGACTAGTGCCTTCGCTATGCAGTATCTTGATTTCATCGACGATGAAATTGGCTTCGTCGATATCGTTGTAGGCTTCGTAGACGCGGACGGGTTCGCCTTTGCCGGCGGAGGTCCAGAGGTTTTTGCCGAGGCGGTTGCGGTTGTGCGTGATGATGGCGTTGGCGGCATCGAGGATATTGCTGTGCGAGCGGTAATTCTGTTCGAGCTTGACGATGTTCTGGATCGCAAAATCCTGCTCGAAGTCGCGCATATTGCCGACGCGCGCGCCGCGGAAGGCATAGATGGACTGGTCGTCGTCGCCTACGGCAAAGATGCTGTTACGTTTTCCTTCAGTGCCTTGGCCGGCCAGCAGCTTGAGCCACAGGTACTGTAGGCGATTGGTGTCCTGGAATTCGTCGACCAGGATGTACTTGAAGCGCTCCTGGTAATGCTGGCGGATGGAAGCCTCACGCCCCAGTAGCTCGTAGCAGCGCAACAGCAGTTCGGCGAAGTCGACCACGCCTTCGCGCTGGCACTGCTTGTCGTATTCCTCGAAAATTTCGCGCAGGCGCTGCGAATGAGCATCGTAGGCATCAACTGCATGCGCGCGCAGGCCTTCTTCCTTGCAGCTGTTGATATAACCCATGACTTGCTTGGGCGGGAACTTCTCGTCATCCACGTTCATGGCCTTCATGAGGCGCTTGATGCTGGACAGCTGATCTGCCGTATCGAGAATCTGGAAGGTGGCGGGCAGCAAGGCCTCGCGGTGATGCGCGCGCAACAGCCGGTTGCAGAGGCCGTGAAAAGTGCCGACCCACATGCCGCGCGTGTTGATCGGCAACATGCCCGACAGGCGTGTCAGCATTTCCTTGGCGGCCTTGTTCGTGAAGGTGACGGCCAGTATTCCCTGCGGCGATACCTGGCCGGTCTGGATCAGCCAGGCGATACGCGTAGTTAGCACGCGCGTTTTGCCGCTGCCGGCGCCGGCTAGAATCAGCGCGGACTGGTGAGGCAATGTCACGGCTTCGAGCTGCTTGTCGTTGAGGCCGGAAAGCCAGGAATCGGATTGGGTTGAAGTGCTCATGAATAAAGGCTGTGATGGTGTCTGGCTATTTTAATCGAATGGCACGGGCAGATGTGCTGATATACCGCCTGCCAAAAAAATACACTGAAACGGCGGGTGAAAAACTAAAAAAAACTTGGGAACTAGCGAAAAAATGACAGGTCCTAATTGCAGACGAGAAAATCGTCTCCCGCTTCTCCTCCCTGAGCGGGTAGCCTTACTCCGATGAGGCTTTGTTACCCCGATTTTATCCCCTTTAATCGGGGTTTTTTTTGTCTATCGCTTTGGTCTTTTGCATTGTGCAAAAAATGCATAATGCATAAAAATGCTTCGGGTTGTGGAAAGTATATTCCCAAGTTTTCTTGCAAGTAAAGCCTTGTTTCAAAAATATTATTTTCGGCCTCCCAACTGATATTTAGCCAATAAAAAAGCCTCGCGGTAGCGAGGCTTTCTGGCTGCAGATGCCGCTTAATATTTGGCGACATCTATAAAATTGCCTTATTACATCATACCGCCCATGCCACCCATGCCGTGGTCGCCGCCCATTGCTGGAGCATCTTCCTTAGGCAGTTCGGCAACAAGTGCGTCGGTGGTCAGAATCAACGACGCAACCGAAGCTGCGTTCTGCAGAGCAGAGCGCGTTACCTTGGCTGGGTCGAGCACGCCGAGTTCAACCAAGTCACCGTAGGTGCCGTTGGCAGCGTTGTAGCCATAGTTGCCGGTACCTTCCAGTACCTTGTTCACAACTACAGATGGCTCATCACCTGCATTGGCCACGATCTGACGCAGCGGCTCTTCGATCGCGCGCAGCACGATCTTGATACCGGCATCCTGATCCGGGTTGTCACCCTTCAGTTCCTTGATAGCGGAACGGGCACGCAGCAGAGCAACGCCACCGCCGGCAACAATGCCTTCTTCAACAGCAGCACGGGTAGCATGCAGAGCGTCTTCAACGCGGGCCTTCTTTTCCTTCATTTCGATTTCGGTGGCAGCGCCAACCTTGATCACAGCAACACCGCCAGCCAGTTTGGCCACGCGTTCTTGCAGTTTTTCACGATCGTAGTCGCTGGAGGCTTCTTCGACTTGCTTCTTGATTTGCTCGATGCGGGTCTTGATGTTGGTCTCGTCGCCAGCGCCGTCGATGATGGTGGTATTTTCCTTGCCCACTTCGATGCGCTTGGCTTGGCCGAGGTCGTTCAAGGTGATGTTCTCGAGCTTGAGGCCCAGTTCTTCAGCAATGACGGTACCGCCGGTCAGAATGGCGATGTCTTCCAGCATGGCTTTGCGGCGGTCGCCGAAACCAGGAGCCTTGACCGCAACAGTCTTGAGGATGCCACGGATGTTGTTCACAACCAGAGTCGCCAATGCTTCACCTTCGATGTCTTCAGCGATGATCAGCAGCGGACGGCCAGCCTTGGCAACTTGTTCCAAAGCGGGCAACAGGTCACGAATATTGGAAATCTTCTTGTCATGCAGCAGCACGAAAGGATTTTCCAGCAGCGCGATTTGACGCTCTGGGCTGTTGATGAAGTAAGGAGACAGGTAACCGCGATCGAATTGCATGCCTTCAACGACGTCGAGCTCGTTTTCGAGGCCGGAGCCGTCTTCAACGGTGATAACGCCTTCCTTGCCGACTTTGTCCATGGCATCGGCGATGATTTGGCCGATATCGTAGTCTGCGTTGGCTGAAATGCTGCCGACTTGAGCAATTTCCTTGCTGGTCGTGGTTGGCTTGGAAATCTTCTTGATTTCTTCGACGATGGCGATCACTGCCTTGTCGATGCCGCGCTTGAGGTCGGCCGGGTTGAAACCGGCAGCTACGTACTTGAAGCCTTCGCGAACAATCGCTTGTGCCAGCACGGTAGCCGTGGTGGTGCCGTCGCCGGCGTTATCGGAAGTCTTTGATGCAACTTCCTTAACCAGTTGTGCGCCCATGTTTTCGAGCCTGTCGCTCAGTTCGATTTCCTTGGCAACGGATACGCCGTCCTTGGTCACGGTAGGAGCGCCGAAAGAGCGCTCAAGTACTACGTTGCGTCCCTTAGGACCCAAGGTAACTTTAACCGCGTTAGCCAGGACATTTACGCCATTAACGATTTTGGCACGGGCTTCATCGCCGAAAATAACTTGTTTTGCAGCCATTTGTATCTCCTAAATCTTGAATTCTGTAAGTGAAAGTTAGCTTAGGCTTCTACAACGCCCAGAATGTCTTCTTCGCGCAATACCAGAACTTCTTCGCCGGAAACTTTCACGGATTGCCCTGCATATTTGCCGAACAGTACTTTGTCGCCAACCTTTACATCGAGAGCGATGGCTTTGCCGTTATCGTCTCTCTTTCCGGGACCAACAGCGATGACTTCACCTTGATCAGGCTTTTCGGTAGCGGTATCAGGGATGACGATGCCAGAGGCGGTCTTGCGTTCTTCTTCGAGGCGCTTGACAATGACGCGGTCATGCAAAGGACGAATTTTCATGAGATAGATCTCCTTAATTGATTCACTAATGCGTTTTGTTGGAATTCTAAGAATTCGGTAATCAGGGCGAGTTATTAGCACTCGCTCCTGTTGAGTGCTAATAATACGGGCTGGAAGTCCATTTTTCAAGAGTAGTTAAGTAGCGAGGGCTTTACTTTTGCTCAAATTAGGCGGAAAAAGAGCGTGTGCGGGCCATGCGCATGGAGAGAATATTGACTAAGCCTTTAGTGGAAACAGCGATACAGCAGCTGAACCTGGGCTACGATGCACAGCAGGATCGCCTGCTGCTTAAAATCGGTTTATCCGATGACACTGAAATCGCCGCATGGCTGACGCGCAAGGTTGTCAAAATTTTATGGGTACTGCTGCAGCAGAGCGGCAATATGCCAGTCCTCGTGCCCAATATTCCCGTTGCCAATGCATGGGTGCCGTTAAAACAGACGGCGGCCGCGGATGACCCTGAGCAGCAGCCATCCGAGTCTTTGAATTTTGCCGAAGAGTATCGTCCCGGCCGTAAACCCAGAGCGACGCAGCCCTTGCTGGCGATCGATTGTCAGATAATCACCAACAACAAGAAACCCACCCTTGAACTGCAAACCAAAGAGGGCAATGCCGTGAATATGGCGCTGTCTCCAGAGCTGATATATGCTTTTGGCAACATGCTGCAGCTTGCCCTGAGGGACGCTGCCTGGGATTTATATCTCTCATCCAGCCCGATCATCATGAGCGATATTGTCGCCCACCCTGTCCTGCACTGAAATGAAAAATGAAGAACTGTTGCGCCGCAGCTTGCAGGCGGTCTGGCACCCCTGCACGCAAATGAAAAGCCACGAAACCCTGCCGCTGATCCCCATCAAGCGCGGGGAGGGCGTCTGGCTTTACGATTTCGACGGCAAACGCTATCTCGATGGCATCAGCTCCTGGTGGGTCAATCTGTTCGGCCATAATAATCCGCGCATCAAGGCTGCGATTGGGAGCCAGCTGGATCAGCTCGAGCACGTGATCCTGGCCGGCTTTACCCATGAGCCTGTGGTGCAGCTATCCGAACGCCTGTCGGCGCTAACCGGTCTAGGACATTGCTTTTACGGCTCCGATGGCGCTTCCAGCACAGAAATCGCGCTCAAGATGAGCTTTCATTACTGGCGCAACCTGGGCTACGAGCACAAAACCCAGTTCATCAGCCTGCAGAATAGCTATCACGGTGAAACCATAGGCGCGTTGTCGGTGACTGATGTCGCCTTGTTCAAGGATACGTACGCGCCCTTGCTTCGGCAAAGCACGCAGGTGCCGTCGCCCGACTGGCGCCTGGCTTCCCCCGGCGAATCGGCTGAGGCCTACGCGCTGCGCTGCGCGGAAGCGCTAGAAGTGCATGTGGCATTGCATCATCAGCAGACGGCAGCCTTGATTGTTGAGCCGCTGGTTCAATGCGCCGCCGGCATGGCCATGTATCACCCTGTCTATCTGCAGCGCGCGCGCGCAATTTGCGACCAGTACGAGATTCACCTGATTGCGGATGAAATCGCCGTCGGCTTCGGCCGCACCGGTAGCATGTTCGCCTGCGAGCAGGCCGGCATCCGGCCCGACCTCATGTGCCTGTCCAAGGGCATTACCGGCGGCTATTTGCCTTTGTCCGTCACCCTGTGTACCGATACCATCTATGAGCAGTTCTACGACGATTATGTTACGCGCGGTTTTCTGCATTCGCACAGCTACACGGGCAACGCGCTGGCCTGCAGCGCGGCATTAGCTACCCTCGATATCTTTGAGCAGGATGACATCCTCAGGCAGAACAGCATCAAGGCGGCCTATGTGAATCAAAAGCTGCAGGCATTGGCGCAGACGCCGATTAAAAACCTGCGTAACACCGGCATGATCTGGGCATTCGAGGCTGAAAACACTGCGCCCGGCTTCCAGCGTCATTTCTACGAAATGGGCTTGCGGCGCGGCTTACTGCTGCGGCCGGTAGGCAACACCGTCTATTTCATGCCGCCCTATGTCATCACAGAGGCTGAAATCGACTGGATGGTGGAGCAGACCGTTCAACTGCTGACTGAGACCGCCTGATCAATGCTGCGCCGACTGCTGAATATTCTCCCGGTTTTCACGCTGCTTGCAGCCGCCTCGGCTCAGGCGGCGCTACCTGAAGCAGTGAGTCATGCGCTGCAAAAAGAGGGCCTGCCGCTAAATAGCGTAGCCATGTATGTGCAGCGCTTAGACCAGGCGCCAAGCCAGCCTCAAGTTGTTAGCCATCAGGCCGATCAGCCATTAAATCCGGCCTCCGTCATGAAGCTGGTGACCACGTACGCCGGGCTTGAGCTGCTAGGGCCAGCCTATCGCTGGCGCACCGAGATTTATCATGACGGCAGCCTCAGCAATGGTGTGCTGAACGGCAATCTGTACATCAAAGGCTATGGCGCTCCCGATCTGATGCTGGAAAATTTCTGGCTCATGCTAAGTCGCTTGCGGCAGGCCGGCGTGCGAGAGATTCGCGACGATCTGGTGCTGGACAGCAGCTATTTCTCATCACAAGCCGGCGATTCGAGTGCCTTTGACGGCGAGCCTTACCGTGCCTACAACGTTTTGCCCGGCGCCTTGCTGGTGAACCTCAAGGCCAGCAGCTTCCGATTCCAGGCGGATGAGCAAGAGGTGACCGTAAGCCAGGAACCGGCATTGCCCGAAATCAAGATCATCAACCGGCTCAAGCTGGCCCAATCCGACTGCGGCGACTGGAAAAAACAGCTCGAGTATGAGGTCAGCCGCCCTGATGCTAGCGGCTTTGAGATTAGTGGCTCAGGCAAGGCTGCAGGCAACAGCCAGGCGACGGTTTCATTCCATGGCACATACGCTGCGAGTTGCGGCGAAAAATTTCTGGAACTGAGCGTGCTGGATAATGCCAGCTACACCTTGGGCCTGTTCCGCCAGATTTGGCAGCAGCTCGGCGGCAGCCTGCACGGCGAGCTGAAACTGGCAGAGAAGCCGGCCAGCGCAACCTTGCTGCTGGAACAGCAGAGCTGGCCGCTGTCCGATGTAGTTCGCCGTATCAATAAATACAGCAACAATCTCATGGCGCGCCAATTGCTGCTGACCATCGCTACCGAGAAGGTTGGCGTGCCTGGGACTGAAGCGGGCGGCGCTCAGGCGCTGCGCGCCTGGCTGGCGGATAAGGGCATGGATTTTCCTGAGCTGGTCATCGAAAACGGTGCGGGATTATCGCGTGCCGAACGCATTAGCGCGCGGCATCTGGGGGAACTACTGGCCCATGCTTATGCCAGCCCGGTCATGCCGGAGCTCATGTCTTCCTTGCCTATCCTGTCAGTAGACGGCACGGCTGAGCATCGCTTGAAAAACAGTACGGCACAGGGCCGAGCGCACTTGAAGACTGGGTCGCTGGAGGGTGTTCGTTCCATTGCGGGCTACGTGCTGGACCGCAATGGCCGGCGCTGGGCAGTGGTATTCATGGTGAATCATCCGAGGGCAGGAGCCAGCCGCGCCGCTCAGGATGCCTTGCTGCAATGGATATACGAGCAGTAGCGCGTGGCCCAAATGAACCCAAACGGTTTTCGGGTATCATATTTAGCCTGATATTCAATCTGGCTATTCCATAACAAGAAACTCTGGAGCTCCCAATGAAACACGCAACAATTCTAGCGAGTGCGTTGCTTATGGCAATGTTTGCCGCCAGCGGCTGTACTGCCGACACGAACTCTCAATCTACTAAACAGGAAAAACCTGCGATGACTAAAGAAATCACTGAACTCGTAAAAACCGACACGGTAGCAGGCAGTGGCCGCGAAGCCGAGGCTGGCCTCAACGTAACCGTGCATTACACGGGTTGGCTCTATGACCCAAGCAAGCCTGACGGCCGTGGCGAAAAGTTTGACAGCTCGGTCGACCGGCGCGAACCCTTCGTGTTTTATCTGGGCGGCGGTCAAGTTATTCGAGGCTGGGACGAAGGCTTCGCTGGCATGAAGGTCGGGGGCAAGCGTACGCTGATTATCCCGCCGAATATGGGTTATGGTGCCCAGGGTGCCGGCGGTGTGATTCCGCCGAACGCTACCCTCATATTCGATGTTGAATTGCTGGGTGTGAAATAAATTCAAAATTGAGGGCGGACTGGCTTTGCCAGCCCGCTGCAGCATAGATAGCGCAGGGGAAAATGAAAGCACGCATAAAGTGGGTTGAAAACGTTTGTTTCATGGGCGAGTCCGAGACCGGCCATGCAGTGATACTGGACGGCGCGCCTGAAGCCGGCGGCCGCAATCTGGGCATGCGCCCCATGGAGATGCTGCTGATCGGCATGGGCGCCTGCACTTCGTTCGATGTAGTAACCATCCTCAAGAAAGCCCGCCAGCCGGTCACCGATTGCGTGGCCGAAATCGAAGCGGCGCGTGCCGACGAGATTCCCAAGGTTTTTACCAAGATTCATGTGCATTTCGTCGTCACCGGCAAAGGGCTTAACCCTACCCAGGTCGAGCGCGCGGTGAAACTGTCGGCGGAGAAATACTGCTCGGCCTCCATTATGCTGGGCAAGGCCGCGGAAGTGACGCATGACTTTGAAATCGTCGAGGCTGCGCTGTGACCATGGAAATAAACGCGCGCCCTGGCGGTATGCTGGGCATGCGTCATGTGGCGCTGTTTGTGCAGGATATTGACGCCTGCCTGCATTTTTATGTTGATATTCTCGGCATGCGGCTGGAATGGCAGCCCGACCCGGATAACTATTACCTCACTTCAGGTACCGATAATCTGGCCTTGCATCGAACGACCGAAGCACCTGTCGGCAAGCAGCGGCTGGACCACATCGGTTTTATTATGAGGACGGCCGCGGACGTCGATGCTTGGTACGATCATTTCATGCAGAATGCAGTGAACATCCTGCAAAAGCCCAAGACCCACAGGGACGGGGCGCGCAGTTTTTACTGTGCCGATCCGGCCGGCAATACGGTGCAGATGATTTACCATCCACCGATCTCCGACCAGGCCTAGATGGACATCTTAGATATTAAATGACAGCGACCGGAATCGCATTGATTTCCAGCGCGTTGTTCTGCTCGATGATGTTGAATAGCCGGTCTATGTTCGGGTGCTTGCCCGGATTCTTTTTTGCATCTTCCGTATGTTCGGCATAAAGCACCAGGCCTTCATGCGCAGCTTGGGAGTCGATTTTTCCCCATTTTTTCCATAAATGGTGATAAAGCTTGAGTGAGCCCTGGCTGCCGGGCTTGTTCTCAATGATGCCGACGATGGTGCCTTCCTGATTCAATAATTCCATGGCTTGCAGATGATCGATATTGTCCAGGGTAGGCAGGATGTCGCTGAATTTTTTCATAAATAATAAGAGGTTTTGGTCATGACTTTTGAAGCCAGCTGCATGGCTGATTTCACGGGTTGAGGTAGTTCCACGGCGCCATGGAATTTGGCGGTCTCCGCATGTTTTGCTTCATCAGCGCGCATCTGTTCCAGGATGGCGCGGCTCTTGGCGTCTTCCGCCGGCAGCTGCGACAAATGCCTATCGAGATGCTTGCCGACTTGGCGCTCGGTTTCGGCCAGAAATCCCAGATTCCACTTGTCGCCCAAAGCGCCGGCCAGTGCACCCAGCGCAAAGGAGCTGCCATAAAACAGCGGGTTCAGCAGGCTTTTACGGCCGCCTAGCTCATGAATGCGTTTCTCGCACCAGGCCAGATGTTCAGTCTCTTCC
>Ga0196972_1000558_pt1 | contig 17169 bp, 18 predicted proteins | sample S1v_2013CmetaG_FD_148618 | JGI IMG/M metagenome (GOLD analysis project Ga0196972, IMG submission 148618) | Soil microbial communities from Anza Borrego desert, Southern California, United States - S1+v_20-13C | ecosystem: Environmental > Terrestrial > Soil > Desert | place: USA: California...
TGCTCGGGGTGCTGCTGGCCCGCAGCCTCTACTGACCGGGCAGCGCCAGGGCCAGCCCCAGCGGAACGAACAGCACCGCCAGCGCGTTACCCAGCAGGATCATCGCCGCCACCCGCTCGGGCTCCTGGCCGTAGCGCTCGGCCAGCAGGAACTGCATCACCGCGGGCGGCAGGGCGCCGAACAGGATCAGCTGGGCGCGCGCCGGCCCCGCCAGGTCCAGCGCCCAGGCCAGCGGCACCGCCAGCAGCAGGCCGACCAGCGGCCGCGCGAACGCGCCCAGCAGACCGCGCGGAATGTCCTGTGGCTGCAGCACGGTCAGCCGGACTCCCAGCGCGAACAGCATCAGCGGCAGGGTCGCTTCGCCCATCAGCCGCATGCCGGTCATCAGCATGTCGGGCGGCCGGATGCCCGACGCGGCGCTGGCGAAACCGAGCGCGGCCGACACCATCAGCGGCGACAGCAGCAGGTCACGGGTGCGGGCGCCGGCGCTGGTGATGCGCGCGCCCAGCGAGAAGTGCAGCACGTTGCTGATGGAGAACAGCGCCACGGCGGCGCCGAAGTGCTCGGGCCCGAAGGCGAGCAGCGCCAGCGGCAGGCCCATGTTGCCGCAGTTGTTGAACATGACGACCGGCACCAGGCTGCGGGCCTGGGTCCGCGTGAGCCGCGCCAGCGCCCAGCCGACCAGCCCGCAGGCCAGGATCAGCAGCAGGCCGGCCGCGAGCAGGCGGCCGTGGTCCTGCAGCCGGAACTCCCGGCCGGCGAGGGCGGTGTAGACCAGCAGCGGGGTCATCACGTCCAGCACGATGCGGTTGAACGCGCGCAGGTCGGGCTGCCGGCGACGGCCGTAGCCGAAGCCGATGGCCACGATCAGGAACACCGGAACGATCACCTGCGCGATGCGCAGCAGCAGTTCCATTCAGGCGGCCTTTCGCGCCAGCCAGCGCAGCAGCGGCTCGCGCGCCGGGGCCAGGCCCTTGTAGGCCAGCACGGCGTCGCTCATGGACGAGAGCGCGGCGTGCAGCCGCGCAGCCTTCGCGGCGCTGTCGACCGCCTGCGCCAGCGGCTGCAGCATCACGCGGATCGTGAACACCGCCTGGCGGGTCCCCTGGCCCACGGGGAAGAAGGTCTGCCGCTCGGCCCGCAGCCAGCAGCCGCCGGCGAAGGCCTCGTCGTCGCCGGCCGGCCAGGGCGCACGCGGCTGCCGGCGCGGATGCCCGTCGAAACGCGGCGAGGGGCTGATGCTCCAGACGAAGCGCTCCCAGCGCTCGCCGGAGGTCGCCAGCTCCACCAGCTGCCGGCCGGCCCGCAGCAGGGCGGCGTTGTCGGCCACCGGCGCGTGCACGGCCGCGAAATCCAGCCCGAGCTTGTCCTCCGGCGCCCAGTGCGAGGGGACGCAGACGCACAGCCAGGGCAGGGTGCCGTCCGCGCCATCGAGCACGGCGATGTCTTCCTCGAAGGCGAGCTCGAGCCGGCGGGCATCGAAGCCGGGGTGGCCTTCGAGGGTTGCCTGCCGCGCGATCGCCGCCAGCGCGGGGGCGGGATCGAAGCCGGCCACCCCATGGCGCGCGGCGCCGGCCTCGTGGACGCGGCGCTTCTCCTCGTACAGGGGCGAGCCGGCCGCCAGGGGCGTCAGGTGCCGGGCGCCCGCAGCCAGCCGGCGCAGTCCCGGCTGCATGCGGAAGGGCGCGGCGATCAGCTCGAAGTCGAAGTCCATGGCGGCGGGAGAAACGAAAAAGGCTCCTTGACGGAGCCTTCGGTCGGGTGCGCCGGGATCAGACGCGGCGGCGGTACTCGCCGGTGCGCGTGTCGATCTCGATCTTGTCGCCCTGGGCCACGAAGATCGGCACGCCGATCTCGAAGCCGGTGGCGATCTTGGCCGGCTTCAGCACCTTGCCCGAGGTGTCGCCCTTGACGGCCGGCTCGGTCCAGGTGATCTCGCGCTCGACGCTGGTGGGCAGTTCCACCGAGATCGCCTTGCCTTCGTAGAACACCACCTCGGCGGTCATGCCGTCCTCGAGGTAGTTCAGGGCGTCGCCCATGTTCTCGGCCTCGACCTCGTACTGGTTGTACTCGCCGTCCATCCAGACGTACATCGGGTCGGCGAAGTACGAGTAGGTGCAGTCCTTCTTGTCCAGCACGATCTGGTCCATCTTGTCGTCGGCCTTGAAGACGACTTCCGTGCCCTGGTTGGACAGCAGGCTCTTGAGCTTCATGCGCACGGTGGCGGCGTTGCGGCCGCCCCGGGCGTATTCGGTCTTGAGCACGACCCAGGGGGCGCCGTTCTGCATGATCACGTTGCCGGCGCGGATTTCTTGAGCGATTTTCATGGGGTTGGTGGCGAAGTAGGCCGCGGGCCTGCGTGGCGCAGGCGAGTGTGCGGCGGTGGACGCGGGGCGCCATCCAGGCGGGCCGCTCGCGCAAAACCACGGGATTTTACTTGCTTTTGCCTACTGGCCCGAGGGCATCCGGCACTGTCGAGGGTTGATGCTCGCCACGCACCAGGCGCATCAGTTCGCTGACGAGATCGTGCTGCGCCAGCAGCCGACGGCGCGCGCGCTCCACCGATGGCTGCCAGCCGGCCGGATCGATGGCTGGCAGCGCCGGCCCGCCCTGGTTCCACGCCGCGTGGAAAGCCACCAGCCCGGGCGGCGCCCCGAGCCAGCGCAGGAAGGCGTCCAGCTTGGCCAGGTGCGCGTCGTCGTGCTGCGGATAGATGTTCCACACCAGCGGCTTGCCGGCCCAGAGTGCGCGCACCAGCGAGTCCTCGCCACGCACCAGGTTCAGGTCGCAGGCCCACAGGAGCTCGTCGAATGCCGGCTGCGGCATCAGCGGCAGCCAGTGCAGGGCCAGCGAGCCGGTGTCCGGGCGCGTCGCCAGCCATTGCCGGACGGCGGCCTCGGCCCGGCCGGCGGCCACCAGCAGGCGGGTCGGACGCCCGGCCTGCGCGAGCTGGCCGAGCAGCGAGGCCAGGCCGGGCGGCTCGTAGCAGAACAGGCTGATGAGTCGCTCGCCCGCCCACGCGATCCCGCGGGCCTGCAGCCAGGCCGCGCGGTCGAAGGCCGCCTGGCGTTGCAGCAGGTCCGGCTCGCGGATCAGCCCGCCGGTGGAGGCCGTGAAACCGGGGTGGAAGAAGCGCTTCACCAGCCCTTGGCCCGGCCCGCTGAGCACGGGCGAGGGCAGGCCATGGCAGCGCTCGACCCAGCCCTCCGCCGAGAGGTATTCGAGGTTGATCCAGGCCGGCTGCCGGCCGCTGGTGCGGGTGCGCTCGGCGATCGCGGCCACGAAGGCCGGCTCCAGTTCGCAGGCGAAGGCCTCGATCACCACGTCGCCCGGCTGCGCGGCCACACAGCCTTCCCACGGCAGGACCGCGACGCGCGGGTGGCCGGCCGGCGCCATCCAGGCCAGCGCGCTGGCGTCGTCGACCCACAGTCGCACGTCCTGGCCGCGTGCCGCCAGGTCGGCCGCGAGCCGCCAGCACACGCCGATGTCGCCGTGGTTGTCGATGACCTTGCAGAAGATGTCCCAGCGCATGCTGCCCGGATAATAAGCAGCGATGTCCGCCGTGCATTCCGACCAACTGCTGGCCGAAGTCGCCGCGCTGCCGCAACTGCCCGGCGTCTACCGCTACTTCGACGCCGAGGGCGGCGTGCTGTACGTGGGCAAGGCGCGCAACCTGAAGAAGCGGGTCTCCAGCTACTTCCAGAAGAACCACGGGGGCACGCGCATCGGCCACATGATCTCGAAGATCGCCCGCATGGAGACCACCGTGGTGCGCTCCGAGGCCGAGGCGCTGCTGCTCGAGAACAACCTGATCAAGGCGCTCAACCCGAAGTACAACATCCTGTTCCGGGACGACAAGAGCTACCCCTACCTGAAGATCCACGGGGCCCCGGACAAGGCCGGCTTCGAGCCGGACGAAGGCGCCCCGGGCTCGCCGTCGGCCGCGGTGTTCCCGCGCGTGGCCTACTACCGCGGGGCGGTGGATCGCAAGCACCGGTATTTCGGCCCCTATCCCAGCGCCTGGGCGGTCAAGGAGTCGATCCAGCTGCTGCAGAAGGTCTTCCGCCTGCGCACCTGCGAGGACACGGTGTTCGCCAACCGCACGCGACCCTGCCTGCTGTACCAGATCAAGCGCTGCTCGGCCCCGTGCGTGGGCCTGGTCAGCGCGCAGGACTACCAGCAGGACGTGCGCAACGCCGAGGCCTTCCTGCGCGGCGAGACCCAGGCCGTGCTGGAGCAGCTGGAAGCCCGCATGCTGCAGCACGCGGACAAGCTGGAGTTCGAGCAGGCCGCCGAGCTGCGCAACCAGATGACGGCGCTGTCCAAGGTGCTGCACCAGCAATCGGTGGATACCGGCTCGGACAAGGACGCCGACGTGCTGGCGGTGCAGGTGCAGGGCGGCAAGGCCTGCGTCAACCTGGCCATGGTGCGCGGCGGCCGGCACCTGGGCGATCGCCCGTACTTCCCCTCGCACATCGAGGACGCGAGCGTGGTGCAGGACTTCGACGATGCCCAGGAGGCCGCGCCGGCGCAGCCGATCGAGGTGCAGGTGCTGGAGGCCTTCATCGCGCAGCACTACATCGACGTGCCGGTGCCGCCGGCGCTGATCACCAGCGTGCCGGTCAGCCGGGAACTGGTCGAGGCCCTGTCCGAGCAGTCGGGGGTGAAGATCACCGCCGTGCACCATCCGCGCGAGCAGCGCCGGCTGTGGCTGGAGATGGCGGAGAAGAACGCCGCCCTGCAGCTGGCGCGGCTGCTGGCGCAGGAGGGTTCGCAGCAGGCCCGCACCCGCGCGCTGGTGGACGCGCTGCAGCTCGAACCCGACGACCTGGACGCGTTCCGGGTCGAGTGCTTCGACATCTCGCACACCGCCGGCGAGGCGACGCAGGCCTCCTGCGTGGTGTTCCACGACCACCGCATGCAGAACAGCGAGTACCGCCGCTACAACATCGAAGGGATCACGCCGGGCGACGATTACGCCGCGATGCGGCAGGTCCTGACCCGGCGCTATGCACGGCTGGCCGAGGCCGGCCGCGATTCGCCGGATGCGTCGCCGCCGTTGGACGCCGAAGCCGCCGAGGGCAGCGAGGCCGTCGAGGCCGTGCCCGACGAGGCCGCGCCGACGCCGGCCGGCGGGGGCAAGCGTGCGAAGAAGCCGTCCTCGCGGGGCGGCGCACCGCGCCTGCCCGACCTGGTGCTGGTCGATGGCGGGCGCGGGCAGGTCAGCATGGCCCGCGAGGTGTTCGCCGAACTCGGGCTGGACCTGTCGGTCATCGTCGGGGTGGAGAAGGGTGAAGGCCGCCGCGTCGGGCTGGAGGAACTGGTGTTCGCCGACGGCCGCGAGAAGGTCTGGCTGGGCAAGGACTCGGCGGCGCTGATGCTGGTCGCGCAGATCCGCGACGAGGCGCACCGGTTCGCCATCACCGGGATGCGCGCGCGCCGCGCCAAGGTGCGCGTGGGCGGCAGCCGGCTGGAGGAGATCCCCGGCATCGGCGCCCGCAAGCGCGCGCGGCTGCTGCAGCGGTTCGGCGGCATCCGCGGCGTGGCATCGGCCGGTGTCGACGACATCGCCGCCGTCGAAGGCATAGGACGCGAACTGGCCGAGGAGATCTATCGTGCACTTCATTAGGTACTTCGCGTGGGCCGGGGCCCTCCTGCTCGCCGCCTGCAGCGCGCCGGGACCGGCACCGCTGCCCGCCACCGTGGCCACGCCCGGCGCGCCGCGCACCCATGCCGGGCCGGCCCGCAACTGGCAGGAGTACAAGCTGCGGGCCGCGCAACGCATAGTCGCCACCAGCCCGGGCGAGACCTTCACCGGACCGCTGCCCGATCCGCTGCAGTCCATCCCCGTGCTGCAGGTCCACTTGAACCGCAACGGCTCGATCCGCAACATCAGCGTCCTGCGGGTGCCCGGGCAGTCGCCGCAGACGCTGGACATGGCGATCCGCGCGATCCGGCGCGCCGCGCCGTTCGAGCCGGTGGGCCACCTGCCGCAGCCCTGGCAGTTCAACGAAACCTTCCTCTACAACGGCGAACTGAAGTTCCAGTTGCGCACGCTCGTCGAGGCGCATTGAAGGCCCGTGGGAGCGCGTCGGGGGCGCCATGACAGAATCGCGCCCATGTTCTTCACGGTTCCCACGATCCTGACCTGGACGCGCATCGTCGCCATCCCGCTGATCGTGGGGGTCTTCTACCTGAAGATGCCGCCCGAGCCGGTGCAGAACCTGGTGGCCACGGCGATGTTCATCGTCTTCGCACTGACCGACTGGCTGGACGGATTCCTGGCGCGCCGCCTGAAGCAGACCTCGGCGTTCGGCGCATTCCTCGATCCGGTGGCCGACAAGTTCCTGGTGTGCGCGTCCCTGCTGGTGCTGGTGCACCTGGGCCGGGCCGACGTCTTCGTGGCGCTGATCATCATCGGCCGCGAGATCGCCATCTCGGCCCTGCGCGAATGGATGGCGCAGATCGGCGCCTCGCGCAGCGTGGCGGTGCACATGCTGGGCAAGGTCAAGACCACGGTCCAGATGGTCGCCATCCCCTTCCTGCTGTACGACGGCATGCTGTTCGGCGCCGTCGACACGGGGCTGTGGGGCCACTGGCTGATCTGGGTCGCCGCCATCCTCACCGTCTGGTCGATGGTGTATTACCTGCGCAAGGCGCTGCCGGAAATCCGCCAGCGAGTGAAGTAGATCCTTCCCCATGAGTGACAACGCCCGGCAGGATCTGCTGGTGCGGGCCATGCCCGCCGTCTTCGTGCTGATCTGGAGCACCGGTTTCATCGTGGCGCGCTACGGCATGCCCCACGCGCCTCCGCTGACGTTCCTTGCCGTGCGCTACACGCTCTCGGTGGCGTGCTTCGTGGTGTGGGCGCTGGCGGCGGGCGCGGCGTGGCCGCGGGACCGCTCGCAGGCGATGCACCTGGCCGTGACCGGCATCTTCATGCACGCCGGCTACCTGGGAGGGGTCTGGGCCGCCGTCAAGGACGGCATGGGTGCCGGCCTGTCGTCGCTGCTGGTCAGCCTGCAGCCGGTGCTGACGGCCTTCTGGGTGTCCGGCCGCGGCGGTGAAGTCGGTCGCCGGCAATGGATGGGCCTGGCGCTCGGCCTGGGCGGCCTGCTGCTGGTGGTCTGGCAGAAGCTGGGCATGGGCGAGGTCCATGCGCGCAACCTGCTGTTCGCGCTGGTTGCGCTGATGTCGATCACAGTGGGCACGCTATACCAGAAGCGCTTCGTGCAGCCCTGCGACGTGCGCACGGCCAACCTCGTGCAACTGGCCGCCGCATTGGTGGTGACGCTGCCGCTCGCATTGATGGAGGTCGAAGCCATGCGCTGGACCACGGAGCAGGGCGGCCTGAACCTCGAGCTCGCCGGCGCCATGGCCTGGTCGGTGTTCGGCCTCACCCTGGGCGGCAGTTCGCTGCTGTACCTGCTGATCCAGCGCGGCGCCGCCACCACCGTCAGCAGCCTGATGTATCTGGTGCCGCCGACCACCGCCCTGATGGCATGGGCGCTGTTCGGCGAGCCGATCACCGCGGCGATCGTCACCGGCGTCGCCCTCACCGCGATCGGCGTCAGCCTGGTGGTGCGGGCCCCCGCGCCGCCGCCGGCCGCCGCCGCGCGCCCCTGAACACACCATCATCCGAGAGGAAGCACATGAGCAAGAAAAGGATCGCCGTCATCGCCGGTGACGGCATCGGCAAGGAAGTCATGCCGGAAGGCGTGCGCGTGATGGAGGCCGCGGCCGGCAAGTTCGGCGTCGACCTGCAGTTCGACCATTTCGATTTCTCGTGCTGGGAGTACTGCGAGAAGCACGGCCAGTACCTGCCCGACGACTGGAAGGACCGCATCGGCGGCCATGACGCCATCTACTTCGGTGCGGTCGGCTGGCCCGAGAAGATCGCCGACCACACTTCGCTGTGGCAGTCGCTGCTGCTGTTCCGCCGCGAGTTCGACCAGTACGTCAACCTGCGGCCCGCCCGGCTGATGCCCGGCATCATCGCGCCCGTGGTGCGCAAGGACGGCAGCGCGCGGCAGCCCGGCGAGATCGACATGTACATCGTGCGGGAGAACACCGAGGGCGAGTACTCCAGCATCGGCGGGCGCATGTACCCGGGGACCGAGCGCGAGATCGTCATGCAGGAAACCGTGATGTCGCGCACGGGCGTCGATCGCGTGCTGAAGTTCGCCTTCGAGCTGGCGCAGTCGCGGCCCAAGAAGCACCTGACCAGCGCCACCAAGTCCAACGGCATCGCCATCACCATGCCGTACTGGGACGAGCGCGTGGCGGAGATGGCCAAGGCCTATCCGGACGTGCGCCAGGACAAGTTCCACATCGACATCCTCACCGCGCACTTCGTGCAGCGTCCCGACTTCTTCGACGTGGTGGTGGCCAGCAACCTGTTCGGCGACATCCTCAGCGACCTGGGCCCGGCCTGCACCGGCACCATCGGCATCGCGCCCTCGGCCAACCTGAACCCGGACCGCCGCTTCCCCTCGCTGTTCGAGCCGGTGCACGGTTCCGCGCCCGACATCGCCGGGCGCAACATCGCGAACCCGATCGGCCAGATCTGGTGCGGCGCGATGATGCTGGAGTTCCTCGGCCACAAGGACGCGCATGACGCCGTGCTGCGCGCGATCGAACAGGTGCTGGATCCGAAATCGGGAGCCCCGCGCACGCCGGACATCGGCGGCAGCGCGAGCACCCAGGACCTGGGGCGCGCCATCGCTTCGGCGCTCTGAGCGCAGCGTCGCTGGCGTGACAAAGTGGGCGCCGCCGCAGCGGCGGCGCGCCCGTGCGCGCGGAAGGCCCTGCGCCGATGTTGTAAAGGTGCGAGCCTTATTGACAGGGTAGGGTGCCGTGGCTCTAATCGGCGCCAGTGGTCCACGGCCGCGACAGAAGTCTCCCTCTTCCTGGCATCGGCACCGCAACGGCGAGCCGCAGGAGACGGGAGACATGATTTTTTGAGGGACACCCGTCCAACACCAACTCTCAACGAGGGGCACCTGTGAACAAAACCGAACTGATCGAGCACATCGCGAAGCACGCCGACATTTCCAAGGCTGCGGCCACGCGTGCGCTGGAGTCGATGATCGGCGCCGTCAAGACGACGCTGAAGAAGGGCGGCTCCGTGTCGCTGGTGGGCTTCGGCACCTTTGCCGTCGGCAAGCGCGCCGCCCGCAGCGGCCGCAATCCGCGCACCGGCGCGCAGATTAAAATCAAGGCAGCCAAGGTGCCCAAGTTCCGTCCCGGCAAGGCGCTCAAGGATGCGCTCAACTGACCGGATAGCCTGCAGGTGGGGTGCTTAGCTCAGCTGGTAGAGCGGCGCCCTTACAAGGCGTAGGTCGGCGGTTCGAACCCGTCAGCACCCACCAACCACGAGAAGGCGAACGGATGTTCGCCTTTTGTTTTTCAATGGCACCCCGCAATTTGTCGAGAGTCGCGCATGTTTGAATTCGTCCGCAAGCACACCAGGATCATGCAGGTGCTGCTGTTCCTGCTGATCGTGCCGTCCTTCGTATTGTTCGGCCTCGAGGGCTACAGCAACTACCAGGAGCGTGGCGCGACGGTGGCCAAGGTGGACGGCCGCGAGATCAACCAGTCGGAGTGGGACAACGAGCACCGCCAGCGCGTCGACCGCCTGCGCGAGCAGATGCCCAACCTCGACGCCAAGCTGATGGACTCCCCGCAGGCACGCTATGCGACGCTGGAGGAAATGGTGCGCGACCGCGTGCTCGCCGCCGCTGCCAGCAAGGGCCGGCTCATGGCCAGCGACCAGCGCCTCGCGCGCGAACTGCAGGGCAACGAGGTGATCGCCTCGCTGCGCGGTCCTGACGGCAAGCTGGACATGGAGGCCTACAAGCAGCTGCTGGGTCGCCAGGGCATGTCGCCGCAGATGTTCGAGGAGTCGGTGCGCCAGGAGATCGGCCAGCGCCAGGTGCTGGCCGGCGTCGCCGCGACCGGGCTGTCCACGCCCGTCCAGGCCGGCGTGTCGCTCGACGCCTTCTTCCAGCAGCGCGAAATCCAGGTGGCCCGCTTCGACCCGGCCGACTACCTGGCCAAGGTGAACCCGACGCAGGCCGACGTGGAGGCCTGGTACAAGGAGCATCCGCAGCAGTTCCAGGCACCCGAGCAGGCGAAGATCGAGTACTTGGTGCTGGACCAGGAGGCGGTGATGAAGGACATCCCCGTCAACGAGCAGGACCTGCGGACCTACTACGAGCAGACGCGCCGCGGCTGGAGGAGCGCCGGGCCAGCCACATCCTGGTGACCGTGCCCAAGGGCGCGTCGGCCGAGCAGAAGGACAAGGCGCGCGCGCAGGCGCAGCAGCTGCTGGAGCAGGTGAAGAAGGATCCCGGCAGCTTCGCCGAAGTGGCGAAGAAGCACTCGCAGGACCCCGGCTCCGCGCCCAATGGCGGCGACCTCGACTTCTTCGCGCGGGGCGCCATGACCAAGCCCTTCGAGGACGCGGCCTTCGCGCTCAGGAAGGGCGAGATCAGCGACCTGGTGGAGACCGAGTTCGGCTTCCACATCATCCAGCTCACCGACATCAAGGGCCGCAGCTTCGAACAGATGCGCGGCGAACTCGCGGCCGAGATGCGCAAGCAGCAGGCGCAGCGCAAGTTCGCCGAGAGTGCGGACAGCTTCTCCAATGCGGTCTACGAAGCCGCCGATGGCTTCAAGTCCGTGGCCGAGCGCTTCAAGCTGGAGGTCAAGACGGCCACCGTGCAGCGCACGCCGGCGCCCGGCGCCGCCGGCGTGCTGGCCAGCCCCCGGTTCCTCGAGGCCGTGTTCTCGCCCGAGAGCATCCAGCGCAAGCGCAACACCGAAGCGGTCGAGATCGCGCCCGGCGTGCTGGCTTCGGCGCGCATCGTGGAGCACAGCCCGGCGCACACGCGGCCGCTGGCGGAGGTGCAGGACGAGGTGCGCAAGAGCGTCCTGGCCCACCGTGCCGCCGAGCTGGCCCGCAAGGAAGGCCAGGACAAGCTGGCCGCCTGGAAGGCCAATCCGGCCACGGCGCAGCTGTCCGAGAAGCTGGTGGTCTCGCGCGAGAACCCGGACCGCCAGCCGCAGCAGGTCGTCGAGGCTGCGCTGCAGGCCGATGCAGGCGCTCTGCCGGCGCTTGTCGCCGCCGACCTGGGCAACCAGGGCTACACGGTGGTGAGGGTCAACCGCATCGTGCCGCGCGCCGAGGTGCCGCAGGCGGCCGCCCGCCAGCGGCAGGCGCAGTACACGCGCATGTGGACGGGCGCCGAGACGATGGCCTACTACGAGCTGCTCAAGGACCGGTTCAAGGCCCAGATCCTGGTGCCGCCGCCGGCGGCCGAGAACGCGGAGACGGCCACCCGCTGACCCGGGAGCCGCGCCATTGCGCGGCTATAATCGCGGTCTTTCCGTGGTGGCTGTAGCTCAGTTGGTAGAGTCCCAGATTGTGATTCTGGTCGTCGTGGGTTCGAGTCCCATCAGCCACCCCACCCCCATCCGATGAAGCCAGGCCCTTGCGAGGGCCTGTTCTTTTTTTGACCGCTTCCTGCGCATCGCGCCACCCTACCGCAGGAGCGCCGCCCGTTCGATGTCCGGCGCGGACAGTTCCTTGCCGACCATGGCCCGGGCGTACAGGTAGTTGTTGCGAGCCTGGTCGCTGAGGTGGTCGAGGTCGACCTGGCCGTGGCCGTCGCAGGGAAACGCGAAGCCACGTCCGGGGTCGAAGAGCGAGCGGTAACGCAGCTGGAAGCAGGTGCCGTCGATCGGGTCCATGTGGCGTCTCCTGTGGCAGTGACGCACTCACTATGGTCTTGCGTCGTGGGCGCCACCATCCGAATCGTCCGAATCGGGGGCTGGTCATCTGCCCATTTCCGGCACGTCCTGCACCTACCCGACCTGGGACGATTCCGACAGGGCCTGCCTGCGCGGCCGTCGGACCGCGCGCCGCGGCGGCGTAGTGGTGCGGCAGCCGGTCGGCGCTGTCGTTGAGGTGACGCGCACCGCATCGATTCCGTTCGACACCCGTTCGCGTTACTCCACAATCGGCTGCCACAACCCGCGTCCCGCCGTCGCCGCGCGGGGCGCCGCGTCCGCAAGGAGGAGTTCATGCCCATCCAGTTCCGCCGCTCATGGAGCGATCCCGACCTCGAGCAGTACCGCGACACCGTGGTGCGCTTCATCGAGGAGCACATGCTTCCGGCCGACGAGGCGGCGCGCAAGCGCGGGAACGTCGGCCACGAGCTGTGGCGCCAGGCCGGCCAGACCGGGCTGCTGTGCACGGACATCCCGGAGCAGTGGGGCGGGGCCGGCGGCGACTTCCGGCACGAGGCGGTGTTCCACGAGGAGATGGCTCGCCGCAGCCTGACGGGCATGAACACCGCGGTGCATTCCATCGTGGCCCACTACCTGCTCAACCACGGCACCGAGGACCAGAAGCGCCGCTACCTGCCGCGGCTGGCCAGCGGCGAGCTGGTGGGCGCCATCGCCATGACCGAGCCGGGCGCGGGGTCCGACCTGCAGGGCGTTCGCACGCGCGCCGAGCGCGATGGCGAGGGCTGGCGCCTGAACGGCTCCAAGACCTTCATCACCAACGGCTTCCTGGCCGGCGTGGTGCTGGTCGTGGCCAAGACCGACCCGTCGCAGGGCGCGCGCGGCACCTCGATCATGATCGTCGACACGCAGGAGTGCCCCGGCTACCGGGTCGGCCGCGTGCTGGACAAGGTCGGCATGAAGGCGCAGGACACCTCGGAGCTGTTCTTCGACGACGTGCCACTGGGCCCCGACCAGCTGCTGGGCGGCCGCGAAGGACAGGGCTTCTTCCAGCTGATGGCCGACCTGCCGTACGAGCGGCTGATCATCGGCGTGACGGCGCTCGCCGCCATGGAAGGGGCCTACGAGGCCACGCTGGCCTACGTGCGCGAGCGCAAGGCCTTCGGCCAGCCGATCGCCGATTTCCAGAACACCCGCTTCAAGCTGGCGGAGATCGCCACCGAGATCCAGGTCGGCCGCGCCTTCATCGACCGCTGCGTGGAGGACCTGCTGGCCGGTCGGCTGGACACGGCCACTGCGTCCATGGCCAAGCTGTGGGGATCGGAAGCGCAGGGGCGTGTGGTGGACGCGTGCCTGCAGCTGTTCGGCGGCTACGGCTACATGAACGAGTACCTGATCGGTCGCATGTATGCCGATGCCCGCATCCAGCGCATCTACGGCGGGACCAGCGAGATCATGAAGGAAGTGATCGCGCGGGCGCTCTGAAGCGGCCGCGCGCCGCACTGGCAGAATCGCCCGGATCGACCGTCCGTTTCACTCGATTGAACAGGAGAGTTCCCCCATGTCCGAAGCCTTCATCGTCGCCGCCGTCCGAACCGCCGGAGGTCGCCGCGGCGGCCGCCTGTCCGGCTGGCACCCGGTGGACCTGGCCGCCCAGGTGATCGACGCGCTGGTCGATCGCACCGATGCCGACCCGGCCCTGGTCGAGGACGTGTTCATGGGCTGCGTCAGCCAGGTCGGCGAGCAGTCCACCAACGTCGGGCGCAACGCGGTGCTGGCCTCGAAGCGGCTGCCCGAGACGGTGCCGGGCACCTCGATCGACCGCCAGTGCGGCTCCTCGCAGCAGGCGGTGCACTTCGCGGCCCAGGCCGTCATGTCGGGCGCGCAGGACATCGTCATCGCGGCCGGCGTCGAGTCCATGACGCGCGTGCCCATGTTCAGCACCACGCAGCTGGCGCAGAAGGCGGGCATGGGCTTCTACCAGAGCCCGGCCATCGACCAGCGCTACGACAACGTGGTGTTCAGCCAGTTCATGGGCGCCGAGATGATGGCGAAGAAGCACGGCCTGACCAAGGACGAGCTGGACCGCTTCGCGCTGCTGAGCCACCAGCGCGCGGCCGCGGCCACGAAGGCGGGCGCTTTCCAGGACGAGATCCTGCCGGTGGAAGTGCGCAATGCCGAAGGGCAGGGCACCGGCGAGATGCACGCGGTGGACGAGGGCATCCGCTTCGATGCCACGCTGGAGGGCATCCAGTCGGTCAAGCTGCTGCAGGAAGGCGGCGTGATCACCGCCGCCAACGCCAGCCAGATCTGCGACGGCGCCACGGCGGTGCTGGTGGTCAACGAGCGCGGCCTGAAGGCGCTGAACGCCAGGCCGCTGGCGCGTATCCACCACATGACGGTGATGGGTGGCGATCCGGTGATCATGCTGGAAGCCCCGCTGCCCGCCACCGAGCGCGCGCTCAAGAAGGCCGGCATGAAGATCGGCGACATCGACCTGTACGAAGTCAACGAGGCCTTCGCCTCGGTGCCGCTGGCCTGGCTGAAGGCACTGGATGCGGATCCGGAGCGCCTGAACGTGCATGGCGGCGCCATCGCGCTGGGCCATCCGCTGGGCGCCTCGGGCACCAAGCTGATGACCACGCTGGTGCATGCGCTGCACCGCACCGGCAAGCGCTACGGCCTGCAGACCATGTGCGAAGGCGGCGGCATGGCCAACGTGACCATCGTCGAGCGACTCTGAGTCAGTCGTTCACCATCACCAGCTTGCCCTTGACTGCCCGTGACGCCATGCGCGCGTAGGCGGCCTTGAGTTCGCCCATGGGCAGGGTCCGGTCGATCACCGGCTTGACCTTGCCCTGTGCGTACCACTGGGCCAGCTGCTGCATCATGGCCGCGTTCGCCTGCGGCTCGCGGCGCGCGAAGTTGCCCCAGAACACCCCGACGATGGACGCGCCCTTGAGCAGCGGCAGGTTCAGCGGCAGCGAGGGGATGGGGCCGGACGCGAAGCCCACGACCAGGTAGCGGCCGCGCCACGCGATCGAGCGGAAGGCCGGCTCGGCGAAGTCACCGCCCACCGGGTCGTAGACCACGTCGGGCCCCTGGTCGCCGGTCGCTTCCTTGATGGCGTCCCGCAGATTGCCCTGGCTGTAGTTGATGGTCGCGTCGGCACCGATGGATCGGCACAGCTCGCATTTTTCGTCGCTGGACGCCGCGGCGATCACGCGCGCGCCCACGGCCTTGGCGACCTGGATCGCCGCCGTGCCCACGCCGCCCGCGGCGCCGAGCACCAGCACCGTCTCGCCGGCCTGCAGCTGCCCGCGGTCCACCAGCGCATGGTGCGAGGTGGCGTAGGTCATGATGAACGCCGCCGCATCCACGGCGGGAAAGCCGGGCGGCAGCGGCATGCAGAGCGAGGCCGGTGCCAGCGTGTGGGTCGCGAACCCGCCGGTGCCCGACAGGCAGGCGACCGGCTGGCCCACCTTGAAGCCGCTGACGCCTTCGCCCACCGCCTCCACCACGCCGGCGTACTCCGAACCGGGCACGAAGGGCAGGGGCGGCTTGTGCTGGTACTTGCCCTGCACGATCAGCAGGTCGGGGTAGTTCAGGCTGGCGGCCTGGATGCGCAGCAGCAGCTGGCCCGCGCCGGGCTGTGGCGTCGGCAATTCCTTCCACTGCAGCGCATCGACACCGATCGGGTTCTCGCACAGCCAGGCGTGCATGGCGTTCTCCTTCGCAAAGCGCGCAATGATAGGCAGCGACGCAGTTGCCGATGTCCCACCGGCGACCCCAGCCCTACAATCGATCGCAGCCGTATTCCCGCATGAAGATTCTCCTGTCCAACGACGACGGCTACCAGGCGCCCGGCCTGGTAGCCCTGCATGACGCGATCCGCGACCTGGCCGAGGTCGAGGTGGTGGCCCCCGAGCACAACAACAGCGCCAAGTCCAATGCGCTCACGCTGCACGCGCCGCTGTACGTGCAGGAGGCCGCCAACGGCTTCCGCTACGTGAACGGAACGCCGGCCGACTGCGTCCACATCGCGCTCACCGGCATGCTCGGCTACCGGCCCGACCTGGTGGTCAGCGGCATCAACAACGGCGCCAACATGGGCGACGACACGATCTACTCCGGCACCGTGGGTGCGGCCATGGAGGGCTACCTGTTCGGCATCCCGGCCATCGCGTTCTCGCAGGTGGAGAAGGGCTGGAGCCACCTGGACGCCGCGGCGCAGAAGGCGCGCGAGCTGGTGCAGCGCGTGCTGGCCGACGGGCTGGGCGAGCAGCGGCCGCCCTTCCTGCTCAACGTGAACATCCCCAACCGCGCCGCCGCCGAGCTCGGCCCGTTCGAGGTCTGCCGGCTCGGGCGCCGCCATGCGGCCGAGAAGGTGATCTCGCAGCCGAGTCCGCATGGCCTGACCATGTACTGGATCGGCGGCGCCGGCCTGCCCAAGGACAGCGCCGAAGGCACCGACTTCCACGCCACCGCCAACGGCCGCGTGTCGGTCACGCCGCTGCAGGTGGACCTCACGGAGCACGCCGCCTTGCGCGACTGGTCCGAGCGCATGGGCCGCACCGCGGGCCCGCGATGAACCGCCGGCCCGGCTTCCCGGCGCGGCTGGACCGCTCGCCGACCCAGGTCCGCGCGCCCGCGCCACGCGTGGCTGCGCAGGCCCGGCCTGCCGCTCCGTCCGCGCCATCCGGCGTGGGCCTCGACTCGCAGGCGATCCGCACGCGCATGGTGACGCGACTGGCCGCCGCCGGCATCGCCGATGCGCGCGTGCTCGCGGCCATGGGCCGCATCGAGCGACACCGCTTCGTGGACAGCGCGCTGGTCAACCAGGCGTACGAAGACACCAGCCTGCCCATCGGCCTCGGCCAGACGATCTCCAAGCCCAGCGTGGTGGCTCGCATGGTGGAGTTGCTGCTCGGCGCGCTGCCGGCCGGCCGACTGGGCCGCGTGCTGGAGATCGGCACCGGCTGCGGCTACCAGGCCGCCGTGCTGGGCGAGGTGGCCACCGAGGTCTACAGCATCGAACGCCTGCGCGGCCTGCACGAGAAGGCGCGCGAGAACCTGCGGCCGTTCCGGCTGCCCAACGTGCACCTGCTGTTCGGCGACGGCATGCAGGGCTTCGCCAAGGGCGCGCCCTATGCCGGGATCATCGCTGCGGCCGGGGGCGAGGCCGTGCCGCAGGCCTGGATCGACCAGCTCGCGGTCGGCGGTCGCATCATCGCGCCCACGCTCATGCCGGACCGGCGCCAGGCCCTCGTGGTGCTCGAGAAAACGCCGCGCGAGCTGCGTCGCAGCGTCCTTGAGGGCGTTCACTTTGTCCCCCTAAAATCCGGCATAGCTTGAAGGAACGACACAAGATGAAGGGCATGTTCGCGCGCACCACCACCAGGATCGCCATCGGGGTGG
>Ga0196972_1000559_pt1 | contig 17148 bp, 12 predicted proteins | sample S1v_2013CmetaG_FD_148618 | JGI IMG/M metagenome (GOLD analysis project Ga0196972, IMG submission 148618) | Soil microbial communities from Anza Borrego desert, Southern California, United States - S1+v_20-13C | ecosystem: Environmental > Terrestrial > Soil > Desert | place: USA: California...
TCACACTTACAATGATTGGGTAGAACTTCTCAAAAAACTTCTCGTCCATTACTTGATGCAGCCGCGCATTCTTGTTATCCTCAATGTGTTTTGTCAAGTGTTCAGGCCCGCCGGTATTAGATAAAATACTCTTCAGTATGAACAACAGCTTCTCATAGGCGTTTCCCGTACTATTTGCTATATGCTCTCCAATCTTATCGGCAAACTGACTTAAATAGCATTCCAATACTGCTTCCAATATTTCTTCTTTGGACTTGAAGTAGTGATAAAATGTGCCCTTTGCCACTCCTAACTGTTCAACAATCATATTTACGGAAGTTTCCTCATAGCCTCTGCTTAAAAAAAGGTGGGCAGCCATATCCATAATCTCTTTTTTTCTTTCTTTGGGGTCTTTTACAATCCTCATAAGACATCCTCCTATTGAGCCTAAAACTTCTCAGTCACTTGCCCCATTGCTTCATGAGTGCGGGCGCAAACCTTTCTCTTCAAGACACCGGCTTTGCATGCATCGCAGCACTCACCGCACAATATGCAGTCAAGACTATCCAGTTTGTTTTGCTTTACCATACCTGCCACATCCAAGCTCATTGGACATGCTTTATTGCACTGCTTGCAGCCTGTACAGCGGGCAGAAACCGCTGTAAGCCTCAAGGAAGACAGATTCATCAAATTCCTCAGCTTAGTCCCTGTCACGTTTAATATGGACATCGGGCACAAATAATGGCAGGAAGCCCTTTTGCCCAATAACAGGGGGAGTATAAGCAGTGCAAATGCGATTACATAATATCCTATCAACTTAACCAAGCTGTCTACAGAAACAAAGTTCTCAGTTAAATACAGAAAATTTGTCTTAAATTTCCCTATATTCATTATTGTTAATGTGATAATTGGTGCAATCCAGAGGATTCCCAATATATATCTCAATATTCTCATCCAGCGCACCCGCTTCAAAGGCTTTTGGATAGCCAAATCCAAGGTCATCTGCAGCCCTCCATACGGACATATGTATGCACAAAATGCTCTTCCGACAAACAAGGAACTGACAAGCATCAGCATCCACACGAAAAAAGCACCGGCTAAAAGCTTATTTGCCAATCCATCTATAATGATGTATGGTGAAAAATAGTTCAAAGTCACCGGCAATAAAAAGAACATAAATAATAGCAAAAGTCTTCGTTTGTTTTTCATAATATATCCCCCCTCACCAAATCTATAGCATAATTATACTTCACTGACTGACCGTCGGTCAATATATATCTATAAAAAAGGAGTGAATCTTTTCACTCTTTTTTTCCCTGCTAAATGACATCATCCAATTCACCGTCTTCGATACATGGCAGTATGACTGTAAAAGCAGTCCCCATTCCCATCTGGCTTTGCACTTCGATTCTGCCTCCGTGTTCTTTGATGATCTTGAAGCAAACGCTTAATCCAAGTCCGGTTCCGGTTGTCTTTGTAGTAAAGAAAGGAGTGCCAATCTTATCAAGGTATTCCTTTTCTATCCCCCTGCCATTATCACTGATTCTAATGCATATTTCGTTTGCCGCTTCTCTATAATCCGTCTCCAGTATCAGTTTGGCATTTGGCATATCATGCATGGCATCAATGCCATTTTTGCATATATTAAGTATTACCTGCTTCAGCTGCGATTCGTCACATAACATATACCTGTCTTCATCACATAAACGCACTTCAAGATTGACCCCTCTAACCAAGGAGGAGGTTTCTACCATTCCCTTGATGGATTGGAACAAGTCATGTATTGATACTTCTTCCAGTTCTGTTTCCCTTGGCTTGGATAGGAAGAGAAATTCACTGATGATTCTATTGACTTCTTCTACATCACTATTTATTTTGGCGGAGTGCTTCTTTATTCTCTCATCCTCCGTAGTCATGTCAATGAGCTGACATCTCCCTTTAATAGTTGTCAGGAAGTTTCTTGTTTCATGGACGATGCCTGCACCCATCTGCCCCAGCAGCGCCAGTTTTTCTTGCTGGATCAACCTCTGCTGTTCCTTCTTGTATTCTGTGATATCTGTTACTACACTAATTGCTCCGATCACTTCCCCATATACATTACTGATAGGTGATACATATAGATTTAGCTCTCTCTTGTTTCCCTTTAAAGAGGTTAAGGTAACATTGGTGAGTTGACCTGATATCTCGCTATTTAGAGCTCTGTCCGGTAGATCTGCAACATTAAAGTTTGTAATTTCATTTAGCTCATCAATATGCATGCCCAGCAGCTGCTTATGATCTGCCTCATATATTTCTTCAATCATCCTATTGGCCAGAACTATTTTCTTGTTCTCATCTATCATTAAAACACCATTGCTGATAGCATTTAAGATTGTTTCTGTTTGTATGCTTAGATTTTGAAGCTCCTGCTCCTTTTTGGTATCACTTAAGAGTATCAAGGTACCATTTCTGATTTTTTTCGTTTTAACAGACAAGTTAAGGTCATTGCCTGCTGATGTTTTAAATTTCTCTACAACGGTAAAAGTTTCAGCCTTTTCCAGGTGACTTTGAATATCCTCCACGCTAATACTCGCAACAACGAATTTTTCCGTCATTTCATAAACAGAAGCGTTTCCCAGTTCCTCTCTCCCGCATTGCAGCAATTCCTCGAATTTCTTGTTTATATACTTTAGCCTGCCATCTTTATCATATTTTTGCACGGCAATAGGCAAGGCATCCAATATATCCTTCATAGTACTGCTCATCTGGTTTAATTCCTCATTGACAGCCTCCAGGCTTTTGTTTTTGGATTCCAATTCTGCATAGGGGTAAATTACAGTACTGATGAAGGTTCCTCTAAAAAGGTAAAAATAAGAAATGATCTTCAGAACATGGCCTAAGGTCCATGAAAAGTTGCTGACCTTGTTGTACAGTGTAAAACAAAACTCGGCACTGATGCTCAATAGTAGAAAAACGAATATATAATGATATGTAACTTTACCATCCTGATGAAGATGATCCTTCATCAAAACCAAACTCACTAAATATAAAAAGATAATAAAATACTCCATAAAAACCTTGAGGGGTGTTACTCCCTCTGCTGTTAAAAAAAGAGGCAGCGCATCATGATGTCCGACCATGAAATAAGCTAAAAAAATGGCTAAGCATAAAGAAATCAAAAAGTTCTTATATTTTGAAGCAAGTATTTTGCATGCAGATGCAGCCATCAGCACCGTCAATGCTTCTATTAATCTTCCCAATATCCAAAATCTTGTTGAAAGGTCAAAATATGATATCGCTGTTAAGTCCAATTTAAGATAATAATATGTATGTAAGGCGTCAAAAACAGCAACCATGAGAAAGCCGAATCCTAGAATATTATTTGCATTATCACTTTTGTCATAGGTATACCAAATTGCCGCAAATGTGGCCAATGCAATAAAAATACAAGCACTTTCCAGAATTGTATGATATAAATTTATATTACTTGTCCAAATGCCTTGCATCAGCCAAGCAAATTTTACTGCTATAACCAGCATCAATAAAAACTTAAGAGCTAAGGAAACTATAAGGTTTTTGCTAAATCCGGTATTGCTAAATAATGAAAACATTCAAAGCACCTCACAGCACAAAGTATTCTAATCATATCATTAAATTGGAAATTATGGAATATTTACATAACTATTTTTATAGTAACGCAAAAAATAGGGATAAGGATTATACTGTTAATAGTAAGTTAATCCTTATCCCTAATTGACTATTCGCCAGCGGAACGCACTACCATATCCCTGACAAATCTTATATCATCTTCTATAAATCTGTGCTCAACAGCTTTTACATTGAATTTAAAAAGCTTAAACGCTAATTGCACAAAATACCCGATACTTAAGGCAATAATAACCGTACCAACACCTACAAAGCCGCCTAGGAAATAGCCTGCAATCAAAACTGTTACTTCTATGCAGTTTCTAATAAAACGAACTGATTTCCCGGTTCTCTTTGTCAACATAACCATCAGCCCATCTCTAGGACCTGAGCCTAAGCCTGCACCAATATAGAAATAGCTAGCCACACCAATTACAAACATCCCGCCCAGCATCATCAGTATCTGAAGCACCAGGTTTTCAAAAATAGGTATCAGGTGATTCAGCATCAAAAAGTCCATAAATATACCGATGAACAGCATATTGCACATGGTTCCCCAACCAAGCTTTTCACCCATAAAATAATTTACGCCCACTATGATCAGACCCATTGTAATACTAGCCTGCCCCATGGTTATACCCACGGTCTTTGACAGGCCTTGGTGAAATACATCCCAGGGACCCAACCCCAGGTTTGCATTTATTGTCATTACAATACCTACGGCATAAAGAAACAGCCCTGCAAATAGTCTAGCTATGCGCAGCAAGACTGACTTAAAACTATCTTTCATTGTGACACCCCCATATTATATTAACATAGACCGGGGCCATGGGGCAAAGCAATTTCATAATGCAAATACCATATCAGCGATTAATCCATCTTGCTGTACACATGCATATATTATATAATTTAATAAAACTTAAAGGAGTGCCGCCATGCAGGATTATAACAACAAGGAAGCCTTGCATAAAAAAATTAATATAGATTCGGTTTTCACCTTCGACAGTGCGGAGCAATACTTTTTCACCTTAGGACAATTTCTAATTTATGCTTTCACGCAGTTGGGTGGTGTGCATAAATTCAACAAGGAATTTAACTATCTGACGAATCCTTACCTTCCACAAGACGTTCAACAGCTTGCAATCAGAATAGTGCGTTTCTTGTCCAAGCTGCCAGCCGACATTGTCTGCAATAGCAAGGCAACTTCAAATATCTTAAATTCCCTCATCCAATGTAAAGATCAATTTTGCAATAATCCGATGAATTTATCCACCTGTACAGAAGCTTTCTTTGAAGGACTGCATAGCGAGAATATTTTTTTAGGAGCCCGCTAAATAAACCCTAGAATCAAAATAAGAACTGCCTTTGATTTACAGGCAGTTCTTTTATTTTTATATTCCTTTATAGATTTTTAGGTTCTTATGGAAGTCATAAAAAAATTCATGACCGCCATTATGCAATATGCCTTCGCTTTTTCCTAAAATCAAAAACCCGTTATGATCCAAGGATTTTGCAAAATTCGCCAAAACCTTTCTTTGAAGCTCCGGGGTGAAATATATCAATACGTTTCTACAAAGTATCAACTGGAATTCGTTTAGTATTCCTTCTCCATCTAAGCTATGCTGAAAGAACAGTATGTTTTCCTTTAAGTCTTCCTGAATTTCCAGATACTCACCTTTAATTGAGAAGTAATCCATCAAGCTGCCGCTGGCTCCGGAGTTTCTATAATTCCTGATATTTTTCTCCAATCCCTTCAATGGATAAAGACCATTCTGAGCTTCCACAATTGCAAATGGATTAATATCTGTTGCATAAATCTGCGTCTTCTTTATTAACCCCATTTCCTTCAGCAGAATAGCCAAGGAATAAGGTTCCTGCCCGGTAGAACATCCGGCACACCAGATTTTGATATGAGGAAATGTGCTTAGATAGGGCATCACCTTGTGTCTCAGTTCCTTAAAGACCTCAGGATTTCTGAAAAACTCCGTGGTATTTACAGAGAAGTGCAGGAACAGCTGTTCAAAAACTTCCTCCTTTTGAAGCACTGCTTCGCGGAACTGTGTAAAAACCTTTATGTTTTCTTTCAGCATACATGCCTTTATTCTTCTTAGGATGCTGTCAATTTGATATAAGGTGTAGTCGTATCCGTACTGGTGCTTTACTTCCGCTAAAAAACCATGAACTTCGGCTAAGTCTATTTTATAGTCTTCTTCATCCCTGCAATTCGCAATGGACTTGCTGGCAACAAAATTGCTTTGTATTCCAAGTGAATATAAGTAGGAAAATAGATACGACTTAAGCACAAACATCCTTAAGCATCCATCCCTTTGCAGACGATCAAGTACTTCAATAATCTTGCTGCCCAGGATATTGGCATCCAAAAAAGTGATATGCAGCATTTTGTACTTAACCTCGTCAACTACTTCAATAAAATACATTTCCTCTTTTAAGCTTTCAATTTCACCAACAACTGTGATATGACATATATCCTTTGCATCATGATATAAGTTTATTTTCATCTTTGACCCTTTTCTTCTATTTGTTGATCCATGCTTTTACCAATCTTACCAATGTGTCATAGTCAACTGGCTTTGAAATATAATCATTTGCTCCAGCCGTTATGCACTTAGCCCTGTCATCCTTTAAGGATTTTGCTGTCACTGCGATAATGGGAATACTCCTGCCGGATTCATTGCTCCTGATTTCTTTGATTGTCTGATAGCCATCCATTATAGGCATCATGATATCCATCAAAATCAGGTCTACTTTCTGGTGCTCCAACAGCTCCAATGCAGCCTTTCCATTTTCAGCCTCAAGGATTTCTGCACCAAAGTTCTCCAAAGCGGAAGCCAAAACAAATATGTTTCTCGGATCATCATCTGCAATCAGTATCTTTTTACCCTCCAGCGTCAAAGCATGCTGCTTATTCGTCTTGGAAACCAGATAATGGTTTTGGGAGCGATTCTTTTTTATCCTATGAAGAAACAAAGTCACTTCATCAAGCAGTCTGTCGTCGGAGTTCGCTGTTTTTAGTATGATGCTGTCGGCATATCGCTTTATTTCCTTTTCCTGTTCTATGGTCAAGTCCTGTCCAGTATATACAATTACAGGAATCTCATATTGATTATCATATATAAATTTGCAAATGTTCACTCCATTGCCTGATGCCAATTCCAGATCCAGTATCACAGCATCATAGTCTATAGTTTGTATCTGTTCTTTTGCAGCCTCCTCGGAATCTACTGTATCAATAAGGATATTTGTAGACTGCAGCAGTTCTCTCATTGCATTGCAGTGGACCTCGTTATCCTCAATAATCAATAGCTTCTTGATCCGATTTGCCTTTTTATCAATCATACCCACAATGATCTCTGCAATTTCCTCTTCTCCCAGGGGCTTTTGCTTATACCCCACAGCCCCTATCTTCTGCGCAGCATTGTTTCTGTCCCTTGCAGACACAACATGTACAGGGATATGCTTTAGTTCTTGGGTGCTTTTGAGTTCCCTCAACACTTCCATCCCACCCATATCCGGCAAGGTCAAATCCAGCAAAATGGCATCTATGGCATTGTTTTTGGCAATTTCAATTCCATCGCTTCCTCTAGTGGCGACGATGGAAGTGAAACCCATACTTTCACATATTTCCCTCACAAAGCTTGCAAAAACCGGATCATCTTCAATGATTAAAATAGTTTCCTTTTCGTCCCTAGCCGCTGCAGCCTCTTCCAGCAGAAGCTCCCCTGCATGCTCAACAGCGTCAGTCGTTTCACTCTTTTGCACTTTATGCTTTAGGATATCTTTCAGAAGTAGTGTGAAACAACTGCCTTTACCTTCTTCACTTTCCACAAATACTTCACCGTTCATTACATTTGCTAATTTTCTTGAGATAGACAGGCCTAAGCCAGTGCCTCCATATTTTCTGGAGACCGAGCCATCTCCTTGTTGGAACTCCTCAAATATTCTCTTGATGTTCTCTTTTGAAATACCTATTCCCGTATCCGTAACTATCATTTTAATATCACTGTCATTATCGGCCTTTATCTCAAGACGTACCTTTCCCTGCCCCGTAAATTTGATGGCATTGGAAAGCAGATTTCTGACAACTTGAGCGATCTTATTGAAATCTCCATTTATTTTTGTGTTCACGTGATCGATACACTGCAATTCAATATTCTTTTCACGTGCTGCACTGTCAAACAGGCCTCTTACTCCCGAAACTAGATCCCTTGTATGGAACTCTTCACAGCTAACATCCATTTTTCCTGCTTCTATCTTGGATAAGTCCAGCACATCATTGATCAATCTCAATAGCTCCTGCCCAGAGCCATAGATTACCTCCAGCTTCTCCAACTGGTTCTCATTCATCGTCTTTTTCTCATCCTTCATCAAAAGCCTTGAAAGCAAAATGATGGAATTCAAAGGCGTACGCAGTTCATGGGACATATTCGCCAAAAACTGCGATTTATATTTATTTGCTGCCTCCAATTCTCGCGAATGCTTCAGCAAGTCCTGTCTGGAGGACTCAAGCTGAAGATTTCTTACATTAAGCAGCTTGGTTTGTTCTTCTAACATTAATTGCTGCTCCTCCAGCTGTGCATTGGTCTGCTGTAACTCCTCGCTCTGCTGCTGAAGCTGCTGCTGCTGTTCTTCCAGCTCAGCATTGGTTTGCTGCAGTTCTTCACTTTGCTGCTGCAGGCGCAGCTGCTGTTCCTCCAGCAAATGATTGGTTCTAAGCAGCTGACTGGCACTATACCTTGCTTCCATTTGGCTTCTTTCCGATATTTCCAAAAGATTTTTCACCTTCTGGGTTTGTAATTCCCCATAAACATTCGCTGCGATAATTTTCCCGATTTCCTTTAAAAACTCCCGCTTCAGCTCATCAAAACCTTCAAAGGATGCAAGTTCCACCACTCCATGCAAATTATTATCATAGAGCAATGGGAAGGCATATATGTTGATTGCAGCCTCAAGGGTCACTCCAGTTGAAATATAGCCCTCATAATCTTTTATATTTTCAAGGCATATAGGCTTTTTGTCCATGGCTGTTTGCCCAACGATCCCCTCTCCCAGCGCATAGCTCCCGAATCTCTGCTCCCTTTCAGTAAAAGCATAGGAAGCATGCAGCTCCAGCTGCTTTGTTGATTCATTGTATAGATATAAAGCTCCCTTACCTACGCCCAGATTCTTCACAATAAAGCTTAGAGATCTTTGCGTCATATCCTTTAAGCTTGTTGCAGCTGATATCTCCTGGTTTAGAGAGTTTTGTCCATCCTTAAGCCAAAATTGATTTCTTAGCTTCTGCAGCAATACATTATAGTGTTTGGCAATATGATCAATTTCATTGTCTCCCACCATTTCAGCGTCTTTTAGTATACCTGTGGCAGCACTTTCATTCATGGTATACTGGAGCCTCTTGATGGATTGAATGATGCTGCGTATAACGAAGCTGAATAATAAAGTAAAAAAAGCTACGATTCCAATATTTAAAATAATCAATAGTAATTCCAATTCATTCTGAAGATCATTTGCCTTATTTACAAGTTCAGCAGCCCTTTTCTTGGAGTTCTCATCAATTTGCTTCAGGTTCGCCTCCATATAATTCACTAGAGATGCGTTTGCACTCATGCTCAATTCCATTGCAGCTTTTGTATTCCCGCTTTGAATATAGTCCATCATCAGCTCATGGTTCTTTCTCCATCGGATAAAGATCTCTCGTGTTCTTTGCTCTAAGTCCAAGGATTCTCCATTGATTGAGCTTTCCTTGATGTTGTCTAAGTTATCATATATCTTATCTTCTATTACAAAAAGCTCTATCTCTTCCTTTTGTCTTTCCTCTTCATCTGTCTGCAATAGGATATCCTTCACTTGACGCTGCATTTTTATAATATCTACCCTTGCTTCTATGGCTGCAGAAGAAACCTTCAGAGGATCATCATATATATTTGTTGTCACACCTTCCAGTTCCCGAATCTTCAAGATAGTAAAAGCCCCGAAGCTGGTAAATATGGTTGTAAAAATGATTAGGGCGGCTATCAACCTTCCCCTTATACTTAGGTGCCTCATCCAATCCCCCCCTGTTTAACAAACTAAAAATAAATATCTGAAAACTCAATATTAATCTTTTCGATCACTCTCTGCTTATCGTCATATACTGAACCGTCAGTATGCTTTGCTGTCTCATCCATTTCTCCATAAGGCAGCTCAATGATGAATTCTGTACCCTTATTGGATTCACTTTGTACCTTGATACTGCCGCCATGCATTTGTACCAAAGACTTCACCAAGCTTAGCCCTATTCCGCTGCCCTCATGTCTTCTGGTCAAGAGCTCGTCCACCTGCTTAAAACGGTCAAATATGAGGTTGATTTTATCAGCATCTATACCAATGCCCGAATCCTTGATAGATATGCGCACCATATCCTCCAGACACTGAAGATTAACGAAAATCTCCCCCCCTACCGGAGTAAACTTTATGGCATTGGAGAGCAGATTCAGTATAATTCTCTCCAATGCATCGGGATCAAAGTACATATGCTTTTCCTCGGTATCCGTATCAAAAATCAAGCTTATGCCTTTGTCCTCTATATATTCAACTACACTCATAGTAATAGACTCCACAATCTGAACGATATTACCGCTTCGCTTGATAAATTCAAAGTGGCCGGAATCGATTTTAGTGATATCTATCAAGTTGTTTACAAGCCGCAGCAATCTATAGCAGTTCTGAACCTGAAGATTTACCTTCTTTTCAATCTGTTCTTTATCCAACACACTATTCTTCAAGTAGAGCTTAAGCATTTGATTGGTGCTCATGATGATATTCAAAGGAGTCCGCAGCTCATGAGAAATATTGGCCAAAAACATGCTTTTTGCCTCATTGGCAGCCTCTGCCTCCTCTTTCGCCCTTCGCAGCTCCGAGGTCTGCTCCCTAACCTTACGCTCCAGCTCCAAATTAAGGTTTCTTTCCTTTTCGATGATTCTGAGGTATACGTTTATTCTATTGATAAGCTGGTACTCATCGATAGGTTTGGTCAGATAATCCGCCGCTCCTATTTGAAAGCCCCTTCTTCTAAACTCTTCATTTGTATAGGAGGCCGTCAGGAAAACAATGGGTATGTCTCTCGTTTTCTTTCTCTGTTTGATTAGTGAAGCGATTTCAAAGCCGTCCATTTCCTCCATCTGAATATCCAGAATGATCAGGTCAACCTGACTCTTATACAGCTCCTGCAGCGCTTTATATCCACTGTCCGCCTCTATCACGCTGGCGTCTATGTACTCCTCGATCAGGTTTCTCAGTGAAAAAAGATTATTCTTATTATCGTCAACTATTAATATCGTGTAGCTTGTAGTTCTTTCCAAATTATCACCTCAAACAAAAAAGTTCCCATCTATAATTGTATAACAAATGGGAAATATGTCAAATTATTACCATATGTGTCGCCAAAGGATTCTATTCCTCTTTGAACCTTTTTATGTATTCCGCTTTAGAGCTTTGGACTAATACAACTCCTACAATTACAATAATCATTGAAATAACGATGGAAAAATTGATGGGCTCACTTGCCAGCAACGCACCTAGTACGATTGCTACTACAGGATTCACGTATGCATAGGTACCTGCTTTTGCAGCAGTCCACTTCTGCAATATGTATATATAACAGCTGTAGCCCACAATAGAACCAAAAACGATAAGATACAACATGGCCATTATTGAATTCATAGTGAAATGAAGCTCCGCAAATTCACCCTTTATAAGTGAAGTGATTGTAAGTCCTATCCCTCCAGCCAGCATTTGAGTCCCTATGTTGGCAAAGATATGTCCTTTGAACTTGATCGCCTTGGAATGAACTGAACCTGCTGCCCAAAATAGACTTGCCCCTAATAGCATCAGCAAGCCTTTCAGGTCAATAACTTGAGTTGCACTATCACCTATCATCAGATAAGCAACCCCTCCAAAACCAAGAAGCAGTCCTCCTATGGACTTCATATCCATTCTGATATTCTTAAGGAAGAAGAATTCTATAATTGCCATAAATAACGGCACTGTAGCAATAATCAAAGATGCAATCCCTGAGCTTACCCATTGCTCGGCATACACCACCAAGCCGTTGCCGCCTAGCAGCATCAGCAATCCTACAATAGACATGTTGATAATATCGGTCTTTTCCTTCGGCAGCGCATAGCCCTTCAGCCTGCAAAAAGTCAACATCAAGGTTCCGGCTATTATAAACCGTATTCCTGCGAAAAGCAAAGGCGGGGTATCCTGTACGCCTATTCTTATTGCCAGGTAGGTGGAGCCCCAAAAAAAGCATACAGCCAAATAAGCCAACAATGCCTTGCGATTTTCATTCATCTCTTGACCCCCTCATAATAAATCACTAAATATATATTCATATCTACTATTAATAATATTTTATTATCATTGGCAACTCAACATTTGATAATTTATAAACAGCCTTAGTACAAGGATTTACTTCTTAAGCTTATAAAATAACCCTATGCCAAAAGTGATAGCAGGGGAAATATAGCATAATACAGCGTACTGCCGAAATGGGATGGAAGCCCCTACGATGACTGCTATAATCAAAGAATTTATATTCCATGGCATCAGGGGTGCTATAATCGTTCCGGTATCTGAAATTGTGCGTGCTAGAACGCCCCTGCTCAACTGAAGCTCATCATATTTGCTTCTCAGCAGTCTTCCTGGCAGGACGATACCCATTGTCTGGTCACAGGTCACGACAGTCAATGTACTGCTTATTATGCCGGTGTTTAGTATCAGACTGCCCTTGTCTGTTGTCGCCCCTATTACCCTGCTCATTACTTTTTCTATGAGGCCTGTTCCTTCCAGCAAGCTGCTTAGAGCAATAGCACCCATAACAATCAGCAGGACCTCAACCATGGATACCATACCACCGCTGACCAATAGTCCATTCAGCAGGTCTGAGGTAGTTTTGGCCTTATAGCCAAAGGTTACAGCCTTTAATACCTCCGCAATGCTCATATGCTGAAAAAGCAGCGTTATCACTGCACCTCCGGACAATCCGGCTATAATGGAATATATAATCTTTATACCCAAGGTTGACATGATTACAATCAACAATGGCATCAAAAGAAGCCAAGGTGAAATAAAGAAGCCTTCCCTTAAACTCTCCTGCAGCATTGAAATCTTGGCCAAATCCAGCCCAGAGCTGTATCTGACACCCAGAATGTAATAAACCACCGAGCACACAATCATGATAGGCACCAATGTTTTTATCATGGACCTCAAAGCTGTTTTGTAGTCCGTATTTACAGTGGAAAGCGTTAAATTGATTAACCCTGAAATAGGCGACAGCTTATCCGCCAAAAAGGCCCCCGAGACAACTGCACCCAAAAGTACAGGAGTCGGTACGCCAAGCCCCCCGCCAATGCCTAAGATTGCAATGCCAATGGTGCTTACAGTTCCAACTGCAGTACCCATAAAAATGGAGCATATTGAGACAATCAAAAAGGCAGCCAGCACAAAATTCATTTCTTTGAGATATTCAAAGCCATAATATATCATAGAAGGAACTACACCAGAGGCAATCCATATAGATACCGTAACTCCGATCAGCAGTATCAAAGCATATAATATCTTACACTCTGCCAGACCTTTCTGCATCATATCCAACAGTTCCTTAAGCTTAAATCCCCTGCGGGCAAACAGGATGCAGCATAACAATATCCCTGACGCAAAGCCGTAGATCAAGGAAATATCCAACAGCACACATGCCGCAATCAGCGTAATGCAGGCAGTAAAAATTGCATAGGTATGCCATAGCTTCATATCCATCTTCATTTTCGACTCCCCCATAACAAAACAAATTACTTCTTCACATTCTCACCTTTGAAGCCGCCGTTGCCCTCAAGGCTTCCATAATTCAAATCGTCCCTGACCATCAGAACCACATCAGGTTTATATTTATCAATATATTCATAAAGACTCATTTTAGTATAATACCTCAAATCCAATATGCGGGTCTCATTAAAGTGTTGAAACAGCAAAGGCTCAATGGCATTGGTGAAGGAATCACCAAAAACCAGCAGATTAGGCAGTTTATCGTTGTTGGTCTTTATGAGTGTTTCTGCCCAGTCGCCCCCCATGTAGACGGAATAGGTTATCATGGCTGATGTATCGTCCTTTATATAATACAGTGTGTTGTCAGCCTTGCCGTTGACATATTTCTCATAGGCTGTTTTATGCTTCGGGTATGCAAGCTGAATGTGCTCCTCTGTAGGCTGCATATAATAGATTTGCCTGTTTCGCGAGCCTCCAAAGGGATTGGGCAAAGTAATGATATCAAGTTCAGACTTCTCTAAAGGCGGTGCAATGATTTCCCCGCTTCCTTGCCGTATGTTCTTTATGATTTCATAATAAGTGGTATAAGCACCCTCTAAGTTAAAATGATGGTCTGTTTTGTAGAAATACTCCGCCTCCGCGTTTCTGCGGAATATAGTATTCATATTTATATAGGAAACGCCAAGCTTATCCAGCTTGTCAAAGAACAGCTTCTCTGTTTTCCCCATAAATTCATTTAAGCTTTGCAGATGCTTTGGATAATCCTCCCTATGGTAGGACGCCTGGCTGGGTATACCTGCAAAGTAGAAGCTGCCTCCGTACTGCGCCAGTTTATCCTGCAGCTCCTTCAGCTGTCTTGACATCGCCTCCAGGTTTCTCTCACTGTTTTTTTGCTCCTGTTTACCGTCATATGGAAAGAAAGGAAGAAGGAATCCGTCATTGCCTATGACAATATTATTGATATTGGATTTTCCAAGAACAGCCATATTCATATAAGTATATCCCTGAATCCAAAGGTTCCGGCCAAATATATGGTCTGATAAATAGTTCTCCCACTTGCCGAAATACTCCCCGCTTATCAAGGTGGATTTTGTCAGTATAGGCCGCTCTGCAAGCTTCCTATTTTCAAACTGGGATATCACCTGATTCTTTTCAATTCTGGTAAGCACAGGGATTGAGATAATAATTCCAATAAACAATATGATTAAAACGATCTGTCCGAACCTTTTCATCTGTATTCTCCTTAGAATCTAAAATAAATGAAGGGGTTGAAGGTTGAATTAATCAAGTACATGATGCAAAGTACAAATAAAGCAATGATTGCAAAATATCGGATATAATAGTTCAACAGTACGTATGCACTCCTGCTTCTCATTTCTTTCATCCTTTTCAGCAGCACCGGATACAAAGGCATTGATGCTGCAAAAGCTATGATAAACTCAAGCTTATATTCGACCAGGTAATACAAGGCCTGATTGTTGAATGCCGGCTGCCCTTTTAATCCAAACATTACTGTCAGGTATTCCGATACATAGCTTAGGCTTCCTGCCCTGAACAGCAGCCAGCCCAACACGATAAAAAACAGTGCATAGAGATGTTGGAGCGGACGCCATAGCTTCTGCAGATAGCCTCCGATAACGAATTTTTCGAACAGCAAAAGCAGTCCAAAATACAAGCCCCAAACGATAAAATTCCATGCTGCTCCGTGCCAAAAGCCTGTAAGCAGCCAAACCGCCAATATGTTTCTGATCAGCTTGCCTTGGCTCACCCTGTTGCCGCCTAAAGGAATATACACATAATCTCTAAACCAAGTACTAAGAGAAATATGCCAGCGACGCCAAAACTCTGTTATAGATCTGGAGATGTAGGGATAGTTGAAGTTCTCCAAAAACTCAAAGCCGAACATCCGCCCTAGACCTATGGCCATATCAGAATAGCCTGAGAAATCGAAGTAGATTTGAGCAGTATAAGCTAGAACTCCTATCCAGGCTAAAGCTATCGACATCTGCGGCATGCCCAGGGCAAAAACCTCATCTGCGATAAAGCCCATGCTGTTTGCCACAAGCACCTTTTTGCTAAGTCCCAAAACAAATCTTTCTATACCGCCACTGAATTTTTCTATATCTACATGACGCTTGTCTATCTGCTCCGCTACAGTTTCATATCGTACTATGGGACCGGCGATTAGCTGCGGAAAAAGTGATATATACAGCGCCACATTCAGAGGGTTTTTCTGAGCCTTGCCATGCTGGCGATACACATCTATCACATAACTCATTCCCTGGAATGTGAAAAACGAAATGCCAATAGGCATCAATATATGCAGCAAAGGGATGCTCATGCCAAATACAGCATTAAGGTTTTCTATAAAAAAGTCTGTATATTTGTAATAGCCAATTATTGAAAGATTGCCAATTGCCGTCAAGGTCAGTATGAAATAGGCTTTTGGCTTATTTTCCCTATAGCGGTCTACCAATAGACCAAGTGTATAATTCATCAAAATGGAAAAAAGCATAACAAACAGACTCTTGGGTTCTCCGTACCCATAGAAAAACAGGCTGAAGCCAAGTAAAACAGCATTCTTTAGCTTATTGGGCGAAATATAATATACTAACAAAACCGCTGTAAGAAACACAAATAAAAATATAAGACTGCTGAATAGCATTGGAAGTTCTCCTTATCATCCTTTGTCCCGTAGCAATTGCTATTTTTATTATTGCCTTGAAGACCCGGCATAATCGTGTTGTATAAAAAGCACTCCTTCATACATATGAAAACAAAGAAGGATGTCAGTTTTTGCTTACTTATTTTATATTATCACAAATTGTATTTTCAGGCATTATTTTGAACCTTATATGTATAAAAAATCCAAGGAATGAAAGCCCTTCGATTTGTAAAACTAATAATGTAAAGGTCTGTTAACAGTTATGGCCAGAAAGGAGTGTTCTATTTGAACAACAATGATATAAAAGAATTGAATATGGCGTTAAAAGGCGAGCATATGGCAATCGAAGGCTTTGACCACTATATTCATGATACAAAAGACGAAGCAGCAAAAAAAGTATTGGTGGATATTCAGCAGCAGCACCAGTTTCACGCTATACAGCTGTCAGAGAGAATACATCAGCTTGGCGGCAATCCGGCAAATACCTCCGGCATGATTGGTATCGTGAGTGAGTTAAAGCATAAGGTTTCACCCAAGAAATATATTGACAACAGCATCATAAAGACAGCAATCGAAGGTGAAGAAATCGGAATTCAGGCTTATGGAGACATCATGTCGAGACTTAAAGATGGCGAGAATCAAAAATTAGCCGAAGAAATGCTGATTGAAAATGTAAGAATCGTTGAAAAGTTAAACGAACTCCAGTAATAGCAAAGGGCAGTTCATTCGTCGAACTGCCCTTTTTTTAATGCATCATTTTACAATGTGTGGAATCCATGACCTCAACAATTACCTTGTCTGTAATCGTCATGCCTTTATCACTGACTATACCGAGATTCCTGATACTTTCCTCTACTGTAGTGCCTACGATGCCGTTCAGATTTGGAATCACCGAGCCATACTTCACATACAGCGCACTTTGTATAGCGGCTCCCGCAGCGCTGGCCAGCTTATAGGCGCAGCCTGCCTTGGCTCCGTCACATATCATACCGCTGAGATTTCCGATCATATTCAGTATCGCTCCCTCAATCTGCTTATAGTTGAGGTTCATGAGCCAA